>WNGK01001192.1_pt1 | contig 38167 bp, 31 predicted proteins | sample 5400601 | NCBI WGS metagenome assembly WNGK01 (sample SAMN13153376, study PRJNA577476) | soil metagenome | isolation source: 60 cm soil or saprolite under Garry oak tree replicate 1 | place: USA:California | collected 2016-06-15 | reverse complement strand
CTTCCCAAATCTTGTTGCCAAACTGGCTGTAGCTAGACGACTGATAGTTCCCGTCGGCGTGGGTGACCTTGGTGACCAGGCCCCGACCGGGACAGGCGTTGCTGGAAGCGTTGCGATCATACTCATATCTCTCGTAAGCCACCTGATTGCTGACGTTTGCCGGCATCGTGACCTTGTAAACTCGATCGGCCCACACCCAATTGCTCCAGTAACTGTACGTCGTCTTTGCAGGACTGTTAATTGCCGTCTGCCAATCGGCGGTGTTGGTGGGATTGGTCTTTGCTAAAAGCAGGCCGCGATTATCGTAATGAAAATGCTGATACGCCTCATTTTTCAGACGATTGGTCAGCACCTGGCCAAAGCTGTTGTACGTAAAGTGTTCAGAAGCAAGCACATTGTTGTTCGCATCCTTGTAATCGGTGTGGATGATCCGATGCTGGGAATCGCGGCTGTGAACGGTCTTGTTTCCCCGCTCATCCCTGATGCTCATCACGTAATGCGGGTCGGAACCATACGTATATTGAATATAAGTGTTATCGGGATGCGTGATCTTTGTGATCTCACCTATGGCGATGCCGCGTTCATAGTATGTGGTATGGCTGTTGGCATCTGTGACTGAAGTGACGTACCACGTGTTAGGATCATAACCGAGCTGTGTGGTGCGTCCCTGAAAATCGGTGTAACTAAGGAGCACTTGCTGGTCAGGACCATTGGTTCCGACGTCGTCGCACGGGCCGCACTCCGGGCCTTCGCAGTGGTGAATGTGACTGTACGTAAATAAGCGACTTGGCCCGTCGCCGCGCGTCTCAGTAAATGTATCCGGACCGTTCACATTTATGGCAGAAACCGCGCCGACGTCGGGATATTTCTCACTCCAAATGAAGCCATGCGGGTAATGGTTCTCATACTCGTACCTGACAGTCCGCATCGGTCCGTTATAACGCACGTCATCGCAGCGCTGCAGCAGGGGATACATCTTGTGCGTCCCCCCGCCTTCGTGGACGTTATCAGTCCGATACTCGTAGGTCGCAGAAGTGCCGTCGCTGTAACTAACCCCGGTTAACATTTTCTTCCATGGGCGGCCCTGTACCCCGGGGTCACAAGCAGTATAACTGTAACTGACCCAGTCCGTAACCGTAGCGTTTCCCAACGCGTGGGCTTCCACCCCGGTCAATAACACAGTTCCATCGTCGTCGGTCGCTGGACCATAAATGAATTTTAGGTATCTCCCGCCCGGCTCGGTAACCTTGGTGCGATACCCATTCCCGTCGTATTCGATCGTTGTCCGCATGCCGTAGGGATCATCAACGTAAGTCGCACGGCTATTCTCAAAAATCACCTTTCCGCCATCAGCCAGTCTCCACGTTCCATCAGTAGACGAGTGTGCGCCTTCCCAACCTTCGGAGACTCCAACAGGCCCTCCGCAATAGAAATCCTGAACGCTGCCACTGGGAGAAATGACCCTGGTACCAGCGCCCCACATGAGCCAGGAGTATTCGTGCGCCCAGCCAGGGCTTAATCCAATGGCGCCCCATGCGTAGTACTGCTGGCGACTATTATAGTAGCGGGTCATCTTAAGTGGATATTTTCCAATCGAACCGGCCACAACGATGTCGTCAATCGCCCGGTGCGCGCTGTGGCTTAGGGGATCGTACGAACCGCCAGTGCTGACGTTACCGTTAAAAATTCCGGTCACTCCGACTGGGCCTTCGTAATTGCCGCCAGTATCAGGAAGCTCTGGCGCGTACGGCCCTTCAGGCGGGGTATAGTTTGAGTCGGCGGGAACATCCTCGTTGTTTGGTGCGTCAGTGTTGCCAATCGGATCACCCTGCTCGACCGTCATGGCCGTGCTGGAGTCATCCGGCACGCTGCCTGAGGGATCCTGAGCGAAAAGCGGCGATTGAATCTCCAGGACAATGGCAAGCAACAGACTAAACACTATTCTCTTCATGTTTTCACCTCGCACGGAGGATATCTGGACAGCTGCCAGTTTGTCTGTCCGGGCCAATCCATGAATTTTTATCTTGGCCTGTGTCGGATTTTACCCTACAAAACGGCTTCAAATACCCCTAGAAGTGCACAGACGGCATGATACGCGGCAACGCAAAGAGAGACGGCTCGCTGCAAGCGCCCCGAAGACGCATGGCACCACCGGAGAAAAGCAGTTACCAGGTAATACGTTTCCGCACGAATCAAAGAAATCCCTGACAAAACAACCCGACGACTTGTCGGGCAAAAGCCTGACAAAACAAAAAGTACTCGTTGTTCATCGAACAGGCTTCGTTCGCTCCGGTGTGCTCGCGTTAATTTCAAAAAGCAGCCAATTTATGGCGTGCGGCGAAACGGATGAGGCGCCTCTTGCCCGCGACTTATTCCTGCGTCACAAACCGGATCTTGTTCTGATTGGGTTGAGGATCTCAGGTGCTGATGGCATACAGCTGATTAAGGAATTCCGTCATCTCAATCCAGCGGCCGCAATCCTCGCCCTTTCAGAGAATGCCGATGCATTTTCGGCTCAACGCGCATTTCGGGCCGGTGCACGAGCACTTTTGAGTACCGAGGATGCTTCCGAATTGCTCAGAGCACTCGATGAAATCTCGGCCGGCCGGCCGTACGTAGGTGCGAGCGTGTTGCCGCTAATTCTAAGCAACTTTGCGGGCGCCACTAAGAGTTCGCGTAACTCCGATATCAACAATTTGAGTGATCGTGAGCTGGAGATCTTCTCTTTTATTGGCAGAGGCCTCAGCGTTTCGGAATTAGCGAATGAACTGCATGTAAGCGTCAAAACAATCGAGACACACCAGATGCGTATGAAGGAGAAGTTCGCGCTGCGTAGTGCCGCCGAGTTGCGGCAAAAAGCTCGGGAATGGCTGGCTAAGTCTGCCCTGAACCGAATACGCGAGGATCCAGAACCTGAATACGCAAACGGAACGCGCCGTTGCGTCGGTCTTTGAGCGCGCCGCCGGGTACAGAGGCGGCTTTGAGAATTCGAGCTGCCCACATACAATCACCGCATGCGTGCATTCATCTCTGCGGTGCTCACTGTTCTAGCGCTGACATCTACCGCAAAGACGGCGCCGCTTTCCGAGGCTCATCTCGAGAGTCTTCTCGCCGGTTGAAACGCACGAACACACTGGGGATTTCAATGAGTTTTCGTCAAACCCCGTCCGCCATTCCAACTCCGTCCGCCCAGGTCGAGATTGGTTTCGCGACAATCAACGGCAAGAAGGCGGGGGCGGAACCGGGAACGTATCCCCGTGGTAGTGCTCGATGACCGGCAGGAAACCCTGCCCGAACGCCATCACGCGCGACCGGTAGTAAAGCTTTGACGTCACGGTGTAGTTGGCTCCGTCCTTCACCGATGCGAGATAGATGATATTGTCCGGAGTGACCGGCGGTCCCGCCGGCGGCAGCCTTCCAATCGGAATGCTTCCCACGTATTCCACGCCGTTCCAGGACAGGGAGATGGAGCCGAAATCACGAACTGTCGACGGCCGAGTGTCGATCTGAGAAGCGTAATAGAGCTTCACCTGATTGATTGAGCTTCCACCAACAGGAGCGGTCACGTGAAAGACCATCGTGGTCGGCTGCATGTCCATGCGAACCGCCGGCGTGCCGGGTGGCAGCGGTCCATTCTTGAAACAATACTTGAACCAGGAGTCGATGTTCTGGATGAGCTCAAGCAGCTCTGGGTAGGAATTTTCATCCACGACTCCGTGCTTTCCGTTGGGCTTCATCATAATCCGCTTCAGGAATCGGTTGCTCGTTCCTGCGCTGGCAATTCGGTTGTAGGTGGAATTGATGGCCGGTACGGTGAAGAACTGGTCGTGTGTGCCGAGGATGGTCAGCAGCGGTCCGTGCTGCGTCGGTGCATAGGCGATGGGATCAAAATAGTTCAGGAATGTGGTAAGTGTCGGATCGGTACAGAAGTTCGAGACGGTGTTAAGGTGGTCCACTCCGCTTGGCATCCCGTCGCGTGTGTAATAGTAGAGACCGTGATAGAGCCACGCGCCCGGATACAACGAGACGTGCCGCCAATCACCGGCCACCGCAATTCCCACTGCTCCCTTCACTCGATCGTCCACACCGTTGATGTAGTAGGTGAACTGTCCTCCCATCGATGCGCCGATCACACCCAAACGCGTCCGGTCGATGCGGAAGGGATTCGAGAATAGATCTGATAATTTCTCGAACAGGGTCAATCCGCGCATGCCTGCGTACGCGTAATGGTACAGGTAGCTCACGTGAGGGGCCGGCACATTCATGATTTCTTCGACCGAAATCCATCCCTGTTCCGTGTCCGGCGGTCCGGTAGAGAGGCCCTGCCCCGGTCCGTCGATCGAGAGTGCGACGTATCCGAACGCCGCCAGGAGCATCGCCTCGTTCGGATCCCCGTGCCCGTGGTGGCCGTGACCGATAACGATCGCCGGATAGGGCCCGCCGAAGAGTGGACTCGCCAGATAACCGTGGATACGTATGTGTCCACCGGTGTGTATTGCGTACGGCGGGCCGGCATCAGCCCACGTCGCATTGTTATTGGAGTCGAAGGAGACTTCGAAGTAGCCGGTCCGCGCAGTGAGACTGTAGTTCAGCGTGTTCTTGTTCCGAATCGTGAGCTGAGTGTCGGGCGACCAGAGATCAAGAGGTGGAGACTGCGCGAACGCGCGACTAAAAGGAGTGCCTAATAAAACGAAGAGGAGCAAACAGAAGCTCGATATTTTTTTGAAGTGAGTCAGTGGATTCATTGTTGTTCTTCCCTTTCCTATTTCCCCTTTGAATGACTTCTGGAATTGCGGGTCTGGAAGAGACTGAAAGGCCAGCGGGGCAAAGGTCTCCGCCTGATTCACAGATCCGTTTATATGCTTTTTGCGAAAAAGATCGTTACCTTGTCAAGAGAATTCGCGGCGATATCAGAGCTCGGGATTGGATCGCTGAACCGCATACGCGAAGATCCAGAAGCTGCCTGATCGACACAGCACAGTTATCTGGCTGCTTGAAGAACCGCGGTCAGCGCCGCCGGGTACACAGGCGGTTTTGAGAATTCGAGCTAACCGCATAAAATCAGCGGATGCCCACACGAGTATCTGCGGTGATCCTTTTTGTAACAGTCGCGTGTTTTGCCGAAGGTGCCCCGCTTTCCGAGGCTGATCTCAAAAATCTTCTTGCGGGAATTCGGGCAAACCGCAGCACACAGGCTGATTTTCAGGAGGAACGAGCGATTCGGCTGATGAAAAAGCCGATCGTGAGCTCGGGAAGAATTTCGTTCCAGCCGCCCAACAAGTTCCGGCGCGAAGTGAAAGGCAATTCACCCAGCGTCACGGTCAGCGATGGTCGGCAGCTCTGGATTTATTATCCGAACTTCAAATCGGCGGAACGTTATCCACTGGGCAAAGGATCTCCGCTCGATTCAACAGTGGCCGCCATTAATTCCGCATTAAATCTGGAGAACATCGAAAACACATTCCAAATCACTGCGACAAAGACCGATAAAGGTTACGAGCTGGCGTTGTTACCGCGCACGGCTTCGATGAAGCGTGTGTTACGCCGCTGGGACAGTAATGGACGATGACGAAGCACCCGCCTCCGCTGGACTACGGCGCGGCAGGCGAATGTCGAATACCGAAGGAATAAGTAAACGCCACGGCGTCTGACACAGACGCCCTACAAAGTCGTATTTCGTCATTGATTTCGTCATTCGTCATTGGGATTTCGACATTCTCAAGGTTCGCCTTTTTCTCGACGACATGGCCGCTCAAGTCTTATAAGAATGGTGTCATGCGGCGCGTTTGCTTCGCAGTTCTTGTTGCTATTCCGACAACACTTTGGGCAGAGCCCTCGCCCTCACCGAACCATATCATCTCTCGTATTCCGCGGCAGGCGGTTCAATCGACTGCGATTGCAAAAGTTGGCTACAGTAAGCGGCGGCACATTCTTGAAATCGAATTTGTAAACGGCGCTGTCTATCGGTACTTCGAAGTCCCTACCTCGGTGTATCGCGATTTAATGTCCGCCGATTCAAAAGCACGATATTACGATTTCAACATCAAAGGCCATTTTCGATCTGTTTCGCTCCGGTCGCGGCAAAAGGAGCAGCCAACTGTGAAATCACACAACTAGACACAAAGGGTTTTCCCAGAAAGAAATTCGTCCGGCCAATTCGTGTCTATTCGGGCCTATTAGTGGTTCACAACAACTGGCGTTTCAAATTCGGCGAAGTGAGGCAGAGATTTCGTCTCACTCCAACCGAAAGACGAGTAGCCTTGTTTGTTCTCGCGGCGTTCCTGCTCGGGCTTATCACAAAATGTTACCGCGACGGTCATCCCTCCCCTGCTCCGGCCCAATCTAATCTCGGGAGGAGTTGGGCATCGGCTTCGCCTTGGGCTAAGGCTGACCATCAACGCGGACCGAACGTCCACGACGCAATAAGGCAAAGGCGAAAACCTGCAAAAAAACATAACTTGCGAGGTTTAGCGCCTGAACAAGAGTATAAGCAAAAGTAACAGTGTAGAAACCCATTCCCCCCGCCCCGTGTTTGCGAAAGCCATCGTTCCCACAGATCATCCCGGCGTGACCGATCACGTTGACGCTTTCACGAAGCAGATTTGTGAAGTTATCGTAGGCAAGAATCACGCGGTAAAACTGGCGGTCGCCTGTTTGCTCGCGCGCGGTCATCTTTTAATCGAGGACATCCCGGGGGTCGGCAAGACAACTCTTTCTCAGGCGTTGGCACGCTCGCTGGCGCTTGCCTTTCAACGCATCCAATTTACAAGTGACCTGCTGCCGGCTGATATTCTTGGGAATTCCATCTTCGATCGAAGCGATCAACGCTTCGTGTTTCATCGCGGCCCGCTCTTTTCGCAGGTGGTGCTGATCGACGAGGTCAACCGCGCAACTGCCAAAACCCAAAGCGCGTTGTTGGAAGCAATGGAGGAACACCGCGTGTCCATCGACGGCGTAACCTATGACTTGGCCGAGCCGTTCTTTGTGATCGCGACACAGAATCCGCAACACGCCGTCGGTACTTTTCCGCTGCCCGAATCTCAGCTTGATCGGTTTCTGATGCGGATCGAGCTAGGCGTGCCCGACCGCGCCAGCGAACGCGCCATGCTGCTCGGCATGGATCGCCGCGACATGCTTAAGGAATTGAAGCCGGTAATCAGCCCACAAACATTGATCGAGATTCAAGACAATGTGCGAAAGGTGCACGCGTCGCAGGCGTTGCTCGATTATCTGCAGGATTTGCTTGACGCGTCACGACAACGTCACGGCACCGGCTTATCACCGCGCGCAGGTCTGGCTCTACTGCACGCATCCCAGGCCTGGGCGCTGATACAAGGACGCGACATGGTGCTTCCTGAAGATATTCAAGCCGTGGGGATCGCAGTCATGGCTCATCGGTTGGGACACGATATCGAACAACCGGGGCAAAGTGGACGCACGCTTGCTGACAATCTGCTTCACACTGTCCCGGTCCCGTGAAAGCGAGAAGGCTTCCGCTCGTTTATCCAACTATTAGTTTTGCAGGGCTCATTTTTGTGCTCGGCGCGATGTGGTACGCGGCGTCGAGTCAAAATAGCGCAGCAGTCTACCTGCTTCTGTTCGGACTGACTGCAGTCTTTTTGGTTTCAATCCCGCATACCCTGATCAATCTGGCCGGCGTGACAATAACACTCGAATCTGTGCATCCAGCGTTTGCAGGTCAGGAGGTCACGCTGCCAGTCGAGATCACGAACAGCTCCCGCGCAACGCGCCGTGGAATTGAATTGTCCCTGCCAGGGTCAAGCAGAAAGCGCAAACGCATCGACTACATCCCAGCCAATAAAGCAGCCCGCGTGACGCTGCGATTTCCAGCGGAGCAGCGCGGCGAACATAAGGTGGGAACGTTATGCCTCACGAGTGTTTATCCGCTCGGTTTCATTTGTCATCTGAAGAAATTTACGCCTTCTCAAAGCTACATTGTTTATCCTAAACCCGGGGGAGACGTTCAGCTTCCCGCAAGCGTCGTGCGACGGCCGGACAACCAGCCAGCGACGAATTTTGGAGAAGGCGATGATTTTTCGGGAGTGCGCGACTACGTGCCCGGCGAGTCCCAGCGTCACATCGATTGGAAAGCTGTGGCTCGCGGTCAGCCGCTCATGACGAAACAATTTACAGCTGAAGCGGAGGGCGTGGTGTATCTCGATTTTTTTGCTCTCCCCTTTGCCGATACGGAAGAAAGGTTGTCGCAGCTCGCACTTTGGGTAATCGAAGCTGAGCGCGCACAGCGTCCTTACAGTCTTCGTCTTCCAGGCGCTGAAATTCCGCCGGCTGTTGGGCAATCGCATTTTCACCAGTGCCTGCGCGCACTCAGTCTGTTCCAGTTAAAAGAGCATGAGTAAGAGTAACAGCAGGACTAACCGGGACAGAAGTATTCCACGGGTGCCATTGCTTTGGCTGGCGGCCGCGTTGCTCTTCACGCTGCCTCCAATGTTCGACTCTCTGGCGACTTGGGTCCCGTGCCTTTTTCTCATCGCTCTCGCACTGAAATTCTGGATGGAGCCAAAAGGGTACCGACTGCGCTCTGCAACTTTTAAACTGATGCTCGCGGCCGCGGCGCTGTTCGCCATCTTTGTCAGTTATGCTTCCCTGAACGGCATTGAGCCGGCCGTATCTCTTCTTGTTATTCTCATGTCTCTAAAAGTTCTCGAAGCACACACCAGACGCGAGTTTCAAGTTATGGTGATGATCGGGTGGGTGCTTTGCCTTTGCGGATTTTTTCTCTCCCAAGACTTTGGAATCGCTCTTTGCCTGCTAACTGCATTCGCGTTGCTGCTTGTGGCATTGATCCAGTTTCATCGCGGATCATCACCTGGCGCTTTCTGGCCTCCACTGGGCTCGGCTTCGAGACTTCTTGGTCAAGCAGCGCCGCTAGTCGTCCTCTTGTTCCTCTTGTTTCCCCGAATCAATCCTGGATTCCGGTTTGAATTTCGCGCGATCCGTTCGGCAAGCACCGGCTTTTCCGGTCGACTCTCTCCGGGCAGCATCGCGACGCTTGCAAATTCTTCGGAGATTGCCTTCCGCGCGGAGTTTCCTGGCAATATAAGTCGGTCACCCGGTCCCATGTATTGGCGCGGGGTAGTCATGTGGCATTGCGATGGCATGGAATGGCGAGCTCCCTACGCGCCGACGTCGATGTCTCGCTCGCCCACCCAATCCATCAGCGGCAACTCGATTCGCCAGCGTATCATGCTCGCGCCGCATGATGCGCGCTGGATGTTTGCGCTTGATCGACCGTTTGAAACTCCTCGCGGTGCAATGCTTGCTCAAGGCGATTATCTCTGGAGCTTTCAACCAATTCGCAAAGCTCGCCGGTACGAGGTCGTTTCATCTTTCGAATCCGCTGGAAAAGAATTGTCGTCGAAGGAACGTAGGGAAGCGCTCGAGCTTCCGTCATCGATCAGTCCGGCCGTGCGCGAGCTTGCACAATCCTGGACGGCACAGAATTCCAATCCGCGCGCGATAGTAAACAGCGCACTCCAGTTTTTCCGGACGCAAGGGTTTACCTATTCTTTGTCACCAGGCGAATTCAGAAAGGATGATCTGGAACAATTTCTGTTTCATCGACGCGTTGGGTTTTGCGGACACTACGCCGCCAGTTTCGCTACTTTGATGCGGTTGGCTGGGATCCCTGCGCGTGTCGTTGTCGGCTATCTGGGCGGTGAGTACAACGATCTGGGCCATTTCTTTCTCGTGCGCCAAGCGGATGCACATGCGTGGTGCGAGGTCTGGCTTCCTGGCAACGGATGGATCCGAGTGGACCCGACCACGGCGGTTGCGCCCGGACGAGCGAGCCTCGACCTGAACTCGTTTTTGGAGGGGCGCGTCGCTTCCGGGCAAATGGAAGCTGGTCGAAGCGCGTTCGTCACGCGGTTAGCCCGTTCCGCACTATTCACCGACATTCGTCTTGCCTGGGAAACACTCAACTACCAATGGGACACACGGCTCCTTGCGTTCGACGCCGACGTACAAGAAGTATTTTTGGACTCCATCGGGCTCACGAAGCGCGGCCCGTTCGTTCTCATCATCCAAATTCTGATTGTCGCAGTTGCACTACTCATAATCTATTTCAGCTGGATGCAATTGCGTTCGCGCTCACGCGCGGACCGGGTAAAGGCGTTGTATGAACGTTTTTGTCGAAAGGCCGCCCGCCTTGGCGTGCAGCGCGATCCATGGGAAGGTCCCTCGGATTTCTCAAGCCGAGCCGCGCGATTATTGCCCGGCGAATCCGAGCGCATTCAGCAGATCTCGAATACCTACATCGCGTTGCGCTATGCGCCCGAATCCGCGGCCATCGTTCTGGACAGGTTCGCGAAGGAAGTGAGCGCGTTTGCCGCCCGTTAATGGCTGGTTGATATGCCCCCATCCAGAGCGTAGATCATGCAACGTCGAACTGGTTCAGAACTCTTGTCTAAATTGGCACCCAGAGCGTTTGACTTGCCTATAGATATTTTTCAGGAACTGGATGCTCAGGACCTTCCTGCTGCCAGTAAATGCTCACGATCCACCAACGGGTGCCGTCGTTGAACAGCTGAATGCTGTTTATCCCACGCATAAACGGCTTGGGATCATTCGCATCGTGACGCGATTCGTAAGTGCTCCACACGTGAGCAATCCGGCCAAACTGTTCGGTTCGCCGCGCGATCTCCTTTTCATAAAATCCAGCTTTCTCAAGAAGTGGTTCTGCCCGCGCAATGAATCCATTTACGTCCAAAATATTGGGCGCAAGATCGACGTCGTTTCTTCCGGCGACGCTCGCGGTCGGAATTAAACGCGCACCTGGATAAAACACCGACCGTTCCCTGTCCCAATCGCGTTTCTTTCCGGCCGGTCCTGAGATCACATCGTAGGTCGCGTTGATAATCGCATCGATAGATTCAATGTCGCTTGCGTTTGGTTCGCTTTTCATATCACACAGACGCGAGCACTTTCATCGCCGCGTTGTGCCCGGGGATTCCACTCACGGCGCCGCCGCGTAATGCGCTCGATCCGCAGAAAAACACATTTTCGTATTCAGTCTCTACGCCCCAGGAGCCGGCCTGTTCCTTACGCTCAGCAAACGGAAACGTCGGCGCGTTCTGAAAGATGTTCCCATGATACATTCCCAACGCGTCCTCGATATCGACCGGGCTCTTGCTTTCGATACAGGAACGGCCATCACGCGATACGGCAAGGCAATCTTCAATCGGTTCTTCGAGCCATTGGTTTATGCTCGCAAGAAATCTCTTCTCTGCTTCGCGCCGTACGTTTTCATTGTCTCTCGCGAACAAGCTCCACGGGGCATCGAGTCCGAACAACGCCATCGTATGAAATCCTTGCTCACGCAGATCCGGCGCGAGGATGCTGTCGTCAGTCAGCGTGTGGCAATACATCTCGCACGGCATCTTCTGCGGCAGCCTGCCTGCAGACGCTTGATCGTAGCTGACATTCATTTGTTCGTACCCTTCGTCGCTGTGAAACGTTCCGCAAAACGCTTCAGTCGCCGGGTATTTTTTCGCCTTCAGCTTTGGCAATTGGCGCAGGAGCATGTTCATCTTGAACACGGAACCTTCATCGGTGCGATCCGGTTGAAGTAATCGGCCGGTAAATTTTGCAAGCACGTTCCGGCCAAAGTTCACCAATAAAAATCGCGCATCCACGGTCTCACGTTTACCATCCACGCGAAATTCGACGCTGCCTTGCTTCCCAGTCACGTTCAGCGCGCGAACATCGACATTCGTTAGCATTTCGGCGCCCGATTTGCGCGCGGACCGCTCCAATTCGGACGATACCGCGCCCATCCCGCCGACCGGCACCTTCCATTCGCCTGTCTTGTTTCCGATGAGGTGATAAAGAAAACAACGGTTCTGCACGAGCGAGGGATCGTGCGGAAACGTGAACACGCCAATCTTTGCATCAGTGAAGACAAGCCCTCGCACCAAATCGTTCCTAAAATAACGTTCAATGGCGTTGCCCAGCGGTTCCTCAACCAAACTGCGCCACGCCTCCCGCGAGGTTTCATCAACATCAAATCGGCGCGCCATTTCCTGTTTGGCAACCAGCGGCTCCAACATCGAGTCCCAAGTCTTCTCGGCAAAAACGCGCGGCAGATTGTAAAAGTTTTTCAGCCGCTCAAATTCAGTGTCGTTTCCGGTCAGCTCGACAATCGATTTCCGGCTCACCTCCTGTTCGAGGTTGCTCAAAACAAGCGCGCCATCCTGACCATGGCTCACGTACGGCGTATACGACGCAATCGCGCGTCGCCGCAGCTCGAGATTCAGACCGAGATCGCGGATGATTTTCTCTGGGAGCAAACTGACCAGATAAGCGTACCGCGACAGCCGCGCATCGTAGTCCGGGAATAATCTTTGCGAAGTAGTTGCCCCGCCGACGTAATCATTTTTTTCCAGCAACAAAACACTCAACCCGGCGCGCCCGAGATAACTCGCGGCCACGAGGCCATTGTGACCCGCACCCAAAATCACAACATCATATCGGGCTTTCATTTGCCGCCGATATCCAGAACGACGCGGAAGCGCGCCTTGCCGCTCATCATGCGGTCGTAAGCCTCGGCGGCCCGTTCCAGCGGAAACACTTCGTTCATCGAATTCACGCCGCTCGACGCGCTGAAGCTCAATGTGTCTTGCGAATCGATTGAGGTTCCGGAGTACCAGCCTTCGACGGATCGGGAGCCAGTAATGAGCAGGACCGGATCGACGGATAGCGGACCAGCCGCGCCGATCACCATGAGCACGCCGTTCGGTGCGAGTCCCCCGAGCACTGCTGTCATCGCACCAGCATTCGTCACGGTTGCGATCACAACTTTCGCACCGCCAAGCTTGTTCAGTTCTGTCGCCGGGTCCGATGCCTGGCTGTCGATGTAGTGGTGTGCGCCGAGTTGTTTGGCGAATGCTTCCTTCTCTTTTCCACGCGCGATTGCAACGGTTTTGAATCCCATTCTGGCTGCGAACTGCACTCCCAGATGACCGAGTCCGCCAATGCCGAGAACCGCGACGACGTCGCCACCTCTCGCGCCGCTGTTTCGAAGCGCGTTGAAGGTCGTCACGCCAGCGCACATCAAAGGCGCAGCGTCGACGGCAGCGAGTTCATCAGGCACGAGCGCCAACGCTTCCGCCGGCGCCACCATGTATTCTGCGTAACCGCCATCGAAAGAAATTCCGGTGGTGAGCAACCCCACGGTGCACGCAAAGAAATCGCCACGCCGGCAATTATCGCAATACCCGCAGTTCCCGCCGTGCCATCCAACACCGACACGCTGCCCAGTTTTCCATGGCTTTACTCGATCGCCGACCGCATCCACAACTCCAATGACCTCGTGCCCCGGCACACGCGGATATTGAATACCGGGCCAGAGTCCTTCCTTGACTAGCGAATCACTGTGACAAACACCGCACGCGTCGACCTTGACCCGCACCCACTCCGCCTGCGGCTCGGGAATATCTCGTTCAACCAGTTCTAACGGTCCGCCAGCACGCGCGACTTGAACAGCACGCATTTTCTTAGCCATGAATCTTCCATCGTCCTGCTCTCTCAAGAACGCAAGATTCTGTCGCGGCGTCTGTGACCGCCGCTGTCGTGGCGCAAATCGATTACGATCATAAGCATGAGCATGAGCACGAACATGAAGACCGTTTCTCTTTACGATGGTGAGCGCGTTCCGGCGCTGGGTCAGGGCACGTGGCGCATGGGCGAAAGGAAAAGCGCGCATGCAGATGAGGTCGCCGCACTGCGTTTGGGAATCGATCTGGGCATGACGTTGATCGATACCGCGGAGATGTACGGCGAAGGCGGCGCAGAAGAAGTCGTCGCAGACGCGATCGAAGGTCAGCGCGATTGCGTGTTTATCGTCACCAAAGTCTATCCGCACCACGCGTCGCGAACGGAGTTGCCCAAGGCGTGCGAGCGCAGTCTTAAACGCCTCCGGACCGACACAATCGATCTTTACCTCCTGCATTGGCGCGAAAAGACACCAGCACTGGAGGAAACGGTACAAACATTCGAGAAGCTCCGCTCCACGGGAAAAGTCAAACGCTGGGGCGTCTCAAACTTCGACGTCGACGACATGGAAGAACTCTGGTCGATCGAAAATGGCGCGAATTGCTCTGCGAATCAGGTGCTCTACAACCTCGAAAACCGCGAAATCGAATTCGATCTTCTGCCATTCCTCCGTCAACACTCAACTTTCAACCATCAACTGATCGTAATGGCCTATTCGCCAGTCGGTCACGGCCCTGGCCTGCTCGAAAATAAATTGTTGAAGAAAATTGCCAAGCGTCACGACGCCACATCCGCGCAAATCGCGCTCGCATGGGTTCTGCGTCAATCCGGAGTCATTGCCATTCCAAAATCCAGCAATGAAAAACACATCCGCGACAATGCGGGATCAATTGACACCAAGCTGACCAAAGAAGATCTCGTCGAACTCGACCGCGAGTTTCCGCCACCCAAATCCAAAAGACGCCTGCCGACGTTGTAAACTTGAAAGGACTGTTCCGTCCTGAAGCTGGTGTTTAGGCAATATGGCCAAGCACGACAAGCGCGAACGGCTGCGGACCCTGCGGAATGTTAGCGCCGACAACTTCAATCGCCCACTCTCCCGATGCGGGCTGATCGATCTGTACGGCTTCAACGTTATTTTTATTATCAAGCTCCAGTGAGCCGCTGCCCGAGCGTTGGTTACCCGCGTAAACTCGGTTGTCGGGCGCCCGAAGAATAAGGTTGAGATTATTAACCAAGGCTGGGCCCGGATAGTCACTGTACCCCAGGACAATCCGAAGCGGCACGTTTTCACTTTGGACTTGGATGAGCGTGCGATTGAGTTCGCCTGTTTGTAATCCTGGAGTGATTTCAATGAATTTCGCGGAAGCAGGTTGTGCCGGCGCCAGAATACTATCCAGATTCACGCGTCCATAACCCTGTTCGTTGTCCACGACGGCGCCCTTTTTCGCGTACCCGGTTAACCGAGTGGCGCCCGCAATGAGCGCGGCCTTCAGCAATGCGGCAGTTGGTTTTTTGATACGCTTTTTCTTTCGCAGATACTCTCGTACCAATCCGACGGCACCGGATGTGAGCGGTGTGGCCATGCTTGTGCCGCCCATATAAAAATACATCCGCGATAATGGAAAGGCAGCCCAGGCAGTGTTGTTCTGAGCGATCATCGTCGAGCGTGTCGAAAGAATAAATGTGCCTGGGGAAACGATGTCTGGTTTGAAGCGCCCGTCCCGCGTCGGCCCGCGGCTGCTGAACGGTACCACCTGGTTCGGATTGTTTGCCATTGGATCGTTGTTAAATGGAGCAACCGGATAATCAGTCGGCCACCAGTCTCCGTAGCGCTCATTAACAAAATCGGACCGCAAGTTTTCACACGCGCCAACAGTGATGCAGTTCTTCGCCGTTCCTGGCGCCGTAACGCTCATCGGATTGATCTTGCCATCTCCATCCTTGTCGGTCCCGTCGTTTCCGGCAGCAACCACGATGCAGAAATCACTATGATCCCAAACAAAGGCGTCGAGCTGCCCGCATTGTGTGTCGTAAGCGCCCGGGTCGCCGCCACCCCATGAGTTGGAGTGAATGCGCGCGCCCCTTGTATATGCTGCCTGAAAAAGCTCGGTGAGATCCTGAGGAATCCCCGCCAGCATGTAACGACCGTATCTCTGTCGGTTGTTGGGATCGATCCAGTCAAGCTCCTGTTCAATCGCTTGGAAAACCAAACGCGCTTTATAGGAAAGTCCGCGCACCGGACTATTCACGCCGGGCACACCGTTGAGTGCCGTGCCGTTGCCAAGCACCGAGCCACTCACGTGCGTTCCGTGGCCACTATCGAGATCGGCCGCGCCATCATCGGCGCCAGGATTATTGATGTAATTCGCGTAATCCGGCGTGATCGGATAACTCATGATCGACTTGATACGCTTGCGAAAATCGATGTGCACCCCCGCCTTCTCTCCGGAGTCGATCCCGGTGTCGGCTATGGCAATGATTTCGCCCCTGCCGCTCAAACCAAGTCCCGGATGCGCCATGGTTGCGGCAGTCCCCATGATCCCGGTCGCGACGTCGTTGGCCGTGCGTTTCACCGCCCGTTCGCGAATCTTGCGGACACCATGAACAGCTGAGAGCGCATCGACCTGCTTCTTACGCTTGCCACCGGTGGCAGAACTTTGGACTACCATCACCCGCGCCTGGGGATCTTTGTCCAATATCTTAAAGCCGATTCTCTTCACGGCAGGCAGCGCTGCTTTTAGATCTGCAGGAGCGAAAAACTCTACCGTCAATGCGCCGGGCAAGACTCGGCGACGCGGCAACTGCGCGGCAGAACTGCTCGAGCCTTCCTCTTCGGCACGAAGCGCCGAAGCAATGCGGTCGCGATGTGGCAAATGACCGGTCCATCGGACGAACGGCAGCGCCGAAACGGCTCCTATTTGCTTCGCATCGGCGCGAATAATGTAGGTGAAACCGCCATAGGGTTCGCGCAGTGCGCAACCGGTTTTAACGAGGGCTTTGAGCCAGCTTTTTTTCACCGGCCCGATGAACTGTACCAGGTAATAGTGCTGGCCACTTGAGAGCGGTTTAACGTCGCCCGGAGCGGCTCGGACTGGCCCTTTGCCCGCCGCACTAGCGCTGGACTTGGTTGTGTCGATGACCCCGGTGCTGGTCTCAATTTGGTACTGTGAAGTAATGTCCTCGGTGAGATGAGTTCGAGCGATGTCTTTGGCCGTCTTGGCAGAAACGTCGACGAGCACAAACGCGGGATAGCGTTCGATCACCGAATAGTCTTGCGCGAGTTCATCCTGCTCAGGTCCACTGCTGAATATTTTCAAGATACGATTCATGGTTAATCCTTTGGTGGTTTTGGTTGGGTCACCTCATTGTGAGCTAGCGCTGGTGCCGATGTCGAGGCGATTAAATTGCACTCCCGAAGCCGAGCGCATTGACGACTTGCGTTGGTGTGCGCGCATCTTCGAATTTTGTTGCCGATGCTGGCCGGTTTGACGGTTGAAGTTTAGAAAGCGCGTTGCACGGCCGAAATTCTTGAGAGCCGCTGCCGAGCTCTCAGCTTCTGAAAAGAATTGACCGCAAACCAAACTCCTGTCTCGATGAAGGACATGAAAACAAAAACTCTTGGACTCATCGTGGCGTTTTGCTTCTTGGGAGGGGCCGCGTGTTTCGCCGCCGATCCACAAATGGGAACGTGGAAGCTGAACGAAGCAAAATCGAAGATCAAACCCGGAACTAGAAAGAACACCACGGTTGTCTATGAAGCTGCCGGTGACAAAGTAAAGATAACGGCGGATGGCATAGATGCGAAAGGTAAGGCCACGCGCAGCGTGTGGACGGGCAGATTTGATGGCAGAGACTATCCCGTCGTTGGTGATTCGACTTCTGACGCTCGCTCGTACAAGAAGCGGGATGATCGGACCGCGGAATTCAACACTATGAACCACGGAAGGCTTATTGGCAGCGGACGGGTCGTGGTTTCTGCCGATGGCAAAAGCCGCGTCGTCTTTGTGAGCGGAACCGATCCAGACGGTAAGCCATTCAAGAACGTCGCTGTTTACGAGAAACAATAAGAGGCCCGTCGCTCCGCGCTTCTTTAGGGCGCAGATGACTCCGGGATCTGCAGAGGCACGGGTGTCGCGTGCGATTGGCGGGGATGGTTACGCAGCCGACACGGCTGCCACCACAGTCACCAGCGGCCGCTGATCGCTGGTCGATCAGCCGCCGGTTTTCGCTTGCGCGGTGAAACCTTTGATCGTGTCGATGTCGGCGCCACTGACGGTGCCGATCAGATTCCCCCCGCGATTATAAACGTTAACCTGCGGGATCGAGTGGACGTTGAATTGCCGCGCCACCGCCGTTCTCCAGTTGACGATGTCAATCTTGCGCAGCGCAATCTCGGGATCAGTCCTGGCCATTTCTTCCAGGCTTGATGAGAGCTGTCTACACGGTCCGCACCAGTCCGCATAAAAGTCGACGACGGTTACGCTGCCGAGCGCGAGATGTTTGTTTATGTCCACCTGCGCGCCGTGCGAAATCACTTCCACTGGCGGACCGCGACGAGCGACGGCCGCGTTTGCCCGATTGACTGATTGTTGGGCGGAATAAGCACCGGCAATCGCCACATTGTAATGAAAACGTTCCTGAACCTCTTTCGGCAGCTCAACGAAATAAAGTTTCGAAATTTCCGACCTGGTTCTGAGCACGATGCCATCGGGTTCGATCCGGCTAACTGTGACATCTTTGTATTCTTTCCCCTCAGTCGTTTTGAAGTCCTCACCGAGAGCGACTGATGCGACACAGGCGACCAAGATAAACACTTTTGAACACCGAACCATTGGCAGTGTTTCTAGCGATTTAATCGAATGAGAGCAAGCTTGACTAATTCGATTGGATTCGGTTCGCGTGCAGAGACAACAGCGATCCACCGGGTTTCCGGCAGCGACTTCAAAGCGGTTGCGCCCCCGAGAATCGTGGCTGAGCGTTCGTCTCGTTAAGAAAAGTTATGGAGTTCGCTGGTGGATGCGTATGCGGCCAGACACGGTACGTGTTGAAGAGCGCGCCGTTTGCCCTGATCGATTGTCATTGCATCGATTGCAGGCGAAGCGCTGGCGCGCCTTATATCACGTGGGGATCAGTGCCCCGCAAGGATCTGCAGGTTACGAAGGGTGAACCACGCAAGGTTGCACACGCGAATCGGATTCGTTCTTTTGCCGCGTGTTGCGGAACTCACTTGTTCTTCGAGGACAACAAAGACTCAGATACGGTGGACGTGACGATCGCGTCGCTCGACGACCCCGCTCCATTTGCGCCGCAGAAAACGATCTGGCTCGAAGACAAATTGCCGTGGGTTATGCTCGACGAATCGCTTCCGGCGTTTCAACAGACCCCGAAAACTTCCGCCACGTGACAGATCATTCGACTCTCGTCTTTCTCTTCTGCGCTTTGTTAGCTTTTTCGGGTCCGGTCAGCTGCGGACACGCCGCCTCTGGCAGAAGGTTTCGTACGGGACGCGTGTGAAATACCGGCTTGGCCAGAAAATCGAGCTCCCGGATTTCACAATTCAGTACCTGGGAGAACACCGGAAAATCCTTCCGGTCTATCCAAGAGGATTTCTCTATTACGATTTCAAGGTCAGCAGAGGGAAGACTGAGAAAGTAGTTTCGTGGACTACGGGAACCGGCGTCATCGATCCGCTGGATTTCGACATTGGTGGCAGACACTATCAACTCGAATTACGCCATTCGGACAAACTCGGGAAATTGAACGAGAACGAATTAGTGATCTGGCAAGCGAATCCGCCTGCATAACACTCACGTTGAAGGCAGCTGGCGTCTGAGTTGCTCCTCACAGTCGTTCAAAGATCGACATCTCGCCGGTTTACAGGCAAAGTCTCGCGCCAAATGTTGGGCGGATGAATTCGAGAAATTTTTTTGTCGAGCTTAAGCGGCGCAACGGGCTGGGACATTTGATTTCTAAGTCAGACACATAGATTCTTCCGCCCAAAATGTCAGTCGATGCCAAATCGGATTTGCGCCTTGAGATCGCGCATGTGCTGTTCATCGACATTGTTGGTTATTCAAAACTGCTCATCAACGAACAGAGCGAATCGTTGGAGGAACTGAACAATGTCGTTCGCGGTACCGACACGTTCCGCGCCGCGGAAGCTGCCGGGAAACTCGCCAAGATTCCAACCGGCGACGGCATGGCGTTGGTTTTTTCCACGTCGCCGGATGCTCCGGTGCAATGCGCTTTGGAAGTCAGCAAAGCATTGAAAAGTCGACCCGAGCTTCGCGTCCGAATGGGTGTCCATAGTGGTCCCGTTAGCGCTGTCACCGACGTCAACAATCGCTCCAACATCGCCGGCGGCGGAATCAACATGGCCAAGCGCATCATGGATTGTGGCGACGCTGGGCACATTCTCCTGTCGAAACGAGTGGCGGAAGATCTGGAACAGTATCGTCAATGGCAACCGGCCTTGCATGATCTCGGCGAATGCAAGGTGAAACATGACGTCACGGTTTCGGTGGTGAACCTGTATACAGATGAAGTCGGAAACGCCGCCGTACCGACGAAGTTTGCGTCCGCACAACGAGAAACCGCAGCGTCGGCACCCGTTGTCCCGAGATCTGACACGCGCAAGACTAACTTTCTCTTTATTGCCGCTGTCATCTCCATTTTGGTCATTGGCGCGGTATTTTGGCACTTTTCGCATCAGGCATCGACAAAATCGAAAACCGTTGCATCGACCGGCACAGCGCCATCAGTTTCGGCGCTCGGGCCGGCCATTTCCCAAAAGAGCATCGCGGTTCTTCCATTCGAAAATCTCAGCTCAGATAAGGAAAACGCCTTTTTTGCTCAAGGCATTCAGGATGAAATCATCACCACGCTCTCGAAGATCAGCGGGCTTCGTGTAATCTCGCGCACTTCCACGGAGCGCTACAAAAGCGCGCCGGAAAATTTGCCGGAGATCGCGCGCGAATTGCGCGTGGCAAATATTCTTGAAGGCAGCGTCCAAAAAGCGGGCGATCGCGTGCACATCAATGTTCAGCTCATCCAGGCCGACACGGACGCGCATCTTTGGGCGCAAAGTTACGATCGGCAACTGATCGATATCTTCGGTGTCGAAGCCGAAGTGGCAAAAAGTATTGCCGATTCACTAAGTGCAACTCTTTCGCCGCAGGAGAAAGAGCGCGTCGAAACGAAAGCGACGAACAATCCGGACGCTTACGTTCTCTACCTGCGTGGCCGAACGTACCAGACACGCCCCGATAATCTTCTGCAGGATTTTCAATCTGCAGCCCAACTTTATGAGCAAGCTATTGCGCTCGACCCGAACTTTGCCCTGGCTCATGCACGACTCTCCGCCACGATCAGCCAGATTTATCACTGGTTTGAACCAACCGAGGCGGTAAAGAACAAAGCCCGAACTGAAGCAGAACAATCGTTGCGACTTCAACCCGATTTGGGCGAAGGGCATCTCGCTCTGGGATTGTACTTTTATTACGAAGAAGCGAACTACAAGGAAGCGCTGCACGAATTTGACCTCGCCGCGCGCGCGCTGCCGAACGATGGCGATGTCGGTCTTTTCATAGCGGCGGTCCAACGCCGACAGGGACATCTGGCTGAAGCCATCGCCGCTTACCAGAAGGCCGAAGCAATTGATCCGCGTAATCAGGTTACGCTCTACGACGCTTCGCAGACGTACTTCGGACTACGCGACTGGCAGAATGCTCTACGTGGATTGGATCGGGTGCTCGCGCTCGCGCCTGATTCCGTCAATGTAAAGATCCAGCGCGGTTACATCGAATTCTTTTGGAAAGGTAGCGCGGCTCCGATCAAAGCCGCGTTGGACAGTATTCCCGCTAACATTGATCCCGATGGGATCGTCACCTTTGCTCACTGGGATGTGAGGTTGATGGACCGCGATCCTGCCGCGGCGGAAAAAGCGCTCGCCGCCTGCCGCTTTGACACAATCACCTCGCCGGCGGGCATACCCCTTCCGAAAGCTTATCTGCAAGGCTGCATCGATCTTCTCCGCGGGGACGACGCGCGCGCGCAGATAAATTTCGGAGCAGCGCGTCCGGCGCTGGAAAAAATCGTCGCCGACAGTCCGCAAGCTGCCGTGCGTCACGCGCAACTTGGATTGCTTTACGCGTTCATGGGAAGGAAAGAAGACGCGCTTCGCGAAGCGGATCGCGCGGTCGAGTTACTGCCAATCTCGCGAGACGTAATCGAAGGCGCGATCGTACAGGCGTTTCAAGCTTTGGTGTTCGCGCGCACCGGCGAAACCGACAAAGCCATTTCCCAAATTGAGCGCCTTCTTACGACCCCGTTTGCCGTGGATTACGCCGACGACTGCATCACCATTTCCGATCTGCGGACGCGCTGGGAATGGGACCCGCTGCGGACCGACCCGCGCTTTCAGAAAATCATCGCCGGGCCAGAGCCAAAGACCACCTACAAATAGGAGATTTAATCAGGCTGCAACGGATGCGGAGCAACGGCAAGGCTTTCAAAGCAGGACGCAGGGAAAATCTGGAAACCAGGAATCTAGGAATTTTTGGGGGGCAAGGTTTCCTGGCTCCAGATTCGAATTTTCCGGGATCAAAGGGTTCCTAATCTCCTGATTCAAAAAAATTTCTCGGTCTTCCCTCTACGCCGACGACTGCCTGAGTGTTTCCGATTTGCGGACGCGCTGGGAATGGGACCAACACTGTTCGGTACCCGATGCCAGAGAACTCGTTCGTTGGATAGCAATCAGGACGCACGATGCGCCCATGCATCGAGCACTTCTTTTTCTCTGCCTGCCGTCAGGTAATTTGGTCGCGGCAATCGCCCGGAATAATAATCGCTCAGGCAATCGAAGGCTGTCTCATCAAAGGGACGCGTCTTCCAACCCGCTGCGAAAGCTTTGTCGCTGCTGACGCGATAAAGTCCCTGGTCCTTTGGATCCGGCAACCACAGCGGAAAATTACCGACGAAAGTGTGCAGCACGGCATCCGATTCCAAACCATGTTCGTGTAGAAACTGTTGCGGAATCCAAATGAAGGTAGCGTCCGAGTGCGTAACGCGTTTGCACTCCTCCAGGAATTCCTGGAATGAGATCGATTTCCCCGTCAGATTAAATGTTCCGTAGAGTGCCTTGTCGATGGCCAGGACGACAAAGCGCGCAACATCTTTAACGTCGAATAGTCAAGTTCATGGGCGACGCAGTCCTCGCGGAAAGCCGCAAAACCAGTGTCTGGAGTGCGGTAAACATCCGAAATGTCCAGCGACTCATTGACGCCGGTCGCATGCATCCGGCGGGGCTGGCCGCATTCCAGGCGCGCCACAAAGATCGAAGCGAGATCTACTCGTACGAACAGCGACCACCGGAACTGCCGGAAAAATTCGCGCGAGCTCTCGCTCGGAACCAGCGCGCAGCGAAATTCTTCGGCGCGCAACCGCCCAGCTATCGGCGACGCGTCGTGTGGTGGATCATCAGCGCAAAACAAGAACCCACACGCATGAAACGACTCGAGAAACTCATCGCCGCGTCTGCCACGCAAAAGCGGCTGGAATAATTAATGTGATCAGACCTCAGTGATTAAGAAATCGATTCGAGCGTGAGACCCGGATCGAGATGATTCGAAGCACAGCCAGTCGCGATTGAAGGCCGTTGATTGGTTTCTATTTCTGTAACAGCTATTTTGTGAAGTAATCCAGTGCTCGTTGAATTGTGATTTCCTTGGGATCACAACAGGTAGCAGATATCTCTATTTCGCTTTCCCCTCTCTTTCCGCCGCCGGTGCGTAGAGTAATCTTCGCGTTTTCCAAGTCTTCGGCGGTGAATCCGTTTCTGAGGAGGACTTGTTTGGCCAGCGGGACCTCGTTAATCTTGATCGCTCTCATCAGCTGGTCGCGATCGTCTTTGTTCGCCTGAATCCGCGCCTGGGCTTCAGTGGCTTTTTTCTGCAGCGATGCAGCGTCAGCTCTGGAGGGCGTGTCGGCGAAATGTGCGTTTTGTTCTCCACTGGTCACTTGCGCCCTCGCCGTAACCGGAACAGCCAGGACGACGAGTGATGCGAGGATGGAGAGTATAATGCTACGCAAGAGGTTCATACGAGACAGGATCACGATCCGTTTCTTTAAACTGCGGTCAATCGGAGAGAGTAAATAGGCTGTGGTTACAAAATAAACCTCGACACTAGTTCGAAAATCCTTCAAGAAATCGCGTCACTCGCGAATTTCCTTCAATCCGTCCTGCTCACACGAACACACACATGAACACACGTCTCCGCCCGATTATGCTTGCCGCCGTTTTCGCGTTGCTCACGCCTGCTACATCCATGTTGCACGCGCAGGTGCTGGCTGCGACCGAGGGCATCGATGTGCCCGACGGTACGCGCAAATGCATAAAGCCCAAAGAGCGGGCAGTGAAACCATTCGAACTGTTCGCGCCGTTGACCTGCCTGGAGCCGGTCATAAACGTCAGCGCCACGACCGGCAACCAGGCTGAGAGTTTCCTAAACGTCAATCCGACCAACCCAAACAACCTCGTCGCCACCTCGAACACTAACTCAAACAGCATCTTCCGCGCGTACTCGACAGATGGCGGGACGACGTGGACGCGCGGCACGATCGCCACGGGTGTAGCATGCTGCGACGGACAGGCAGCCTGGGACACTTTCGGCAACTTATTCTTCGTCTACATCAACAACAGCGTTAACCAAATCAACGTGATTGTAAGCACTGACGGCGGCGCCACATTCAGCGCGCCACTAACGGTGGGCACGGGCAGTATTGACCAACCCTCGATTGCTGTGGGCAACGGCAGCGTGTGGGTCGACTGGAATCAGAGCGGAAGTATGGTCGCGCGTGGAGCGCCAGTGACGGGTCTCGGTACTTTCGGCCCATTCAACGCACAACAGGCGATCCCGTCAGCAACTGGCAGCTTTGGCGGTATCGCCGTCGGACCTGGCCCGAACGGCGGGAAGGTCATCGTGACCTATCAGAGCCCAACTGGTGGACAGGGTCCGGCGACGATCTACGCCAATGTAGACGCGGACGGTTTGGGAGCGGGCGGTTTCGGCCCGCGCATCACGGTTTCGGCGACGAATGTTGGCGGCTTCGACTTTATTCCAGCACAGAACGAACGTTCGATCGACGCTGAGGCGGGGGTAGTCTGGGATGCGACCGGTGGGCCGTTCAATAACCGCATCTACCTGGTGTACACAGATGAGACGGTCAACGAGAACAACGATACCGACATTTTGATGCGCACATCGACTGATGACGGCGCTACGTGGAGCGCGCCGGTACGCGTGAACGACGACGCGACCACGAACAGTCAGTTTTTGCCTTACGTTGCTCTCGATCCCACAACCGGGATAGTGGCAGTGGGCTTTCACGATTGTCGCAACGATAACGGCATACCCGGTCCAGGCGGGACGAACATGATTCCCAACGACGATGCAGAATACTACGGCACCTTTAGCACCGATGGCGGCGCGACGTGGGCACCGAACAGGCGCTTGAGCGGCGGGTTCTCGAACGCGACGGCGTCGGGCAACGGCATCGACTATGGTGACTACGTTGGTCTGACCGCGTTCGCTGGCAAGCTCTACACGCTATGGGCTGACAACGCAAACTGCGACGGCACGAACCCGAATGGCACGTTGCACGCCTTTGACCTGTACACGAACCCACTCATGCTCACGGGAGGAACCCCGACGCCGACACCAACTGCAAGTCCAACTCCAACCGCAACGGCGACCGCCACTTCGACTGCAACGGCGACGGCGACTCCGACAGCTACGGCGACAGCAACGGCTACTCCTACAGCGACAGCCACAGCGACATTCACCCCTACACCGACTGCTACAGCTACAGCTACGCCAACGCCAACTTCGACAGCCAGACCTACGCCTACACCGAGGCATGCGCCAACTGCGAGGCCGCGCCCGACGCCGGCACCGCGTCCGTAACGGGAAACGCAGAAGATTTAATCAGGAAAGCAGGAACACAGGAAGATCCCTCTTTTTCCCGGGCACACGGGTTCCTGACTTCCTGATTCGAAATCTACTGGGACAAAGGGTTCCTCATTTCCTGATTCAAGAAATTCCCTGCGGTTCCCTCAACGATCGATTTCCAATTGAATGCCTGAACAGGTTATTCGCAGTGCAGAGCCACAACTGAATCGACATTCAATGTGCGGCGCGAAGCGATCCAGCAGGCCACCAACGAAATCATCGCAAGCAAGAGACTAACGATGGCGAAGCTGAAAGGATCGTACTCGCTAATGCCATACATTTGGCTCGCTAGCAGTCTTGCTAGAAGGAGCGCAAGCGCGAGACCGGCAGCAACTCCGGCTCCAAGTAGCAGCGCGCCTTCTTTGAAAATCATTCCCAAAATGCAGCCGCGCGTAGCGCCGAGCGCGAGACGAACGCCGATCTCGCGTGTTCGTTGCTGAATTCCGTAGCAGATGACCGCATACAACCTCGCTGCGGCGAGAAAAAGCGCTGCTCCGGCGAACGATCCGATGAGTAGTAAGCTGAACCGGCGCGATGCCAGCGCTGCGGCCAGCACTTCGGTCATTGGCCGAACGCTTCCGACTGCAACGTTTGGATCGACATTTCGGATCGCAGCGCGCAACTGAGCAACATTGTAACCAACACCGCCGACCTCTGGATTCGCCTTCGCCACGCAGTAAACGCTGTTGCGCAGAAATGGCACGCCGTCTTTGTGAACTTGTCGAAGTGGAAGATACATGTCCGGCTGCGCGGGCGTTTCGAGATTGGCTTGCTTGACCGGTCCAACTACTCCGACGATCTCCACCGGCCTCGGTTGCGCATCGTTGTCGTCAATCATCACCCGTTGTCCGATCGGCGAGTGGTCACCAAAATGATTCTTCGCCAGCACGCTGCTCACGATCGCGACCGGCGGGCGATCGCCATTGTCTTCCTTGGTGAAATGCCGGCCTTCCAGCAGCGGAATTCCCATGGCGCGAAAATAATCCGGAGTAATGATGCGATAGTTGGTGGACGGCGTGTTCTCAGGTTTCGATGGCGGTTGGTCCGGTCGCGTGAAATGAATAAACGAGATGCTTTTCGGCGCGAGCGGAAGGATCGACACCAGACCGGCGTTTTCTATTCCTGGGAGCGCGGCCAAACGCGGCTGAAGCTTTTCGTAAAATTGAACAATGGCGGCGCGATCGGTGTAAGTGACCTGAGGCAGCGAAAAGCGAACGATCAGAACAGTTGAGGAATCGAATCCTGGCTGCTCGCTGCTCAATTGCGCGAAACTGCGAAATAACAGTCCCGCGTTGGCCAGGAGTACGAGCGCGAGCGCGATCTGACTCGCGACCAGCACCGGTCGCAACCGCGATTGGACGCCTCCCCCGGCGAAGCCGCGACCGCTCGAGACCATTGCGTCGCGAAGATCGGAGCGCGAAAGTAACCATGCCGGCGTGAGCCCGCAGGCCAATGTTGCAAGCACAGTTACAGCGCTCGCGAACAGGAATACTTTCCAATCAACTGCGAAACTGTCGATCCTAGGCAAATCCGTTGGCATAAGGCGAAGCAACGCCCTCTGCCCCAATATCTCCAAAATAAGCCCTAACGAACCGCCGATCAGCGCGAGGATCGCGCTTTCCACCAATAGTAGACGCACGAGCCTGCTTCGTGTCGCACCCAGGGCCGTGCGCACGGCAAGCTCGCGTTGGCGCGCTCCCGCTCGCGACAGCGATATCCCGGCGAGGTTTGTGCAACCGATCAACAGCACCGCGGCGGCGGCGCAAAAGATCGTCAACAAAACCGATCGCACGTTTGTGACAATCTCTTCGGTAATCGGAACGATCGTCAGGCCAATTTTTCCGGTGTAAGTGTCCGGATACTGCCGATGCAGATTCTGACGGATGGAATCGAGCTCGGCGTGCGCTTGCTGCGCGGTGACATGCGGCTTCAGACGCCCGACCATTCGCAGAAAATTGACGGAATTTCGGGCGTTGCGCCGCGGGTCGGACTCCGGTTGCAGCGGCACGACAATGTCCGTATCGAGATTCGGGAGTGCGAAGCTGCTGGGTAAAATCCCGACGATTCGTCGCGATTCGCCATTTACGTTTATGTAACGACCGACGACATCCGGATTTTTCGCATAACGGCGCGCCCAAACTCCGTAGCTGAGCAGCACCACAGGTTCCGCACCGTTCTTGTCATCCTCGGCGATTAGCGTTCGGCCGATCAACGGACGTAACCCGAGGATCGTAAACACGTTCGCCGACATTCGCACGCCTTGCACGCGCTCCGGTTCTCCCGAATCCGATAGACTCGGGTTGAACGATGCGATCGCAGCCAGGCCGTCGAACGATGTGTTCTGGTCCCGGTAATCGCAATACTCGGGCAATGAAAAATTGGTGCGCGGATTGTCCGGGCGTTTCGAATAGATCCACAAAAGTCTTTCGGAATTGCTGAAGCCAAAAGGCCGGAGCAGAACCGCGTTGACCACGGAGAATGCCGCCACCATCGCGCCGATGCCCAATGCGAGCGTAATGACAGCAACCAGGAAGAAGGCGGGCGATTTCCTCAATGTGCGCAAACTGAACCGCACATCCTGCCTGGGTGAGCGTGTCGAGAAAATTTCCGCCGAGCTGTTCGCGGCATTCTTCTTTGAATCGCGCGGTGCTTCCGAACTCGATCCGTGCGCGACGCTCTGCCTCGGCGCGATCCAGTCCAGCGCGTTCGAGACGGTCCGCATGCAGCTGAATGTGCGCGCCAAGCTCCTCCTCCAGCTCATTGTCAATCCTGGCGCGGCGAAAAAATCTTACGCCTAACGATCGCAAATAAGCAAAAAGACTCATGTTTCCTGCGGTCGCGCAGACAACACCGCGGCGATTGCTTTCGACAGGCGATTCCACCAATCCGTTTCTTGCTGCAATCGTTTGCGGCCTCTCGCCGTCAGCTCGTAATATTTCGCGCGCCGATTGTTTTCCGATCTGTCCCACTCTGTTTTGAGAAGACCCTGCCGCACCAGGCGGAACAGGGCGGGATAAAGCGCGCCCTGTTCGATAAACAAGGCGTCTCCTGAAATCTGCTGGATGCGCAAGAGCACGCCGTACCCGTGAAGCGGACCGAGCGAGACCGCTTTCAAAATGAGCAGATCCAACGTTCCGGGAAGAAGTTCGGCTTCGTTGTTCATGTGTCCCCTAAGTTAGTTAGGAGGCTATAGGTTCTCTCCTAAGCTGTCAAGGAGAGAGTCAAGTTGATTGTTAACCGCGGTAACGCGTCGCAGCGGATCGGTCTCTGCGGCGGATCCTACGGTGGATTTCTGACTGCCATGCGCCTGGCGCGCGCAAGGCTACCTCAAGCCAACAAGATGCAAAACGCAGATTCCGAACTGCAATCTAATTAAGATGGGCGACTCAGCAGATTCCCCATGAAAAAAACACTGGCAATAATACCGATTGTAGCATTGGCAACTGGCTTGGTTGCGCGATCACTCAACGCTGAGGAGGAGTCCGCGGAGGCGCGCAAAGCCCGTTACGACCAACTCGAGAAGCAGATCTCAAATTATTATTCTGTCGACTCGCCATGGAACAACCCTGACGACGTTGAACTGGAGGCAACATTGTTTCACCTCATGGGTGCTGAAGTCGACGTTTGGCAGCTCGAAGACAGCCTGAAAGGCCGAAACGACGTTGATATCTCGAAGCTTCAAAACGTGGGGATGCTGCTTCACGAGGAGATTCTCGGGACCGCCGAGAAAGCCCTTCGTCGCTTGCGCGCACACCCCAATCCGCGGCTACTGAGCCTCCTTATTGCGCATTTGGAGGCGTATCCCCACGACTGGTCGCAAGAAGGCGATGAGGATCTCTTGCCGAATCTAAAGAAGCTTCAGAACACCCGAAAACATGGCGCGCCGCGCTCCGGCGGTAGCTGATCTGGTTCTGAATTACGTGGCGGTAATACGTTACTGATCGCTTACAACCAATCGCGACGTCAGGTGAGTTGTCTCAACTTGTGCCTTCACTTCGTGCAAGCCCGCAGTGAGCGTTTCAATTTGCTTCTGCAGTTCAGCAATCTTCGACTGAAAAGCCTTCTCCTGCTGGGCGACGATCGATTTTAAATCCGTAATCGTTGCTCCCTGTTTCTCGTTCTCGCAGTGTTCTTTGAGAAACTCATTGAGCAACATCGCGTTCACCTGGTCGTAACGCACGCTGTAGGGTTTCCCTTCCTTGTCGCGCACAACCAAATCAGGATTCACTTTGGCAACGTCCTCGGCGACCAGACCGAATTGCGCTGTTCCTGTCGGATCAAACTCCTTTTTGTATCGGAACGTCACCGGTTGAAGTGCCAGGATCGCTTCACTGGCTTTGTTCATCGGCTTAATGTCTTCCTTAAACCGCCGGGACGACATAATCGTTCCCAGTTTGTTATCCGAATTAACGAACACTACCAGCCCTGAAGGAGACGATTGACTGACGATGTTGCCGATGTAGCAGCTGTGGCTCACGTCGGCGCCCACGGCCCCGATGCAAATAACATCATCAGCCGTGCTGACGCCGCTGCCGGCATTATTACCCAGGGCGATGTTGAAACTGCCAGTTGTATTGTTACCGAGCGCATAAAAACCGTCGGCCGTGTTGTTGCTGCCCATTGTATTGTTACCAAGCGTACTGCCACCGTTGGCCGTGTTTTTGGACCCGTTCAAGTTGTCATGGAGCGCCCGTTGACCATTGGCCGTGTTGTTGGTTCCGGTTGTGTTGTTGTGCAGCGCGGCAACGCCATTGGCTGTGTTCAAAGAGCCCGTATTATAAAAGAACGACGCATAACCGGTAGCCGTGTTAGCCGATCTTGTTGAAAAAGAGCGCGACCGCTCCGTTGGCCGTGTTCCGGTCACCGTTTGTATTGGCCTTGAGCGCGGCAAAACCGATGGCCGTATTGGAGTTGCCGTTCGTCAGACTGAACAGCGCATCCTGACCCTCGACGGTGTTTTTTCCGGGGTACCCTCCATCTGGCGGCGGGTTAACGCCCAAAGCTTTCGGAGCAAAACCCGTAAAACAGGCGAGTGAAATTCCGACCACGGCAAAATAGATTGTTTTGGTAGTTGTTCTCATAAGTGTTTTCTTTTTGGTTCTGCTGATTTTCAAAGGTCCCGCTTGAGAAACGGGTCGCGTCGATTTACGCGCGGCGGGCTTGAGGTTCAAGTCCAAGAAATGCCATCAGCTTTTCATGCGCGCAAGAATCCGCCTACAACCGATTCGTGTTCATTCGTGTCGATTCGTGGTTACCATGCCGTTTGATGCGAGACGGCCAAAGAACAAAGGTGCGCAGCTAATGTCTCTCCCGCTGCAGCTCGGACTTGTTTACCTGATATCGGAATTGCTCCTGACGGTGACGCGGCGGTCACGGAGCAAAACGGGGACAAAGCAAGATCGCAGTACGCTGGGAATGATCTGGCTGGTGATTGCGGTTAGCATCACGGCGGGCATCTTCGTCGCGCAAAATTTCCGGGCCGCCGCGCTACCGCATGGGTGGATGTTTGCCAGTGCCGGCGTGGTGTTGTTTGTCACGGGATTAGTCCTGCGCTGGTGGGCCATCATCACGCTGGGCCGCTTTTTTACCGTGGATGTGACGATTGAGAAAGACCATGAGCTGGTCGAGCGAGGGCCGTTTCGTATGGTGCGGCATCCTTCCTACACTGGCGTGTTATTGGCGTTCTTGGGTTTCGGCTTGTCGCTGCACAACTGGGCTGCACTGCTTATTATTCTCCTGCCGATTGGCGCGGCTTTCATTCACCGGATGAATGTGGAGGAGGATGCGCTTTTGCGCGCGCTAGGCCCGCCTTACGCCAATTACATGAAGCGCACCAAACGATTTGTGCCGTTCGTTTATTGAGATTGGGCCGAAACCTTTTATGCGTAAGAAACCGCGATATCGCGGCGCTGAACAACGTGGCAAGTGATCACTAAGGAAAACAGGAAATCCTGAATTTAGTTCCTTCGTTCCGGTGTTCCTGGGATATGGCGCGGTGGCAGAACCTTGATGATCAAGGTGTCACTGCCCGCCACGAACGGCGATGGTTTTGTGGACCTGATCTTCGCGCCCGACGGGAACTTTCCTTCATTCCACTTTGGTACGGCGGTGAATCTCGGCAATGGAACATTCGCGCCTACGGTTGTGACAAACGTCTTTTCCTGCGGAGAAGGGACCATCGATGCTGCAGATCTCGATGGCGACGGCGACCGCGACATTGTACTGACTGAAGAAGAAACCTGTCCAGGAAGTGATGCTCGCATTTTGTTTTTCGGAATGACGGAAACCAGAACTTCGTCCGAATGCCCGATATCGCGCTTCCGGGTCGATTGCCGCACGGTCTGGCTCTGGCGGATGTGACCGGCGACGGCAATATCGACATCGTAACTGCCCTGCCAGACGGAATGGGTGTGTTTCCGGGGAACGGAAATCTTACATTCGGAGCACCGATCATCAGCACTCCCGCGCCCTACAAGTTTAAGATGGTCGACTTCAACGGCGACGGTTTGCTCGATCTGGGGATGATAATGCAGCAACCTTCCTTCGGAACGGAAATGATTGGGACCGCGCTGGGTAATGGTAACGGAACCTTCCAAGCGGTAAGAACACAGACTGGCTCGAGCGTTTTGGAAAATCTTCGGATCAGCGACGACCTCGAAGCCGGTGACCTAAACGGCGACGGAATACCCGATCTCCTGGTATTTAACTATGCATCGAATGATGTGTCGGTGTTTATCGTAAATGCGGACGGCAGTCTGCGCCCACATCGGCGGTACGGCATTGGTAATACGCCTCAGTTAGGAAGCATCGCCGATTTTGACGGCGATGGGCGACTCGATGTTGCGGCAGCAATTGGGCTGCCTCCGAGCGGTCTTCACAATGCAGTCGTGATCCTTAGAAATGTGGGCGGGCCAGCGGGAACGCCTACTCCCACTCCAACAGTCACCGCGACACCAACAGCAACCGCTACCTCAACTCCGGCCGGGAGTCCCACGCCTACAGCAACAGCAACGCCCACTGCGACATCAACCACTACACCAACGGCGACTCCGACGGCCACACCGAGGCCAACACCGACTGTCAGGCCGCATGCAACGCCCAGGCTGAGACCAACACCAGCGCCCCGGCCGTAACCGAACCCGCGCGTGAGTGCGGCGCGGTTAAAATGCCTAAAGCGGACAATACCGCGGAATATTAGTTGCACCCGGACCAACTCCGGATGAGATGCTTCGAAGTTTTCCACGGATTTTCTTAATTCGTCCGAAAATCTTTTGAAACGTTCCGGCGTCTCTTTCGGCGATTCGCTTCGAGCGCCGACGCCTCGACCAGTGACACTCTCAACGTCCTCGTGGTGAGTGTGTGAAATCTGCTCGAGCGCCGGCTCAGCTTTTCAGCTTGCTCTGCTCGCGAGTCGCCGCTAAAAACGTTGGCTAAATAATTGGGAAGGCCGTTTGAACATGAAGAGACAAGACCCAAATATCCACGTAGTCGAGTCGGTTTGGCGTCGACTCAAAAAGAACATAAAGGACGCCATAATTCGTGACCTGAACCCCGTAAAAGACGTCAAAGGTGGCGGCGGTGTTAAGGGCGAATCCAAACCTACCGCAGGCGGCACAGACACCAGGCGCAGCCACTAAGAATAAATCGAATTAGGACATTGCCCGCTGCGCCGCGCGCGCGAAAATTATTCTAGCAGCGCGAATTGAAATAAAAAACAGTTAGCCGTTGGGCTGGTGAATCGCGTCGCGCACCAGAGACTTTCGCTAAGGAAAGCAGGAAAATTCTGAATTTGGTTCCTGCGTTTCCAGAATTCCTGAGATATTGAATTCAAAAAACCGGGCAAATCCTGTCTCGTCCAAAAGTAATGATGCGCGCAGAACCGAATCTGTATTCCCGACAATGGTTTGAGTTCTTTCACGTCGGCATCGCGGAAGCGCGGACAATTCAAGAGACGGAGTTCGTCTGTCGCTGCGCGCCTTTTCCGGAATTCCGCGACATTCTTGATATTTGCTGCGGCATGGGACGACATGCACGAGCGCTTTCCAGCCTGGGCTACTCAATCATCGGCGTAGATTATGATGCCGACGTAATCGCGAAGGCACGCGAACTTGCCGGCGGCCCAAGGTACATGCAGGCGGACATTCACGATTATCAACCTGAGACTGGAGCATTCGATGCAATGATCGTGATGGGACAGAGCTTTGGTCATTTCGACGCCGCAACGAATCGCGATGTTCTTGGCCGGCTGGCGAGCGGGATCCGAAAACGCGGCCGAATCGTCCTCGATTTGTGGAACCCGGACTTTTTCGCCGCACATCAGAACGAACGCGACCTCAAGGCATCGGCCGGAATTGTTCACGAACGCAAACACGTCGAGGACGGGCGGCTATTTGTGCATCTCGATTACCCCGACTACAACCACGACAAATTCGTGTGGCAATTGTTTACGCCTGCACAAATGAAGCAACTCGCGGACTCTGTCGGATTAGTCTTGTTGATTTCGTACAGCGACTTCGACATGATGACTCCCCCCTCGCCCACAAATCCTCGAATACAATTTCTTCTCCAGCGAGCAGCGTGAGACGCGAAGGAAGGAGCCGCTCGCACCCGGACCCGCCGAGTGCGAGATGACTTTACTTCTCTTAGTTCAGCGGGATGCAACCTTTTCAGCGGCGGTACGCATGCCCTCTTTCAAGGGATCGCCGTTCCCAGCTGAGCCACCACCGGTGAATTGTCGGATAAAATCCTCCAGCGGTTTCGAACTGGTGGTATTTTCCTGGAGGTTGATCCCTGTTCTCTCGCTTAGGATTAGATTGAGCAGTGTTTCGAGGACGCTTCCCCCACCCTGACCTTCGCCGGGTGTGCTTCCGGTATTGCTTATGAACAGCCTACTGGGCACAAGCGGCTGAACGCTTTTAGAGAATTGGTCCGCGAAGACATTCAACGCATACAGACGCGGATCGCGATACGCGCCGACCTTTTGCAATGTGACCGCCGCTTCGGCCAAACCTACCTGCGCGATCCTTGAAGATTCGCCTTTGCCGATCAGTTCTTTCGCTCGCGCTTCACCTTCGGCCAACGTCACCTGTTTCTTTGCTAACTGTTCCGCTTCCGCGAACTCAGCCTGGCCATGGTTCTTCGCGATCTCGATCGCAATTACGCTCTGAGTTAGCTCAGTCTGGCGTTCGGCTTTCGCCTTAGCCTGATTGAGGGCGACCTGCTGTTGCGCCGCTTCCTCTTGCTTCGCAAAGGTAGCGCGCTGTTCGTCCGCCAATCGGCGCATCCGCAGCTGGTCGAACAACGTTTCGATTGGATCGGATTTTCCGGCGGCGATCTCTCGCGATTCTGGCCGGCCAATCAGGACCGCAACCACGTTGATGTCGTAGCGTTTGAAGCGTTCGCCCAGTTCTTCCGTGGCACGTCTCTGGATTTCTTCACGCTTCGTCAGCAAATCGAGCATGTGTGATGTCTGCGCAACGTCACGGAAGTAGGCTGTCAGAATCGGATCAAGCGTCTGCGTAATTAATCTCTTCACATCGCCGAACCGCTGCACTACCGAGGGCGCCTTCTGATAGTCGATATGCAACACCAACGACAGTGGCAGACGCGGTTCATAACCGTCGGCCGTGATTAGGTCGATGCTGGTGAGGTCCTCGTCATAATGGTGCGCTTCGGTTTGGCCGCTGATCCAGCGCAGCACGAAGTTGATCGTAGGAACGAGCTCAACTTTAATCGCGTAGGGATTCAGCGCGTATTTGCCGGGCGCGAGCGCCGAGCGCCAGACACCTCGATGGCCGGTCTCCACTTGTTCGCCGTAACGAAACGAATCGCCAGTGGTGTCGTCGCCGGGAGCACCATGATATGAAACAACAACGCCCACATAGCCAATCGGGATCAGGGTCTTCGCCTTGATCTCAACCGTGCCAAACCAGCGATTGATGAAAAACGTGCCGTCGGTCAGCACTTGTAACTGTTTGCCACGTTTTCCTCCGAGTTGCAGAAACGCTTCCGGGTCCTGGAAATAATTGTGATCCTTTCCAGCGATCGCCCTGGCTTCAGGAGCAATGATTTCGCCGGAACCGATGGTTGGCCCGTCCTGAATACTAACCACGCCGATGGTGTCGACGTTCGGATTGAAGTCGGGCATGGCTGCGGCTAACGAGGGAGTTGAGCCACCTTCGCTTGCACTAGTTTCCGTAAGACCAGCGCGAAAATGGCTCTGACCGCCAACGCCGGTTCCAATGACTACCGGATCAAACGCGTGCATCGAAGCGAGTTGCGCTTTCCACGATTCGTAACGATCGGCTGACTCGCGTACCGGTCCGGAGAACACGCGTTCTTCGGTTATGACAACGAAAAGCGCCAGGTTAATGGCGTAAACGCCTTCGCGCAGAATCCCGCGCTGCCGGCCGCGTTGACCTTGAGCTTCGAGAAATCGCACCGCGTCCTGGAAGTGATTGGAATCCACCGTTCGACCGAGTGTTTGAATCGGTTCAAGCGGCACACCGTCGCGCGCATAGACGTAAGCCATTTTTCCTTCAGCTACGACGACGAGCGGTTCCTTATGAATGCGGTATTGCCACGGATATAATCCGAAGTGAATACCGCCACGTAAGAATTTGGCCTGGTAACCGGCCTCACCATTACGGGCAATAATCTGGCCTTCGCGCAGCGAACCTTTGCTGCTCCAGATTTTTTCGATGATGCCAACCTGCGTATGCGGAATGTAAACAATTCCGAGCAAACGCGGCAGGCACAATAACAACACCACAACCGCAAGTCCTCCCAACCCCCAAACCCACGGACTGGCATATGGAAGTGAAAGAGCAAGAGCGATGTTAGTCATGTTTGTTACTCCTTTTTAATTTCACCGAGTTAGACATCGCGGAGTGGTGGAAACGCGAATGCGTTCAACCGATTTTCATTACTATTTTTCCAAAATCGGCACGCCACTTGTTTCCGACGAATCGAGTCAAGACGACAAGCCAGCCTAACAAAGCGCGGCGCCGCTGGTTGTGTGTTTTGGCACGCCGAATGATTTCAGTATTTGGGCAAGCGGCAGCAGAACGCAGTGGCAGAAATTTGATGATCATTGTCGTCGCAGCCAACTGGCATCGCCTCAAATTCGCTGCATGAAAGAACCAACAATCGATCAACCAGAAGACCAACATGAATCGACCTATGCGCTTCTCGTGCGCTCGGAGGAAAAAAGTCGCAACCTGCTCGAGATGGTAATCTATCCACTCTTGATTGCCGGTGTGATTATCGCCATCTGGCAGTTCGTGCTCCAGCCGATGAACCTGCCCTCTTTAGATACAAAGGCAGCGTTCAGCGTTACCAACGAGCAGAACTTGAGAGTCGGCAGTTAAGAGTTGAGACAAAGCAGCGGCTTCATTTCCCGGAGATCGTCATCGTGACATCTGGATCGCGTGACGTGTGCTGTCCTCAGAGCAATGGCAGATTGTTTTAACAGCGGAGCTTCCAATTGGCAGAAATATGGTGATACTTGTCATTGCTGCCAGCCGCTCCGTTCTGTCAAAATATGTTCATGAATGCATCAACCAACGTCCTGAATGGAAGAGAAGTACTCTACCGTGTAACGAACATCGGTTTCATTGCTGCAATTATCATTTGGATCATCAGTCGGGTTTCGACAAGTGCAGCCGAACCAAATTCGCTGAAGCCTCCGGCAAGCGGAAGTATTCCGGTCGCCTTCCTCATTTCAGAAGGCGCAGTGGTGATTGATTTTTGTGGGCCGTGGGAGGTTTTTCGGGATGTGATGGTTCCCGGCCACCAGGATCATCCCTTTCGTCTTTACACCGTCTCAGATAAGACCTCTCCGATTCAGGCCGGCGGCGGGATGAAGATTGTACCCGATTACACATTCGCTAACGCGCCGACGCCGAAAATCATCGTTATTCCTGCGCAACATGAACCGAGCCCGGCAATGCTGGAATGGATTCGAGAGAATTCCAAGAACACGGATCTAACGATGTCAGTTTGCACAGGCGCATTTGTTCTGGCTAAAACCGGACTGTTGTCCGGCAAAAGCGCTACCACGTTTCACGGAGCCTTCCGCTCTTTCGCGATCGAATTCCCGGACGTCCATCTTAAGCGCGGTGCCAGATTCGTTGAGGATGGAAATCTTGCGACAGCCGGTGGACTCTCGTCCGGCATAGATCTCGCGCTGCGCGTGGTCGAACGCTACTTCGGGCGCGAGGTCGCACAGAAGACTGCTTACGAACTGGAATATCAGGGGCAAGGCTGGATGAATGCGGACTCGAATCAGGTATATGCCAACATGCCGGTCTCAACCTCCGATCATCCGCTCTGTGCGGTATGCGGAATGGATGTGAATCCGAAGTCCTCACCGAAATCTGTTTTCAACGGCAAGACGTACTATTTTTGTTCTGACGACGATAAGAAAACCTTCGACGCAGCGCCGGATAAATTTGTAGCGGCTGATAAAAAACTGTGAGTCCGCGCGCAGATCCCGTCAGCACTGCGCGGACAACGCGTAGAATCGTTTTCGTCGCCGCGCCTGAGGTCGAGATCCTCGACCTGGTCGGTCCGCTCCAGGTTTTTGCGCGCGCTGCCGAGTTCTTTGATCGCGAAAATCCGGG
>WNGK01000544.1_pt1 | contig 38169 bp, 35 predicted proteins | sample 5400601 | NCBI WGS metagenome assembly WNGK01 (sample SAMN13153376, study PRJNA577476) | soil metagenome | isolation source: 60 cm soil or saprolite under Garry oak tree replicate 1 | place: USA:California | collected 2016-06-15 | reverse complement strand
CACTACATCCAGGGGCTGAATGGGGAGAACGATGCCAGGCAGGAACTCGAGCGAATCGAACGACCCTTTGCGTGTACACAATTTCGCGTACACTATGGGTATGGACGATAGCCAGACTCACCTGAGCGTCCGGGATGCGCGCGCGCACTTCGCCGAGGTCATTACGCGAGCCCAGGACGGGACGCCCACCATCATCACGCGCAACGGGCAGGCCGTGGCCGCCGTCATCCCCATCGAGGACTTCAACGCTCTCGAGGACGCCATCGACCGCTACTTCTCCAGAGAAGCCGACCGTGACCTGGCAGAGAACCCTGACGCGCCGACCTACAGCATGTCCGAGGTCGTTGCCGCGATCTTCGAGGAAGAGCCGGGCAAGGGCGCCGCGTGAAGTACGCGTTCCGGTGGCGGGAACGGGCCGTCAGGCAACTGCGGGCCATCCCCCAGCCAGCCGCGCTGACGATCTTGCGAGCACTGACGCCGCTAGGTGACGACCCCCGCCGCCCCGATGCCAACATGAAGAAGCTCGTCGGCTACGAAGACCGTTATCGGCTGCGCGTCGGGGACTACCGAGTCATCTACGAGGTCATCGACGGGCAGCTCATCATCCTGGTCGTGGGGGTAGGGCATCGCCGGGAGATCTACCGGGCGATGCCCTGACAAGGCGTCCGATCAAGTCGGAGCGTCTCACCGGCTGCGCTCCGGCCGCCTGGTCGGCCTTCTCCGCCCCGCTGACAGTCGCCTCCCAGCCCTTCAACCCGCGCTCGAAGAAGCCGCTCTCGCCAAGCACACCACCCAAGCACTATGATCTCGGTCGCCTGAAATGAATGTCACGATCCAGTAACGGGCTTGCCCGCCCCGTTCGGGCCCAGGAACCCGAACACCTCACCGGGGGCGACGCTGAACGACACATCCTCCACAGCGGCCCGTCCGCCGAAAACCTTGCCCAGGTGGCTGCTTTGCGCTCCCGCCCCTGCAGCACCGTCAACGTGCTCGTGCCAGCACTGGTCGCTGAGACAGGCATGTTCCCTGGCGGCCCGGATCAGTTGCCCGAGCGGGGTGCCTGCCGGCCGGGCTGGGCCGCCCGGCCGAGGTCGCGACCCGCAATTGCCGGCCCTTTGTGCCGGACGCGACGCGCTACGCAGGATGTCTCGAAGCCTTTATCTGACGACGCCCATGTGGTGGAGTACGTTGCGGGTGAGCGCCTGGATCCCGGGGTCCACCGCGAGCGCCCCCGCGTAGTTGGTCGAACCCGCGTTGAAGACCCGCCCGCCAGACGGCCGCTCCCAGTAGATCAGGTCAGCGCCATACCCGGGGTCAGCCCCCCAGTGCGCCACGAACCGCGGCCCGTGATCGGCGTGGGCGAGCACCGTCAGGCCCTCGGGATTCAGAGCGGGCATGCCCTGTGCTTCCGGCAGTCCGTCCATCTCGTAGCCGCTGACGGCCGGGCCGTCGTGGGACCGCGTCCCGATGAGGTTGCCGCTCTCGAGCGGGACAAGCTCTGGATCCCGCATCAGGAAGTGGCCGGGCGCGCACACGGTGAACGGAGCGAACGCCGTCTCGTCCCCGCTATCGATCCAGCCCAGCGTCTCCAGGCCCAGGAGTTCGCTCGGCGCCTGACCGAGGTAGGACCACTTGCCCCCGGGAAGACCGTCCGTGTGCCACCGTTCACCCCATTCGTCAGGCGGCAGCCACGCGACGCCGGTGCCTTCGCCGGGGTGAGTCGTCTTGCGCGTTTCGATCAGCTTGATCTCCGGGTCGTAGCTGACCCGCCAGAACGCGGTGTTGCCGCTCAAGCACAGGACGCTGCCGCCACCGCGAAGATACGCGTCGACCCCGTCACGCATCCGCTGGGTCCAGTATTCGTTGTGCCCCACGATCATCAGCGCCGAGAAGCGCTCCAGCAGCTCAGGATCGGCGTCCAGGTCGGCGTCCGTGATGCATTCGTAGACATAGCCCTCGTGTGCCAGCCAGGCTTCCGCCTGCCGTTCCGGCCGGACCAGGTGCTGGTGCATCGTCGCATCGCGCAGGTGGGTGCGGTGGAGGTACGGCATGGCTCGCGGCAACGGCATCCGCATGCCCAGGTTGAAGTACGGCTTGCCGCCCGCGTTGCGGGTATACGCCGACGACATCAGGCCGGGAATGCTGACGCCGTCGGTCGAGCGGCGCGCATACGCCGTCCAGGTGAACGTCGCGTACAGCAACGCGACCGAACTCCTGCGGCGGGGCACGGGGCGCACCACGACGAACGGAATCTCCAGTGGGTCGGCCTCCGCGCCAGCGAGCGTGACGCTAACGTAGTAAGTTCCGCTCGCAGCGTTTCCGGGCACCCTGAGCTCGGCCGCCGGCGGCCAGCCGCAGTCGATCAGGTCGTCAGAGGCGAACCGGATCGAGCCTCCGCGCGTCGGATCCGAGTCCGGATCGTACCCAGGCCGGCCGATCGCCTGCGAAGCCGAAGGGCCGGGGATACTGAGCGCGGGAGTGTTCACGAGCGCACAGTCGCGACTGTGCCCGCTGACGTCGACCGCCCGTGAACCCGACCTCTCACGCAATGGCCAGTGGGCAAGGAGCGACGCGCGGGCCACTGGCATGGCGGGGGACATCGCGCGGTCTTCCGTCAGCGCCACGACCTCGTGACGGCTCAGCCGGCGGGAGAACAGCGCCACGTCGCTGACGTCACCGTCGAGGAAGTGGTCCGCCAGGCCGCTCTCGGTGGCCGCGCCGATACGAACCCGGCCCGGCGCAGGTCGCGGCGCCCCGGTACCGGCGTCTGCCGCGACGCCTTCGGCGGCCTTGTCGCCGTCGACCCACAATTGGACCTGGGTGCCGTCCAAGGTGAACACAATGTGGACCCACTCCCCGAGCCGGTTGAGCAGCGACGAGTTGGCGAAGCACCACCAGATGCGGTCATGGTGCCCGCCGTCGCCCGCGTAGCAGCCTGGGTGCCCGTCCGCGTCGATGCCGAGGGCCCAGTTGCAGCGGCCCGGGTAGTCCATGTCGCTGACGATGGACGTCCAGCTCGAGGTCTCGACCGTCGCCGGGAGACGCCAGACGCGAACCCATGCGGAGACCGTGTTCGGGCGGCCGATGCTGGCGTCGTCTACCCAGGCGTACGAGCCTGGGTAGACGTCCTGCCGGCTGGCAGTCGGAGATTCCAGCCGGGCCAGCCACTCGGCCTCCGCGCGGTCCGCCTGGTCGTCGGGTTCCGGTCGCAGCAGCGCGGAACGGCCCAGTCGCGCGACGGCTATCTCGTGTGCCGCCGGCGCGGTGAGATGCACCCTGAGCGTCTCGCCGGGCTTGACGCCGACCGGATCGACGTAACCCATCAGGCCGCCGACCCGGACGGGCCGGTGCGCGGGTTTGCGGCTACCCGGTGCCGCCGGCGGCCGCAACTCCCAGGCCTCGGCTGGAACCGGCCGGCTTGGTACGTCTGTCGGCATTGCTCTCAGCTTTCCGAACGACCATTCGAGTGGACCCGACAGGCAGGGCGAGGACTCCGGTGAGTATAGCGGCGGAGATCGGGCTTGTTCCGAAGTGAGGGGGTTCGCGCGGCGTCCTCAGCGCACCAGGGACCTGGACGTCACGCTGGCCGGGACGCAGCGTGTACTGCCTCAGCTCGACGATCGGGCACCGTAGACCGTTCATTGGTCCGCCTCCGCTTTGTCAGGACAACTCTTGTTACAGCAATCGCCGCGCTGGCAGGTCGGCATGGTCGTCGCCTACCGCGCCTGCATGCTCTGGCGCAATACGTCGGCGACCGAAGTCGCCCTCAGCTCGAGCCGTATGACATATTCGATCTCGCCGTAGACGTGACCCAGCGCGGGCTGGATGCCCCTGCCGACCGGGCACTCCAGATTTGGCTCTGTGTGATGCATGCCGAATAGCGGCTGCTGCCCGACGGCGTCGCTCCTCCAGATGTAACAGAATCTGTTGCTACTAGCGACAGGGCCCTTTGTCAACGGCCGCTCAGTGCGCCCGGCATCGTCCCGGTTGACCAGGTGCTGCTGAGTTGGCTGAGACGCCCAACTGCCGCGCTTCGGCTGGTTTGATAGGCGCCATGGCAATGCCACAGATTGGCCTGACCGTGCCGCCCCAGCTGCCACCAGCGGACATCCCGGCGTACGCGCACCGGGCCGAAACGGCCGGTTTCGACGAGCTCTGGCTGGCCGAGGACTGTTTCTTTGCAGGCGGCATCGCCGCCGTGTCGGCCGCGCTTTCCGGTACCGAGCGGTTGGTCGTCGGCCTCGGCATCATGCCGGCGGTGGCCCGCAATGCCGCCTTCATCGCGATGGAAGTCGCCGCGCTGGCCGAGCTCTATGCGGGCCGGGTGACGATCGGTCTCGGGCACGGCATGGCCGACTGGATGCGCCAGATCGGCGCCTACCCGCGGTCGCCGCTGACCGCGCTGAGCGAGCATATCCAGGCGGTACGGGCATTGCTGGCCGGTCAGACGGTGTCGATGGCCGGCGAGTACGTCCGGCTCGACGGCGTCCGGCTCGACCATCCGCCTGCCGTTGTTCCCCCGGTGCTGGCGGGCGTGCGGGGACCGCGCTCGCTGGAGTTGTCCGGGCGGGTCGCCGACGGCACGATCCTCGCCTGGCCGCTCACCGGCGCGTACGTCGCCCAGGCCCGGGCCGCGATCGAGAAAGGCCGGCTCGCCGCCGGCCGCACCGAACGACATCTGCTGGTCGGCGGGACGCCGATCAGCGTCGATCCCGACCCGGACAGAGCACGCGACGCCATGCGCACCGCCGTCGCCGCCGAACTCGCCGGGCCCACCGGGCACATCCACGTCGAACCGCTGGGCATTGTTGACGAGGTGGCCCGGTTGCGCGCCGACGCCGGCTCGTTGGAACGGTTCGCCGCGGAGCTACCCGACCGGTGGATCGACCAGCTCGTCGTCGCCGGCCCGGTCGCGCAGTGCGTCGACCGGATCGCCGCGCTCGCCGACGACGGCATCGACCACCTCCTGCTCAGCTTTCCCTCGGCGCTGACCGCCGACCAGCAGGACGCGATCGGTCGCGAGCTCATCGCGACGCTGGGCCGTTAGGACTTCAGCCGCTCATCGCCGCCGCCAGCGCCACCCGCCGGTACCCGATCACCCTGTCGCTGACCTCTACCAGGTGCAGGTCAAGCGCCGGTCCGGTCGCCGGGTCCATGTGCAAGTGGCGGGCCGCTGGCCATGGTTCAAAATCCGTCAGCTGACCGATGTCTCTCACTGCAACTTGCAGCACTATTTCTCGTGCAACCGGCACTGAGCAGTTCAGGATGCTGCTCGTACCTTTCCCGGAAGCAGCCGCGCAGAGTGACCAGCGCTCTCCCGGACCAGCACGAACCGGCCGCTATGGAATTCGGCGAACGCGACGGTGCCGAACCGCCCGGCCGAGTTGCACCTGTGCCGCGTCCGGCTGACCGCGGGACCGGCCGCGGCGGCCGAAGCCAGCCGCCAGGTCCGGGCGGTCACCTGCGCCTGAGATGTCCCTGTCGACCCTGAGGAAGGGAAGAACGGCGATGGTACGTAGGTTCACGCGGGCAGTCCGGGCCGCGGAGATACTCGGCGCCGTTGCGGCCGTCGCAGTCTTGGCGATCTTGTTCCTGCCAAGGCTGGCCGGCAGCGGGGACGCTGCCTCGCACGCCGTCGAACAGCCGGACCTGAATGTCGCGGTGGTGCCCGCCGCCGATTCCGCCGGTTTCTTCGTTGCTCTCCACGAGGGCCTGTTCGCGGCGCGCGGCCTGCGCGTCAAGTTCATCCCGGCTGTCAGTTCCCAGACGGTCATCAACGCCCAGGCGCTTGACGAGCCGCGCGACCGGATCGACATCTCCTGCGGCAACTACGTCAGCTACATCCAGGCGCAGCAATTCTACGACCAGGGTAAGCGGCCTTCCTCGGCCAGCGGTGCCATGGTCGCCGCCAACCTGGACATCTTTGCCGAAGGCTCGGTGATGGAACCGGGAGCCCAGGGCCTGTACGTGATGCCAAGCTCGCGCGTCCGGACGCTGGCCGACCTGGAAGGCAAGATCATCGGCGTCAACGCGCCGGGGAACATCCTCTACCTGCTGGCCGCCTCCGCGCTGGCCGATCACGGGCTGAAGGTGTCCGGAGCGCGTTTCGCGTACTATCCGCTGCCCAAGATGGCCGCGATGCTCAAGGCCGGGAAGATCGCGGCGGCGGTGCTGCCTGAGCCGTTCGCCAGCCAGGCTGAGCTGTCGATGGGCGTCACGCTGCTCGCCGACCTGGATCAGGGCGCGACCGCCGCGTTCCCGGTACAGGGCTGTGCTGTCACCAGGCAGTGGGCTGCGCTGCACCCGGGTGCGCTCGCGGCGTTCCGTGCCGCGTTCGAGCAGGGCCAGCAGATCGCGGACACGAACCGGTCCGCCGTGGAACAGGCCATGGAGGCGCTCCCATCGCCGCTCGGCCTGACCAAGGTGCAGGCCGCGGTCATGGCGCTCGACTCCTACCCGGTCGGAGCGGTGGACGTGACCCGGCTGCAGCGCGTGGCTAACGTCATGCGCCAGTTCTTGAGCTTCCCGCCGTTCAGCGTCCGCCAGATGGCCGGCGGCTGACCGTCCAAGCGGCGGCCGCTTATGCGAGCACCCTGGCCCTGTGATGACGCTGAAGACGTGATTCCGCTGGATCGGTGGTCCGGGCGGTCGTGCTGCCCGTGGCGAGGACCAGACGGTCGAAGCGAACCTGCGCCCCGTCGCGCAACCTCACCACCCTGGCTTCGAAGTCCACCCCGGTCACCACTCCCTGCCGGAACCGGATGTTGCGGGAGCGCCGGCACACCTTGCGCAGCGGGTAGGCAATGTCGGCGGGGTTCAGCAGCGCGCTGGCCACCTGATGCAGCAGTGAAGTGAACAGGTGGTAGTTGTCCCGGTCGATCAGCAAGACCTCGACCGGCGCACCGTCGAGCGCGCGAGCGCACGCCAGTCCTCCGAACCCGCCGCCGACGATCACCACCCGCAGCCGCGATGCCGTTTCTGGATCCGGGTCGCGTTTCATCGCCGCCTTTCCTTTCTCCTGGCAGTTCCGGCTCGCCGGAGGTGCATGTCCGGCGCCGGATCGGGCAGATCCTGGTCACCTCCATCAGGTGCTCGCCCTGCATCGTCGCGCTTGGCGACGTTCTCAGCATGCGGGCCTAACGGCACCGGATACATCCGCCATCTGGCCGGCTCCTCGCCGACCCGGCTTTTACGACCAGGCCGGGTCCGGGACGGCCATCACAACGTTTCGCCTCCGTCGAGCGCAATGACCTGGCCGGTCAGGAACGGCAGCTGGTCTCCGGCGAGCATCACGACCAGCCGGCCGAGCTCCTCGGGATCGCCGGTACGGCGCATCGGAATACGCTTGGCCAGCCAGGCGGTGCCGGCCTCGGTGTCGTGCAGCTGCGCGGACATGCGCGTCGCGAACTGGCCCGCGGCGATGGCGTTTACGCTCACACCGTAGCGGGCCCACTCGAAGGCAAGGGATCGCGTCAGCTGCGCGAGGGCCGCCTTCGCCGTGTCGTAGGCGCTGGTGAACGGAACGGCGCGCCCGATCGAGGTCGACACGATGTTGACCACGCGACCGTACCGGCGGGCCAGCATGTCCGGCGCGAAAGCCTGCAGGACATGGAAGGCTCCGTCGAGGTGCACCGCGTGGGACGATCGCCAGTCGTCGTAGGTCAACGGCGGCGGCAGGGAGCGCGGCCCGTCGCCCGCGGGGAGCGCGACGAAGGGCTTGGCGACGAGGTTCCCGGCGTTGTTGACGACGATGTCGATCTGGCCAGTCAGCTCGAGCGCGGTGCGGTGGAGACGGTCGACCTGGCCGCGATCGGAGATGTCGGCCTCGACGGTCGCCGCTCGCCCTCCGGACGCACGTACGAGGGCGGCGGTACCGGCGAGTTCCGCGCCGGTACGGGACGTGAGCACGACGCAGGCTCCGGCGTCGGCCAGGGCGCAGGCGATGGCCCGGCCGAGCCCGCGTCCGGCCCCGGTGACCAGGGCGGTGCGTCCGCTCAAGCCGGCGCCGGTGGCATGAGCGCGCTCCTGTGGAGTAATCATTTTAAAAGAAACTATATCGAGTGCTCTTCCCGATCAGCTCACCCGTTGGAGGCGCCGCATGACGAAGCCGCTTGCCGTCGAAGAGCACACCGCCGGTGTCGTACTTGTCCGGCTCGACCGGCCCGAACGGCTCAACGCCTTGTCGGCCGCCCTGATGGACGAGCTCACCGCGACCTGGGCGGACCTGGCGCAACGCGAGGACCTGCGTTGCGTCGTCCTGACCGGCAACGGCCGGGCGTTCTGTGCCGGGGCGGATACCGGCCTGCTCGCCTCGGACCGCGCCCCGCGCGGAGCCGGCCTGGACGGTGAGCTCAGCTTCGTGCCGGGTCGTGTCCTCGAGGTGCCGGTGGTGGTCGCGGTCAACGGCGTCTGCGCGGGCGGTGGCCTGCATTTCGTCGCCGACGCGGACATAGTGATCGCCGCGACGTCGGCGAGCTTCGTCGACCCCCACGTGTCGGTCGGGCAGGTGAGCGGCATCGAGCCGGCCTCCCTGGCGTTGCGCCTTCCGCTCGGCGTCGTCCTGCGGATGGCGTTGCTGGGCTCCCGCGAGCGGCTGCCCGCGCAGCGAGCCTTCGACCTGGGGCTCGTCACCGAACTGACCAGCGAAGACGAACTCGTTGACCGGGCGCTCGCGATCGCGGCCGACATCGCGTCAGCGTCCCCGGCCGCGGTGCGCGCCACCCGCCGGTCGGTGCGCCGGCTGGCCGAACAGGTCGCGGAACCGGCCATGCGCGATGGATGGGACGCCGTCCAGCGGCACTGGGCGCATCCAGACTCCGCGGAAGGCCCGCGCGCGTTCGCCGAGAAACGCGCCCCGGCATGGCGGCCGGCCGGCCGCGGCCGCTGACGCTCTCCCGCCGGCCCGCTCCCAGCCAGCACCGTGCGGAGAGCTGACTGAATGCTTGACCAGGCGAAGGGGCATCTGTAGCCTGTCGATACAGCAAATGTATAAATGTTTTGCTAACTAGTCTGATCGAGGGGGTGCGGGTGACGACGACCTCCTGGCGCGCGCGATGACGAGGGAGGACACCTCCGTGGATATGGAACAGGGTGCCGAGCTCACGGAGTTCAGGGAAGAGGCCCGGACGTGGCTCCAGGAGAGCGTGCCGAAGCAGGCTCGTCCCCGCACGTCAGGTCCCGAGCTGCGCGCGTTCGACGAGCACTGGCAGCGGCTGCAGTACGACGGCGGCTGGGCCGGCATCGCCTGGGACCGGGCCTACGGCGGCCGCGGGCTGTCGCTGCTGCAGCAGATCATCTGGTACGAGGAGCTAGTGCGGGCCGGCGCTCCCGGTGCGGGCGTGTTCGGCGTCGCCTTCGCGCACGCCGGGCCGACGCTCATCGCCCGCGGCAGCGAGCGGCAGCAGCAGTACTACCTGCCGCGGATACTGCGCGGTGAGACACCGTGGAGCCAGGGTTTCTCCGAGCCGGAGGCCGGCTCGGACCTGGCCGCGCTGCGCTGCCGGGGCGTCGTCGACGGCGACGACCTGGTCGTCGCCGGCGCCAAGATCTGGACCACCTACGCCGAGCACTCTGACTACGGTGAGCTGCTCGTGCGCACCGACCCGGCCGCGGGCCGGCACGGCGGCATGACCTGGGTGATCATGGACATGCACCTGCCGGGCATCGATATACGGCCGATCATGAGTATGGACGGGTGGCCGCATAACTGCGAGGTCTTCTACGACGACGTTCGGGTGCCGCTGGCCAACGTCGTCGGCGGCGTGGGCGACGGCTGGGCCGTCGCGATGTCCACCCTGGCCGCCGAGCGAGGTCCGGGTTTCCTCGACGTGCGCCTGGCGCGGGTGGTGTTCGTCGACGAGCTCGTCCAGCACGCGCGGGACACCGGGAAGCTGGCCGACGAGGCGGTCTACGCGGAGCTCGCCGAGCTGCGGGCCGCGGCGGCGGCCCTCCGGTCGATGGCCTACTACCAGGTCTCGGCCACGGTTCCCGGGCAGGTGCCCGGCCCGGAGACGACGGCGGTGCGTACGTTCTTCGTCCAGCTCGCGGAGAGGTCGGCGCGCGCCGCGATGACCATCCTCGGCCCGGACGCGCTCGAGGCCGGGCCGTGGACCCGGCAGTGGCTCGAGGACTTCAACGAGCCGATCGCGGGCGGGACGATCGACATCCAGCGCAATATCATCGGCGAGCGCGTGCTCGGGCTGCCGCGATGAACCTGCTGCCGTCCCCGGACCAGGAGGCGATGGCCGCCGCGGTGCGTACGTTCCTGGCCGCGGAGCTGCCGCTGGCCCGGGTGCGGGCGCTGGCCGGCCCCGACGCGATTGGCGAGGACACCTGGCGCCGGTGCGCCGGGCTCGGCTGGCTCGCGCTGGGGCTGAGCGAGCGGTGCGGCGGGCTCGGCGCCGGCCTGGCCGAGGAGGTCATGGTCTTCCGTGAGCTCGGCCGCTTCCTGACCCCCGGGCCGTTTCTGTCCTCGTCGATCGGAGCGCGGGTCGCCGCCCAGGCCGGGCATCCCGGCCTGGCGGCCGATATCGCCGGCGGCGCGCGCCGGGTCGGCATGGCCGTCGGTGACCGGGTGCTCGACGCCCGGGCCGGGGAACTCCTGCTCCGTCTCGACGCAGAGGCGGCCGTGCTCGCCGAGATCGGGGACGCGGAACCGCTCGCCGCGCTCGATCCGGCGACCCGGCTGGTGCGGGTGCACCGGTCGACGGTGATCGGGCGGGCCGAGGACCCGCTGCTGCTGGCGCGGGGCAGGGTCCTGGCGGCCGCCATGCTGCTCGGCATCACCGAGGCCGTGCGCGACATGTCGGCGGCATACGCCCGGACCCGGGTCCAGTTCGGCCGTCCGATAGGCGCCTTCCAGGCCGTCAAGCACCGGTGCGCGGACATGGCTGTCGCCGCGTACGCGACCGTGGGCCAGCTGCACCAGGCCGCGCTCTACGTCGAGGGCGCGCACCCCGATGCCGCGTTCCACGCGGCCGCCGCGTACGTGCTCGCGGCCAGGGGCGCGTCGCGCAGCGCCGCCGACAACATCCAGAACCACGGCGGAATCGGCTTCACCTGGGAGCATGACGCCCACCTGTACGTCAGGCGGGTGGTCGTCCTGAAGAACCTCTTCGGTCCGCTCCGGGCTTCGTACCCGGCGTTGATGGCACCGCCGCGGCACGACTTCCGCTGAGCCGGGTCCAGCGGCCGAACGGCGTGGGTTCAGGCCCGGGTCACGCTCTTCAGCAGCGTGGGGAGGCCGGTCCGGACGATCTTGCCCATGGCGTTGACGGGCAGTGCGCCGACCGCCGCCCAGGACTCCGGCACCTTGTACCGGGCCAGCCGCTGCCGGCACAGGGATTCGAGGTCGCTGAGGTCGAGCTCCGCGCTCAGCTGCACCAGCGCCGCCACCTTCTCGCCGAGCCGGTCGTCAGGGACGCCGAACACCGCGACCGCGGTCACCGCGGGATGCAGGCGGATCACCCGCTCGACCTCGGCCGGGTAGACGTTCGCGCCGCCGCGCACGATGACCAGCTTCTTGCGGTCCAGCACCGTGAGCCAGCCGTCGGCGTCGACGGAGCCGATGTCCCCGGTAGCGACCGAGGCCGCCGCCGTGGGCACCACCAAGCCGTCCCGCCATTCTCCTAGCAGGGGGGTCCAGGTGTCGGCCCATTTCCCGCTCGTGGCCGGGCCGATGCGCAGCTCTCCCGTGGATCCGGCCGGCAGGCGCTGGCCGGCGTCGTCGTAGGCCGCGACGTCCAGGTGCGGCAGCACCTGGCCGGCCGACCCGGGCCGGGTGCGGCCGTCAACCGGATCGATCGACACCACGGTGGGAGCCTCGGTGAGGCCGTACGAGGCGCGAACCGGCACCTGGTGGGTGTCCGTGAACGACTGCCGGAGGGCATCGGGGCAGTCGCTGCCGCCGCACCAGACCTCCTCGAGGGCGCCGATGTCCAGATCGGGGCGGGACGCCAGGTCGTAGAGCTGAGCGGGGACCCCGTTCCAGACGGCTATCCGTTCCCGGCCGATCCATTCCGCGACGCCGGAGACGTCACGCCGGTCCATGACGATGCAGCAGCCCCCGGCCTGCGCGACGAGCAGCGTGGTGAGAATGAGCATGTTGAGCAGGGTCAGCGGCAGGCAGTCCCCCTTGCGGAGATCGGGACCCCAGCCGCGGGTCTGAACCAGGGCGCGGCCCGGCAGCAGCATGTTCCGCTGGCTGTGCACGATCCCCTTCGGGACTCCGGTGGTGCCGCTGGTGAAGGCGATCCCGGCGGGCGCGTCCGGGTCGCAGTCCACCCGGGGCGCGGCCGGGGCCTCGGTCAGCAGCCGCGCCCACGTCGTGGCGTCGACGACGCCGTCGCCCGGTAGCCCGCATCGGGGTCCGGCCAGGATCAGCGACGGCGCGGAGAGGTCCGCCAGCGCCTGCTGCTCGTGCTCCGGGTACGACTCGTTGATCCCGACCCAGACGGCACCGATGCGCTGGGCGCCGTGGAAGGCGACGACGATGTCGAGGTCGTTCGGCAGGCAGACGGCCACCCGGTGGCCGGGCCGGACGCCAAGGTGCCACATGGCGCCCGCGGCCACGGCCGCGGCCCGGTCGAGCCCGGCGTAGGTCAGCGTTCCTGAGCGCGCGACGATGGCCGGCGCGTCCGGCCGGCGGGTGAGCGCGGGCCGCAGGACGTCCGCGATCGTCCGGCTCACGGCACCCGCGCGTTCAGGGTCCCGCTCCGGGCCGCGGGGATCAGCTCCTCGGCGAGGTGTTCCGGCGAGCGCGGGTACCGGATGACCGGCTGCAGGTGCCGGTCGATGACGGACAGGTCGGTCTCGTCGCAGAACCCGACCGCGCCGTAGAACTGATGGCACGCCCGCAGGACCGCGGTCCCGACCTCGGCGGCGTGCAGGCGCACCGCCAGGGCCTCCGCCCACTGCTGGGCGGGCGGCGCGGTGCTGAGGTGCCAGGTGGTGAACTTGGCCAGTTCCTCGAGCCCGCGAAGGGCCGCCGCGGCGTCGGCGACGGCAAAGCGGATGGACTGGAAGTCCGACAGCGGGTGCCCGAACTGCCTGCGGCTGCGCAGGTGCCGCGTGAGGAGGGACAGCGCCGACTCGATGGCGCCGAGAATGGTCCAGGCGCCGAGCGTCAGGTGGCGGGCGACGTCGTCGCGGCCGATGCCGGTGCCGGGTTCGCCGATCTCGGCCGCGACGACGAACGGCCCGAGCCGGCCGGTGATCCGCGGCCCCGGCCGCAGCATCCAGGCCCGTCCGTGCAGGTCGGTGCCGAGCCACGGGACATCAAGCCCACCGTGATCGACGCGCACCGCCAGCGGATCGATGACGGCGAGGAAGCGGCCGTCGATCTGGAGCAGGTCGGGCACCACCGGCCAGGGCAGCACCACCGCGCCGGCCGCGCGGCACAGCACCGCTCCGGCCAGCAGCTGGTCGAGATCGGCGCGCACGTCGAGGTCGCCCGCGCCCGATTCGGCGATCGCCGCGCCCGCTTGAGCCCGGGCCGCCGGGTCGGTCTCGGCGCGGCGGGCCAGGCCGATTCCGCCCACGGCGGCGAGGCGATCGGCCACGGCCCCGCCGAAGGCGCTGACCTCGGCCGGCAGGCGGTTGTCCATCATCGCCCGCCGAGCAGGTGACGCGCGACGATCGTGCGCTGCATCTCGATCGTGCCGGAGGCGACCGTGCTGGCCTGGGCGTAGCGCCAATGGTCCTCGATGGCGCCGTGTAGCGGGGCATCCGGCCCGCCATCAAGCGCGAGCGCTCCGAGGGCGTCGAAGAGCAACTCGGCGACCGTCTGGTCGCACGTGGTGGTGGCGATGCGCGCGATGCTGGCGGCCACGTTGTCGATGCCGTGCTCGCTCCCGGCCACGGCCGCGTACGCGAGCAGCCGGGCGACCCGGACGTCGATCAGGGCGCGCACCCACCGCGCCTGAAGCGCCGCGGGCAGCTTGTCCCAGTCCGCCCCGAGCGCCTCGCGCAACCGGGTGAGCAGCGACTCGCAGCGCGCATAGCGCGCGATGCCGACGCGCTCGTAGGCGAGCGCATCGCGCATGACCTGCCAGCCCTCGCCGACCTCACCCAGCACGTCCGCCCGCGTCACGGGCACCTCGTCGAGGAAAACCTCGTTCAGGTGGTGCGGGCCGAGCATCGACGCGATCGGCCGGACCTCGATGCCGGGCCGGTCCATCGGCACGAGGAAGATGGTCAGCCGCTGGGACTTCGGCGCGGCCGGGTCGGTGGCCGCGGCCAGGACGCACCAGGAAGCCAGCGTCGCGTATGAGGTCCACACCTTCTGGCCAGAAACCAGCCACCCATCGCTGCCGGGAACGGCGCGGGTGCGCAGCGAGGCCAGGTCGCTGCCGGCCTCGGGTTCGCTGAATCCCTGGCACCAGATCACGTCTCCGGCGGCGATCGGCGGCAAGTGCAGGGCCTTCTGCTCATCGGTGCCATGACGCATCACCGCCGGGCCGACCCAGTTGACGCCCATGTACTGGGGTCCGCGCGGCTCGTGCCACGCCCACATCTCCTCCCGGACCACGGTCTGCTCCCAGACCGATCCGCCCGGGCCGCCGTACTCGGGCGGCCACGCGATGCACAGGAGCCCGGCGGCCGCGAGGACCTTGCAGAATTGGCGGGTCAGCTCCAGATCGCCGGGATTGTCGGTGAACGCCCCGAGGAAGGTCTCCGGAAAGTGAGTCCGGATGAGGGACCGCAGCGTGTCCCGGAGGGTGTCTGCCCGTTCTCCGAGCTCATAGTCCACGAACGACATCACTCCCTGCGAGCCGGTAGGATGTCAACCTACAAATCTTCAAAAGATTTGTCAATGACGGCGGTGCGGGCCCCGGCTGGGTGCGCTGGGTAGTGTGACCAATACCGGTCGGCCAGCGCTCGCTATGCTTTTACGTTTTGTTGTTTGATCGCAGTGATGAGCACATGTGGGGTGCACGTGGAAATCACCCGCCCGTCAGCCGAGCGTCGCGGCCAGCTGCGTCAGCCGCGATTGGCGGAAGTCGTCGCCGGCGTCTTGCGCGAGCGAATCGTCGACGGGGCGCTCGGTGACGGGGACTTGCTGCCCAAGCAGGACGAACTCATCGAGGAGTTCCGCATCAGCCGGCCGACGCTGCGTGAGGCGCTGCGCGTTCTCGAGAACGAGGGCCTGCTCACGGTGCGCCGCGGCAGTGTCGGCGGCTCGGTCATCCAGGTGCCCACGGCCGACGCCTCCGCCTATACCTTCGGCCTCGTGCTCCAGTCTCGCCGGGCCACGATCAGCGACCTCGCCTCGGCCATCAAGCACATCGAGCCGATCAGCGCCTCGCTGTGCGCGACCCGCCCGGACCGGGTCCGCGAGGTCGTGCCGGTGCTGCGCGCCAACCTCAGGCAAACCGAGGCGGCAACCTCGGACGGCCCGCAGTTCACCGCGCTCGCGCGTCAGTTCCACGAGCTGCTGGTCAGCTGCTGCGGCAACGAAACGCTGATCCTCACGGTCGGCGCCCTCGAGAGCCTCTGGTCGGAACAGGAGCGGCAGTGGGCCGTCCGGGCGGCGTCGGAAGGCTCCTATCCGGAGGAGCGCTACCGGCGTGACGTCCTGACCGCTCACGTCGCGCTGGTGGCCGCCATCGAGGCGGGAGACGCCGAGGCGGCCGGGCACCTCGACGCGAGCCACCTCCAGCATTCGCAGCGCTACACCCTGAAGGATTCAGAGAATCAGGTTGTGCGCGCGACGTCCCTGCGCGACGGGCTTCGCACCATGACCCTCTAGGGGATTCATCAGGCTGGTACGCGGCGGCGCTGGCGAGCGCGCCGCGCCAGGATGAAAGCGAGGGCGAGGGCGAGGGTGACGCCGAGAGCGATGCCGATCCAGGCCGCGACGCCCAGGCCGGTCCCGGCCACCACGAGTGCGCCGAACTGAATAGTCGCCGTGGCGGTGCTCGTGGTGATCCCGCTGACCAGGGTCACCTTGGCCTGCCAGGGACCGCTGGGCAGGCTCTTGGCCAGGGCGAAGGTCATGTTTCCCGCCTGGCCGGGGGCCAGGGTGATGATTTGCTGGGCCCGGAACGGGCCTGCGCTGGTACCGCCGGGGCCGTCGGCCAGGCGCGCGGTGCCGCTCAGGTCGACGGCCCGCCCGCCGGTATTTTCCACGTGCACGAGAATCGACGGCTGGCCTGTGGCGGATCTGTGTCCGGTGATGGAGGTGATGGCGAAGTGCGTCGGCGGGACACCGCCGCGGCCGACGGCCAGGTAGACGCGGATTCCGACCCGGACGACCTCATTGACGCCGAACCCGTTGGCGCGGCGAGCGTAAGACTCCTGCTGGACCCAGATCACGCCGTAGTGCTCACCCCGGGTGGCCCCCGGCGGCACCTTGATCGTGACCATGTCCATCACGGACGCGCCAGGGGCCAGGGCGCCTCCGAAACCGGAACATCGACGAGCCGGGTGCCGAACCCCTGGGCCGGTCCGGTCTTCGGCTGCGTCACGGCCGCCGCCACCGCAGCCGGAGTCACGGTCCCGGCAACTACCGCGAGCATCACCGTGCCGAGCAGGCGACGCATATCTTCCTCCTGGTTCCTGGCCAGCCCGGCCCGGCCAGCGCCAGAGCTCCGGCCCGGCATAGAACCGGCCCGGCCGCTATGGACACGGAGTCGGCCGGGCTGGTCCTCGTGACGGCGGTGCGGGCTAGGCCACGGACTGGGTGAGCGTCCCGGTGTAGGTGCCGGTAACCGCGGCGGCGGGAAGGGCGACGGCGAGCGTCGGATTCCACGTGGCGGAGTTGTTTCCTACGCCGGCGGTGCCGAAGACGTCAGGCTGCACGGCGTTCGAGAGCGTGAGCGCATCAGGTGTCGCGGTAACGGTAATCGTCCCGGTGGTGAAGAACGTGCCGGCGGTGTAGGTGACATCGGTGGCCGGGACGGTCTCAGCCGTCGTGGCCCCGCCGGTGGTGAAGTCGCTCGAGGACACGCTGACGGTCCAGGTAGCGGCGAGCGAGGCCCGGTCGTCTGTCACCACCGTACTCCCCAGGAGGCCGGAGATGGTGGTGCCCGGCACGCCCGTGCCCGTGGCCAGAGTCGCGGCGGCCGGGGCGGTCATCGTGAGCTCGCCGGTGGTGACGGCGAAGGTCACAATCGTGTCCGGATCACCGCCGGCCGGAGCGTTTGAGGCCGGCGGGTTCGCGGTCACCGCCGCCGATGCGGCGGTCGGGATCAGCACCGCCCCGAGGACGGCCACGGCGCTGCAGATGCCGAGAATTGACTTCAACATAAATCCCCCCGTGAGGCCCGGCGTGCCCGTCTCTCCCGTAAGCGACGGCTGCCGCCTATTCGAAGCCTTAACGATTTCGATTACCCAGAGTGTACATGAAGAAACAATCTGTAGGTATACGTGAGGCGTTCCGCTCTGCCGGTCACCACGCCCGTGATACGTTTGGCCGTGCCGTACGTCCAGTGAGGACACGATGACACTTCGCTTAATCCAGCGGCATCCCGGTGAGTTGCCCGCCGAGGTCACCGGATTCGTCGGCCGCCAGCGGGAACTGGCCGTGCTGGACGGATTGCTGAGTACCGCCCGGCTGGTGACCGTGACCGGCCCCGGCGGCGTGGGCAAGACCCGCGTCGCGCTGCGCGCCGCGGCCCGCGCCGGCGGCCGGTTCGCCGACGGCGTATGCCTGGTCGAACTGGGCGGGCTGCACGATCCGGACCTGCTGCCGCACACCGTCGCGACCTGTCTCGGGCTGCCCGAGCAAGACGCCCGGTCCCAGGCGGACGCGATCGTGGACTACCTGCGCGGCCGTCAGCTGCTGCTCATCCTCGATTCCTGCGAGCATCTGGTCGGCGCCTGCGCGGCGCTGGCCGAGCTGGTGCTGCGCTACGCGGCCCAGGTGAGGTTGCTGGCCACCAGCCGGCAGCCGATGAACGTGCCGGGCGAGCACTGCTGCCCGGTACCGCCGCTGCCGGTTCCGGAACCGGAGGCCAGCGGGGAGAGCCGCGGCGACGCGGTGGAGCTGTTCGCCCAGCGGGCCGCGGCGGCCACGCCCGGCTTCGCCGTCACCGCCGCCAACCGCCGCGACGTGATCCGGCTGTGCCGGCGCCTGGACGGTATCCCGCTGGCGATCGAGCTGGCCACCGTGCAGCTGCGCACCCTGACGCTGCAGCAGCTGAGCAGCCGGCTGGAGCATCGCTTCGGTCTGCTCACCGGCGGCCGCCGCGTGGCGCTGCCGCACCAGCAGACGCTGCGCGCCACCACCGCGTGGAGCTACGACCTTTGCTCGCCTGACGAGCAGCTGCTGTGGGCGCGGCTGTCGGTGTTCGCCGGGTCGTTCGACGTTCCCGCGGTCGAGGCGGTATGCGCCGGGGGGCCGCTGGCCCGCGAGGACATCCTGCCCACCCTGATCGGCCTGGCGGACAAGTCAGTCGTGCTGCGCACGGACGAGGACGGCGCGCGGTACTGGCTGCTCGACACCGTCCGCGAGTTCGGGGCCGAGTGGCTGGCCGAAGCCGGCCCGCACACCACGCGGGACCGGCACATCGCTTACTTCCGTGCCATGGCCGGCGATTTCGGCCGCCACGACAAGGATGACGACCAGCTCCCGCGCTACCGCCGGCTGCGCCGTGAGCATCCCGACATCCGGGCTGCCCTCGGATACGCCCTCAGCCTGCCGGGGCGGGAGCGGGAAGCGGCCAGGCTGGCCGCCGACCTGCGCGCGTACTGGGTTATCTCCGGTCTGCTGCGCGAGGCAAAGCACTGGCTGACCAAGATCCTGCTCCGGTTCCCCGAGCCGTCGCCCGAACGGGCCTGGCTGCTGATGACCCGCGGGGCGCTGGCCGCCCTGCAGGGCGAACTCGGCCCGGCGGTCGCCGACCTGGAGCTGAGCATCCCGATGGCGCAGCAGCAGGGCGAAGTCCTGGCCTGCGCGCTCGGTCACGCCTACCTGTGCCTGGCGCTCACCTTCTCCGGCCGCCTCGCCGAGGCGGCCGCGACGGGGAGCATAGCCGCGGAACGCCTCGGCGCGATCGATCACTTCAGCGGCCTGGTGGCCCTCGACATCTGCCTGGGCTACCTGCACCTGCTGAGCGGTGAGCTGGACCTGGCCATCGAGCGGTGCGAGCTGGGGCTGCGCCGCCTAGGCGACAGCCAGGAGCGGTGGGCCCGCGGCTACCTGCAGATCATCATCTCCAGGGCCTTGTTCTTCCAGGGCAAGTACACCGAAAGCGCGGCCGCGGCCCGCGGCTCCCTGGAAAAGAAACACGAGCTCGGCGACATCGTGGGGATGGCTTACTGCCTGGAGGCCCTCGCCATGCTGGCGCTGCGGCAGCAGCGATACGAGCGCACGGCATGGCTCATGGGGGCGGCGGGTGCCCTGTGGGACCGGGCCGGCAGGCGGCTCGGCGGCCCGTCCATCCTGGAGGAACTCCTCCAGCAGATGGTGAAGGCGACACAGGACACGCTGGGTGAGGACCGCTACGCCGCCCTCTTCCGCGGCGGCGCCGGGATCCCGCTCGACCTCGTCGTCAAGCTCGCGGTCGCGGACGCCGACGAGTTGCCGGCCGCGGCCGGGACCAAGCGCCCGCCAGGTCCGCTGACCGGCCGGGAACAGCAGATCGCGGCGCTGGTCGGCGAGGGAAAGTCCAACCGGGACATCGCGCAGCAGCTCGGCATCTCCAAGCGCACGGTCGATGCTCACCTGGAGCACATCTTCGGCAAGCTGGGCATCTCCTCGCGCGTCCAGCTCGCCACCTGGCTCGACCCGAGGCGTCCCGGCGGCGAGCCGGGCGAGTGACAGACGAGGCCGGACAGATCATGCTGGGGAGGATCAGGCCGGAGGGGCAAGGCGAGCGGCCTGCGCCCTGGTGCGCCGGCCCAGCCACCAGAAGAGCACGCCGACGGCGATGAAGAACAGCACCGGGAGGAGCTCGGTCCACAGGTAGGTGTAGCGCTCGGCGTACGTCCAGTTCGACGGGATGAAGTCGCTGCCGAACCAGGACTTGCCCAGCCCGGGGGCGATGAGCTGGACGCTGGCGATGGCCACCAGGACCATCAGCAGCACGGTCAGCGGCCGGTAGGCCGGCATCTTGAACGGGCGGGGCGTGTCCGGGTGGCTCCGGCGCAGCTTCCACAGCGCCGGGTAGATGAGCAGGTAACTGATCAGCGTGGTCGAGATCGTCACGCCGAGCACGGCGTTGAAGTACTTGGCCGCGTCGCCGCTGGTGATCTGCTGGGCCAGGACGACCACGATCGTGGCCACCACGCCGCTGAACACGTTGACGCGCACCGGCGTGCCGAACCTGGCGTTGATCACGCCGAGCACGCGGGGCCCCGCCCCGTCGTAGCAGGACACGGCGAGGGCCCGGTCGGAGCCCATGATCCAGGTCGCGCCGGAGGTCAGCAGGCACACGATGAACAGCACGGCGCAGGCGTCGCCGAGGACGAGGCCACCCCCGGTGAGGGTGGCGGTGCCGTTGGCGGCGACGTGGCCGCCGTACACGGTGAAGACCGTCTGGATGGCGCTGACGAACCCGCTGAAGTTGGTGATGGCGCTGGCCGGCAGGACGATCAGGATGCCGACCACGGGCAGCGCGTAGAGCACGACGCTGGCCACGCCGGAGCGGGCGATGGCGAACGGCACGTCGCGTTGCGGGTTGGTCATCTCCTCGCCCGCGCTGTTGGGCAGCTCGAAGCCGACGAAGTTGAACAGCAGCACGCCCACCAGGAGCACGAAGCCGCCGGCCGACGGCGAGTAGCTGCTCGCGCCCAGGCCGTGAGCACCGTGCCTGACCGCGTAGATGATGACCGAGAGGGTAAACAGGCCGAGCAGGACGAACCGGGCGAAGGCCCCGGCCGTCGGCAGCCATTTGCCCACGCTGAAGGACGTGATGGCGGCGATGATCGACAGCCAGACGAACGCCACCGCGACGACATAGAACACCGCCGTGGGCACGGTGTTGCCCTGGTTGAAGAACACCTCGATGGCGCCGATGCAGGAGATGGCGAGCGTGCCGCCGATCCAGACCGGGTTGGTGATCCAGTACAGGAAGTTGTTCACCGCCCCGGCCAGGTGCCCGAAGGCCAGGCGCGTCCAGTAGTAGGGGCCGCCTTCCTGCGGGAAGGCGGCGCCGAGCTCGGCGAACAGCAGGGCCTGCGGGACGAAGAAGACGACCGCGAAGATCATCATCCAGGTGAAGGCCTCGCCGCCGCCCTGCGCGACCGTGGCGATCGTGTCCACGCCGACGATGGTGCAGATGAGGAAGAACAGGATGTCGAACCGGCCGAAGTGGCGTTGCAGCTTCTGACGCTCGACGTCAGCAACGGTCAACGTGTCCAGGGTGTCAGTCATCGGGAACGCTCCTTGCTATGACAGCAGGCCACATCCTCACTCCCGATGATTTCGGGTGTATTACCGATTTATGACATCGCTGATCACGTGATGCAAGGGCCCAGCCGGTCCGGGGGCGCCGCCGACGTCGGCCACAATGGGGCCATGGTCTCTGAGATCTTCGAATCCGAACGGTGGCGTCCCGTCGAGGGGTTCTCCTTTACCGACATCACCTACCACCGGGCCGTCGACTCGGGCACGGTGCGCGTCGCCTTCAACCGGCCCGAGGTGAGGAACGCCTTCCGCCCGCGCACCGTCGACGAGCTGTACGTCGCGCTCGACCACGCCCGGATGTCCGGCGACGTGGGGTGCGTGCTGCTCACCGGCAACGGCCCGTCGCCGAAGGACGGCGGCTGGGCCTTCTGCTCCGGCGGTGACCAGCGCATCCGCGGCCGCAGCGGATACCAGTACGCCGACGGCGAGAGCGCCGAGACCATCGATCCGGCCCGGGCCGGGCGGCTGCACATCATGGAGGTGCACCGGCTGATCCGGTTCATGCCGAAGGTGGTCATCTGCGTCGTGCCCGGCTGGGCCGCCGGCGGCGGGCACAGCCTGCACGTCGTCTGCGACCTCACCCTGGCCAGCCGCGAACACGCCCGGTTCAAGCAGACCGACGCCGACGTGGGGAGCTTCGACGGCGGCTTCGGCTCCGCCTACCTGGCGCGCCAGGTGGGCCAGAAGTTCGCCCGGGAGATCTTCTTCCTCGGCGACACCTACGACGCGGCGGCCGCGCACCGGATGGGCATGGTCAACGCGGTGGTGCCGCACGCGGACCTGGAGCGGACCGCGCTGGAGTGGGCGGCCAAGATCAACGCCAAGAGCCCGACCTCCCAGCGGATGCTGAAGTTCGCGTTCAACCTCATCGACGACGGGCTCGTCGGCCAGCAGGTGTTCGCCACCGAGGCGACCCGGCTGGCCTACATGACCGACGAGGCCGTCGAAGGCCGGGACGCGTTCCTGGAGAAACGCGACCCGGACTGGTCACGGTTCCCCTACTACTACTGAGCCGATCAGCCGATCGTGATCGCGTCCAGCCGCTCCTTCAGGAACTGCGCCGACACGACCGGCGCATAGTCGTTAGGCCGGCCGGTCGGCGGCTGCAGCGACTCGATCACCGCGTCGTGGTCGGCCTCGTAGAAGTAGACAAGCGAGACGAGGTCCTCGTCCGGCGCCTCCGCCTGCGGCGGCAGGACGCGGTGCCGGTTGGACTTCCACCGGCCGCCGCTCCACCGGGCCAGCAGGTCGCCGGTGTTGATGGTGAAGGCGCCGGGCACGTACGGCGCGTCCTCCCAGCCGTCCTGCTCCGTCCACACCTGCAGGCCGCCGCGGCCCGGCTCGCGGTCCAAGATGGTGACGGTGCCGAAGTCGGTGTGCGGGCCGATGCGGAACTGGCCGGGTTCCGGCTGGCCCGCCACCGCCATCGGCGGGTACCAGTTGATGTTCATGGTGTGCGTCGCGTGGCCGGTGTGCCGGGTGAAGAAGTCGCCTTCCAAGCCGAGCGCGGCGGCGCACAGCACGAGCAACTCGTCCGCCAGGGCGCGCATCCGGGCCAGGTAGGCCACCACCGCCGGCTCGAGCCCGGGCACCTCGGTCGGGTACACGTTCGGCTGGAACCAGTACCCGTCGACCTCGGGGTCGCCGGTCGGCTGGTCGGCGCCGACCGCGAACGACTCCTTCAGGTCCGGCGGGGTCGCTGTGCCCTCGGCGTAGCCGTTCGCCTCGACGCCGGGCGGCAGCCAGCCCCGGCCGCCGACGGTGACGGCGTAGCGCCGCTTGGTCCCGGCCGGCAGCGCGAAGAACGCGCGCGCCCCGGCGCGGACCCGGGCGCGCAGGTCCTCCGCCACGCCGTGCCCGCTGATCAGGAAGAAGCCCACGCTGCGCAGCGCGGCGTCGACCTCGGCGGCGACGGCCGCGCGAGCCGCCTCGTCGGCGCCGAACCAGGGCCTGAGGTCGATCACGGGAACTGACGAGGGCATGGGGGGCTCCGTTGGTGCTCGCGGCCGGTGTTTGAAGTTTACGGCGCGCCCCCGCAGGGGCGGCTCACCGGCATCACGCCTGGTCGGGTCGAGCCCGGGCAGCAGCGACCCGAGGAAGGCGGCGGTCCGGCCGCGGGCCTCCCGCAGCCGTTCGGTCAGCAGGGCGGCAGGGCGGCTGAGCGCTTACCGGCACAATCAGCGACGAAAGGCCCCGGGGGGGAACCGAGGCTGACAGTATCGTCGGGTCGGGCCTGCTTTCGATCTCGACGGTGCCGAGCCACCCCTAATACATTTGGCGTATGACGAGGGAGGCAGACGGGGTGATGCCTTCTCGCCGCCTGCAACCGGCCGCCGACGAGGTGGATGAGCTTGCGGCCGCGCTGGCAGACGGGGCCCGCGCCCAGCACGCGGACGGCGATCTGCGGGCGAGCCGGCAGAGCTTCGAGCGGGCCTACCGGCTGGCCGAGCAGGCCGGTGACGGGCAGGCGATGGCCCTGGCCGCGCTGGGCCTGGCCGGCCTGTGGCTAGGCGAGCGCCGCACCGTCACCAGCGCGGTGCTGCTCGAGGCGCGGCTGCAGCACGTGCTCTCGCTGCTCGACGCGGGCTCGGTCCTCGCGCTCCGCGTCCGCACCCGGCTGGCCGGGGAGGCGGACTACTCCCGCGGCACGCACACGGCGATCCTGGCCGCGCTGGAGGAGGTCCGGACGGCCGCGGATCCCGAACTCCTCGCCGAGGCGCTGAGCATCGCCCATCACTGCCTGCTCGACCCGGACCACATCACCCTGCGCCGGGAGCTGGCCGTCCAGCTGATCAAGGCGAGCTTCCGGACCGACCGCCGCAGTGACCTGCTGATGGGCCTGCTGTGGCAGACGGTCGACGCGTACTGCGCGGGCGATCCGCACGCCGGGCGGCTGCTGGGCGAGCTGAAGGATCACCTCGGCCAGCGCGGTCACCTTGCGGTCGGCTTCGTGGTCAGCGCGATCAACGTGATGCTCGCCATCCGGGCCGGCAAGTTCGACGGCGCCGAGGCCCTGGCCGCCGTCTGCGCCCGCAGCGGCGAGGCCGCGGGCGACGTCGACCACGAGTGGTGGTCCGCTGCCCAGCTGGTGACGATCCGCTGGTACCAGGGCCGCCTGGTGGAACTGCTGCCCATGCTGCACGACCGGGTGCACTCCCCGGGCCTGTCCGCCGTGGACAACTCCGCCGTCGCCGCGCTGGCCGTCGCCGCGGCGCTGAGCGGGGACCGGCCCCGGGCCGCCAGTTCGCTGGCGGAGCTGTGCGGCAGCGACCTGGCCGGCCTGCCCCGGTCCAGCAGCTGGCTGGTGACGATGAACGGCGTCGTGGAGGCCGCGGACCTGCTCGGCGAGGCCGACGTGGCGGCGCGGGCCTATGAGCTGCTCCGGCCGTACGCGGACCTGCCGATGATCGGCAGCCTCGGGGTCACCTGCTTCGGGTCGGCGCGCCACGCCCTCGGTGTCGCCGCGCTGACCTCGAGCCAGCTGGACCCGGCCATCGAGCACCTGACCGCGGCCGTCCAGCAGAACCTCGCGCTGGCGCACTGGCCCGCGCTGGTGGCGTCGCGGCAGCGGCTGGCCCAGGCGTACGCGCTGCGCGGCGGGCCTGGGGACGCCGACACCGCACGCCGCGAGCTGGACACGGCCATGGCCGAGGCGGCCGCGGTGGGCCTGCCGGTCCCTGACCAGCCCGTCGCCAGACCGTCGGCCACCGTCGCCCAGGCCGGGATGGCCCAGGCCGGGGCAGCACAGCCCGAGGTAGCACAGTGCCACCGGGTCGGCCGGAAGTGGCGGCTGGTCTTGCGCAACCGCAGCGTCATGGTGGACGACAGCATCGGGATGGCCCACCTGGCCGTGCTGATCGCCAACCCGCGCCAGGAGATCCAGGCCGCCGATCTGGTCGCCGGCCTGGCCGGGCTCAGCGGGACCGCCGGTGAGGCCGGGACGGCGCAGCGTGTCCTGGACCACGAGGCGATAGCCGAGTACCGGAACCGGCTGAAGCGCCTGGACATCGAGATCGACCAGGACTCCGGCCGGGCCAGCCAGGCGCGGGCCGAACGCGACTGGCTGGTCGCCCAGCTGTCCAGCGCCGCCGGATTCGCGGGCCGGACGCGGTCCTTCCCCGACCAGCCCGAGCGCGCCCGCGTCGCGGTGGGCAAGGCCATCCGCCGGGCGCTCGCCCGGATCACCGAAGCCGATGCCGTCATCGGCGAGCACCTGCGCCAGACGGTGCACACCGGCGTGCGCTGCTCGTACTGGCCGGGCTGATGGAACGGGGCGGCACGCGATGGACCGCCGCAGGCATGAAAGCTAATGACTGGCCCGACCCCTGAGGTGATACTCGTGGCACTTCGTGACTCCATGCGTGATTCCGCCGCTCAGTACGTGCGGCCCGGTGAGCCGATCCAGGCGGTGATCGGCGCGCAGACGGCGAGCCAGTGGCTCGCGGCGCTGACCGGCTTCTTCGTCTTCCTCGGCCTCAACCGCTACCGGATCCTGGCCGTCACGCCGAACCGCATCCTGGTGCTCGACGCGGGCAAGACCAGCATGAAGACGGCCCGCGGCGTGGTGACGGAGCTGCCCCGGTCGACCCGGCTGGGCCCGGGGCAGGGATTGTGGCACCGGATTCAGGTCGGCAACGAGAACCTCCGGGTACACCGCCGCTTCTTCAAGGACATCGAGACCGCCGACACCGCGGTCGCCCCGGTCTGATCCCCCCGTCAGCGCCCGGCGGCCTGGGCGAGTTCGAGCAGGCCGTGCAGGTCGCGTGAGGCTTCCAGGGCCGAGACCCCGGACACCGCGACCAGCAGGACGGCCAGCGCGAGCAGCAGCAGCTGCGGTCGCGGCGGCGGGTTGAGCAGGGCGGCGACCCGGCGCGGCACCGGCCCGGGCCGGGCCCGGCCGACCATTCCCAGGGCCACCGCGGCGGCCGGGCGCCGGGACCTTCCAGCCGGATCCGCGGTAGCCGCCATCGCCGCCCGGGCGACCGCCCGGGCGGCCAGCGGCCGGTTCCCTGTGACCACGGCGGCGCGCTCGTCGGCCCACCGCTCCACGGTGTAGCTGACGGCGGAGGCGACCGGGCGCAGCAGCGGGTTGGCGGCGGCGGCCACCCGGGCGGCGCTGGTGAACAGGAAGTGGAACCACGCGGCGTGGGTCCGCTCGTGCGCCAGCAGGACCTGCCGCTCGGCGGCGGTGAGCGCGCGCATCATCCCGGCGGTTACCACGATGCGGCACGGCCAGCCGGGCAGCGTGTACGCGTCGGCCGCCTCGTCCTCGGTGACCACCACCTGGGCGGCACCTGGCAGCCGACGGGCCTGCCCGAACGCGGCGGCCAGCGCGCCGGTGCGGCGCCATAGCGCCCGCCCGGCGGCGGTGACCGACACGGTCAGCAGCGCCCCGGCGGCCATCGCGACCGGCAGCGAGGCGGGAGCGCCCCGGCTGAGCACCTGCACGGACATGTCGCCGGCCGCGGCCGCGGCCAGCGGGATCCGGAGCAGCGCGGTCAGCGCGAGCAGTCCGAGCACGGCACTGCTGGCCGCGGCCAGCACCAGCGCGCTGCCGGCCAGCAGCCAGCTGGCGGCCGCGGGCGGCAGCCGCCCGGCCAGCGGTCCGGCCGCGGCGGCCGCGAGCAGCGGGAGCACCAGGGGCAGGTAGATCACGAGGGGCATTGGCGAGTCCTTCAGCCCCGGCCGGGCGGCCCTGGCTCGTCGCCGAGCATCCGGCGCAACAGGTCTTCGTCGGCGCTGGACAGGCCGGAGACGAACCGCGCCAGTACCGCCTCCCGGTCCGCCTCGCCGTCGAGCACCCGGGCCATCCGGCGGGCTGCCAGCCCCGGCTCGTCCGCGACCGGCACGTACCGGAAGGCCCGTCCGGCCTTCTCCCGGCCGAGCACGCCCTTGGCGTGCAGCCGGGACAGGATCGTCACCACCGTGGTGTAGGCGAGGCCGTCGCCCAGCTGCTCGCGGACCTCGCCGGGCGTCAGCGGCCGGCCAGCCGCCTGCAGCACCGCCAGCACCGCGGCCTCCAGCTCGCCCGCGCCGCGGCGGGCGGCGTCCCCGGCCGGGCCTGCCTGGTCGTGCAACACCGGGTCTCCCGTCCTGGAATGAAACTTCTATACCAGCGTAGATGTTACCGTCCCGCGTCGGCCGGGGCCAGGACGGCGATGAAGTCCCTGGCCCAGCCGACCAGGAACTGGTTCGCCGGGCGGCTCTGGCCGTGAACCGCGGCGCGCAGCGGGCCGCCCGGGCGGCTGGCCACGTCCAGCTGGACCCACTCGGGGTTGATGTCGAGCTCCATCGCGATCCGGACGCCCGCGTAGGCCAGCACGGCCGCCAGGTCGGCCGGGGTCGCGGACATGCTCGCGGCGTACACCAGCTCGCCGGCCGCGTCCTGGCCGAGCGCGCTGCGGGCCACGTACTCGCCGCCGCCGAGCGTGGCGCCCCACACACCCCAGTCGGCCGCGAGCGCGGTGGGCTTGCCGCTGTGCACCAGCGGCGGCAGGTTCTGCCGGACGCTGTACACCGCCTCGCCGGGCGCGGGCACGCCGCGGCCCCAGATCCCGATCCTGGCCTGGCCCGAACGGTCGATCACCAGGCTGGTCAGGCCCCGCCGCAGCGTGGCGACCACGTGGCCTTCCTGCTCGTAGCCGCCCGCGCCCGCGGACAGCTTGAACCCCCCGTTGAACACGGCCAGCAGCCGCTTGCGCTCGGCGCCGCGCACCGCCGATCCGGCCCGGACCCGCCCCGCCGCCGCGCCGGGATCCTCGCTGCCGCTGTGCAGGACGTAGGTCAGCGGACCGCGGAAGGTCGCCACGGTCATCACCGAACCGTCCGGGGTCCGCATCCGGGTCACCGTCACCCGCGGCGCGGGCGGGACCGTCTCCTGGCTGGCCTTCGGACGGACCGTCGCGGTCGCGGAGGCGCGGGCGGTGGCCGGGGTGCTGACGTGGCCGGACGGACCGGCTGGGTGCGGCGCGGCGGCCGGCGAGCTGCACGCGGCCACGGCGCCGAGGCTGGCCAGCGCGGCGGCGGTGCAGAGCCTGCGCATCATCCACTCCGGGGATTCTCGGGCCGGCAGTCCGGCTACTATTCGGTCACTATGTCAAGCCGCACCGTCAGGCTCACCGGCTGGGGCCGGATATCGCCGACCCGCGCCGAACTGGCCGAGCCAGCCACCGTAGCCGGCGCCGCCCGGTTCCTCGCGGTGCCCGCCCGCGGCGTGATCGCCCGCGGGCTCGGCCGCAGCTACAACAACGCCGCACAGTGCGACGGCGGCGTGGTGATCTCCACCGCCCGGCTGAACCGGATCATCGACCTGGACCCGGCCACCGGCCTGGCGACCTGCGAGGCCGGCGTCAGCCTGGAGCAGCTCATGGTCGCGGGCCTGCCGGCCGGATGGTTCGTGCCGGTTACTCCCGGCACCCGGCAGGTGACGGTCGGCGGCGCGATCGCGGCCGATGTCCACGGCAAGAACCACCATGTGGCCGGCAGCTTCGCCCGGCACGTGCGGTCGGCCGACATCCTGCTGCCCGGCGGGGAGCTGCGCACCGTGACCGAGCAGTCCGATCCCGAGCTGTTCTGGGCGACGGCGGGCGGCATGGGCCTGACCGGGCTCATCGTGCGGGCGGTGATCCAACTGAAGCGGGTGGCCACCGCCCGGGTCAAGGTGGACACCGTGCGCACTGCCGACATCGACGAGACGATGGCCGTGCTGGCCGAGCACGACCGGGCCTTCGGCTACACGGTGGCCTGGTCGGACAGCCTGGCCCGGGGCGCCCGCCTGGGTCGTTCGGTGGTCACCAGCGGCGACTTCGCCGAACCGGACGACCTGCCGCCCGCGGACCGGGCCGACCCGTTCGCGTTCCGGCCGGGGGCCCGCCTGGGCGTCCCGCCGGGGTTCCCACCCGGGCTGATCAACCGCTACACCGTGGCGCTGGCCAACGAGGCCTGGTACCGCAAGGCGCCCCGCTCCCGGCAGGGTGAGCTGCAGACCATCGGGACGTTCTTCCACCCGCTCGACGGGATCAGGAACTGGAACCGGGTGTACGGGCCCGGTGGCTTCCGGCAGTACCAGTACGTCCTGCCGTTCGGCCAGGAGGCCGCGGTGCGCCGCTCGTTCGAGCTGGTCAGCCGGGGTCGCGCCGCCTCCTTCGTGACCGTGCTCAAGCGGTTCGGCGAGGGCGACCCGGGGCTGCTCTCCTTCCCGGTGCCCGGCTGGACGCTCGCGCTCGACGTGCCCGCGCGCACCCGGGGGCTGGCTGGCCTGCTCGGGTCGCTCGACCGGTTGGTCATCGAGGCGGGCGGCCGCGTCTACCTGGCCAAGGACTCACGGGTGCCGGCCGGGGCGCTGGCCGAGATGTACCCGCGGCTGGCGGAGTTCAGGAAGCTGCGCGGCGAGTTCGACCCGGACGGTGTGCTCGCCTCGGACCTGTCCCGGCGGCTCGGCCTGTGACGCTGGGCCTGTGATGCTGGGCCCGTGACGTCGGCTGCGGGCCAGTCCGGCATTTGCCGTAGACGCGCATATTTCGGGCACCACCGGTATATCTATTAACACTGCCACGCCGGCCGCGGGGGGTGGCCGCCCGCCGGCCGCCGACGCAATTGCGTGAAGTTTGCCAATGGCTAATTAAAGTTCCCGACCCGGGCATGTGCCGCGAGCGTTAATGCCAGGACAGTTGACATCTGATGAAATCATCGCAGGACAGAATTGTCTTTTTTCGGCCCGCGGTCTTTGCGCCGCATGTAAAGTCGTATTGGTCGCGCACAGCGTTGCCAGCCGATGCCGTGACCAGGGCGGTTACCGGTATTTACCGTGCGGCGCCCTGATCGGCCGGAAGAGCGCCCCCCGTTCCGTGGCTGACTGTGTGGGATCAGGGCACCACGAGCACGGCGAGCGGACTTTCCTGTCCACCTCCCGGAAGGAGGCGCGTTATGCAAGACACTACTGTCTCTGGCATACGTGACGCGAGCGATTCGGGCGCAAACGCAAGGCGCCGATTTTTCAGCCGGGCCGTTCGCCACTCCGGCGAGGACGAATTGGTGGCCCGGGTGCTCATCACGAGCTGGAGCCTGGCCACCGGCCGCACCCTGCGGGCCGTGGCGCCGCAGTCCCTCACCGAGGACGAGCTGATCACCTTCTGGGCCGACGACCAGATCGCCACGCCCCACGCGGATGCCGGATGCCAGCTACCCGCGCGCTTACTGCCAGCCAGATTGACTGGCTGCGGGTGCGGTCCTACCTGCAGGAGCACCGCCACGACCTGGCGCTCGACGCGGCCGGGGACTATCCGGCCGACCGCAAGATCGCCGGGACCCCGCTGCTCGCCGCCCCCGGCTGGCAGCCCGCCGAGCCCGTCCCGCTGCACGACATCGGGCTGGAACTCACCGCGCCGAAGTTCACCGCGCCAGAATCCACCGCGTCGGCCTGGCCCCAGCCGGAGCCCGCCTCCGCCCTCGGCGACGCCGCCGCGCCGCTGCTGCCCGAGCGGCCGGACGGGACCCGCTACCTTCGCTACTCGGACGCGCTGCGGGAACTGGCCGCCCCGGCGGTGTTCGAGAACCGCCCCACCTACCGGCTGACCGAGGCGGACCTCACCCGGTCCCGGCTGGCGTTCACCTGCGGCCGTTATTTCGACGGCGTGGACACCGGCGAAGCGGCCGCGCACGAGTACGCCGCCACCCGGCTCGGCGACAGCTCGCATCACGGACCGGCCGGCCTGCGCGCCCTGATCGCGGACCCGTGCGACCTGCGCCGCCGCCCGGCGAACCTGGCCATCACCACGCTGACGCTCCGGTTCGAGGCGGCCACCGGGCGGGCGTCGTTCCTGCTGCACTGGCGGGACCCGGCCAAGGTAGGCCACGCGGGCGGGATGTACCAGGTGATCCCAGTCGGCGTGTTCCAGCCGGCGGGCGAGGCCGGGTGGCACGAACGCGGGGATTTCTCGCTGTGGCGGTGCATGATCCGCGAGTTCGACGAGGAACTCCGCGGACGTTCGGAAGACTACGGGCCCGGCCCGGTGGACTACGATTCCTGGCCCTTCGCCAGGCAGATGGCCGCCGCGCTGGACCGGGGCCAGATCCGCGTGTGGTGCCTGGGCCTCGGTGTCGATCCGCTGACCTACGCCACCGACCTGCTCACCGTGGCGGTGATCGACAGCCGGGTGTTCGACGAGTTGTTCAGCCTGAGCCCGCGGCGTAACGCCGAGGGCAGCGTGCTCGCGGCGCGGGAATTCGCCGCCCACGTCATCGACCGCATCGTGACCGGCCAGCCCATACAGGCGGCCGGCGCCGCCGTCCTGCGGCTGGCGTGGCGGCACCGCGAGACGCTCACCAGCTTACGCTCCCCTGATCAGCCCGCGAGCAGCACCGGATGACGCCGCGGCCGTCGGTTCCCTGGCGGGCGTCATCCGCTGCTCGTGCCTAGCTGCCTGGTCGCGTCGCGGCCACCGTGATCGGCGGACCCCGGGGGCGCTACCCCGGGCGGACCGGAGGACTGTGGCTGTGAAGCACCTTCGTCTTGTCCTTGTTCCACGCGGTCGTGGTTCCGTCCGGGTTCAGGACCAGCGTCCAGCCCCACCGGTGGATGACGATCTGATGGTGATACCAGCACAATAGAACACAATCTCGAACACTGGTCTTGCCGCCGTCCTTCTTGTGCCTCACGTGGTGTACCTCGCAGCACGCGGCTGGCTGGTTACAGCGGCCCGCCCACCTGCAGTGCTTATCCCGCAGGATCACCGCGTTGCGGATCCCGGCCGGGATGGTCTCGCTGTAGCCGATATCCAAAGGCAGGCTCGGCCCGCCGAGCCGGACGCCCAGCTGCCGGCGCCGCAGGAACGACGCCAGGCCGCCCGGGCCCGATAGCAAGTCAACCGCTTTGCCGATGATGGCTTGCTCGAGGGCTTCCCAGGCCCGAGTGGTGTCCGTGCCGGGCGCGCCCTGGCCGTCGCCGCCGAGGTCGCTGGCACCGTCGTTGCCCGCGCCGGCGCCGGCGCCGTGGCGGTGGAGCTTGTCCAGCTGGACGCACAAGCGGACCAGGTCATCCAGGACAGCGGGGTTGACGTCGCCGGTCACCACCGGCACCGCGGAGGCATCGCACGCCATCGCCGCGGCGGCGTCCCCGTCCAGCCACGCGCCGCCGTCGCTGCCACCCGCCGACGCGGCGGCGCGGTGCGCGGCCCACGCCGCGCGGACCTCCGCGGTCCACTCCTCCAGCAGCGCCGAGCTGCCCTCCAGCATCAGCAGGTCCGCCAGCGAGACATGTACCAGCGCCTTCACCGGCTGCCCGGCCCGCTCCGGCAGCAGGTCAGCGGCGAGGAGGCGCCGCATGGCCTCCTGTAGCGCGTCGTGATACCGCTGCTCATGCGTCCGGGTGTCCTCCGCGCCCACCGGCGTCGATAGCGCATCCAGCACCGCGCCCACCACCGCCGCGCACTCCGGCGTCAAGTCCCCCGACACTACCCCGGCGCCCTGGAACGTGGTGTCCAGCCGCACCGAGCGATCCTCGAACGCCCCGTCCCGGTCCTCATCCGGGGAATCGGGCCGGGATCGCTCGTAGATCTCCGCGGCCAGCCCGGCCAGTTCCCGCAGATCCATCCCGGCCCTCGCCGCCGTGACCAGGATGGCGTCCGCGGCCGGGCGGCAGTCCCCGGGCAGCTTGTCCGTCCAGGTGCAGATCGTCCGGCCGTACGACTCCGACATCTCCCCGCCGGCCAGCGCCTGCGCGACCTGGGGATGCGCGGCGGCGCGCCGCACCCACGCGGTGTGCCCGACAGCGGCGCCTTTGGTGATCCTCGTCTTGTGGATCAGCCACGCGCGCGGACTGTAATCCGCGTCCGCGGAGTAGCCCTGGCCGGAGGTGAACGCGGCCAGGATCGAGGTCCGCGCCGCGGTGCCCATCGAACTGACCTGCTCCAGGGCCTGCAGGCATTGTGCCTGCTCCTCCACCGCCATCGCCGTCGCGTCGGCGTCGGCCAGGAACCGCAGACCGGCGCGGACCATCGCCGTCGCCTCGGCCGTGCTGGAAAACGCCGGGATGCTGGCCACCGTGCCTGTCACCTCCCTAGGGCTGCTCGCGGGCCGGATGGTCTCCTTTCCCCGGCCAGCAGGCCGGGAACTAGATCGTTTTCTAGTTCGATAATATCAGGAAACTACGACGTTTCAGGGAACACCACACCGAATACGGCCGAGAATCCTGCTGAAAAAATGCCTGAAATGTCGCATTTCTCCGGGCCTCTGCTTTTACGCCGCAGGCCTGCTGGATGGCGGGTTCGGCCTCCGGCACCGCCACTAGCTCGGGTGCCGAGGCGAACCCGGCTCATCCGGGCAGCGGATACGTGCATGCCCCGCCATTTGCGGGGCAGGTATGCGGTCACGTTTGGAACGTCGTGCTTCACCGGACGGAGAAACGGTGGTTGGGACTGAAAACCTGAACGCTGGTCATCACGTCGTTCAGTTCTACGGTCACGACGAGGAACTGGCCGAACGGGTGGCCGGCTACCTGCTGGGCGCACTTGAGAGCGGGGGCGTGGCGATCGTCATCGCGACCCCGGAGCACCGGCACGAGTTCGGGATCCGGCTGGCGCAGGCCGGTGTCGACCTCGCGGCCGCCCGGGACCGCGGCGCATACCTGGTCCTTGACGCCAGCGAGACCCTGCGCGAGCTTATGGCCGCCGACCGGCTGGATCGCGCCGCCTTCGACCGCGTGATCGGCACCCTGATCAGGCAGGCCGGGGCGGGCGGGCGGCCGGTCCGCGCTTACGGCGAGATGGTCGCGCTGCTCTGGGACGACGGGCTGGTCAACGACGCGGCGCAGCTCGAGGGGATGTGGGACGAGCTCGGCCGCAGGCATCCCTTCTCGTTGTTCTGCGGCTACCGGGTTGGCTCGGTGACCCGCGAGATCGACGCCTTCGCCGAGGTGTGCCGCCTGCACGGGGAGGTCATCGGCCCCGCCGCGGCTTCCGGGCCGGGCGGGCCCGCCGCCGTGCGGACGTTCGCCTTCTCCCGCGACGCGGCCGCGGCGGCCCGCCATTTTGCAGTGGCCACGCTGCGTGACTGGGGGGCCGGGGACTTCGCCGACGACGCCGCCCTGGCCGTGACCGAACTCGCCGCCAACGCCATCGTGCACGCTCATTCCGCCTTCACGATCATCCTGTCCGCACGCCATGACCTGCTGCGGATCTCGGTACGCGACGCGAGCCCGCTGCGGGGGGCCGAGCTGAGGCCCGCACCGCTGCACGGCCTGGGGGCGGTGGACGCGCTGGCCAGCCGGTGGGGGGTAGAGTCGCTCGGGAACGCGGGCAAGACCGTGTGGGTAGACCTGCGCAGGTAGGGGTGAGGCCGGTTCCGCCGCTCGATGTCCGCGTCCGCCGCGTCTACGACGAGCCATCGGCCGCGGACGGCACCCGCGTGCTCGTCGACCGGATCTGGCCGCGCGGCCTGCGCAAGGACGCGATCCGGCTGGACGACTGGGCCAAGGACGCCGCTCCGTCCACCGAACTGCGCACCTGGTACGGGCACGACCCGGCCAAGTTCGAGGAATTCCGCCAGCGTTACCTCGGCGAGCTCGCCGGGAGCACGCAGCGGGCGGCGCTCGGCCGGCTGCGCGCGCTCGCGGTGGCCGGACGGCCCCTAGGGCCACGCCCCCGGCTGCCACCTGGCCGCGACACCATGATTCTGTGCCGAAAGGTGCCATTTCCGGAGCTCTTGTACCCACGATCATGGAAGGCAGGTGCCGGATGAGCGCCGAACTGGCCGGACGGCTGGCCGTGGTCACCGACGTCATGCTCACCGAGCCGGCCATCAAGCGGCTGATCGAGCCGGCCGAGGTCGCTGAGCTCGCGGCCTACCTCTGCTCCGCGTCCGCGTCGTTCGCCAACGGCTCCTCGTGGGTCCTGGACGGGGGCTGGTCGGCCCGCTGACCTCAGCTTTCCCACCCACCCCCGCGGCCCCACCCACCTCCGGCCTCGAGCGCAATGGCAGGGCTCAGACGAAGGCGCTCATGCCGGTGATCGCGCGGCCGACGATCAGCGTGTTGATCTCCCGGGTGCCCTCGTAGGAGTAGATCGCCTCGGCGTCGGCGACGAACCGGCCCACGTGGTTCTCCAGCAGGATGCCGTTCCCGCCGAGCAGCTCGCGGGCCCAGCCGACCGTCTCCCGCATCCGGACCGTGCAGAACGCCTTGGCCAGCGCGGAATGGTGATCCTCGGCCAGGCCGGCCTGCTGCAGCGCGGACAGCCGCGCGCACAGGCAGGCCGACGACGTGATGTTGGCCAGCATCTTCACCAGCAGGTCCTGCACCAGCTGGAAGCCCCCGATCGGGCGGCCGAACTGCTGGCGCTGGCGGGCGTAGGCCAGCGCGTGCTCGTAGGCGCCGCGCGCGCAGCCGGTGGCGCGGAATCTATTCTCGCCAGTCCGCCGTAGAGGTCGCCGGCCACCCGCTGCAGGTATCCGCGGTCCAGGTAACGCCGCGGCGTCACCAGATGCACGAGCACCGAAGGCCGGGCCGGCACCATGGGCGTGCCCGTCGCGGTCGCGGCCAGCACCAGCAACGGGAACCGGGGCGGGAGGCCCGGGTCGTTCGGTCCCGGTCTTATCGCCACCCGCAGCCGCTGGCCGTCGACCGTGACGCTACGGACCTCAGTGGTCGTGAACATAGGTTCCCGGGGCGGCGCACTGGACCGGGTAGCCCTTGCGGCCTAGCCGCGGGCTCTTCTTCTGCCCGCCGCTCCGCGCGGCCAGCCAGGATGAATAGTCCGGCCACCAGCTGCCCGGCACCGTGTGCGCGGCGGCGAGGAACTCGCCCGGGTCGGCCGGATTCGACGGCGCGGTCTGGAAGGCGGCCTTCGGGTTACCCGGCGGGTTGACCATGGCGGCGATGTGCCCGCTGGTGGACAGCACGAACCTGGCCGGGCCGCCGAGCAGCTGCGTGGTCCGGTAGCACGACTGCCACGGGCACAGGTGGTCGGCCAGGCCGGCGATGACGTAGGCGTCCACGTCGACCTTGGTCAGGTCGACCGGCGAGCCGAGCATGCTCACCCGGCCCGGCGCGGTCAGCGCGTTGGCCAGGGCCAGCCTGATGAAGTCGCGGTGCAGCGCGGCGGGCAGCCGGGTGGTATCGGCGTTCCAGGACAAGATGTCGAAGGCGGGCGGCGGCCGGCCCTGCAGGTAGTTGTTGACCCAGTAGCTCCAGATCAGGTCGTCCGGCCGGAGCCAGGCGAACACCTCGGCGAGGGCCCGCCCGTCCAGGTAGCCGCGTGCGGCCGAGACCGCCGTCGCGGCGGCCGCCGTGGCCTCGTCGATGATCGCGCCCGCGGTGCCAGCCTGCTCCTGGTCGAGCACGGCCACGCCGAGGCACAGGCTGGCCAGCTCGCCGAGCCTGCCGGAGACGCTCAGGTGCGCGGCCACCATGGCGGTGGCGATGCCGCCGGAGCACAGCGCGCAGACGCTCGCCTTCGGCGCCCCGGTGACCGCCCGCACCGTGTCCAGGGCCGCGACGATGGCGCCGCCGTAGGTGTCCAGGTCCCAGTCACGATGCCGGGCGTCGGGATTGCGCCAGGACATCACGAACACCTGGTGCCCCTGCCCGACGAGGAACTCGGCCAGGCTGCGTCCCGGCGCCAGGTCGACGATGTAGTACTTGTTGATCATCGGCGGGACGATGAGCAGCGGGTAACGGTAGACGCTCTCCGTCGCGGGCTGGTACTGGATGAGCTCGAACTGCTCGGTGGAGTGCACCACGCCGCCCGGCGTGACGGCTAGGTCCCGGCCCACCTCGAACGCGCCGGCGGCCACCATCGAGGGCACCCGTGGCGGGCTGGCCAGGTCGGACGCCAGCGCCCGCAGGCCGCGGACGGCGCTCCGGCCGCCGGTGTCCGTGAAGGCCTTCCGGGCGGCCGGGCTGAGCAGCGGATTATTGCTCGGGGCGGCCGCCGCGATCAGGTTGCTGAGCAGGAACCTGATACGGGTGTCGTCCCGCCAGCCGAGTTCGGCGCCCGTCACGAGCGTCTCGGCGGCCCGGGCCGCCGCCAGGTAGGCCTGGACGCTGCGGCGCAGCAGCGGATGGCCGGTCCAGGCCGGATCGGAGAACCGGCGGTCGCGCGGGGCGGCCGCGATGACGGACCTCCCCGCGGCGATCCGGCCGAACTCGCCGCCGAGCCGCACCGCCTCACGGCCGGCCCGCCCCGGGCGGCGGGCCAGCCCGGCGGCCAGCCGGAGCAGCGAGCCGTCCGGCCGGAGCCGGTGCCGCAGGCCCAGCACCGCGTCGGTCAGCAGCAGGTCGAGCCCGCCCGCCGCGTCGACGGCGTCGAAGGGCGGTGCGGGCGCGGTCACCCGGCGCCCTCGGGTTCGGGTGCCTGTTCCTCGGGTGCCCGCACCTCGCGGCGCAGGATCTTCCCGGTCGGGCCCTTGGGCAGCGAGTCCACCAGCCAGACGCGCCGCGGGTACTTGTACGCCGCCACCTTGTCTCGGGCGAACGCGCGCAGTTCCTCGGGCGTCGCGGTCGCGCCGGGCTTCAGCGCCACGGCGGCGCCGACCTCCTCGCCGAGGTCTGGGTGCGGCATCCCGATCACCGCCACCTCGGCGACGGCCGGGTGCTCGTGCAGGACCTCCTCGATCTCCCGCGGGTACACGTTGTAGCCGCCCCTGATGATCAGATCCTTCTTCCGGTCGACGATGTAGTAGTAGCCGTCGGAGTCCACCTTGGCCATGTCCCCGGTGCGGAACCAGCCGTCGGTGATCGCCTCGGCGGTGGCCTCGGGCTTGTTCCAGTAGCCCTTCATCACGTTGTGGCCGCGGATGACGATCTCGCCGATCTCCCCGTCCGGCAC
>WNGK01002446.1_pt1 | contig 38195 bp, 33 predicted proteins | sample 5400601 | NCBI WGS metagenome assembly WNGK01 (sample SAMN13153376, study PRJNA577476) | soil metagenome | isolation source: 60 cm soil or saprolite under Garry oak tree replicate 1 | place: USA:California | collected 2016-06-15 | reverse complement strand
AGGTGGCAGCGGTGGACGAGGTGTGGTCGGGGCTGAAGTTCGTGCGGCGTCTCGAGGACCGCTCACCACACCGATAGTCGATAGCTCCGCATCATGTTGTCGAGGTGCAGGGCGACGATCTGACCGGGCTTGACCGCGACCATATCGGTGATCGTGCGCCGCCACCCCCCGATCGGGTCGGCGTAGAAGCGGACGTCATGGTCGATCAGGTCGGGCTTGAGCTCGAAGGTCGCCGTCGCCATGCCCGTGACCGTCCCGAGCCGCATGGGCATCCCGGCTCGCAGCAAGAAGATGCGCACGTCCAACGAGGTGTTGTTCTCCACTTCGAGGATGGCGCCGTGCGGTCCCTCCGGGCTCTCCTGCTCCCCGGGGGAGCCTGCCTGCACTCCGCCGTGGGCGCACGCCGAGATCAAGACGGCGAGCGTCGCAAGCGTGAGTGACAGCCTATGCTCCCGCGTCGGGAGCCTCCTCCCGAGAAGCTCGATCCCGCGGACCCACCATTGACACCGAGCGCACGCGGCGATATGTCAGGGCCACGGTCTCGCGGACAATATGCACGCAACCTCGCAGCAGCGCATCCCGGCCGGCGTCCCGCCATAGCGGGATCGCGTAGCCCCTCACAAGCCACAGCGTAGGCCGTCCCACGTTTCCTGCCCGTCCTGGAGGTTTTATGTCCAGAGGTTCGTGGTATGCTGCGATGTTGCTGTCGTTCTGCGCCGCGCTCTCTGTGCAGGCGCAGAATCGAGAAGTCACAGGGAAGGTGGTCAACGCCACGACGCACGAAGCCGTGCCGTACGCCACGGTTTCGGTCGTGGGCGGCATTCAAGCCGCGCAAGCCAACGAGCGCGGCGAATTTCGCATCGTCGTCCCCCCATCGACGTTGACGCTCAGCGCCCGGGCGATCGGCTACAAGCGCGGCGAAGCCCGCGTCCCCGCTGAGCAGTCCAGCGTCGAGATCGCTCTGGAGCGCGACATCCTCCGGCTCGAGGCGGTCCTCGTGACCGGTGAGGCCACGGGCGTCGAAAGCAAGAACGCGGCGGTCGCGGTCCGCAATCTCACCGCTGAGCGGCTCAGTGCCGTCCCCGCGCAGTCGGCCGAGCAGGCGCTGCAGGGCAAAGTGCCCGGCGCCCTCATCAACATGAACAGCGGGGCTCCGGGCGGCGGCGGCCAAATCCAGATCCGCGGGGTGACGACCATCCTCGGCAACGGCCAGCCGTTGTTCGTCGTGGACGGGGTGGTGATCAGCAACGACCAGATCGCATCGGGCGCCAACACGATCACGAACGCCGCCTTCTCCTCCACCCGCGCGAACATCTCCAGCAATCAGGACAATGCCACGAACCGCCTGGCCGACCTCGTCATGGGCGACATCGAGTCGGTTCAGGTGCTGGAGGGCGCCGCCGCGTCCGCCTCGATTTACGGCTCCCGCGCGACCAACGGCGTAGTGATCATCAAGACGAAGCGCGGCCGCGTCGGGGAACCGCAGTTCAACGTGACACAGCGCCTCGGCGTTTCCGATGCGATCCGGCTACCGGGCTCGCGGCCGTTCCGCAGCCAGGCGGATGCATACGACGCTGCGCAGGCGAACATCGGTGACACGGCGCGCGCACGCCAGATCGTCGATTCTGTGTATGCCCTCAATCCGAATCCCTTCTTCGACTACCAGGGGCAGCTCTACGGGCAGCACGACCTCTCGTACGAAACTGGCCTGACCGCGAGCGGGGGCACGCAGAGCGCCCGGTATTTCCTGTCCGGGGTGGTGAAGAAGGACTACGGCACCATGATCAACACGAGCGCGCAGCGCCAAGCGCTCCGGTTGAACGCGGATTTCGACATCGGGAGCCGAGTGACCCTCGGCGTCGGCGCGAGCCTGGTCCGTTCCCGCAACGACCGCGGGATTTCGAACAACGACAACACGTTCACGAGCCCGATCTACGCCCTCGCGTATACGCCGGCGCTCCTCAACCTGGCCCAGCCGGACGCGCAGGGCAATTACCCTGAGAACCCGTTCCCGGGCGGCGGGGGCACGAGCGCGTCGAACCCCTTCCAGACGATGGCCTACATCACGAACCGCGAGGACATCTGGCGCCAGATCGGCTCGGCCAACCTGCGGTGGAACGCGTTGACCATGGACCAACACCGCGTGGAGCTCAGCCTCATCGGCGGCGTCGACCGGTTCAACCAAGACAACCAGGTCTACTCGCCGAACTTCCTCCAGTACGAGGGAAGCGACGGCTTCCTTGGCCACGCGGTCCAGGGGAACTCGAACAGCCGGTTTGCGAACGGGTCCGTGAACGCGGTGTGGACCTTCACTCCCGGCGCGGGCTCGACTAAGGCGACCACGTCCTTCGGGCTGCAGGCGTCGGAGCAGACTACGAACACGTTCCGGGTCCAGGCGCGCGGCATCCTCCCGAGCGTCAGCCTCATCAATCAGGGAACGATCGCGACCTTCCAACAGAAGACGCAGATCCGTGACCAGGGGCTGTACGGTCAGGAAGAGCTGGTTGCCCTGAACGAGCGTCTGTACGTGTCCGTTGGAGCCAGGGCCGACCGCAGCAGCGCCAACGGCGATCAACACAAGTTCTTCTTTTTCCCGAAGGCCGCGGCCTCGTACCGCTTCCTGTCGCCCATTGCCCACGTCGACGAGGTGAAGCTGCGGGCCGCGGTGGGCCAGTCGGGAAACCGCCCGAACTACGGCAGCCGCGACTTGGTCCTCAGATTCTTTGGGCGCATCGGCGGCCTGAACGGCATCGGCGTGCCGGGACAGGCGGGCGACACGCTCGGCAATCCGAACATCGAGCCGGAGCGGATGACCGAGCAGGAGTACGGCCTGGACGCGAAGCTGTTCGACGAGCGGATCGCCCTCGAGGGCACGTATTTCAATCGCCGTATCACCAAGCTGCTGCTCGCTGCTCCACTCCCTCCAAGCGGGGGCTTCAACCTGCAAATCATCAACGGCGGCAAGCTCGAGAGCAAAGGGTGGGAGCTCGGCCTCACGGCCAACCCGATCCGCGGTTCCGAGGGGCTGAACGACCTCTTCCGCGCCACCTTCTACGCCGTCCGCCAGAAGGTCCTGGAGCTGCCCGTGCCACGCTTCGTCGTCGGGAGCTCGGGTTTCGGAACGGCGTTCGGCCGGAGCCGCATCGCCCAGGGTGCCTCCACGACGGCCATCTGGGGAAACGCGCCTATCGGCCCGGGCGGGGCGAGGGTCGACACGATCATCGGAGATGCCACCCCCGACTTCGAGATGCAATTCTCGAACGACTTTACCTGGAAGGCGTTCTCGCTCGGGGTGCTGGTCGACTGGCGCAAGGGTGGCGAAGTATCGGATATGACCAACAACCTGTTCGATGAGGGGCGTACGTCGCGGGACTACGACCAGCCTTCCCCCGACCCAGCGATTGGCAGCACGCTCGGCGCGTACCGCTACAACAAGTGGGGCAACGGAACGGACGCCCGCGTGTACGTGCAGGATGGCTCCTTCGTGAAGTTGCGCGAGGTGTCACTGAGCTACACGCTGCCGCAGCAATGGATCAGCCGGGTGTTCGGCAACAGCGTGCGGACCGCGCGCTTGAGCCTCAGCGGGCGCAATCTGGCAATCTGGTCGCACTACTGGGGCATGGACCCCGAGGTCAACAACTTCGGCAACCAGAATGTCGGTCGCTTCGTCGACCTCGCCCCGTATCCGCCCAACCGCAGTTTCTTTTTCGGCGTGGACGTGGGGTTCTGAGCCATGTTATCGCAACCACCACACTCAGACCGCACGACCTCGAGGAGACCGCCCATGGCCAGAACCTTCTGTGGCGCGTTCGTCGCAGCCCTCCTCTCGCTGGGCTGCCACGATTGGCTCGTCGTGCCGCCCCTGAACAACCCGGTGGCGGGCGGTGACCCGGTCGCCGCGATACAGACCGGCGCGACAGGGATCCAGTTTCAAAACCGCGCGACCTATGCGGGATACATCAGCGACGTCGGCATCTTCGGCCGGGAGAGCTTCAATTATTTCCCGACCGACGGCCGCACACACTCACATTACGTAAGGCAGAACCCGCTCGATCCTGCAGGGTTCACGAACGGCGGATGGGCGCCACGTTCCGTCAATCGACGCAACATCAAAACGTTCCTGGACGTCGTAGAGGCCGCCCCGCCAATCCCAGGGAAGGTCGATCCCGGCCGCAAAGAGGCCGCGCGTGGCTTCGCGAAAACCATGGACGCGCTCGAGCTGTCCTACATCACGGCGCAGCGCCACGACTACGGCGCGGCGCTCGACATTCTGGATGACCAGACCGCCTTGGCGCCTTTCGTCTCGCGCGACTCGGCGCAAAACTACATTATCGCGCGGCTCGACGAGGCACGCACGCACTTGCTGGCGGCCGTGGCCGCCTCGGTGCCCTTCCCGTTTACGCTGTCGCCAGGATTCACAACCAACGGCAGCTTCAACACGCCAGCCACGTTCCTACAGTTCAACCGGGCAATCTACGCGCGCGTTCAAGCATGGCGAGCGGCGCTCGGAAACCCGGCGTGCGGCGCGCCCCCGGGAGCAACGTGCTATGCGGCAGCGCTCACTGCTCTCACCGAGGCCGCCGTGGATACGACCGCCTCACTCGGTCGGGGCGTGTACCACGTCTACTCGAGCGAATCGGGCGACGTGCTCGACGGGCTCAACGCATCAGTGAACAAGGATTTCCTCGCGCATCCGTCCATCCAGCCGGACGCGCCGCTCGACACGCTGGGGCAACCAGATGCCCGCTACCGGGCCAAAATCCGGACCCTGTCCTCTCCACGCTGCCCCGTCGGCGGCGCAGGCGTCCCCGGTATCTGCACCCCGCTGGGGTTCCAGATCTATCCGACAACGACCTCACCCACGCCGATCTTCCGAAACGAGGAGCTGATCCTGCTGCAGGCGGAAGCGCTCTACTTCACAGGCGACGCAGCCGGGGCGCTCGCCGACATCAATTTCATCCGTCGGCATTCAGGCGGGCTCGCGCTACGCGGCGCGTTCGTTGACGCGACCGACTTCGTCACGGAATTGCTGCTGCAGCGGCGTTACTCGTTGCTGTGGGAAGGTCACCGTTGGGTGGACGTGCGGCGCTTCGGCCGTATCAGCACCTTGGCACTCGACGATCCTTCACACTGGCGACAGGTGGAGCAACCGGTTCCTCAAGCCGAGTGTCTGCAGCGCGAGGGAACAGCGGTGACGTGCCCCGCGACGTGGCCGATACCAGTGCTCGTGCACTGAGGGCGGAGTAAGATCCATGCGGATAGGGAGTAGCGGGCAAGCTACCCGCTACTCCCTCGTGCTTCACATCTTCGCGCGCTCCCCGCAGTGCGGCTAAATTGCGCGCTGATGCCCGAGCTCACGACCCCGCCCCTCACCAAGCTCTCCGAAGAAGAAGAGTTGTTTCGCGACACGGTACGCGCCTTCGCAGAGCGCGACGTCCGGCCGCGCGTGGCCGCGATGGAACAGGCCTCCGCCGTGGATCCGACGCTGCTCGCCAAGTGCTTCGAGCTGGGGCTCATGGGCATCGACGTCCCGGAGGCTCTCGGTGGCTCGGGCGGGAGCCTCCTGATGACGGTGCTCGCGGTGGAGGAGCTCTCGGCGGTCGACGCCTCGGTGGCGATCTTCGTCGACGTCCAGAACACTCTCGTGAACACGCTGCTGCGCAAGTGGGCGAGCGACGACCTGAAGCGGTGCTACCTCCCGCGGCTGGCAAGCACGCTGCTCGGCGCGTACGCCCTCTCCGAGCCCGAATCGGGATCGGACGCATTCGGGCTCCAGACCCGCGCCACACGGCGCGGGAACACGTGGGTACTGGAGGGCCGCAAGTTGTGGATCACGAACGGCGCCGAAGCGGGTCTGTTCGTCGTGTTCGCGAACAGCGACTTCACCAAGGGCTACAAAGGGATCACCGCCTTCGCGGTCGAGCGCGGATACAAAGGGTTCTCCGTCGGCAAGAGGGAGGACAAGCTCGGCATCCGCGCTTCGAGCACGTGCGAGCTGATCCTCGACGGCTGCGAGGTCCCCGCGGCGAACGTGGTGGGGGAGGTGGGCCTCGGCTACAAGGTGGCGATCGAGACGTTGAACACCGGCCGGATCGGGATCGGGGCGCAAATGATCGGCGTGGCGCGGGGCGCCCTCACGGCGACGCTCAAATACGCGAAGGAACGGAAGCAGTTCGGCAAGCCGATCGGGGAGTTTCAGGCGGTCCAGTTCCAGCTGGCGCAGGCCGCCACCGAGCTCGAGGCCGCCCGGCTCATGGTCTACAACGCCGCGCGGCTCGAAGCCGCGGGCCAGCCATACACCACCCAGGCAGCCATGGCCAAGCTTTTTGCGTCGCAGGTGGCGGAGCGGGTCACGTCCCAGGCCGTGGAGCTGTTCGGTGGCTACGGCTACACCAAGGAGTATCCGGTAGAGAAGTTCTACCGCGATGCCAAGATCGGCGCGATCTACGAGGGGACGAGCAACATGCAGTTGAACACGATCGCGAAGCAGCTGCTGCGGTAGGCAGTATCACGACACCATCGCGTCTCTGACGGAACACGTAACAAACATAAGTATATTAGTTTTTGCACGAAAACTTGCGTTATGCAAGATAATGTTGCCAACTCGTGATTGGCCAAGTGACGTGTTTTGGTCGCACGTACTCATAGGGCATCGTTCTTGCTTGATCCCATTCCAGAATAGTAAGTGCTATGTGGACTTGCGCTTAGGTTACTGGGTGATATGCCGCACGGCCCGCCGGCGTCGCGCGAGCGACATTTACGCGGGTTGGTTGATGGGCGGGGGAGCGGATGATGCGCCCTCGCAACACTAGACAGGTTCCGCTGAGGCCGCAGCGCCCCTCCTCAGCCCAACAAGCTAGGAGTGACATGATGCGAGCCCTCATAGTCCTGGTTGGCCTGGTCGCCACGCCGTTCCTGGCGGGCGTCTCCCAACAGGTGAAGACAAACAACGGCGTCGGGCATGACGTCGCCCACTGTGCGATGCGTGCTGGCCTGCACCCGGGCACCACGGACTTTAACAAGTGTCCGGCGCCCACCGGTGGCACTACCGGCGGCACTACCGGTGGCACTACCGGCGGCACTACCGGCGGCACTAACTACCGGCGGTACTACCGGCGGTACTACCGGCGGTACCGGTGGTACCGGCGGCACATGCGCAAACTCCCCGCCGGGCCTAGGGACCGCGTCGATCGATGGCCAGGTGTTCGTTGATGCGTCGCCGTGGCCCGGTCTCCAGGGCTGGTGCGTTCAGGCCAGCGGCCCCGTCACTGTAACCGCAGCGACTGACGCCTCGGGCAACTATCTGTTCTCGGGTCTGCCGGCGGGTACCTACACGATCTGCGAAACGGTGCAGTCGGGCTGGCACGAGACCTTCCCGACGAGCGGGCCGACCTGCGCGACCGGTCTCGGCTGGACGGAAACGGTCAGGGCTGGTGACGGCGTCGGCTTCATCTGGTTCGGGAATCTCACGCCGTAGGGTAGCGACGCAGCACGAGTAGGGCTCCATCGAAGGCCCCGGGCGGTTTCGCCGGGGCCTTCATCTTCATCTACATGCCGCGACAGTGCCGCTATTCCCACGCTTCGCCCCGTCGCGCCCTCGCGACACCTTGGATTGCCACGTAACCAACCGCAAAGATTGATCTTAGAGAATCGGGTGATGAGCCGCACAGTTTTCCCATGCCCCGTAGAGCGACCTTCAGTGTGCCCAGTAACAGGGGGGTAGCGCGGGTCGTGCGTCCGTCCGGCTCCCCAATGCTGAGGCAAGACCCGCTGAGGCCGCAGCGCCCCTCCTCAGCCTATGAGCGAGGGGTGACACCATGCGAGCCTTCATAGTCGTGCTGGCGTTGGTGGCTACGCCGTTCCTGGCGGGCATGTCCCAAAGTCCGAACGGCTCCGATTGCGACAACGGTCAGGGTGACGAGCATCGCTCGGATTCGGGGCAGGTACATGCCCATCAAGGGCTGTGTGCACCGCAGCCCCCACCGTCCTGCGGCAACTCCGATCTGGTTACGGGGATCGCGACGATCCGTGGGCAGCTGTTCATCAATCAAGCGCCCTTCGCGCTGCTCGGTGGCTGGTGCGTCGAGCTCCAGGACGCGTCGAGCGGCGCCGTCGTTGGCACGGCGTTGACCACTGCGACATCGCTCGACGGAGTGGGGGGGGACAACTTCCTCTTCGTCAATGTGCCGGCCGGCGCTTATGTCATGTGCGAGCAGCTACTCGATGCCACGTGGCACCAAGTGGCGCCGCCTGGCGGGCCGGTGTGCGGCGCGAACCCCGACCTGACGCCAAGATACGGCTTTGCGGTCACTATCCTGCCGACGGGCGGCGACTACAGTTTCTACATGTTCGGGAATCTCCAGTGAGGATTACGGACTAGCAGCACCGCTCGATCCGCGGCCCCGGGCTGTTTCGCCGGGGCCTTCCTCTGGTAACTTCCGCCACTATGCACACGGCTCGACGCACTCAGTCGTTCACGGAGTCAGTGATTCGCGGGATGACCCGGCTCGCGAGCGAGCACGGGGCCATCAACCTCGCTCAAGGGTTCCCGAACTTCCCCGCCCCCGACGTCCTGAAGGAGGCGGCGGCGGGGGCGATTCGCGCCGACGTGAACCAGTATGCGATCACGTGGGGGGCCAAGCGGCTGCGGGACGCGCTCGCCCGTAAGTACGCGGACTGGTACGGGATGAGCGTTAACCCGGAGACCGAGATCACCGTCACGTGCGGCGCCACGGAGGCGATGGCGTCGGCGCTGCTCGCGATCGTCGATCCCGGCGACGAGGTGATCGTGTTCGAGCCGTTTTACGAGAATTACGGGCCAGACGCCATCTTGTGCGGGGCGAAGCCGGTGTATGTACCGCTGGCGGCGACCCAAGAGCTCGACCTCGACCGGCTGGCGGCCGCGTTTTCGGGGCGCACCCGCGCGATCATTGTGTGCACGCCGAACAACCCGACGGGCCGGGTGCTGTCCCGGCGCGAGCTCGAGGCGATCGCCGAGCTGTGCCGGCGGCACGACGCCTATGCGGTGACGGACGAGATCTACGAGCACATCTATTACGAGGGAGAGCACATCCCGATCGCGACGCTCGACGGGATGATGGGACGCACCATCACGATCAGCGGCGCATCCAAGACTTTCAGCGTCACCGGCTGGCGTATCGGCACGATCGTGGCCCCGCGCGACGCGACCGACGCGATCCGCAAGGTGCACGACTTTCTGACGGTGGGAGCGCCGGCGCCGCTCCAGGAAGCGGTCGCCGTCGGGCTCGAGACGCTGGGGGACGACTATTACGAGCGGCTGGTTCACGAGTACCGGGCCCGGCGGGATCTGCTGTGCCGGGCGCTGGTGGACGCCGGCTTCCGTTGCACGCCGCCCCAGGGCGCCTACTACGTACTGGCGGACTACTCGGCCATTTCGGAGCTCCCCGACGACGAGTTTTCCCTCTGGCTCACGAAGGAGATCGGTGTAGCGCCGGTGCCGGGCTCGAGTTTTTTCAGCCGCCCGGAGCTGGGCCGGCGGCTCGTGCGGTTCGCGTTTTGTAAAACGGAGGAGATGCTGGCCGAAGCGGCCCGGCGGCTCGCCCGTGTCAGGCGTCCCGCACACCAGGTACGGGGGTAACCTCACCCCCCTTCTCCCTCTCCGCGATTGCGGAGAGGGGGAGCGAGGGGGAGAGGTCGAGCCCCGCAAGCGCGAAGAGCCACACTCCGGGCGGCCCGCTCCAGAACCGCAATCGCCGCTCGGCCTTCGGGTCGGTGCGATGCTCCGTGCGCGCCCGCGCGAGGACCGCGGCCAGGAGCGCCGTCGCCGCGGCGACGCCGAACAGTGTGGGCACGCCCACCACGTGCACCAGCCCCGGCATGCGTTCCAACGCCGCAACGACGCCACCTGCCGCCGCCACGCACCCGTAGCACAGCCGTCGCAGCGCGCGCTCCAGCCGTGACGGTCCATCGCCGTAGAGAAACGCCAGCTCCTCGCGCCGGTGCGAAAGCTCCGCGCGCAGAGCATCGATCAGGTCCTCCCGAGTGTATCCCGCTTTGCGCAGGCGGCGCACGCGCGCGACCATGACGACCAGCGGCACCGCTACGATCGCGGCGGCCGCCGCGATGATGGCGGCGCGGGCCCCGGGCTCTTCCCCCCCACGCAGCCGGAGCGCCAGGACCGGGAGAGCCACCGCTGCGAACGCCCCGTAGAGCAACGTCGAGGTCGAGAGATGGCGCCCCTCCGTCACAAAGGCACGCACCGCCACCGCGGCCCGCCGATCGAGCGCGGCGGCGAGCGCATCGGCGAGCGCCGCACCGTTCGGGAAGCGGGCGTCCGGGTCCTTGGCCAGGCAGCGGTCGATGGTCTCGGCCAGACGTGGGGGCACGCCGGGCGCCACCGAGGCGAGCGGGGGCGGCGGATCGCTCACCTGGCGGGCCAGTACGGTCATGTCGTCCGGGCCGACGAACGGCAGCTCGCCCGAGAGCGCGAAGAAGCCCACCACGCCGAGCGAATAGAGGTCGCTCCGCGGGTCCACGCGCTCGCCCAGCACCTGCTCCGGGCTCATGAACTCGGCCGTCCCGACCACGCGGCGGGGCTCCGTCGTGGCGCCCGAACCCACCCGCGCGATCCCGAAGTCGGAGACCAAGGCGCGGCCCGTCGCAAGGTCGAGCAGGATGTTGTCGGGTTTCACGTCGCGGTGCACCACGCCGCGGTCGTGCGCGTAAGCCAGGGCCCGGGCCACCTCCTCGAGCAGCCGCGCCGCCGTGTCATACGGCACCGGACCCCGTTGACGAACCCGCCGCCCCAGCGTGTCTCCGTCCACATATGCCATGGCGAAGTACACGAAGTCCGAGACCTCGTGGACCGCATAGATGGGGACGATGCCGGGATGCGAGAGCTGGGCCGCGGTCCGGGCTTCGCGCAGGAAGCGCTCCCGTGCGGTCGGCTGGATCGCCCGTTCCGGTGGGAGCAGCTTGATCGCGACGCGGCGGTCCAGGCGCAGCTCGCGGGCGAGATACACGACGCCCATGCCGCCGCGTCCCAGGCGTCGTTCCAGCACGTAGCGCCCGGCGAGGGCGCGTTGGAGATCCGGTAGCAGGGGGTCGGCCGTCACGTTCACGGGGCCTGTCTACCCCGAGGGGTCTGGACGAGGTTCCGCGCGAAGTGCGCAGTTTGGTCACGAGGCCGTAACGGCATCCGAACGGTGCGACGGTGACGGCCAGCACACCGACCTGGGTCTCCTTCCGCCGTCGCACCTCTCTCGCCACATTCTCCGCCCTATGCCCGCCCCCCAACCCTACGTCCCGGCAACGCAATCACCTCCGGAGCTGACGGCGCGTGCGTTGATCCTCGGCGTGGTGCTGGGGCTCATCTTCAGCGCGTCGAGCGTCTACCTGGCGCTCAAGATCGGGCTCACGGTGAGCTCCTCCATTCCGATCGCCGTGCTCTCGATCACGATCTTTCGCGCGCTCGGCCGGACGTCGATCCTCGAAAACAACATCGTGCAGACGACCGGATCGGCCAGTGACTCCGTGGCCGCGGGCGTCGTCTTCACGATTCCGGCAATCCTGTTGATGGGCTACGACCTCGACATCGGCCGGGTCGCCGTGCTCGCGACCGCGGGCGGCCTGATGGGGATCCTGATGATGATCCCGCTGCGCCGCGCGTTGATCGTGAAGGAGCACGATACCCTGATCTACCCGGAGGGCACGGCCTGCGCCGAAGTGCTGATCGCCGGCGAAGAGCGCGGGCTGCAGGCCAAGCGCGTGTTCCAGGCGTTCGGGGTTGGTTTCGTCTACAAGTTCCTGCAGGCGGGGCTCAAGCTCTGGCCGGACGTGCCGGGCAAGGCGCTCGGCTTCTATCCCGGGGCCGCCGTCTTCACGGAGGCGTCCCCCGAGCTCATGGGGGTGGGCTACATCATCGGCCCGCGCATCGCGGGCTACCTGTTCGCCGGCGGCTGCTTCGCTTACCTGGTGCTCGCTCCAGCGATCAAGCTCGTGGGGTCGGGCCTCACCGAGCCGTTCGGCTTCCCGGCGATCAAGCTGATCCGCGACATGAGCCCGGGTGAGCTCCGCTCGAGCTTCGTCTTTTACATCGGGGCAGGCGCCGTGGCCTCCGCCGGGATCATCGCGCTGGCCCGCTCGCTGCCGACGATCCTGAGCTCCTTCGCCTCGAGTCTCAAGGACCTGCGCGACTCGAGGCTGGGTCAGGCGGTGACCCGGCTGCGGACCGAGGACGACCTCCCCATCTCCCTCACCGTCGGCGGGTCGATCGCCCTCGCCGTCGCGCTCACCCTGCTGCCGCAGGTGGGCGTCAATCTGCTCGGGGCGATCCTGATCGTGATCTTCGGGTTCTTCTTCGCCACTGTGTCCTCGCGCGTCACCGGTCAGATCGGGTCTTCGGCGAACCCGATTTCCGGCATGACCATCGCCGCACTGCTCGGGACGTGCTTGATCTTCGTCGCCATCGGTTGGACGGGCGTGGACCACCGGGTCCAGGCGATCTCGATCGCCGCAGTTGTCGCCGTGGCCACGGCGAACGCCGGCAACACCTCACAGGACTTGAAGACCGGGTTCCTCGTCGGCTCCACCCCACGCCGTCAACAGATCGCGATTCTGGTCGGCGCGCTCGGGTCGGCCCTGGTGGTGGGCTGGACCCTCACTCTGCTCAACCGCGCCTACACGTACCCCGTCCCCGAAACCCACCCCGCCTTCAGCGCGCAGGCGCTGGCGCCGGCGGCTGGCGGGGCGGGCCGGGCGGCGGTCGAAGTCCTGCCGCAAACGATGTCGACTTTCCGCATGGCAGCGAGCGACTCGGTGGACCGCGCCACGTATGAGGTGGTCCGCGTGTATGTCGTCACCGAAGGCGTGGCGGCGGGCAAGTACCTGATGGACCCGGCGACGCACGAGTTGCGGTACGTGGTCGATCCGGGCATCGGCGGGCGCATTCACGAATATCACGGCAAGACGATTCCCCGCCTCGACTCGCCCAAGGCCACCATCATGGCGCTCATCGCCGACGGCATCCTCACCCACAAGTTGCCGTGGACGCTGGTGACGCTCGGAGTGTTCATCACGATCGCTATCGAGCTGATGGGGGTGCAGGCGCTGCCGGTCGCCGTGGGCGTGTACCTCCCGATTTCGACTTCCTCGGCGATGTTCGCCGGCGGTGTCGTGCGTTGGCTCATCGAGCGTCGCGCGCAGGCCCGGCAGCAGTCGATCGCGGAGGTCGAGTCCGGGCCGGGAGTGCTGTTCGCGAGCGGCCTGATCGCAGGCGGCGCCATCTGCGGGATCGTCTTGGCGGCGATTGCGGGGGTGCTGGGCTCGGCGGACGCGCTCGCCGAGAAGGTGTCGCTGTTCCACGCCCTGGGCGGCGTCGCCGGCTCGAATCTGCTCGCGTTCGGTTTGTTCGCGGCGCTGGGCGTGCTGCTCTATCGAATCGGCCTGCGCAACCAGTGACCGACGCCGGGGTGTAGGGGCGGGGGATGGTGTAGGGGCGAAGCAGGCTGCGCCCCTACATTTCAGCATGCGCATCGTGTCGTTGCTGCCCGCCGCCACCGAGATCGTGGCCGCGCTGGGCGCGGTGGGGCGGCTGGTCGGCGTGTCGCACGAGTGTGACTTCCCGCCCGAGGTGCGCTCGCTGCCCCGCGTCACCCGTACGCGCGTGGATCCCGCGCTGCCGTCGGGCGCGATCGACCGGGCCATGGTGGAAGCCAAGCGAACCGGTGTTCCGCCCGTAGAGGTGGACGTCGACCTGGTGGCGCACCTGCGGCCCGACGTGCTGATCGGACAGTCGGTCTGCGAGGTCTGCGCCGTGGGCGCGGGCGAGCTGGCACGCCTCGTCACGACCCTCATGCCCACGCCGTGGGTCGTCACGCTGCACGCGCACACGCTGGACGAGGTGTTCCTGGACATCCGCAAGATCGGTGAAGCCCTGGAGCTCCGCGACGAAGCCGAGGAGCTCGACGCCGGCCTGCGGTACCGGCTGCGTCGCGTGCAGACCGGGGCGGCGCGACCGGGGAAGCCGCGCGTGTTGGTGCTCGAGTGGCTCGATCCCCCCTACGTCGCGGGCCACTGGGTTCCCGAGCTAGTGGCGCTCGCGGGGGGCGAGGACGTCGGCGGCGCCATCGGCGAGCCGTCGCGACCCCGGCCCTGGGACGAGCTCGCGGTGCTCGCGCCGGACGTCGTCGTCGTGGCGCTGTGCGGGTTCGATGTTCCCCGCGCCCAAGTGGAGCTTGGCGCGGTTACGGACGGGCCGGCGCGGGCGCTGCTCGGGCGGCGCGTCGAGTTTCTCGACGGCAACGCGTATACTTCCCGTCCGGGACCCCGCCTCGTGGACGCGGCTGAGACGCTAGCCCGGTTGATACACGGTTGACGGCTCGAACGAGGGTTTCGTGATCGGGGTGCTGCTGGTTTCGCTCACCGTGGCGTCGGGCGACCTGCAACTCGGGTTGCATCAGCGGCCCACCGACACCTTGCGTCTATATGCGGTAGGGGACATCAATCTGGGCCGACGGCTCGCAAAGGAGCGACTGCTGGAGGGCGACACCCTCTACCCGTTCCTCGCGCTCCGTGACTCGCTCGCCTCGGCGGACATCACCTTCGGGAATCTCGAGAGCCCGATTGCACCGGACTCGAACGCGGCGCCCGATTCGGGTGGGATTTTCACCGCGCCGCCGGACGCCGCGGCGGCGCTCGCGCGCGCCGGCTTCGATGTGGTGAGCACGGCCAACAACCACGCGTGGGACGGCGGCCCTGCCGCCGTGGAGGAGACGATGCGGCGGCTCACCCGCGCGGGCGTCCGGTTCGTGGGCTCAGGATTCGGACGAGATATGGCAGAGCAGCCGGTGATCATCGAGCGGCGCGGCTGGCGGGTCGCGTTCTTCGCGCTCACCCGTGCCTGGAACCCCGCGCCGTACACCTTCCACACCCACGCCGGGTCGCAGTACATCGCCTGGGGGGACACCGGCCGGATCTACCCGGCCATTCGCGAGCTCAAGGCGAGCGGTCGGGCCGACCTCGTCGTGGTCAGCATGCACGGGGGCACCGAATATGCCGAGACCCCACCCAAGCACATGCAGGAGCTGGCGCGCGGTGTCGTGGACGCGGGCGCGGACCTGGTCCTTGCCCACCACCCGCACGTCTTACAGGCGGTGGTCTGGTACAAGCACAAACCGATCGTGCAGTCGCTCGGTAACTTCGTCTTTTCGCAGGTCGACCCGTGGACGCGCCTATCCGCGATTCTCCGGGTCGTGGTGACGCCCGACCGGCGGCTCCGCCTCTCCGCCATTCCAGTCCGCGTCGGCCATCAGCCGACGCTCGCGGCCGGGGGAGCGGCGGACAGCGTGCGCCGCCGGCTGCGCGTGCGTCTTTCGCCCACAACGGCTCGCAAACCATGACTCGAGACACCCTCGACTTCCTGAAACGACTCCTCGATACGCCCGGGCCGTCCGGCTTCGAGACGGCGCCGGCCCGCGTGTGGCGCGACGAGGTGAAGACCTTCGCCGATCAGGTAACAGCCGACGTGCACGGCAACTCGGTGGCGGCGCTGAATCCCAAGGGCGCGCCCCGGCTCATGCTCGCCGGCCACATCGACGAGATCGGACTGCAGATCACGCATGTGGACGACGAGGGCTACGTCTATTTCGCCGGCATCGGCGGGTGGGATTCCCAGGTCCTCGTGGGGCAGCGCGTGGTGATCAGCGGCCCGAAGGGTCCGGTCCGCGGCGTAATCGGGAAGCAGGCGGTGCACCTGATGAAGCGCGAGGACATGGACAAAGTATCGAAAATCACGGACCTGTGGATCGATATCGGGGCCGCGAGCAAGGCCGAAGCGCTGGAGCGCGTGCGCCTGGGAGACGCGGGTGTGCTGGACGCGAGCGTCTTGGAGTTCCCAAACGCCCGGATCGTATCGCGCAGCATCGACAACCGCATCGGCGCGTACGTGGTGGCCGAAGCGCTACGCCTGCTGGCGCGGGACCGGCCCAAGCATGCCGGAGTGTTCGGTGTGGCGACGACCCGCGAAGAGATCGCCTGGACCGGGGGCGGCGCCCGCACCAGTGCGGTGGGGCTCGAGCCGAGCGTCGCACTGGTGGTGGATGTCACCCACGCCACCGACTGGCCCGGCGCGGAAAAGAAGCGCGCCGGCGAACACAAGCTCGGGGGCGGTCCTGTGCTGGCGCGGGGATCGGCGGTGAGCCCCGTGGTGTTCGACCTGCTGGTGGAGTGCGCCGAGCGAGAGAAGATCCCCTTTAGCATCCAGGCGGCGCCGCACGACACCGGCACCGACGCCGACGCGATCTACAACGCCCTGCGGGGGATCCCGACGGGCCTGGTGAGCGTTCCCAACCGCTACATGCACAGCCCCAACGAGATGGTGGCGCGGGACGATCTGGAGCGGGCGGCGCGGTTGCTGGCGGCGTTCGCGCGACGGCTCGACCCCAAGATCAGCTTCATTCCTGCTTGAGGCGAGCGTCGCGGGCTATCGGCGCGACTTGCGCTTCAACTCCGTGACGGCCCGGCTGGCCGCTTCGCGGACGGCCCGGTCACCGTCGTCCGACAGCCCCTCGAGCGTTCCCAGAGCCGCCGGGCCGGCCGCAAGCCGCAGGCCCTCGACCGCCGCCACCCGCAGCTCGCTCGGCTTCCGACCGAAAAATCGACCGGTCGGCTGCGCCCACTTGATGAGCGCCTGCACCGCGTCGGGACTGCCGATCCGGCCCAGCGCGAGGATCAGCTCGCGCACCACGGCCTCGTCCTTCTCCTCTTCCATCGCGACTACGAGTGGCATCGCCAGCGCGCTCGACTTGCGTCCCCCGATCCCGACCGCCACCTGCATCCGCACCTCCTGCGAGCGGTCGCGGAGCGCGCGGCGCAAGGGCTCGGCCGCACCCCGCGTGCCGATCTTGGCGAGCGCCAGCCCTACGGCCTTGCGCACGCGCTCGTCGGCGTGGTCCAGGCACTTCGCCAACGCCGGGACGGCATCTTCCATTCCCAGCTCCCCGATCAGCTCCGCCACGTTGCGCACCACGAACCACTGCGAATGTTCCAGCATGAGGACGAGCTGGTCCGTCCCCTCCGTCATGTGTTTGAGCGCGTCGAACACGGCGCGCCGTTCGCCCACCGTCGGCGCTGCCGCCAGCACATCCATCAGCACCTCCACGCCCGCGGCCCCACCGCGCTGCAGCGCCGCCACGGCGGCCGCCCGGTGCTTGGGCGCCCCAAGCAGGCGCGAGACCCCTTCGAGCACCGGCTTAGTGTAGAAGCGCCGCATCGCAATACCGTATTGTCGACGCACTCCGCTCGCCTCGGGGACTTTCTCCTCAACCCGAATGACGCCAACGATCACGCCAAGCACCTGCTCGAAGCGGCCCAGCTTGGCCGCCGCCGCCGCGTTGTCGATCAGCGCCGCCAGCAGGTCCCCCACGTTCGGCGCAGTGCTGTTGCGCTCGAGCTCGGCGAGTACGTCCGCGGCGCCGGGCGGCAGCGGCACGGTAGCGGCGGGAGTCGCACGGGGAGCGGAAGCGCGAGCGGCCTCCGGCTTGGCGGCTGCGGGTGGGTCCGGCGCGGCTGGGGGCGGATCAGGAGCAGCTGGAGGAGACTCCGGCGCGCGATGACGCTCGCTCGAAAGCGATAAGAGCTCCTCGCCGCGTTCCTTGCGTGGTCGAGGGCGATCCACCACGCCCGGCAGCGCGTCCGACGGCTTGGGGGGTGGGGGGTCGTGCGTGACCAGCGGAACGCCCTCGAGCGGGACGGACTTGATGTCGCGCATCGACTCGCCGCGCAGGATACCCGCCGTGCCGAGCGCACCAGACTTCCGGTCTACCGGCGTGTCCGGGTTGGGGATGACGGGCTCGCGTCCACCATAGTCCTCGGGCGAGGCAACCGGGCCGCGTTGCGCCACCGAAGGAGATGGGGACGGACCCGCGGGCGCGATGCGGATACGGTCGGCGCCCGCGGCGGCGAGTCGGCTCGCGACGTCGTGCGTGCCGGGCTGGTCGGCAAGCGCCTGCAACAGCTCGAACAGCTGGGTGGGAGGCGGGTTCGCGGGTAGGGCGATCTCGCCTATGCCGTGGAGGTCGAGGCGCTCCACGAGGGTAGCCAGACCCGCTGCTTCGCACGGTACACCGTTCAACTCGATCCCGCTCCCCCCGGGGGCCAGCCGCAGCGTAACGGCGGCGTCCTGGAGCAGGCCGAGCAGGGCGCGGAACTCCTTCTTTTGCTCGGTTTTAGCGCTCGGGTCGCGGAACAGGCTCACACACTGTGCGAAGCGCGCGGCGAGGTTATCGAGGGTCGGCATGGGGGCCGGTCAATCTAGGGGGCCGGCTTACCCCGGGCAACGCGCGCCAGGGCAGTAGCCACATCCGCCGCACGTACGGGCCGCCCCGGCAGATCCAGCGCGGCCGAGAGGGCGGCCACCGGGGGCGGCGCGAGCCCCAGAGGCTCGAGCCGCTTCGCGTCGCCGAGCAGGACAGCCAGCAACTCGTCGCATACGAGGCTGCCGCGGTCGAGTACCAGCCCACGCTCGAGCGACTCGGCGGCAAACGTCAGGTCGTGCGTGATCACGAGGAGCGCCACGCTCCCGGCCGAGCGGTCGAGCAGGGCGCGCGTGACGCGTGCGCGCAGCGCACGATCGAGCCCGATGGTCGGCTCGTCGAGCACGAGCAGCGCCGGCTCGAGCGCCAGCGCGCCCGCGAGCGCCGCGAGCTTACGGAAGGCAGGCGGGAGGTCGTAGGGGTGGTGCCCGGCGTGCGCGGTGAGGTCGAGGTCCTCGAGCGCGCGGGCGGTCCGTCGCTCCACCTCCCGCTCCCCCACACCGAGCGCGCGCGGTCCGAAGCTCACGTCGTCGCGGACGGTGCGCGCGAAGAGCTGCTGGTCCGCGTGCTGGAACACCGAACCCACGCGCCATGCGAGCTGCTCCGGGACGCAGTCGCGAGTATCCCAGTCGCCGACCCACAGTGTTCCCTCGTCCGGTCTCTGGAGGCCCGCGACGAGGCGGACCACGGTGGACTTGCCGGCGCCGTTCCTGCCCAGCAGCGCCACCCGCTCGCCCGGCGCCACGGAGAAGGACACGCGCTCGAGCGCCGGCACCCTGCCGTACGAGAAACTCACGTCGTCCAAGCGCAGCGCGGGAATCACCGCCACCCCCGTACGGCTTGGGCCACCGTAAGGGGGTAGGGCACGGGCAGCCCGGCTGCCCGCCAGACCGTGGCGATGCTGGTGCCTAGCCCCGCGTCGCAGGTAGCCACGTCGGCGAGCAGGTCCGGCGTCCCGACGGCGCGAATCGCGCCGCCCTCGAGCCACACGACGCGGTCGGCCACATCGGGTAACGCGTCGAGGGCACTCGTCGCGAGCAGGACCGCTTTCCCTTCCCTCGCCAGCAGCCGGATCAGTCGCCACAGTATCCCCGCGCCGTCGGCGTCGAGCTCGGCCGCCGGCTCGTCAAACAGCACGAGCCCCGGATCCATGGCGAGGATCGCGGCGATGATGACTCGCTGCAATTCCCCGCCCGACAAGGTGGCCGGGTCCCGCGATGCCAGCGGAGCCAGCTGCAGCTGCTCGAGGGCACGATCCACCTGACGCGCGATCTCGTGAGCCGGCCACGCCAGGTTTGCCGGCCCGAAGGCGATCTCATCCCACACCGTGAAGGCCATACCGGAGACTTGCGTCCAGGGCGTCGGGAGCACGATCCCGCTCCGGTCGCGTCGAGCCACGGAGCCCGCGATCCGGCCTCCCGTCACCCGCGGCGCCAGATCCGCCGCCACGAGCAGGAGCGTCGAGGCTCCCGCTCCCAGCGCCCCGACGAGCGCAACGACCTCCCCCTGTGCCACGTCGAGCGACACGTCGCGCAGGGTGGGCGACTCGGTGGCCGGATACCAGAAACTCGCGCGGTCGAGCAGCAACGATCTCATGAGAACCCCGGGGCGATGAGCCGTCGGACCAGCGCGAACAGACACGCCAGGAGAAGGACCCAGCGAGCGGCCCGCTCTACCGCGGAGTCGGGTGGCGGCGCGAGCGGAGTGCGGCGAATCCCGGGAACGAGCCCGCGCGTCTCGAGCGCGAGCGCTCGCTCGTCCACCTCGTGCAGCGCCGACAGGACGAGGGGCAGGGCGAGCGCTCGCAGCGCGCGCATCCGGGCCGCGACTCCTCCCCGCGGCGAGAGCCCCCGGCAGCGTTGCGCTTCTACGATGCGCTGGGCCCGCGCCTTCAGCATCGGGACGGCCGAGAGGGTGGCCGCGAGCAGATAGGCGACGCTGGCGCTCCAGCCGGATGCGACCATCGCCTCTACGAGTCGCGCGGGCGCGAGCGCCGCCACCAGCCACACGAAGCTCGCGACCATCGTGGTGATGCGCAGCCCGATGGCGATCGTGGTCGGCACATCGTGGAGCAGTAGGAGAAAGAGCCAGAACGGGGCGGCGGTGAGCACCGCCGTACGGAACACACCTAACCCCGGGCGCCAGCCCGGGGATGAGCCGACGCCTGTCGTCCCCGGGCTGGCGCCCGGGGTCAGTGTGAGCACCAGAGCCACCGCCGCCGTCCACGTACCCCCACTCGGTGGCGCCAGGATCCAGGCAAACGCCGGAAGGGCCCCCGCAATCGCGAGCAGTGTGTAAGGATGCAGCCTGCTCACGCCGCGCCGATGGCGCGGAGCGCCCAAGGGAAACGAGCGGCGGTGCGGCGCGGCAACGCGTGCAGCACTGACGTCACGAGGGCGAAAGTCACGGCCTTGTCGCCGAAGTCCGACACGAAGCTCCCGAAGAAGCACGCCCCCAGGGGGGGCAGGCCGAGCGCCCGGCCGAGCGCCGTAGTCAGCGCAATGCCGCCGGTGGTCGTGCAGCCGAACACGAGATAGGAGATGGGCGTGGACGTCACCGACGCGATCACCCCGAGCCCGAGCCCCGCCGGCACGGCGGTCCGAAAGCCGCGGAACAGCCCGGCGCGTGCCGCGACCCAGGCGTACAGCGCCACGATGATCTGCACCACGACGAACGGCCAGAAGGTGGGGTTGCGGAGCGTGTTCACCGCGGACGTCACGATGCCGGTCGCGATCCCCACACCAGGGCCGGCGAGCGCGGTGGCAAGGATCGTTCCGGTCGTGTCCAGGAAGAGCGGCAGCGCCACCGCATCCACGGCGGCCGAGAGGGCGAGACTGATCGCGGCTGCGACGGGGATGAGCGCGAGGAGGCGGATCGACATCCACCGGCTTCCGTGAGGGTCGCGCCAAAGATAGATATAGCCCCATGCTTCGAACCAGCCCGATCGTGCGCGCACTGCGCGCCGCGCACCTGCACGACGCCTCGCGGGCGGAGCTGCTGCAGCTCGCGTGCGACCGGTTGCGGGGCCTGGGCGCGCCGTACACGTCCGTGTACGCCTACATGCTGCGCGACGGTGAGCTGGTGCTCGAAGCATTTGCGGGACGGGAGACGGAGCACACCCGGATTCCGGTCGGCCGCGGCGTGTGCGGCACGGCTGTGGCGACGGGCGAAGATCAGAACGTGCCGGATGTGGCGGCGATCGGGAACTACCTCGCGTGCAACCTGGAGACGAAGTCGGAGCTCGTGGTGCTGATCCGTCGCGGCCAGACGACCCTCGGCCAGCTCGACATCGACTCCGACGTGCCCGCGGGATTCATGGAGCCGCACCACCGTGCGGTCAGGGAGATCGCGGACGCGCTCGCGGTGCTGCTGTAGTCATTCGACGCGCGCTTCGGCGGCCCCCTCCCACCCCAGCAGCGTGAGCCGGCCCGCATCCGCGTCGTGGTCCAGGAGCTCGGCGTACCGCCCCCATTCCACCACCGTGGCGAACAGCGACTCCGCAGGGATGAACGGGAAATAGATCGTCAGGTCGGCGAGCACCTCTTCGTCCTCCACCGCCCCTTCGCTCTCCTTCAGCATGGCCACGAGGCGCGCGAACAGCGGCTGTTTGGCGAGCCGCGCCCGCGTGACGTCCTTGCGGGCGGCGTCGTCCATGGCCATGACCTCGCGCCCCGCCGCCGTGAGCTGCACGATTTCACCCGGCGTCGTCACCCACCCGAGCTGCTCGGCCGCCCGCACCACCGCCGACATCCGGTCGTAGTCGACCCCGAGGTCCTCCGCCAGCTCGAACACCGGCCCCTTGCCGTCGGGCCGGGTGAGCAGGTGGTCGAGCAAACCGGTGACTTCGGAGACGTGCACGCGGGGGAACGGCACGAGGCGCTGTGGCGCGGCGGGCGCTGGCTCGGGCAAGAGGGTCGCCGTGAGGATGGCGTGCAGCCGGTCCACCATCTCCTCGAACTCGGGGCTTCGCTCCTGGCGCGGATATGGCAGCGGATTGGCCATCTCTTCGCGCACGTGGCCGGGATTCGATCCGAAGACGACGATCCGCCCCGCCAGGAACACCGCTTCCTCGACGGAGTGGGTGACGATCAGGAGCGTGTTCACGCCGGTCGCGGCATCGCGCCACAGGTCCACGACTTGGCTGCGCAGGTTCTCGGCCGTGAGGGGGTCGAGCGAGCCGAACGGCTCGTCCATGAGCAGGATTTCGGGAGCGACGGCGAGGGCGCGCGCGAACCCGACCCGTTGCTTCATGCCGCCGGATAGCTCTTTCGGATAGGCCTGCTCGAACCCGTCGAGCCCCACGAGGTTGATGGCCCGGGCCACGGCGTCGCGCCGCGCGGCCCCGTCCACCCCGCGCGCCTCGAGCCCCATCGCCACGTTCTCCGCCACGGTGAGCCAGGGGAGGAGCGCGAACGATTGGAACACCATCGCCGCGGCGCCCAGCACGCCGTCGAGCACATGGCCGCGGTACAGCACTTTCCCGTCCACCGGGTGCGCCAGCCCCGCGAACAGCCGGAGCAGTGTGCTCTTGCCGCATCCGGACGGCCCCACCAGCGCCACCACCTCGTGCTCGCGCACGACGAGCGACACGTCCCGCAGCGCTTCGAGGTTCTGGCCGTTCGGGAGCCGAAAGCGCTGCGTCACGTGCTGCGCCTCGAGCAACACGGGGCCCGGCGTCATTGCGCGTACCCGAAGCGGGTCCGCGCCCACTCTATCAGCGAGCGCCAGACGATGCGGTTCCAACCCACGACCATGAGACTCATCAGGGCGATCCCCCCCGCCAGCAGGGGGAAGTTGGCATGGGCCGTGGCCTCGCTGATCAGGCTGCCCAGTCCCCTGGTGGTCCGCAACGTGCCGCCGGCCTCCATGTACTCGGCCACGATCGAGCCGTTCCACGCGCCACCGGCGGCCGTGACCCATCCCATGACGAGCGCCGGGGCCGCGGCCGGCAGGTACAGCATGCGCCAGCGCGTCCAGCGTGGCAGCCGGAACGCCGCCGTGGCGTCCTTGAGCTGCTGCGGGATCGCGGCCACGGCCGAGATCACGTTGAACAGGATGTACCATTGGCCCGCCAGCACCATCAGCGCGACCGCGCCGAGCCCGAGCCCGATACCGATCCGCTCGAACAAGAGGATCACGAGCGGGAAGAGCATCGGGGCCGGGAACGATGCCACAACCTGAATCGCGGGCTGCAGCGCTCGTGCAACGCGCGGAGAGCGGCCGATCAATACCCCAGCGGGCAGGGCCCACGCCGTCGACACGATCACCGCGCCCATCACGCGCGCGAACGTGAAGACGGCGGACGAGACGAGCTCGCCCCACTCCGTCCACCCCAGGTGCGCGAGCAGCCCCCACAGGCGCCAGCCGCCCAGCGCGGCCGCCGCGGCGACCGCCGCCATCGCGACGGCCGCGGCCGCCTTTCGCGCCAGCCGATGCTCGAGCGCGAAGCGCGGGCCCCGCAGGATGATGGGGCCCACGGTGCGGAACGGCCGCTCGAGCGGCCGCGCCGCCCGGCGGGCGCTGCGGTAGGCGCGCCGCTGCAACACGGCCGCGCGCCGCGGCAGCCGCGCCCGTCGCAGGAGGTCGAGCACCCACGACGAGAGTTCTGGCTCTCCATCGCTGCTCTCGTCCAGCCGGAACTTCTCGACCCACACGACCAGCGGCCGCCACAGGAGCTGGTCCACACACACGATCATCACCACCATGGCGACGATCGCGAGCACCATGGCCTCCCCCTTACCCTGGTCCAGAGCGACGCTCATGTAGGACCCGATGCCGGGGAGGCGGTAGTCGTGATCGCCGAGGCGGAACGCCTCGTTCACCATCAGGAAGAACCAGCCCCCCGCCATCGACAGCATCCCATTCCACACGAGCCCCTGCGCCGCCGCGGGCACCTCGAGCTGCCGAAAGGTCCGGCTGGGGGGCCATCCCGCGACCTTGCACGCGTCCCGCAGGGGTTGCGGCAGCGCCTTGAGCGAGTTGTAGAAGGAGAACGCCAGGTTCCACGCCTGCGCCGTAAAGATCATCAGGATCGCCGCGAGCTCGAGCCCCATATTGCGCGCCGGGAACAGCGACATCAGGCCGAGCACGAGACCGGGGAGAAAACCCAGCACCGGGATGCTCTGGAGGATGTCGAGCAGCGGCAGCAGCAGCCGCTCGGCGGCGCGGGACTTGGCGGCCGTCCACCCGTACGCCAGCGCGAAGAGATAGGAGATCACCAGGGCCGTGACGCCGCGCGACAGCGAATACAGCGTGTACCGCGGCAGAGCCGCGGGGCGCAGGTCGATCTGCACCGCCTGCGCGAACGGCGCCTGGAATTCGTGCGCGAACGCGACCACCGTGGCGATAACGCCGCCCAGGAGGCAGAGGATCGCGACGTCGGCGAGCCCGGGTGGGGCGGGTGGCAAGCGAAGCGGCTTCATCCTCGCGCACTGTGTAAGTTGAGACCCGATGCCAGAGGCGGCTACGGAAACGACGGTCGAGCTGAACGGCGTCCGCCTCTACACGCGACGGGTGGGACAGGGGCCGCCCGTGGTCGTACTGCACGGCGGCCCCGGCGCCCACCACGACTACCTACTCCCCCAGTACGATCACCTCGCGGAGGAAGGCCGCGCCCTCCTCTATTACGACCAGCGCGGCGGCGGCCGGTCACCGGTCCCGCGCGAGGTGCCGGTGGGGTGGCGCGAGCACGTGGCCGACCTCGAGGCCCTGCGCGGCCACTGGGAGCTCGACCGCCTCACCGTGCTCGGTTATTCCTGGGGTGCCCTGCTCGCGCTGCTCTACGCGCTCGAGCATCCGGACCGGATCGCCCGGCTCGCGCTCGTCTCGGCTGCACCGGTAACGGCCGCGTGGCGCGACGAATTCGAGCGCCGCTTCGCGGCCCGGATGGCCCAGCCGTGGATCGCGCGCAGCCGCGCCGACCTCACGGCGTCCGGCCTGTCCCGGACCGATCCCGAAAAGTATCGCCGCATCGCGTTCGCGCTATCCGTCGCCGGCTACTTTCGCGACCCGGGCCGCGCGAGGGAGATGACGCCCTTTCGTGTCACCGAGCGCACCCGGAAGGCCGTCTGGGACAGTCTGGGGGACTACGACCTGCGCGATCGGATCCACCGGACCTTTCCGAATGGGACCGCTCCCCGCTCTCTGCTCGTTCATGGAGTGTATGACCCCATGCCCCTCGAAGCCGCCCGCGAGACCGCGGCGCTGCTCTCGACGGGCGTGGTCGAGCTGGCCACGGGACATGCTCCGCACGTGGAGGCGACGGAGGACTTCGAACGGGCGCTGGGCGGGTTCCTGCCTCACAATTGAGCGGTTAGGTTCATCGGACACGCATGGACAAGCATGCCGTTCGCCGCACCCTCGACCAGCTCGCCGCGTTTCTCGAGCTCAAAGGGGAGAGCGCGTTTCGCGTCCGGGCGGTGCAGCACGCCGCCCGATCGGAGCTCCTTGCCACGGGCCGCTCGAGCGCACTCGACGAGCTGCGCGAGCAGGTCCCGCCGGGCCTTGCGGAGATGCTCCGCATTCCCGGCCTGGGCGCCGCCAAGGTGCGCCAGATCCACGACTCGCTCGCGATCGCGTCGCTGGCCGATCTCGAGGCCGCGGCGGGCGATGGCCGTCTGGCGGCGCTGCCGCGCTTCGGCACCAAGACCGCGGAGAATGTCCGCCGTGGCATCGCTTCCCTGCGCCGGGCCAGCGGCCTGCGGCTGTTTCACCACGCGTGGGACGAGAGCGAAGCGGTGCGGCGCGCGCTCGCCGGCCTCGAGGACGGGAGCGCATTGCGGGTCGAGATGGCCGGGGCCGTGCGGCGCCGCTGCGAGGTCATCGGGGCACTGGAACTCGTCGCCGTGCACGCGGAGCCTGCCGCGCGTGAGACGCTGGTCAGACGGCTGGGCCAGGCACCCGGCGTCACCGAGATCACGGGGCGCGAAGGGAGAGTCACGCTGCGCTTCGCGTCCGGCACCCTCGTAGACGTGCTGCTAACCACGCCCGACCGGTTCGGGCTCGACTGGATCCGGGCGACCGGCTCCCCCGCCCACGTCGCGGGGCTCGAGTCCCGCGCGCGCGCCATGGGCGTCTCATTGTCCGCCCCATTCCCCGACGAGCCAAGCCTGTACCGCGCCCTCGGCCTCGCCTGGGTGCCGCCCGAGCTGCGTGAAGGGAACGGCGAGCTCGAAGCGGCTGCCCGGGGGGACGGCGGCCTGCCGCGCCTGGTCGATCGGAGCGACATGCGCGGCTTGCTTCACTGCCACTCGAACTACTCGGACGGCACCGTCACGATCGCCGACTGGGCAGCCGCGTGCCGCGCCGCGGGTTACGAGTGGGTGGGCATCACCGATCACTCCAAATCGACCCCGTATGGGGGCGGCCTCGGGACCGAGGACGTGGCCCGGCAGCACCTCGAGATCGACGCGGTGAACGCCCGGGCTTCCGGGCTCCGCGTGCTCAAGGGCGTGGAAGCCGACATCCTGGCGGACGGCACGCTCGACTACGGACCCGACGTCCTCGACCGGTTCGACTTCGTGATCGGCTCGATCCACTCTCGCTTCGGGATGTCCGAAGCGGAGATGACGCGGCGCGTGCTCGCCGCCATGGACGATCCGCATCTCACGATCCTCGGTCACCCCACAGGCCGGCTGCTGCTCCAGCGCGAGCCGTATGCAATCGACCTGGAACAGGTGCTCGCCAAGGCCGCCGCCCGCGTCATCGCCGTCGAGGTAAACGCCGATCCGCCGCAAAGGCTGGCTCGAGCCTGACCAGGTCTTGAACACGCGCGACGCCGAGGCGTTTCTGACGTTCGCGCGCGCGCCTCATCGCGGCCGGGTGATGCCCACGAAGGCGAGCGCTCCACCGAGAACGCGCTCGGCCCGTGAGACCGAGGCCGAGCGGCGGGTACGCGTCCGCAAGATCATCGCGCGCCTCGAGAAGGCGTATCCCGCTGCCACCTGCGCGCTGCACCACAACAGCGCACTCGAGCTGCTCGTCGCCACGATTCTCTCCGCCCAATCGACCGATGCACGAGTCAACATGGTCACTCCAGCGCTGTTCGCGAAATACAAGACGGCACAAGACTTCGCGAACGCCGATCCACAGGTCCTGCAACAGGAGATCCACAGTACGGGATTCTTCCGCAGCAAGACCCGCTCGATCATCGGGATGGCACAGGCATTGGTGGAACGACACGGCGGGCAGGTACCCGACACGATGGAAGAGCTGGTGCAGCTGCCCGGCGTGGGGCGCAAGACCGCGAACGTGGTACTGGGGTGCTGGTTCAAGAAGAACGAAGGCGTCGTGGTCGACACCCATGTGCAGCGAATCGCGACCCTACTCGGCCTGACGAAGGAAAAGGACCCGGTGAAGATCGAGCGAGATCTGATGGCACTCGTGCCGCGCGAAAAGTGGACCTGGTTCTCAAACGCCCTGATCCAGCACGGGCGCCGCGTGTGCATCGCCCGGCGGCCGAAATGCGAGATCTGTGTGGTGAATCGGTTGTGCCCGAGCTCGCGAGTATGAGACTTCTGGGAGCAGGGAGCGGGGAGCGGTTCCTTCCGATGCAGGGAGGGTACCGCTCCCTGCTCCCCGCTCCCGACGGGGCCACATGACCGCACAGCTACCTCCGGTTGACCGAGACCAACTGGTTGCGACCCGCAGAGATCTCCACGAACACCCCGAGCTGGGGTTCGAGGAGCGGCGCACCGGCGCGCTCGTGGCGGAGCGGCTGCAACGGCTCGGCTACACGGTGCGGACCGGTGTCGGCAAGACCGGCGTAGTGGGGCTGCGCGACGGCGCGTCGGGTGGCAAGACGCGCTGCGTGCTGATCCGCGCCGACATGGATGCGCTCCCGATCGATGAAGCGAACGACGTCCCCTACCGCTCCCAGTACGCGGGCAAGATGCACGCCTGCGGCCATGACGGGCATGTCGCGATCGGGCTCGAGGTCGCGCGCCGGCTGCACGCGGCATTTCTGCCGGGCAGCGTGAAGCTCGCGTTCCAGCCCGCCGAGGAGACCTCGTATGGGGCGGAGGCGATGATCCGGGACGGCGTGCTCGACGCGCCCAAGGTGGACGCCGCGTTCGGCATTCATTTATGGAACGACATCCCGGCGGGCACCATCGCGCTGATGCCCGGCCCGGTCATGGCCTCCGTAGACGAGTTCGAGATCGCGATCCTGGGGCGCGGCGGGCACGCCGCCGCGCCGCATCAGGCGATCGACCCCGTGCTGATCGCGGCACACCTCGTGACCGGCCTGCAGAGCCTCGTGTCGCGCCGTCGCAATCCGTTCGAGGAGGGGGTCGTCTCGGTCACCGAGCTGCACGCGGGGCACGCCTTCAACGTCATCCCGGGCCGCGCCGATCTGCGGGGCACCGTACGGACCTTCGGCGGGAAGTTCTACGACGAAGCGCCGCAGCTCGTGGAGGAAACGGCGCACGGGATCGCCCGGGCGTTCGGGGCCGACGCCGAGGTGCGGTACCGGCGATTGTCGAAGCCTCTGGTCAACGAGGAGAAGATGACCTCGTTGATGAAGGGGGTAGCGCAGGACATCGTCGGACGAGAGCGTGTGATCGACGGCGTCCGCACCATGGGGGGAGAAGACATGTCGTTCTTTCTCACGAAGGTGCCGGGCGCCTTCGCGTTCGTCGGCTCGGCGGCAGTCGACAAGAAGGCCTCGCCGCACCATAGTCCCACGTTCGACATCGACGAGGAAAGCCTGGTGATCGGAACGGAGCTCGTGACCAGGACGGTGGTGCGGTACTTGGAGCAGACTAGCTGACCCCGGACGCATGCCGAACCTCCTCGCCTCCGAGCCCTCCGCTTACCTCAAGTCCGCCGCCCACCAGCCGGTGCACTGGCACCCGTGGGGCGATCCGGCGTTCGCGCGCGCCCGCGCCGAGGATAAGCCCATTCTCCTCGACATCGGCGCCGTGTGGTGCCATTGGTGCCACGTGATGGACGGCGAGTCGTACGAGGACGCGGGCGTCGCCGAGACCCTGAATCGCGATTTCGTGTGCATCAAGGTGGACCGCGACGAGCGGCCCGACGTGGACGCGCGCTATCAGCGCGCCGTACAGGCACTGACCGGTCAGGGAGGTTGGCCCCTCACGGCGTTCCTTACGCCCGAGGGCGAAGTCTTCTTCGGCGGCACGTACTTCCCCCCGGAGGAGAACCACTACGGCAGGCCGGGCTTCCGCTCCGTGCTCACCCAGGTGGCGGGGATGTATCGCCAGCAGCGCGACCAGGTGGCGGAGAACGCGAAGGCGATCCGCCGCCACGTGGTCGAGTCCCTCGACGAAGCCAAGAGCGGCGAGGTCACGCCCGCGACGCTGGAGCGCGCCGCGAGCGAGATGGCCCGCCTGTTCGACATCCGCTACGGCGGGTTCGGCACCGCGCCCAAGTTTCCCCACCCCGCCGCAGTGCAGTTCCTGTTGGCGCGCTGGCACGACACGCGCGAGGACTGGATGCGCGAGGTGGTGGAAAAGACACTCATCGGCATGGCGAAAGGCGGCATCCGCGACCACGTGGGTGGCGGGTTTCACCGCTACGCAGTCGACGAGCGTTGGATCGTACCGCACTTCGAAAAAATGGCGTATGACAACTCGGAGCTGCTCCACGCGTACCTGGACGGCTACGCGGGGCTCGGACACTCGTTGTTCAAGGAGGTGGCGCAGGGGATCGTGGGGTGGGTGTTGGAAGTTCTGTCCGATCAGAAGCAGGGCGCCTTCTACACGTCGCAGGACGCGGACGTACGGTTCGGGGACGACGGCGATTACTGGACGTGGACGCTCGAAGAACTGCGAGAGGCCCTCCCCGATAGGGCGTTCCAAGTTGCACGTCGCACGTTCGACGTGGAAGAAGCCGGAGAGATGCATCACAACCCGCGGAAGAACGTGCTGTGGTGGAAGCTCGACCCCGCTGGTGACGATGAGTGGCCGCTACTCAAGGACGCGCTCGGGAAGCTCAAGGCGGCCCGGGACAAACGCAAAGCGCCGTACGTCGACACCACACCGTACGTCAACTGGAACGCCATGATGGCATCGGCCTTCCTGCATGCCGGCGCGGTGCTCGATCGGCCGGAATGCAACACGCTCGCCCTCAAGGTTCTCGATCGGATATGGAGCGAGGCCTGGGACGAGCGACGGGGGATGGGCCACGTGATCGGGCGCGCCGAGCCGCGGGGGCTGCTGGAAGACAACGTGCACGCGGCGGCGGCATTCGTCGACGTTTACGAGGCCACGGGTGATGACGCCTGGCTCACCCGGGCGATCGCCGTGATGCATTACTGCGGCCGCACCCACTGGGACGCTGAGAAGGGCGGCTTCTTCGACGTGGCGCGCGATCGGTCCGGCGCGGCCTATCTCGCGACGCCAGCCAAGCCGGTACAAGACTCGCCGACGCCCTCGGCCAACGGGGTCGCCGCACTCGTCCTGGCGCGCCTGTGGGCGGTGACCGACGACAAGGAATGGCGCCACCTGCTCGATCGCCAGCTCGCGACCTTCGGCGGCGCGGCGCCCCAGCTTGCACTATATGGGGCGACACTGTTGCGGGCGGTGGATTGGGCGGTGAACTCCGGGACCCGGGTCGAGGTGCTGGGGCCTAGGGGCGAGGGAGCGGCCTGTCACATGCATTTGCTGGCCCTCCAGGCGTACCGACCCCGCAAGGTGGTGCTTCGCAAGACCGCCGAGCGACCGACTGCGACCGTCTGTGTCGGCACGACCTGCTCGCTCCCCGTCGCGACGCCCGAGGCGCTCGGGGACCTGCTGCGGTGAGGCGGCGGGTGCTCGGCCGCACCGGCCTCGCGGTCAGCCCCGTCGGGTTCGGCGCCTGGGCCATCGGCGGCAACCGGTTCGGCAACTCTTACGGTCCCACCGACGACGCCGAGTCGCTGCGTGCCGTGCACCGCGCTTACGAGCTGGGATGCAATTTCTTCGATACGGCGGACGTGTACGGACACGGACACTCGGAAGAGCTCTTGGGCCAGGCGCTCGCGGGGATCCGCCAGCGCGTCCTCCTCGCCACGAAGGTGGGCGGCAATTTCTACAACCGGGCCGTGAACCCGCTGCAGCTGGGCCGGATCGCCGAGGCGGTCGGCCGGCCGGTGGCCGAGCTCGCGCCCGACATTCCGCTGCCGCTGACTCACGACGCCAACTTTTCACCCGACTACATCCGGTTCGCCGTCGAGCAGTCGCTGCGGCGCCTCGCCACCGACTACATCGACCTGTTGCAGCTCCACAACCCCGCGCTCGGCCTGATCGCCGACCCGGACACGTATGGAGTGCTCGAGGACCTGAAGATGGAAGGAAAGATCCGGTTCTACGGCGTGTCGGTACACCCACCCGAGGAGGGGCTCGCCGCAGTGGAGGTGACGCGACCCGATACGGTCCAAATCGTGTACAACATCGTGCGGCGCGAGGCCGAAGACCGCTTCTTCGCCGTCGCACGCGCCTCCAACCTAGGCGTGATCGCGCGCGAGCCGCTCGCGAACGGCCTGCTTGCCGGGAGGTATGGGCGGGACAGCGCGTGGGAAAAGGGCGACATCCGCGCCCGCATGCCGCACCCCTACGTGGCGCAGCTCCTGGCCGTGGCCGAGCGCGTGAAAGACCTGGCGGGCCAGGCGGGAGTGACGCCGGCGCAACTGGCCCTGCGCTTCGTGCTGGACAACGAGGCAGTGTCGGTTGTGATTGTGGGCATGAAGACCGTAGCGCAGGTGGAAGACAATCTCTCTTTGGAGTCATGATGCCGAACAAACAGGCCGTTTTCGAGACCGCGAAGGGTACGATCAACGTGGAGCTGTTCGCCGATGAAGTGCCCGGCACCGTGGCCAACTTCGAGAAACTCGCGAACTCGGGATTCTACGACGGCACCAAGTTCCACCGCGTGATCGCCAACTTCATGGTTCAGGGAGGCGACCCCTATTCCAAGACCGGGAAGGGGCACGTCGGCAGCGGTGGGCCCGGCTACACCATCAAATGCGAGACCCAGAAGAATGTCCACAAGCACGTGGCGGGGACGCTCTCCATGGCCCACGCCGGGAAGGACACCGGCGGCAGCCAGTTCTTCATTTGTCATTCCCCCCAGCCGCACCTTGACGGAGTCCACACCGTTTTCGGACAGGTCACCAAGGGACTGGACGTGGTCAACAAGATTGCGCAGAACGACGAAGTGAAATCGATTCGAGTGAAATGACCACTCGGAGATCCGCATGCATTTCCTGATGTATCTCGTCGCCCTCGCTTTCCAGGCGCCCGACAGCGGGGCGTTCGTGATCACGCTCGGCAGGGACACGATCGGCATGGAACGCTACACCCGCACCGCCGACCGGCTGGTGGACGACATGGTCATGCGCGACCGGGCGCCCGTGATTGTCCGCCATCTGGTCGCCACCATCGGCGCCGACGGCCTGATCAGCCACGTCGAGCTCGACAACAAGCCGGTCGTGGCATCCGACGTCTCGCCGATCCACGCCGTGGGGCGGTTTACGAATGACGAGGCCTTCATCGATCTCACGCGTAACGGCCAGACGACCACGGCTCACGTGGTCACGGCCGACGGGCGGGGCGCGCTGCCGTTCATCAACTTCTGCTACGCCCTGTACGCTCAGACTGGGGAGCGGGCCCGCAAGCTCGGAGGATCCCCGGTGAAGATCCCCGTGCTCGGTTTCGGCGCCACCAACACCTTCGACCTCACCGTAACGTTTCCGGCGCCCGATTCGATGGGCGTCGCGTTCGAGCGCGACGCCCCTACCCTGTTCCAGGTCGACGCAGCGGGCCGCATCCAGGGAGTGGACGGCCGGCTCACCACGCAGAAGGTGGTCGTCACGCGCGTACCGACGCTCGACCTCGAGGCCTTCGCCCGCGCGTTCGGGAACCGGCCGCTCGGCCAGCTCTCGCCGCCCGACTCCGTGCGGGCGACGATCGCGGGTGCCGCCATCGCGCTGGACTACGGCCGGCCCGCCATGCGCGGACGCACGGTGTTCGGCGGTATCGTCCCGTGGAACCGGGTATGGCGCACCGGCGCGAACCTCGCCACCCGCTTCACCACGTCCGCCGACCTCGTGATGGCCGGCACTACGATCCCCAAGGGCACCTACACCCTCTGGACCCTGCCCGCACCGACGGGTTGGAAGCTCATCTTCAACAAGCAGACCAAGGCCCCGTGCGAGGGCGAAGCCTGCACGGTGCCGACCCGCGCACCGCTGTGGGGCACCGATTATGCGGCCGACTCGGACTTCGCCCGCGTGGACGCGACGACCGAGCCGCTGCCCCGTCCGGTGGAGCAGTTCACGATCGCCGTGCTCCCACAGGGCAAAGGCGGCGTCATCCGGATGGACTGGGATAAAACGCGCATCTCGATTCCATTCACGAGGAAACAGCCATGAGCGGCAGACTGTGGAGCCTTCTGATCGCGACGCTCGCCATCCCGACCGGGCTGCCCGCCCAGTCGGGCCAGTTTCTCGTCCGCCTGGGACGCGACACGCTCGCCATCGAGCGCTACACCCGTACCGCCGACCGGCTCGAGGGGGAACAGGTCGTGCGCAGCCCGCGCACTGTACACCGCCTCTACACGGCGACGTTCGGCCCCGGCGGCGCCGTCGAGCGCTTCGAGCTCGTCACTCACAATGTCTCGGGCGGACCCGGCCCGCTGGAGCGCAAGGCCACCGCGACGTTCTCAGGCGATACCGCCATGATGACCATCCCCCGCGGCGACTCGACCGTGACCATGCGCGTGAAGACCGGTCCGGGCGCGCTGCCGTACGTCGGCCAGCTGTACTCCCTGGTGGAGGAGGTGGCCCACCGGGCCCGCACCGCCGGGACCGACCGCTACACCCTCACCATGCTGCCGCTCGGGACGGACGAGCCGTGGAACGTCGAGGTGAATCGCCTCGGCGCCGATTCGCTGACCATCCAGCTCGGTCCCATCGGGCCCCTGCGGATGCGCGTGGACGAGCGGGGAACGCTGCTGGGGATCTCCGGGGCCGGCAGCACGATGCAGGTCACCGTGGAGCGGGTACAGGGGCTGGATTTCGCGACGCTCGGGGAGTCGTTTGCGCCACGCTCGCTCGGCACGTTGTCGCCCGCCGACACGGTGCGGGCGAGCGTTGCCGGCGCCGCCGTGGCGGTGCGCTACAGCCGGCCTTCCATGCGCGGCCGCGTGATCTTCGGAAACGTGGTCCCCTGGAACAAGGTGTGGCGTACCGGCGCCAACGAGGCGACAGTGCTCGAGACGAGCGCCGAGCTGAGCGTGGCCGGCACCAAGGTGCCAGCGGGCAAGTACAGTCTCTGGACCATCCCCGGTCCGGCGGGCTGGAAGCTCGTCATCAACAGGAACACCGGGCAGTGGGGCACCGACTACGACGCGCAGTACGACCTCGCCCGGCTCGACATGAAGGTGGAGCCGCTGCGGCAGCCGGTGGAGCAGTTCACGATCGCGATCGAGCCCAGCGGCAAAGGAGGCGTGTTGAAGCTGGAATGGGAGAAGACGCGCGCGTCGGTCCCAGTCTCCACGAAGTAGCTTGCATCTCGACTTCGCCGTCGTCGCCGACTACGCCATCGTCGATCAGGCGGGCAAGCTCTCCGTCCTGGGGATTTTCCAGCACATCTGGGTGCAGCAGTTCCCCGCCATGCACCCGCGCCTGCACCTGGTGCTGCGCCTCAAAGGAAAGCGCACCGAGATCGGCGAGCACCAGGTGCAGATCCGGCTCCTGGACGAACAGGATGTGGAGATCCTCGGCGGCAACGGCAACGTCAACTTCGCCGAGCCGCCCGCGGGCGTCACCGATATCGAGGCGGGGGCGATTCTGGTGTTCGACGTGCCGTTTCCGCATCCCGGCGCTTATCGCTTCGAGATCACGATCGATGGAGACAAGAAGGCCTCGGTGCCGCTCACGGTGAGCCAGCTGCCGGCGCCGCCCGCGGGCGGGAGCAACTGAGATGCGCGCCGGGCTAGTGCTCACCGCGTTGGCGCTCGCGACCGCGTGCAGTGACGCGCCCACCGCCCCGGTCGCGCCCGTCCGAGTCGACCTGTCGAGCGGCTGGGTGCGCGCGAGCCCCGGGGATGTGGGGATGAGCGCCTCCGCTCTGCTCGGCGCCGCGGGCGCCGCGTCGGGGATTCCCCGCTTCAAGAGCCTACTCGTGGCGCGCCACGGCCGACTCGTGGCGGAGTACTACTTCGGCGGTAGCGACTCGACCACCCTGTTCGACGTGCGCTCCGTCACGAAGAGCGTGGTGTGCGCCCTCACCGGCATCGCCCTGCGCGACGGCATATTGCCGGGGACGGCGGCGCCGATCGCCCCCTATCTCGCCCCGGCGGACACGCTCGACTCGGCCGACAGCGCCGTGACGGTACGCCACCTCCTCACCATGACGTCGGGGTACGCGTGGGATGAGACCACCGGCCCCGACTACAACGCCTGGATCGTCGCGGACAACCACGTGCAGTACCTGCTCGACCGCGCCCACGCGTCTCCAGCCGGCGCGACCTTCACTTACAACTCCGCGGCGGTCCACACGCTCGGCGTCGTGCTCGAGGACGCCGCCGCGACACCGCTGCCCCGATACGCCACCGACCACCTGCTCGGAGCACTCGGCGTGGACACGGTCGCGTGGGAGCCGCTCGATCGCGGCACGGTGAACGGCGGGTCGGGGATCGCGCTGCGTGCGCGGGACCTGTTGAAGTTCGGGCAGCTGTTCCTGCAACGCGGCTGGTCGGGCGACGCGAGCGTCGTGCCCGAGAGCTGGGTGGACTCGGTCACCCGGCCGCAGTTCGCGTGGCGCACCGTCGTCGGCCCGCTGCACCAGGTCACCTACGGCATGCTCTGGTGGGTGTCCGACGCCAGTCCGGCAGCCTATTTCGCTTGGGGATACGGCGGCCAGTTCGTCTATGTCGTGCCGAGCAGGGATCTCGTAGTGGTGGCCACGACCGACTGGGTGCAGCTCACTGAAATCACGCCCACGGAGCTCGCAGGGCAGGCGCTCGGCGTGATCGTGAACGACGTCGTACCGGCGGCGCGCTAGCCTCGCTGGATGTCGAGCGGCAGCCCCGCGTCCATCAATGACAAGCCGCCGTCCACCGCGATGACCTGGCCCGTGATCCAGCCGGCGTCGGCCGAGCACAGCAGCGAGACGGCGTTCCCGATGTCCGCCGGCGTGCCGAGCCGGCCCATGGGCGTCCATCCCTTCTCGCCCTGATGCCAGTTCCGAATCATGTCCTGCGCGACGTCCGGCAGCGTATTCAACACGCTGTCCTCGATCCACCCGGGACTGACGGCATTCACGGTGATGCCCCGCTTCGCGAGCGCTACCGCGAAGTAGCGACAGAGCGATTCCATGGCGCTCTTGGCCGCGCCCATGCCCACCCACGGCTGCCAGCTGCCCGTGCGCCCGCCCGGCGCGTACGTGATCGCGACGATTCTCCCGCCCTCGCCCATCAGCGGGCACGCCGCGCGCACCGCGAGCAGGAACGCCCTCGCCTGGGAGTTCATGGCGGTGTCCCACTGCTCCAGGGTGATGTTCATGGGGCCCTGGTAGAACTCGGGCACCTCGGGTCGCGCGTTGCTGACGAAGATGTCGAGTTTCCCGAACTCGCTCTTCACGCGGCCGAACATGCGGGTGATGTCGTCGGGACGGCACACGTCGGCCTGGATGACGAAGCCGTCGGAGCCGCGCTGCTTCACCTTGGCGAGCGTGTCCTTCGCGGCCGCTTCATTCTTGCGATAGTTGATTGCAACCTGCGCGCCCTGCCCGGCGAGCTTCAGCGCGATACCCCGGCCGATGCCGCGCGAGCTTCCGGTGATGAGTGCGTGCTTCCCGTTCTGTGCCATGGCCCCTGCCGGTCGAGCCGTGGCGGCTAAAGATGCGCGCCGGACGCCCTGCTGCAACTACTCAGGCATCATGTGCGCCGTCGGGATCGCGCACCGGGTAGGCTTTGACGATGCCGCGGCATTGTTGCACGAGATCCGGAAGCGCAGACCGCTCGACTGCGAATCTGAGGCGATGCTCCTGCGTCAGGGGATCGGGCGTGATGTCGACCACCAGCTGCAGCTCGCCGGTGCGGTCGGTCGAGCGGACGACCGCGGTGAGGTTGGGCTCGTCGGACGTGAGGGTAGCCACACCCTCCGGCCGCTGGTGCAGGTGGTCGAGCGCGGCGGCCCAGCGTGTCAGGTCCGGGACTCGAAGCATCGGTCCTGTCGTCCAGACGGTCGCGCCTTCGGCTGCGCAGCGGACGGTAACGACGAGCCAGTTGCCTTCCCAGTAGTCCTGGGCCTCCGGCGATCGGCGATCGTGCACCCACAGCTCGAGGCCCGCGACCTTCAGGTGGGATGGGCCGAGGGAATCGGGGTCGGGGGAAAAGATCAGTGGGGCCAGAGCCATACGAAGACGCCAGCCGTGAGGAGCGCGTAGATCAGCCCGTCCACCGTGGCTTTGATCGTGGTGATCCAGGAGCGACGGTACCAGATCGACATCGGCCACAGCGCGAGGGTGTACGCGACGAACGTGGTGAGGCCCGCGAAGTGGAAAACGCCGCGGGAGCTCGCGCCCCGGGACAGCGCGCTTCCCGCGACGAGCGCAGCGAAGATCCCGACGACCACCGAGAAGAGGAACCATTGGATGAGGTTCTTCCCCATCGCCATGGAACCACCCGGCATGACGGTGAACATCATGACCGGGCCCTTCTTGAACTTTTCGACGAACGCCGGCGACCGCATCTGCTCGGTGCTCTCCGGCCGCGGCATCATGTAGTCACCGGGTGGGATGGCGAGCGGACGGAGCGTGTCCATCACGCGGTCCTCGTTCGGGACTTTGAGGTAATCGCTCTTGTGCCAGCCCGTGAACATGTGAAGGACGGAGCTCGCGAGGAAAACACCAACGGCGGACAGCAGGATCGGGAGCCACAGCGAGGCGAGCGGTGTCA
>WNGK01000914.1_pt1 | contig 38217 bp, 35 predicted proteins | sample 5400601 | NCBI WGS metagenome assembly WNGK01 (sample SAMN13153376, study PRJNA577476) | soil metagenome | isolation source: 60 cm soil or saprolite under Garry oak tree replicate 1 | place: USA:California | collected 2016-06-15 | reverse complement strand
TGCCAATGGTTTGGCTGTTCTGCCCGGGATCGAAGATCGCCCGGGTGCCCGTCCAGGTCTTGCCGCCGTCAGTGGTCTTGGAGAACCAGGTCGGGCCGCGGAACGCGTGAGCGCGGAGGTCCGCATCCGGGCTGTGGCTCGGGGCCTTGAGCCGGTCCCACACGACGTAGGCCGTGCCACCATGAATTGGATCCGCAGTGATAGACTCCTTGTCGTTGAAGAAATGGGTGAACTCGAAGACAGGGCTGGTTCCCTTGTCGGACTTGATCAGGCGCTGGTTGTCCCAAGTTTTGCCGCCATCGCTCGAGGTGACGGTTGCGACGCCAGTGTCGTTGTTGCCGCTAATCGTGTTGTTGGTTGCCAGCAGGCCAACCGCGTAAGCGGTCCCATCAGGCCCGATGGAGACCCAGGGATCCGAGGCTCGGTCGTATGGCGCCCCGGTGAACGGGTCCAGAATGGCGTTGGGCGCGCACACGCTGAAGGGCAGAGTGGTCTCGCCCCAGGTCGTCCCACCATCGAATGAGAAGCCAGCGACTAATCCATGCGCACCGCCGTTATTCCAGCGGTCTTGCTGCCAGACACCCACAATATTCCCTGCTAGATGCGGGTTGGTGGCGACGTAAGGCTCAACCTCAGCATTCACGAAGTTGGTGCCCGGCTCGCCAGCGTTCAAACAACTGCCGTAGGGGCTTGGGTTGCCGGAGACAGTGACAAATGAAGCGGCGTGTACCAGGACGCCACGAGTAGTGGCCGCGACGGTCAGAACAATCAGCACTACCGTGAGGGGTGCAATCACCCTCACATGTTTCAGGTGACTCATTAAATCCTCCTACGAGTGAACTCTGTCCCGAAATGTACGTTAAAATATGCCAGTTCATCAATAAAAGGCATATGGGTAGCCGGGTACATTATGGAGGGAATGAAAGAACCAGGGAAGAGCAAAGAGGTTATGATGTGGTTAAGATTCAGTTGTAATTTGATGAGCCAGGTTGAGGGGAAACCTGGCTCATCATCAGTATTCATGGAGGGTGAGCAGAAATGACTGTATCCTACAACCTCTCACCTTCCTATAGCCATTTCCTAGACGAGATACACTAGTAATATGAGCATACTACATCTATCATCTCACAAAACTAAAAAACACAGATCGCTTGCTTCTCACCCAAAATTTTTTTAGTTGAATCCTGCAATCTATCTGCAAGGTAATCTCTAACAATCGTCCTGTCACCGCCAAGAACAATCACGAAAACACCTGCTGCATTTTGCCAAAGTATCAACCCTATACGCTCTGCCAACGTGATCTTAATAGGCGAACAATCGAGTGCATTACCCATACGCGCGTAAATCCTAAAAGGAGACGACAATGGCAACAACGCCAACAATACAGGCATTGGTGAACCAGAAACTGCAGGCCTTTGAACAGCTGCAGGGCGAGTTCGAGACAAGTTTCCATTTCGTGCAAGACGTCCATGGGCAGCGGCGCTTCCCCGCGTTCTCTGTCAATGATATCGTCCATTATTTACATGCCCTCTGGATATGCGAGTGCAAAGACCGCTTGCTGGGCGTCCCTAAAACCATCGAACGCTACGAGGGGGAGCTTTGCCTGAAACTCTTACGTGGCTGGCAAGAAGGCAGCACTTCCGAGGTCGTAGCATTCCTGCAGCGCAAACTGGATATGCTGCCCTTCGCCGAACTCACCCGTCAGATCCATGAAGCGCAGCAGCTTGGTGGAGATTATGGATTAGCTCAGCGCCTGGTCCACGGTCGAGCCATTTTGCTCAATCGAGGTATGAACCTGATGCAGGCTCTGGATGCCATTTTTGCCCTTCCGCAGGATGAGCTGGTGAAAGAAGTGCAGGCGGCATGCGTTCGCTATGGACACACTCCCGGCCAGATCGAGCAACAACTGGCCGCATTGGCAACGCCCCTCTACTCCTATCTCCGCCACCCGGTGCTGGCGCAGCGCAACATGGCCGTCATGAATAAAATGGGCGTAAACGTCACGCTCAGACCCGACGACCAGCCGGGGCTGCGTTCATGGCGCGTGCTAGAACCAGTAGAGCCCATGCAGCCCTATGCCGAGCACGTGATAGAAGGCTACCAGGAATTGACCTTGCCCGCGCACAACAACATCCTGGGCCTCCGCTTCATCGACCATCCGGAGCGCGGCAAGGTCGAAGAAGTATAGGAATACATTTGCCGGGTAATAAATAGGAGAGAACCTGGTGACGCGGATCGATGAGATCTTTCTTTCTAAGAACTGGCCTTCGTTTCCTGAGCTGCTGGTGCAGGAGCGATGACCCCCAACCACTGAGCCACGAAAGGAACGGACATTCCCTGAAGCAGCACAGAGGCGAGAACCACGAAGAAGACGAGATCGAAGAGAAACGAGGCTTTCGACAAGCCGGCCAGCAGCGGGAAGGTCGCTAACACAATCGGAACGGCTCCTCGCAATCCTACCCATCCGGCAAAGAGCTTTTCCTGAAAAGACATCTTCACGGGGAGTAAGGCGATCAAGACGCTCACCGGGCGGGCAAGAAAAACGGCAACCCCCGTGATGAGCAGTCCGCTTGCCGCAACCGCGGGCAGGCGCGAGGGGAAGACGAGTAACCCTAAGATCAGGAACATGGTGATTTGCATCAGCCAGGCCAGGCTATCGTGAAAACGCGAGAGCCGGTCTACCTGTTGAACCGAGCTGTTACCAAGCAGCAATCCCACCAGGTAGACGGCAAGAAATCCGCTGCCACCCAGCCACGCGGTGAAACCATATGTGAACAGGACAAGCGCGATGGTGAACACGCGATAGAGTCCTTCCACATCGAGATTGAGATGACTGATGAGCCAGATTGCTGCCCACCCGATGAGCAGCCCCAACACCGTTCCCACACCCATTTGTTGCACAAACAACAGGAGCATGCCCAACACCGACTCATGTGGATTGGTCAGCAGGCGCGTCAGCCCAATCGTGAGAAAGACGGCCATCGGATCGTTCGTGCCCGATTCCAGTTCCAGCAGTGGCAGGAGCTTGCCCTTGAGGTGAAGATTCCTGGCTCCCAGCACGCTAAAGACGGCAGCAGCATCGGTGGCTGAGATGATAGCTCCCAGCAACAATCCTTCGACGAACGAGAAATGAAGCACAATCAGGACAAAGATTGCCACAATCACGGCAGTCAGGACCACTCCAATGGTGGAGAGGGAAAGTGCCCCTCCAAGCGCGGGACGAACGACCTTCCAGTCTGTCTCTAACCCTCCTGCAAAAAGAATAAAGGCGAGAGCCACCACTCCCACCGATTGTGCCACCAGCGCGTCATCAAAATAAATCCCGCCCGGACCATCTGAACCGGCCAGCATCCCGATCCCCAGGAAGAGCAGCAGGGCTGGAATCCCTAATCGACTGGAGACTTTCCAGGCAAAAATACTCAAAAGGAGCAGTAGTGAGGAGACAAGAAGCCATTCATCGAAATGCATGCCGCTGTCCTTCCTCTTCCTAGATGGGTCGCGCCCTCCTCTCAAAACATCACTCGAGAAGCATTCCCGTAACCATGCTCCCTCACCTGATCAGAAAGAAATTCCCTCGTGGAAAGGCGAAAGTGATAATTACCAGAGAGCATAGCATGATCTTCTATAGATATGAGGATACGCCATGTCCTGGCGAAAAGCAACCTTCCGGTCTCCGTCAGAGCGGTCGCCCAATAGGCATCAATCTAACGAGAACCCCATCAATATCCGTAGGGGCGAGTGGGGAGTGGATGGGAACGCCATCCGGGGGATGGTGTGCAGAGTGGGCCTTTATGGTCGCCCGCCGTGCCTCCCGACTGTGTCATTGATCCAGGCGATGTGGCCAACGCGGGCGACCATGAAGGCCCTCCCCGCATCCACCCGACCACTCTCGCCCCTACGGAATCCTGGATGTGCGCTTTAGGTTGATGCCTATTGGGCGACGCTTGCGGTCGTCCTCTCGTCACTCCTGGGGCAGATAGGGGCCGGTAATACGCTCGAAGCGCGGGCGGTAGCGCGTGGGATGGTAATCGGCAGGGTCCACGCGCCTGGCAGGCATGTTCTTGCCGGGAATATCGGTAGAAATGTATTCACCGTTGCGATGGGCCGCCATAACGCCATGCGTCCCATCCCCAACCAGGCTCATGATCAAATTGGCGTAGTAGATGGCCATGTGCTTGTCGAAGGCCTCCGGCTCGCCACTGCGCAGGAAGTACGTCAGATCAATTGGCAGAAAGCGCACACCGGGCAGCCGGGCAGTCAATTGCTCGGCCAGGAACTCGGCCACGTTGACCTTTTTGCGATGACCATAGGCGTCAGGCGGACCAACTTCCGGTACAGGCATGCCCAGGTTAGCTCCCTCGGAAAGCACGATGGTTGAGTAATTCCGCGGATTGCGCCGGTCCTTGATGATCAGGCTGGCCAGGGTATCGATATTCACTGGCACTTCAGGGATCAGCAAGCGGTCGACCCAGGCGACAATGGCTGTCTCAAACGCCGTGAAACCGGCGTCGCGGCCAAACATGCGGAAGAGCACGGTCTCACTGTGCGACCCGGCGGTGGAACGGATACGGTTAATAAATTCCGCTGCCCGGCTGATCGCCGTCTGGAAGCCAATACAGTAGTCGGTGCCGTGCACATCGTTATCCATTGTCTTGGGAATGCCCCAGATGGGAACGCCCTTTGCCGCCAGCATGGCCCCATAACTCAAGGTATCGTCACCACCGATCACTACCAGGCCATCCAGCTCAAGAAAGTCCAGGTTCGCCAGTACCTCGCCGGTGAGGTCGACCCGGTCGCCCGGCGCGTGGTCAGCGGCGTAGGCTTTCAGGTGTGGTGGCAGGTCGCACACGCGCATGTTGGCAGGGTTCGTGCGTGTAGATTGCAGAATTGTACCGCCCTGCCTGTCGATGGTGCGCGTATTCAACTTATTCAGTGGCATCAAATAGTGGCCCTGCCACGCGTTGGGGTCATCGGAACGGAAAATGAGGTCATCGCGGCTGCGTGACCGGTCAATGTAAGTAATGCCTTCCCACCCGGCCCGCAGTCCGGTGACGCGGATACCCATAGACTCCCCGCGATAAACCACTGCTTTGATAGCGGCGTTCAGCCCTGGCACGTCCCCCCCGCCAGTCAGCACGCCCAGGCTGCGAATGGGTTTTGATGTCTGTCCCGGCATAGTATGCCCTCTCTTTGCCTCCATCTAATCTCATTTGATACGGGAGATAGCATATCACAAAAAGAAGTTGCTGAGGTGCTTTATGGTAAAATTTAGGAAAATGGTGTGAAGGAGTGCTCATGTTCAAGAGGAACGTGCAGCAGTTAGGGAAGGCAATGAAAGCTAGCCATTCTCTGATATCAACACAAATGAGGGAGAAAACCAATGCCTCTTGAATTGCAGACAGCGCTCATATCTGCTCTGGTAGCATTGGTGACTGCTGCCATTGGTGGGTATGTGACCTGGAATCAAATTCAGCGCGAAAAAACCAGGTGGCTCATCGACCTCAAAGCCTCCTACTCGGTAGAGTTGTACAAAACACGACTGGCATCATACCCTCAAATCTGTCAACTTCTCGGGAAATTATCGAAGCATGCTCCAGACCCACTTTCCCCGGCAAAAGCGCAAAAGATTGGTCAAGAAATCCATGAATGGTTGTATTCTCCAGGTGGGTTATGTGCAGAATCCAGCACTCGCGGAGCGTTAAAAGGGCTACGTCACTACTGTTTGGAATGGAAAGAGGGAGCGAGACCCGCCGAGATTGGTCAATGGCGTTATACGGCATTGTTTCTTCTCAGGCGCGACCTCGATCTTCAGGGGATCGAATCCTTTGATCCCAAAGACAGCATATCGCTGCTGAAGAAATTGCAAGCGGAGCTTGACTCAATGTGATGAAGCGTGTTAGATATCTCCAAAGTTAAGGGGATGAAGGGTCTTGACTGAACAACAATAACTATACTATTCTGCTTCTATCGCTATTGAGATCCTTGACACCACAAAGGAGCAACGTATGATTAAGCCCTACACCGCCGTCGGACTCATCCCTACCGTGCGTGGCATACGCAAACGCGCTGATATCAAGATCAATCTTGAGCACCTGGAACATCTTGTGAAAGCTGCCTCCTGGCTCTCCAGCCTCGACCTCCCGGTCAGGCTCATCGCATTCCCCGAGGGAGCGCTCCAGGCGTTCAATGACGAGGTACTCGATCTCGATCACGTCCAGTTCGCTAGAGAATGCGCTATCGACATCCCTGGCGAGGAAACGAACGAACTTGGGAAAATCGCCAGAAAGTACAATGCCTTTATCATGGCCCAGGCCAAGGCCCGCCACCCCGAAATTAAGGACCGTTTCTTCAATGTTGGTTTCATCCTCGACCCGCAGGGTGAGGTGATCTTACGGCACTACAAAGTCTCGCCTCTCTTTCCCGTTGAGCACTCCGTCTGCCCTCACGATATCTATGATTGGTGGGTAGAGAGATATGGAAGAAATCTCAACGCCTTCTGGCCCGTCGTCGATACCGAAATTGGCCACCTCGGCATCATGATGGCCAACGAGGGGTCGTATCCCGAAAACGCGCGTGCCCTGGCAATGAACGGAGCCGAAGTGGTCTACCGCGCCTCCTATCCGCACCCGGCCACCGGCAACGAGATCTTTGAAATTCAGAGCCGCGCCCGTGCCCTGGATAACAACATGTACATCGTGGCTCCCAACATGGGCACCTACTATCTCCACCCAGAAGAAACAACGCCCATCGACACCTTTGGTGGGCGCTCCTACATCATCAACTATAAAGGTCAGATCGTCGGCAGACAGGACTATGGCGCGGGCTCAACCTATGTAGGCGGTGTCATCGATATCGAGGCTCTGCGCGATCACCGCGCCCGCGCTCAGTGGGACAACTGGATGAAAGACCTGCGCACCGAACTCTACCAGATGCTGTACGAACAGCCTATTTACCCCAAGAACCTCGATAAACAAACGGGTGCCTCCCTTCCGTGTTGCTTCGTGTGCTCGTCCATGCAAAGCAGCACGGACTACCTTTCCCGCACTCGGCGAATACTCCTTGCTATGCAAAAGCCTTGAAGCACACACCATGCATATGGTACAGTAGCTGCGAGAAAGGAACCTGGCCGTATGTACTTGCAGCCACACAATGAATCACGCGTATCCCGCCTGCTGCCCGATACAGCCACCTTCTCGTCCGAAGGTGTGCTTCATATAGCCTGCCATCCTGTACCTGAACTGGCACGAGTATACGGCACCCCGCTCTATATTTTTGACCGCACCACAATCATCAACGCCTGTATAGGATACAAGCAAGCTTTCCGGGCGCACTACCACGCTTCCGCAGCGCGTATTCTTTACGCGTCGAAAGCCTATCTCTCGCCGCTGATAGCGCGGTTGATGAGTGAGCAGGGGATAGGACTTGATGTAGTATCAGGAGGAGAACTGCTTGCGGCACAGCGGGTCAACTTCCCCATGCAGGATGCTTCCTTCCATGGAAATAACAAATCGGAGCATGAGCTGCGCCTGGCGCTGCGTTTTGGAGTGGGACGCATTGTGCTGGACAATTGGAGTGAACTGGAACGTCTGATAGGTATAGTACAAGGCACAGCGCAGAGACCCGGGGTATTGCTGCGTGTTGCGCCTGGCGTCGATACAGATACGCATCGCTATTTACAGACAGGGCATGCTGCCTCCAAATTCGGTTTTCCGCTCGACAATGGTGAAGCAAAAGCTGCCATTACGCGAATTTTGCATGAGGATCAACTGCGATTGTTAGGTCTGCATGCGCATAGCGGCACGATGTTGCGTGAAGCTCGACCCTACCAGGAGACATTGGAGCGCTTGCTAGCGCTTGCCCGTGATGTCTATCGCGAGACACGGTGGTGGCCGGAAGAGATCAGTCCCGGCGGCGGGTGGGCCAGCGAAACGGTGGGCGACGAGCCTGCTCCTGGCATAGATGTACTGGCGAAGGCTCTACAGGTGAGTATGAAACGCGGAATGATGGCGCTTGGCGCTACGCTTCCAGCTCCAAAGTTGATCATCGAACCTGGACGGTCAATCATTGCTCGCGCTGGCGTAGCTGTTTATCGGGTTGGGGCGCGTAAACCCACACCTGGCGGAATCACGTATTTGTTCGTTGATGGTGGCATGGCCGACAATATCCGTCCCGCGCTCTACGCAGCTCACTATACAGCGCTTGCCCTGGAGCGAGCTTTTGCGCCTCCGGAGGAGAACGTGTGCGTCGCCGGGCGTTACTGTGAGTCGGGCGATGTGCTCATTGAAAGCGTTACGCTGCCACGCATGAGGGAAGGAGAGCTGCTGGCACTGCCTACTGCCGGCGCGTATTGCTTGCCTATGGCGAGTAATTATAACCTTGTGCCGCGCCCTGCCGTATTATTGGTGGATGAACAACAGGTAGAGATAATGGAACGACGGGAAACGTATGATGATCTACTGCTGCGCTATCAAACTTTTTGAAATGTGCCGATATAGTTCGTCATAGCATATAGAAAAGTACAGCGGTTCTTGATGTTTGAGAGTAAAGGTCATGATGAGAAGACAGCAATCCCAAGATAACTTCGTAGACGAAGACGAACATAATCAGCCCACCGAGCCGATGCCGCATATCATACCGTCGCCTTTCTCACCAGGCGATGATGCACAAATACCTGTCCCGCAGCCCTACGAACGTCCTTTCCCAAGACAAGAGGGTGGAAACAAGAATACTATCTCGGGCGTCGACAATCGTCCACCAGGGGCTTCCAGCTATCCATATTTGCCGCCTACTCCTGGGATGAGAATGCCTGGTAGACCTCCGGGGGGGTCAACCTCGGCATGGCCTGGTGGTTCTGTCACACCGGTTCAAGACAGGACGCGGCACAGTCCATTACCTATTTTTGTAGGAATGTTCTTTATCGCCGTACAACTGCTGCTGCTGGCACGTTTTGTAATGAAACTCATTAGATGGCCTGGCAGCACAACATGGGCCAGCCTCATCTATAGCGTGAGTAACGTCTTTGTGCTGCCCTTCCGTTTACTGCTGCAAAATATAGCCCTCCCTGCCATCTTCCTCAGCACTATAGAAATCTATACCTTGTTGGCTATACTCGTATACTGGTTGCTTTCGCGCATCCTCGTACACCTGCTGAAAGCAATTTTATACTCGTCTTAGGATCCCTTAGTCTTTTCCAAATTCATCCAGCACATCCAGGCTGTTGATGAAGTCTCGGTAAGCGTCCAGGTTTTCTTCCGGTTCCGGCTCCTGATTTTTCTCAGCTCTGGGCAAGAGAGTTTCCTCACTTGTATCCAGAGTCATGCCAGCGCGTTCTAGTACGCTTTCATCAACATAGATCGCCGTCTTGGTACGGACTGAGAGCGCGATCGCATCGCTAGGTCGCGAGTCGATCTCGACGTGTCTTCCCGCGACATCCAATACGATGCGCGCATAAAAGATATCCTCAATCAGGTCCGAAATCACAATACTTACGATTTTTGCTTCTAGCTCACTTATAACGTTCTTGAGCAGGTCGTGTGTAAGTGGGCGCGGTGGATTCGTCCCCTGAAGTTCGACGGCAATCGCGTATGCTTCAGCATGTGCTATCCAGATGAACAGGTAGCGTTCTTGCTTGGTAGCCTTCAGGATGACCACTCGCTGCTGAGTGGCCAGATTTATTCGCACACTTTCAACTGTCATCTCAACCATGTGTTTGACTCCCTCTCTCATGGCCGGGACTTATCGAGTCTCTGACGCCTCTATTGTACACCTATCTCAGGGCTGGGTGCAAATCGTTATTCTCGTATGAGTATGTTGTTTTCTCCTACGAGGGAAGTATAACAAAACAAATACACTATTCCAAGTCTTCAAAATTCCTGTTGCCAGTTCTCAAAAACCAAAATCCCAGAGTACGAAAAGAAATTCGGAAAATTCGTTCGATAAACGCTTGACTTGCAGCACCTTGTTTGCTATGATTAATTTGAAAAGCCGTTCTACTTTTGGGTGATTACGGCTTGGGCAATGCGTGCCTACGCAGAAAGGCAAGGTAGAAGCGACATGTCGTCAGAACGAACAAGTGACATACAACAGAGAATATACGAGTTCATCGTAGATTACATGCGATCAAGAGGAAGGCCACCTACCAACCGCGAGATCGGCAAAGCGATGAATATCACGAGCACAGGTCACGTTGATTATCACCTCTCAGTGCTGGAGAAAAAAGGCTTTATTTCTCGCCAGGCAAAGACCAGCCGGGGAATAGAGCTCACCAAGCGGCTTCAAGGTATTCCTGTCATGGGACGCATTGCCGCCGGTGAGCCGCTCGATATCTTCACCGAGCCAGAGGAAAATATCGATGTGGGTCGTGATCTGGAAGGCGACAATTCCTATGCTCTGATCGTCAAAGGCCGTTCAATGATTGAAGACCACATTTGTGACGGAGATTATGTGGTCATTAAACCGCAATCCAATTGCGAGAACGGCGATATCGTCGTCGCAGTTCACCTTCTACAGGGCAGTGAAGGCAGTGCTACCCTCAAGCGCTTCTTCATGGAGAAAGAGCATGACCAGGTACGTCTACAGCCAGCTAACTCTGAAATGAATCCCATCTACGTTCCTAAGAGCGAATGGGACCAGGAGTGGCGGGTACAGGGTAAGGTAGTGGCAATTTTCCGCCCCTACCTGAGTCCATCCGGGCGTGCCGCCTGATTTCTCCTATAAGAGCTTAAAACCAGAACAGCAAAGGGATTGTGTTATTACCTCCCTAATACTTTCGCCTGCAGTGCAGAAGTGCCCGTTCTCTTTGCTGTCTATCTTTTTGTTTCTCCTACCTGAAACTTGCCCCGTTTTTGCCTTGTAGTTTTACTTCAAAACTGGTATACTCACAGCATGAAGTGCCCTACGCCAGAAAAGTGGGGTTTGTTTTATCTCAACCCGATCATACCCTGGCAGTGCAGAAAGGAATTATCTATGAGAGCCGCCGCAGTGGCGTTGGTGCTCATTGTAGGGGCCGCAGTGGTCCTCTGGTTTGGTAATATGCTCAATTCGTGGGTACTTGGTGGGCTAATGGGCGGTCTGGCTGCATTGCTACTTAGCATTCCCATCTCTTTGACTCTTTTTTCCTTCCTTGCCCGTCGGCACGATGAGCAGTTCAGAACAGCAGAGCAAGAAGAAGTCTCACTTGCACAGTCTGGCACCTATGGTTATGAGGATCATGCGGAAGTTGCGGCTGTCTACGAATTAGAGGACTATGAACTCTCACCTGAAGATGAATGGGACGAGGAGTACAATAATCGCCGGCGGAATCTGCCTGCACCGAATTATCCTCGTTTACCCGCTGCGGGCCAGGGCCACGCTTCTGCGTCTGTTGATGCGGGGTTGCACCAGCGAAACATGAACTATCCACCCATGTTGAGGAAGCAACCTGGGACAGCTCCTCTAGCTCGCGGGAAAAATGTTCCTGCGCCGCGGCCTTCACCTGCAAATAGGACATACTATCCTGGTTTCCCCGGATATTCAGGAAACTTACCTCGCGGTTTGCACCAATCGGCGGCATTGCGAACTGCACGGCAGGAAGCAGCACAACAACGAAATGATGTGGAAGTAGTACGGTCCACCACATATAACTTGAAGAGGCTTCCACCACCTCGCACCACGCATAATTCGACGGACCTCTCTCTTCGCCCAACGGAGCCACGTACTTCTCGCCAGTTGCCGCAGCAGGTACCCCCGATTCGCCGCAGGCGCACTGTAGACGCCGACCTCGTACCACCTGGCTATCTCCAGCGCCAGATAGGTAATCCGCAGACGGAACCTATCAGTGAAAACGCCTATTATCCTCAAACAGGCCCTGTCCGCCAGCAAACGTCGGGTCAGCTAGGGCGTAACCGCCAACTGGATGAGCAGTATCGTCATCCGCAGACGATTACCGGCAGCATCAAGAATCCGTTAGTACGCCGCCCTCCTTATATGTACGAGGATGATCCGCTGCGCCAGCAGCTGGCACAACAGGTCAATCCCCCCACTGTGCGCCGCTCTTCGCGCTACGAAGAATACGAGTACGAAGAAGAATAGTATACACGCGAGCCGTACTAGGCATCTGGCCTCTTTTCACAAAGTATGCTACTATTTGGCAAGTGCGAAAAGTGAAGGAGGCTCGTCCATTGTTAACTCACCTGACTGATATACTGACAACATTAATCAAAAACCTCTATAGCTCTACTGGCCTGGCTGGGATCGTACTGGCTATGGCTATCGAAAGTTGCTGCATCCCACTGCCCAGCGAGATTGTCATGCCGCTGGCCGGTGTCATGCTTGCAAGTGGCACCATATTGGGAGGTGTAAATCCCTGGGCAGGCCTCCTGCTCGTGGCTCTAGCGGGGGCTGTCGGCTGCCTCATCGGCTCGATGGCCGCCTACGGCATCGGCTTTGCTGGTGGACGCCCATTGCTGCTCAGGTATGGACGCTATATATTGATCTCCCAGCATGATGCCGATATGGCTGATCGCTTCTTCCAGCGTTGGGGTGGCGCAACTACCTTCTTCTCACGCCTGTTGCCGGTCGTACGTACCTATATCTCATTGCCTGCCGGTATCGCAGAGATGCCGTTTGTAAAGTTTTGCGTGTATACGCTGCTGGGTTCGTTTCCCTGGTGCTTGTTGCTGGCGTATGCCGGCTATGTGCTTGGCAATCACCTAGCTACCCTCGGCCCCATCTTCCGCAGCCTCGACGTGGTAATTATCGTGGCCGTGATCTTGCTGGTGGCTCTGTATATATGGCGGCATATTCGCAATGATCGCAAAGCCCGCGCCTCGCATGCTGTGGCTGAAGCAGAGGCCAGGTCTGTTAACCAGCAAATGCTTCAGTCTGAACAACCGCCTCCAGAACAAACACAATTTCAACAGCCGTGGCCACAGCCCCAACAATCATCCCAGCCTCCCCAGGCATCCAGGCCCAAATTGCCATGAACAGGTAAATTGAGTTGCCTATCATCATTTTTTGCGAGCACAGCCGGGAATAACAGCGAGGGAAAGCATGCAGAAGGATATGGATGCTCAGAAGGGATTGCGCTCATATATCAGGTGAGGCGAGTCCACATTGGCAAGACACCCCAACTGGACGAGTTGGCGCATGCCTGTGGGGAATTGTACAGCAAGACGCTCGTCTTTTTCTGGCGCACGGTACGGCACAAGGGTCTCTGGCTGGGCCCGAAGCACCTCATGCGTCTCTGGACTCACTCCAAGCTCCATGCCCATACCTCTGATGCGTGCGTACAAGCCTTCTTCGCTGCACTCTCAAGTTGGCGGGAGCGGCGGAAGACGGACCCGAACACACACCCGCCACGCCCCCGCAAGTGGTACTTCCGGATCGAGTACAAACGCTCTGCGATGAAACTTCAGGATGGCACGTTGCGGCTCTCCAATGGCCGTGGCAATGCTCCCCTGGTCCTCGATTGGCCCTGGCAGTTGCCGCAAACCGTGGTCATTCACTGGACGGGCACACAGTATCAAGAGCAAGCCGCAAGGCCGTGTGTTCCGCTGTACGAACAAGGGATGCCGCTTCACCTGGCATCGTGATGGGGCCGGAGCCTGCAATATCAGACACAAGTATCGTGGGGAATTCGGCGTCCCCCACGTAGTTGCGGAGATGGCACCCGCCACAGGCATACGGTTTGTGCCGCATCTCTGCGTAGTTCGCGAGCATTCGCGAGAAAACGTCTGCATGGGCAACTATGCAGAAGCCGCTACGGCTTTCGCCTAAGCGGAGTGTCATGAAGAACTACTCGCTTATGCGTTCTACCAGCGTCGCAGCACGACGCTGGAGGCGCTCTTCTAGTACAGGCTTCCAGAGGATCCAGTAGGCTATTTGAGAGCCTGCGTAAACCAGAGAGGTATCTATTAGCACGGATATCAGCGCATCGGGCAATCCTGCTGCTAGCTCTCCTGCGAGAGCGCTCACACAGATACCCAGTATGACTGCTGATAGGAATGCCTTCGTGAACTTGAGCAAACCTGACCAGGTCGCGGGACGAATAAATATAAGGATAGGTGGTACAAAGAAGCCAATGAGGAATGGTGCAGTTTCTTTTAGCAAATCCATCGAGTTTGATCCCCTTTCTAACTCAGTATACCCCGCATTATGAGGTATTGCAGGGAATTATACTATGCCCACTTGTTTTCTGCCAGGGGAACCGCGATAGTAGGCATTTCTGAGTAGTGGTTTGAGCACAACTCAGGCTGGTGGTCAACCTACAAGGCTTCCCTGTTCTCTAGAATATGCGATAATGGACTGTTTTGTGATGCTAATAAAATAGAGGGTAACTCATAAGGCTCTTCGTCTCCTGCCTGCCCGCCGTCCGGCAGACGAGGGCGCTGGCAGGTATGGGTATGATACAATGGAAAGCAGAGCAATTAGCTTTCTGCATGCGGATACACAACGACCAAGACGCATGTCAGCAATATTTTGAGCAAATTGGGAGTGCACAGCCGGACGCAGGCTACGCTCTACGCCATCCGCAATGGCCTGGCCTCACCCGGTTCATCGGAACAGGCAGGATAGGACCAGTAACTTATGAAACTACAAGAACCCGGTCCAGGCAAATGGCAGCTTTTTCGGATTTGGGCAAGCATCGGGCTGCAATCCTTTGGAGGCGGGGCAACGACGACGCTCTTGATACAGCGTGCGTTTATAGAGAAGCATAGATGGCTGTCAATAGAAGAGTTTATGCACCTGTGGAATTTATGTATTCTTACTCCTGGCATCAACCTTGTAGCCCTGACTGTCTTGATTGGGCGCAAGCTGGGCGGAGCCTGGGGCATAGTCGTCTCCCTGGCGGGTTTGTTGCTGCCGAGTGCAACCATCACCTGCCTGATTACGGCCGGCTTTGCCTCGGTTCAACATCTGCCTGTAGTGCAGGAGATACTACGGGGTGTAGTTCCAGCCACCGCAGGAATTATGCTGCTCGTCGGACTTAATTTTGCCCTACCTCTCATCCGTAGAAGCTATAAAGAAGGGACGCTCTATTTGCTGGCGAGTGGTGTTCTCATTATTGCCTGTATGCTTGCTGTCATTCTCTTGAAGCTCTCGGTGATCGTTGTAGTTCTCGGCACTGCATTCCTTGGCGCGTTCTTCTTTCCTTCACGATCAGGGGCTCCTCTCCTTGAACAAAAACAGGGGGATTAGCCATGATTAATCCACTCATTTACTTCCTTCTTTTCCTGAAAGCCTCGCTCTTCTCAACTGGGGGCTTCAGCAATTTACCCAGCCTGCACCAGGATTTGATTGACAATGGCTGGGCTCAGGAAAGCGACTTCGGGCAATCTATTGCTATAGGTCAAATCAGCCCTGGCCCTAATGGATTATGGGTCATCAGCCTGGGTTACCTCACCTATGGCTATCCTGGCGCACTCCTCGCCTTAATTGCTATCACTATTCCTGCGTTCCTGGTGCTCGTCATCTCTGCCGGTTATACGCGCATCGAACATAGAGCATGGGTGCAGGGCGCTATGCATGGTGTGTCACTCGCAGTCGTTGGTCTCCTGCTCACCGTCGTTTGGACTATTTTGCGCCAACCTGGAGTAGACTGGAAAGGGCTGCTGATAGCCGTAGGTGCCTTCGGACTGGCTGCGAGTCGTAAAGTAAACATTCTGATTATTTTAAGTCTGGCAGGACTTGCGGGGTATCTATTATATCGGTAGGAAAGCTTTGAATAACTCTCGTCTATTCCCTCAGGTGGGTTATTGGTAAAAATATCTAGTGGTATAGACGACTTGACAAGTGGTCAGAAAGAGCATATTATTTTTATATGGACCGTTCAAGAGTTTCCGCCAGAGCGTATGGTTGTTCCACTCCAGGCGTAGAAAGGAGTTAAAAAATTTCTAGGGGGCATCCTGGTACTCGGGCCGCATTCGGCAGGAGTATCTAGAGTATGCACTATGTCTCGGCTACCGCGAAAAAGGTAGATCGCTACCTTACTGATTCTAGCAAGGGGGTAGATCCATGAAAGACTACTCCATCAGTATCGCCTTAGTTAAGAGGAGAATTTGCGATGAGTTCTGTTAACCCATCATCCCAGGTCACGACCCCTACAGCGGCCGGCCCCAACGTCGGCGACCGCGTACTGGGGGCACTGCAGAGCGTTGGACGCTCATTTATGCTTCCTATAGCCGTGCTGCCCGCTGCTGGACTGCTCCTGCGCTTTGGCCAGCCGGACCTGTTGAACTTGCCCTGGATGGCCGCTGCAGGGGGCGCCCTCTTCGACAATCTGTCAATGATCTTCGCCGTCGGTATCGCCATTGGCCTCACCGGTGGAGAAGGAGCCGCGGCGCTCGCCGGTCTCGTCGGATTTCTTGTATTTAATGGCGTCTTTAAAGCAATCATCCCGCAGGTGAACGGGTTGCCTGACCCGACTATCTCCATGGGTGTGCTCTCGGGTATCCTCGTAGGTTTGGTTTCGGCCGGCCTCTACCGGCGCTTCTATGATATCCGCCTACCAGACTTCCTCGCCTTCTTTGGAGGAAAACGCTTTGTTCCCATCATCACCGCCTTGGCCGCGCTCGTACTCGGGGCTATTTTCGGTTTGATCTGGCCTCCGATCCAGGGCGTGATCAACGCGGTTGGCCAGGGAATCGTAGGACTCGGACCTCTCGGTCCTGGCATCTACGGATTCTTGAACCGCCTGCTCATCCCGCTTGGCCTGCACCATGTGCTCAACACCTATGTCTGGTTGCAGCTCGGCACCTTTCACGGGGCGCACGGGGTCGTGAATGGCGACCTGAGCCGCTACTTCGCGGGCGATCCCACCGCCGGGAACTTCATGGCAGGGTTCTTCCCCATCATGATGTTCGGCTTGCCCGCGGCATGCCTGGCTATGATCCGCCATGCAAAGTACCCCAAGGTTGCGGCTGGCATCCTGCTCTCGGCGGCGCTCACCTCCTTCGTCACCGGGGTCACCGAACCGATTGAATTCGCCTTTCTCTTCGTTGCCCCTGTTCTCTTTCTCGTTCACGCCATCCTGACGGGCACCGCATTGGCAGTATGCACTATCCTTGGCATCAGGATAGGCTTCACCTTCTCCGCCGGCCTCACCGACTTATTGATCAACTTCGGGAAAGCGAATACCAGCAATCCCTGGCTGCTCATCGTCGTTGGGCTCGTCTATGCCGTCGTGTACTACTTTGTCTTCAGCTTCTTCATCACCCGCTTTGACCTGGGAACTCCAGGCCGTGGCGAAGTCTCGACAGGGCTGACTGCTGACTGGATCTTACCCGAGAGCCAGCGCGGACCCAGGCCCGCGAAGCAGACATCTGAAGCCGAAGCCTCGACTGCGGAAGATGCCGACGACGTACGGGCCAGGGAAGTGCTCGCGGCTCTCGGAGGCAAGGCGAATGTGCAGAGCGTGGAAGGATGCATCACGCGACTGCGGCTCTTTGTCAACGACGCTGCTCAGATCGACGAGCCACGTCTCAAGAGCCTGGGTGCCTCCGGTGTCATCAAGCAGGGCAAGATCGTCCAGGTCGTGCTGGGAACGCAGTCTGACAGGATTGCCAGTCGCATGAAGCGCCAGATGAAAGAGCGCAGCACTGAAGATGCTGGAGAATAGGTAGAGAGCCCATGGCAGAGATACACGTTCTTGCGCCGCTCGACGGCGCGGTAGTCGACCTTGAAACCGTTCCCGACGAGGTTTTCGCGCAGAAAATGGCGGGCGATGGCGTTGCTATCGATCCATCGGGGCAGGTTGCCGTAGCCCCCATCTCCGGCGACCTGGTCAAGCTGTTTCCTGGTGGCCACGCCTTTGGCATCGCTGCGAGCGCTGGTGTCGAGCTTATCGTGCACATTGGGCTCGATACGGTCGAACTCAAAGGTGAAGGGTTCGAGAACATCGCCACCGAGGGCCAGGTGGTCCAGGCTGGAACGCCAATCGTCCGCTTCGACCGTGCAGTGATTGAGCGCCTGGGCAAGGTAATCCTCAGCCCCGTCGTGTCAAGCGGCGCTGGCAGGATCGTACGACGTGCCAGCGGCACAGTCCAGGCCGGGCGTGACGTTCTCTTTGTCCTGGAGGTCTAACGTCAAACCCGTTTGAGTAGTAATAATAGAAGACGGGAACCCTGTTCCTTGGATAGGGTTCCCTGGTCATCTGTGTCTGCTCGCCGCCGCAAGCGGCGAGCAAGGAACAGAAGTATGGAACACACAATGGAACGAACGGTCACCATTAGAAGCAAGTCGGGGCTGCACGCCCGCCCGGCTGCCATCTTCGTGCAGAAAGCGAAGGGATTTCAGAGCCAGATTACGCTGACTAAAAATGAGAAGACCGCCAACGCTAAATCTATCCTCTCTGTCCTTACCCTTGGCGCCGCGCAGGGCGACCAGGTCGTTCTCAAGGTCAATGGTGATGATGCTGAGATCGCCATAGGCGAGTTAGCTTCCCTACTCGAAGAAGACCTGGGATGAGTCTGGTTACAACGTTATCCGTAGCCATCGTAGTCTTCTTTTTGGCGTAGCTCTTCGTCCCTCTCCTCTTCGATGTGCCCCGCATACTCTTTCTGGGTACTGGCATCGCCGTCGCCTGCCATTTTACTGCTAATTATATCCGCTCCTTTGAGACTGGTGTCAACTAGCATCATATCGGGTCTATACTCTGTGCCGCTGTGGGGAAGCGGATTCTTATGCTGCTCCTTCTTCCTCCCGAAACGCAAGTAGAGGGAAGGGACGATGAACAGGTTGAGTACCGTCGAGGTGACCAGGCCGCCCAGGATGACGATGGCCATCGGGTGCTCGATCTCGTGGCCAGGGATATCGCCGGAGATCGCCAGGGGCACCAGGGCCAGCCCTGCCGCCAGCGCCGTCATCAGGATCGGCGCGAGCCGCTCCCGCGCTCCCCGCAGCACGAGTCCGGGCCCGAACGGCTCGCCTTCGTGCCGTTCAAGATGCTGGCAGTGGTTGATCAGCATGATGCCGTTGCGGGCCGCGATGCCGAACACTGTGAAGAAGCCCACCAGCGAGCCGAGCGAGATGATCCCGCCCGTTGCGAAGGCCGCCAGCACCCCGCCCACCAGGGCCGATGGCAGGGTGAAGAAGGCCAGCAACGCCAGGCGCCAGCTGCCGAAGGCCGCTTGCAGCAATAGTAAGACTCCGATGGCGGCAGCGATGCCGAAGAGGAGCAGGTTGCTCTGGGCCGCCTGCCGCTCTGCGTACTCTCCGAGCACCTCCGTGTGGTACTCCAGAGGAAACTTGACCCCTTGCAGGTGCTGTTTGACGTCGTTCACCACGGCGCCGAGATCGCGCCCGCGCGCGTTGAGGTAAACGTCGATGTAACGTGAGTTGTGTTCGCGCTCGATCAGGTTCGGGGTTGGCAAGATGCGCACGTCGGCTACATCTCTCAGGCGCACCGTGTGGCCGTCGGGCGTGCTGATGAGCAGATCGCGGATACTGTCCAGGCTCTGGCGTGTGTTGGGCGTGCCCCACACCATCACATCATACACCTTCCCATCCCGGTGAATGTCACTGACTTCGGTGCCTGCTATCAATGTGGCCGCCGCCCGGCGCACGTCCCCCGGTTTGAGTCCATAGTGCTGGGCCTTGGCCAGGTCCACCTCGACCTGGATGTGTGGCACATCAACCTGGAGTTCCATATGCACATCAGCGGTACCGTCGATCTGCGCGAGGGTTTGCCTCACCTGCTGGGCCTTGCCGCGCAGGACGTCCAGATTGGGGCCATAAATGCGCACGACGATCTGATAGCTCGATCCCACCAGCACCTCATCGATCCGCTCGTTCAGGTAGGTCTGCACATCGTGATAGAGCCCGGGGTAGCCATCGACCACCTCCCGGATGCGCGCCACCGTTTTGTCATAATCGGCGTTAGGATCGACGCTAATCCAATTCTCGGCGAAATTGATACCGGACACTTCCTCCCCTTGCACGGCACGCCCTATATGGGAGCCGAAGCTGCGAACTCCTGGAATGGACCGCAGCTCGCGACTGTCCTGGGTCGTGACCCGTACGACTTCATCATGGGTCGTGCCCGGCGTGGTCACCCAGTGCATGAGGAAATCTCTCTCCTTGAACGCCGGGAACAGCGATTCCCCGAGGAATGGCAACACCGCCAGCCCCAGCAGCACGATCGCACAGACGGTGGCGAACGCCGGGTAGGGCGTGCGAATGATGCGCCCCAGCAGCGCGCTGTAGCCGCGCTGCAGCCAGCGCAGCAAAGGAGACTCGCGCCGTTCGAGCGGCGCATTACGCAAGAGGAGCAGGCACAGCGCCGGAGTGACGGTCAGCGCCACCACCATCGAAGCCAGCAGGGCCAGCGCGTAGGAGAGGGCCAGGGGCTGAAAGAATGAGCCCGACACGCCGCTCAGGAAGAAGATCGGCACCAGGACCGCCACATCGATCAGCACGGCGTAAATGATGGCGCTGCGTACCTCGAGCGAGGCCTCCAGGATGATGCTGGCCGTCGACCTGTTGCCGCCCTCCCTGCGCTGCTGGCGTAGCCGCCGCACGATGTTCTCCACGTCGATGATCGCGTCATCGACCACCCCGCCGATGGCGATCACGAGCCCCGCCAGGACCATCGTGTTGATCGTGGCCCCGCGCTGATCGAGCACGAGCCCGGCAGCCACCAGGGACAACGGGATCGCCACCAGGCTGATCAGCGCGCTACGCCACTCGAAGAGGAAGGCACCAAGGACCAGCACCACCAGCAGACAAGAGATGAGCAGCGCATTGGTAAGATTGTTGACCGCCATATCGATGAAGCTCGCCGAGCGAAAAATGTTGGAGTCGATCTGGATACCGGGAAGACCAGGCCGCATCTCATCGAGCGCTTTGTCGATCCCTCGCGTCACCTCCAGCGTGTTGGCCCAGGGGAATTTCTCAACGATGAGCAGCAGGCCGGGGCTGTCGTTAATGACCGCGTCCCCAATGAGCGGTTGATGATCCCACACCACCTGGCCCAGATCGCCCAGTGTCAGCGGCGAACCATCGCTCTTTTTCCGGTCATGAACGGGCACTTTGGCCAGGTCCTCTGGCCCGATGACGGGCAAGATGTGCTGGATATCGAGTCTTTGATTGGGGGTATCGATCAACCCGCCGACGCGGGTCTTCGCTGCGTTCGTGTACTTCAAGAGCCCGTAGTCCAGGGCATCTGAGGTGACCTCCTGTACTTCATCCAGCGAGACATGGTAGGCTTGCAATTTTTTCGGATCGACCTGCACCTGCAACTGTTTAAACCGGTCGCCCCACGTGACGACATTGGCCACGCCAGGAACCGCCATCAAGCGCCACCTGATGGTCCAATAGGAGATCATCGACAGGTCCGTGAGGGAATAGGTGTGCGAGGACAGTCCGATCTGCATGACCCGGCTCGTCGCCGAGAGAGGTGGGAGCATCCATGGTATGCCCGCCCAGGATGGCAAGGTGCGTATCGCCACTGCAAGACGCTCTTGCACAAACTGCCGCGCTTGCATGATGTCGGTGCCGGACTGGAAGATGAGGGTGATCGCCGAGAGCCCGGGGACCGACTTGGAGCGCATGGTGTCCAGCCCTGGAGTGCTGTTGAGCGAGTTTTCCAGTGGAATGGTGACCAGGGATTCCACCTCCTGGGAGGACATGCCTGGAGCTTCGGTCTGAATCTCGACAAAGGGCGGGGCGAACTCGGGAAAGGCGTCCACTGGCATGCTGCGCAGTTGGGTGATGCCAATGAGCATCATCGCCGCGGCGACAGCAAGCACCAGGAAGCGAAAGTGAAGGCTTGATCCGACGATCCAACGCATCATGGCTCAAGACCTCCCTCGAACTCGGTGCCATACAACTCGGGCGCCCCGACCGTCACTACCGCGGTGCCGGAAGGTGGACCCTCCGACAGAACCGCCAGGTCACCATCGATGTAGTCGACACTGATGTGCGCTCGAACGAAGGTGAGGGGTTCAGGGTTCGTGTATACCCAGGTGTTGCCGTGCAGGTCGTATAACAGCGCAGAGTAGGGAATGACCTTCCGCGGCGTCCCGCGAATCTGCACGTCATGCACCGTGGTCGTCTGGATGCCAAGCCGATTGGCTGCCTTCGCGGTCAATATCACGCGACTGAGGCCCGCCTCTCCGAGTCGCTCAACCCTGGCTGGTTCGTTGGTGCCGTCCCCCTGGTTTGCCGAGCTTGTTGGTGTCTGTGCGCACGCGGCAAGTTGTAGGGCGGCGATGATCAATAGTATCGCAACCATCCATCGATGACTGTGCCACACTCGCTTCATCTTCACTGTGTCAGCTTCAGGGCTAGCAACTGGTTGTGTCCCATCTGGCTGTAGCGTATCTGACTGCGACTCACCTCTTTGTGTCCCATCTTGCTCCGCCCTGATCGTTGTAGAACCCCGATTTATCGTGGGTTCAGGGCTGGCTTTTTTCGTTCCAAAGCGCAAGTACAGCGAGGGAACAATGAACAGGTTGAGCAGCGTCGAGGTGACCAGGCCGCCCAGGATGACGATAGCCATCGGGTATGCGATCTCTTGACCAGGGATATAGCCGGAGACCGCCAGGGGCACCAGGGCCAGCCCTACCGCCAACGCCGTCATCAGGATCGGCGCGAATCGCTCCCGCGCTCCCCGCAGCACGAGCTCAAGGCCGAACAGCTCGCCTTCGTGCCGTTCGAGATGCTGGTAGTGGCTGATCAACATGATGCCGTTGCGTGCCGCTATCCCGAACACCGCGAGCAATCCCAGGAGCGAAGCAAGCGAGATCACCCCGCCCACCGCCAAGGCCGCTAACACTCCGCCTACCAGGGCCGACGGCAGGGTGAAGAAGGCCAGCAACCCCAGGCGCCAACTGCCGAAGGCCGCCTGCAGGAGGAGGAGGACCCCGAGTGCAGCGGCGCTGCCGAAGAGGAGCAGGCTCTTCTGGTCGGCCTGTCGCTCTTCGTACTCCCCGAGCACCTTCGCATGGTACTCCAGCGGGAAATTGATCGCCGCGAGACGCGCTTTGACGTCACTCACCACTGCGTCAGGGTCGCGCCCGCGCACGCTGAGGCCAACGTCGATGCGCCGCGAGACGGTTTCATGTTGTATCATGTTCGGAGTGGGCAGGATTCGCACATCGGCCACATCCCCCAGGCGCACTTGCTTGCCGCTGGGTGTGTCGATGAGCAGTTCACGGATACTGCTCAGGCTGTGGCGCGTGTTGGGCGTACCCACCACCACCACCTGGAACACCTTCTGTTCCTCGAAAAGGCTGCCGGCTTCAATGCCCGCTACCAGGGTCGACACCGCCCGTCGCACATCACCCGGTTTGAGTCCATAGCGCTGAGCCTTCGCCAGGTTCACCTGGATGTCCACCTGTGGCTGCTCGACTTGGAGTTCCGTATGTACATTGGCGGCACCCTCGATCTCCGCGAGAGCCTGTTTCACCTCCTCGGCCTTGCTGCGCAGGATGTTCAAATCCGGACCGTAGATGCGTACGACGATATCGTCGCTTGATCCGGTCAGCACCTGTCTGGTCGTTGCCTTCAGGTAGGTCTGTACGTCGCTCCTGATGCCAGGATAGCCGCCGGCCACCTTCTGGATGGCAGCCACTGTCGTGTCATAGTCGGCGTTCGGATCGATGTTGACTGCAAACTGGGCAGAATTGACGTCGACCACCTGATCCCCCAGCACAGCACGTCCGATATTGACCGCGACATTGCGGACCCCTGGGATGGACCGCAGCTCGCGACTGGCCAGAGTCGTGATCCGGGCCATTTCCGGATAGGACGTGCCAGCCGGGCCCTGCCATTGAATGATGACGTCCGATTCCTTGAATGCAGGGAGCAGCGGCACCCCAAGGAATGGCAGCGCCGCCAGACCCAGCAGCATGATGCCACAGATAGTGGCGAATGCCGGGTACGGGGTGCGGATGCTCCACCTCAGAACAGCGTTGTAGCCGCGCTGCAGCCAGCGCAGCAGGGGCGGCTCGCGCCGCTCAAGCGCTACATTCCGTAAAAGAAGCAGACACAGCGCCGGGGTGACGGTTAGCGCCACCGCCATCGAGGCCAGCAGGGCCAGCGCATAGGAGACGGCCAGCGGCTGGAAGAAGGCGCCCGACACGCCATTCAGGAGCAGGACCGGCAACAAAGCCAGCAGGATGATCAGCGTCGCGTAGATCGTGGCGCCGCGCACTTCGAGCGAGGCCTCTAGGATGATGCTGGCTGTCGCGCGATCGCTGCCCGCCTGGCGCTGCTGGCGCAGCCGCCGCACGATGTTCTCCACGTCGCTGATCGCGTCGTCGACAACGATGCCGACGGCTATTAAGAGCCCCGCCAGGACCATCGTGTTGATTGTGGCCCCGCGTAAGTACAGCACGAGCCCGGCCGTCACCAGCGCTATCGGGATAGTCACCAGGCTGATCAGTGCAGCACGCCAGTGGTAATGGAAGACAAGGAGGACCAGCGCCAGGAGAAGCAAGCCGATGAGCAGCGACCAGGTGAGGTTACCCATCGCCAGTTCAATGAAGCTCGCCGGACGGAAAATGGTGCTGTCGATCTGGATACCGGAAAGACCTGGCCGCAACTCATCGAGCTTTGCTTCGACGCCACGCGTCACCTCCAGCGTGTTGGCCCCTGGGAACTTCTCGATGACGAGCAGGAGGCCAGGGCCATTGTCGAGGATGTCGTCCCCAATGAGCGGCTGGTGATCTTCCACCACCGCGGCCACGTCACCCAGGCGCAGCTTCGTGCCCTCGACGTTCACCTGGGCGAGGTCGTCCGGCGATGAGATAGGCAAGACATGCCGCACCTCGAGCCGCTGTTGGGGAGTATCGATCCACCCTCCGCTGCCGGGCGTCGATGCGTTTAAGAAGCTGAGTGGCGACACCCACAAGGCATTGCCGGTGGTTGAGACGATTTGATCGAGCGTGACATGGTGGGCTTGCAACTTTTTCGGATCGACGAGCACCTGCAGCTGGTGGTCCCGCATGCCCCAGATGGCCACATTCGCCACGCCGGGCACGGACAACAGGGCGGGCCGAATGGTCCAACGGGCGAGCACCGACATCTCGATCGCGGACACCTGCTTGGAGGAAAGCCCGATCATCATGACCCTGCTCGTCGCTGACAGCGGTGGCAGGATGACAGGCGCTTGTGCCACGTTCGGCAGCGCATATGCCAGGCTCAGACGCTCGCTCACCAACTGGCGGGCACGGATGATGTCAGTACCGGGCTGGAAGATGAGGGTGATCGACGATAGCCCAGGGACCGACGTGGAGCGCATGGTTTGCAGCCATGGTGTGCCATTAAGCAACTCCTCCAGGTTGAGAGTGACCAACTCTTCCACTTCGGAGGCCGAAAGTCCGGGGGCTTCGGTCTGCACCTCCACATACGGTGGTGCGAACTCGGGTAGGGCATCCACCGGCATAGTGCGCAGTTGGCTGATACCAACGAACATCATCGCCACGGCGAGAGCAACCACGAAGAGCCGGAACTTCAGGCTCCACTCAACGATCCAACGCATCATGGCAAAAAACCTCCCGGTGTAGTCAATGTCCACATCCTTTCAGAATTTGATTGGGACTATTCAAGCTGCCAAGTACAATTCAGCCAACTAGAGGTCACAATAATTTTTTGCGTAAGTAACTATTCAGGTCATCCCTTAAAGCAATATACAAAGAGTTCAAAGTTGGATTATATCGATTTATACTACGACTATTTTGAATAGCCAACTCCAAAAGCAACGTGGCGGATTCTAAAATATCTGAATAGCTACTCAGGTGAAACAAACACTCTGTCGTAGAATGCCTTCACAGGTTGATCTATCGAAGTACACTAAAAGAGGCTGAGAAACACACATCTCGCATCTCTCGTAGGGGAAACACAGTTCACAGTCGCTCATCATTAACCTTTATGTGAGTTTAGCCTTGTCACTGTCGAGATAAGGAGCGGTCAATGCTTACCCTCGACCCTTCAAGCGTTTCAGCCTAAAGTGTTTTTGTACATATCTACACATGGATGGTCATACTGGTTTTACCCCTGAGAACTTGCGCTCCAATAAATAAGACGCCAGAAGTAGTAGTTTTTAGCATTTACGTTTTTTAGCCCTATTCGATGCCGATACATATGCCTTCCAAATATGTTCGAAACGATTGCCATAGCCTCTGTTTTGACTCATTGCACACAAGTGTATCTTGACTCTCTGAGTTGAATCTGTGAAAAGGCTGAGAATATCTCGCGCAGCGGGAATTTACGCGAGTCTTCGAAAGAATTTTACACGATGGTCGAAACCACTGGTGGAATAGCGGTTCAAAGAACCAAGAGCATTATAAGCGGGATGTATCGACTGGAGCAAGAGCAGGAGGTTAAGATCAGGTTAAGAACGGGTTGTGATTTCCTGATGGCACGTGCAAATTTCACTGTCCTCAGTGATAGAAGCACCCTGAACGTGAAGTCAACTCTTTCACGAGGGGAAGACTTCGTTCTGTGATGCTGGTGCATACATTGAGCTCGGCATCACAGAACGGCGACGAAGAACTGTGTTTCACGACAGGAGCTTATCGAGCGTGATCGGCAGATCGCGGATACGGATGCTCGTCGCGTGATAAACAGCATTAGCGATTGCAGCGGCGGTACCTACGATCCCGATCTCGCCAATCCCCTTGGCGCCCATCAGGCTGACGTGCGGGTCGTCTTCATCGATCCACGTCACATCGACTGTGCCAACATCGGCGTTCGTCGCGATGTGGTACTCTGCGAAGTCGTGGTTTACGTAGTCGCCGAAGCGAGGATCCAGAACGCTCTCCTCATGTAACGCCATCGACAGCCCCATTGTCATCCCACCCAGGAGCTGTGAGCGGGCCGTTTTCGCGTTGATGATGCGACCAACGGCGAAAACGCCGAGCAGCCGCGGAATGCGGACCTCACCGGTGTCGATGTTCGCGCGAACCTCCGCGAACTGCGCACCGTAGGCATGCATCGCGAACCGCTGAGCCTCAGGATTCTCTCCGACCTCCCCGGCCGCTTCGAGCCCCTCGGCGGGAATGACTCCGTCATATTCGTCGCGCAGGCGCGAGAGGAGCCTGCGAACTGCCTCGATAATGGCAGATCCCCATGACGTGGTTCCCATCGAGCCTCCGGCGATCTGTGCACGCGGCAGTCTGCTGTCGCCAATCTCAAGATGCACGCGCTCCAGCGGAACCTCAAGCGCATCCGCTGCAATCTGGGTGAGTACTGTCCAGGCTCCGGTCCCAATATCCGAGGCATCGATGAGCACGCTGTAGTGCCCCTGGTTATTGACGCGCACAAGGGCCGTTGATGGTCTTCGACGCGCCGGATACGTCGAGGCAGCGACGCCAGTTCCGATGAGCCATCGGCCCTCGGCACGCATCCCAGGTCTTGGGTCGCGCTGCTGCCAGCCGAAGCGCTGCGCACCTTCCCGCAGGCACGCAACGAGGCCGCGGCTGCTGAAGGGATGGCCGGTTTCGGGGTCGATCTCGGGTTCGTTCCGCATACGGAACTCGATCGGATCGAGCCCACATGCCATCGCCATCTCGTCCATTGCTGACTCAAGCGCGAACATCCCCGGACACTCGCCAGGTGCGCGCATGATCGTCGGCGGTGGTATATCGAGCCGCGCGAGTCGATGCGTGGTACGACGGTTTGGTGCAGCATACATCATGCGCGTCGCAACAGCAGTCTGCTCTGCAAACTCGTGAATGGTCGAGGTCTGCTCGACGACATCGTGTGCAATCGCCGTGAGCTGGCCGGTGTTGCCGGCACCTAGACGGATGCGTTGGATCGTCGGTGTGCGATAGCCGACCACCGCAAACATCTGCTGTCGTGTGAGTGTAAACTTCACAGGTCGCCCCGCTACCTGTGCCGCCATCACCGTGAGAATCACGTGTGGGTGGGTGAAGGCCTTGGAACCGAATGCACCACCGACATAGGGCGAAATAATGCGCACGCGCTCGGGTTGGAGTCTGAACGCCTGGGCGACATCGTCCAGGATCCTGTGTGCACCCTGGTTCGTGTCGTAAAGGGTGACGCCGTCATCGCTCCATGTCGCGACCGTCGCATGCGGTTCAAGCGGATTGTTGTGGTAGGCCGGCGTGGTATAGGTGTGGTCGAGCGAGATGGAAGCGTGTGCGAGTGCTGCCTTGATGTCGCCGCTCTCCGTGTCGGTCTCGTAGCTGGGATTGACCTTCTCAGGCTTGTACAGATCTCCGCGATCTGTACGTAGCTCGACGTCATGCGGCTGCTCCTCATAGCGGACAATAACGAGGCCCGCAGCATGGCGCGCAATCTCCAGTGTCTCGGCGACGACGACGGCAACGAACTGGCCATGGTATGCGATGGCATCAGATTGGAACACTGCAAGTTCAGCATTATTTAGCGCTGCAAGACGCGGCGCATTCTCGTGTGAGAGTACAGTGACGATGCCAGGAAGCGCACGTGCGGCACTGGTATCGATCGACACGATCCGTCCCTTCGCGATTGTACTCTGTACCGGGAACGCATAGGTCACCCCTTCGACTGGATACTCGAATGAGTAGGTCGCTGTGCCGGTGACTTTCTTTGGACCATCAATGCGGTCCAGAGGTGCGCCAATGGCCCGTATTGCTCGGTTCATCATCGATTCTCCTCCTTTGTGAGGTCGAGCAACGTGCGAACGAGGATGTTGCGTGCGAGTGGGACCTTGAACGCGTTGTCACGTAGTGGCTGCGCGTCGGTGAGCTCGGCATCGGCAGCCTGGCGGAACGTCTCCTCAGTTGCCGGTACGCCACGCAGCGCGTTCTCAGCCTTCGTCGCCCGCCACGGTACGTGCGCGACGCCGCCAAAGGCAATGCGCGCGTCGCGCACGATGCCGCCGGCAACATCGACTGCTGCGGCCACCGAGACGAGCGCGAATGCGTACGACGCACGATCGCGGACCTTGCGATAGTACGAGCGTGCTGCGAATGCCAGTGGGGGCAGGTCGACAGCCGTGATTAACTCACCGTGCTCGAGCACTGTGTCGCGTTGCGGTTCGTCGCCAGGTAGGCGGTGGCAGCGGACGAGCGGAATCGTCCGCTCTCCGTTCGGCCCGAGCACGCGCACGACGGCATCAAGGGCGACCATCGCGACGGCCATGTCTGATGGATGCGTTGCAATGCACGCCTCTGATGTCCCCAGGATAGCCAGGTTGCGGTGATAGCCCTCGCGTGCGGAACAGCCGCTGCCAGGTTCACGTTTGTTGCACGGCTTGGAGACATCCTGGAAGTAGACGCAGCGTGTACGCTGCAACAGGTTTCCGCCGGTTGTCGCCAGGTTGCGCAGTTGGCCTGAGGCACCTGAGAGCAGCGCCTGCGCGAGCATAGGATAGCGCGTGCGAATGGTGCGATCGGCTGCGAGTTCGCTGTTGCGCACTGCAGCACCGATACGGACGCCACCATCTGGAAGCAATTCGATACGATTATAGGGAAGACGTGCAACGTCGACAAGCAGATCCGGCTTCGCGACTCCTAGCTTCATGAGGTCAACAAGGTTCGTCCCGCCGCCCAGGAAAGCTCCCGTTGGTGCCTGGCTGAGCGTCGCGACAGCACTGGATGCGTCACTCGCACGTTCGTAACGGAAAGGATTCATGGCGCCACCTCCTTGATTGCTGGGATGATGTTCGCATACGCGGCACACCGGCAGAGATTGCCACTCATGCGCTCCCGGATCTCATCGTCGTCGAGCGTTACATGGTCGGCATTCAGATTGGCGCTCACCGCACTAGGCCAGCCGTCCCCAGCCTCGCGCAGCATCCCGACCGCTGAGCAGATCTGTCCCGGAGTACAGTAGCCGCACTGGAACGCGTCGTGTGCGATGAACGACCGCTGTAGTGGGTGTAGGTTCTCGCCATTGGCGAGCCCTTCGATAGTGATAATCTGGGCGTCCTGGTGCGCGACGGCGAGCGCGAGACAGCTGTTCACGCGCCGGCCATCGAGCAGGATGGTACAGGCACCACACTGCCCGTGGTCGCAGCCCTTCTTGGGGCCAGTGAATCCGAGATGCTCGCGCAGCGCGTCCAGGAGCGTCGTACGGGTATCGATGAAAAGCCGGTGCGCTGTCCCGTTCACCCAGAGGGTGATCTCAACTCGGCTGGGCAAGGAGTCCCCCGTCTTTGAAACGGAGGAGGAATTGCCCCAAAACACGCCTTGTTCCTTATTTTGCATTCTTTTCTCCTCTCTTGCCCTTTTCATATACGTGTGCTATCCTGTGCATGTAGGCTTAGGCACTCTGCTTCGGCAGAGAGAGACGGTTCGCCTACACGGTTCCTTTCCAACTGAACGTAGGGCGTTCTGAGCCAGAATCCAGGCTCAGGTAAAACGTTCGTGGTCGAATAACGCTGCTCATTCGGCATGCTGAGTGAGCACGGGTAGCTTGTCATGCTGCCCTGATGTGTCGGTTGATGAAGCCAAAGCGGAAGGGTCTCCTTTCCGAGTTGAGGTAGAGACTAGACACAAGCTCCCGCATTCATGCGGGGGTTCATGACTGTCCATAGTTCCTATGTTTCGCTTTCTCCAAAGGCATGAGCGGGATGAGATGCAGCGTCTCGCTGCGCTTCGCGCTCTTTAAGACGTGCAATCTTTTGTTGCAACGTAGCCATGTGCCGCTCCAGTTCCTGCATATGCAGTTCCAGGGAGTGCTGGTGTTGTTCAAGCATGAGACGGCGTTCGGTAAGCGTAGCGGGACCCTGGCGGCGCAGTTGGGCAAAGCGCACCATCTGTGCACGAGGCATGCCTGTATCCCGTAATCGGATGAGCAAGTCGATCCAGCTGATATCGTGCTGTGTATAACGACGATGGCCGTTTTGCATCCTCTCTACTGGTTCAAGCAGCCCGATGCGTTCATAGTAGCGCAAGGTATCGATGCTCAGCCCCGTCTGTTGAGCAGCCTGTTTGATAGTCAGTTCTGTTTCCATACTGCAAGTATATGCCCTGGAGTCCACTCCAGGTCAAGGGGTTGTATCAACATTTTTCCAGGACGCTTTCATGCAAGAGTCAGCCAGACACTGAAAGTACTACCTTTGCCTGGTGTGCTTTCAGCAGTAATGTGGCCGCCGAGCTGTTCTACCAGCATCTGCGCGATGGGTAGGCCCAGCCCTGTCCCCTGGCGTGAGCGTGCGCGATCAGCACGATAGAAGCGATCGAAGATATGCTCCAGGTCAGCAGGCTCCATGCCGATGCCGGTGTCACGCACACGCAGCGCTGCTTGCCCATTTACCCGCTCGAGCGAGACTATCACGCGCCCGGCTTCTTCTTCACTGCCTACCGGCGTGTACTTGAGTGCATTATCGAGGAGGATGAGCGCCACACGACGCAGGCTTTCCTCGTCACCGCGCACGCGCGCTGGCTCAATATGGCCGATCTCCAACTTCAACTGCGATCCCTCCGTGCTCAGCCGCCTGCGTAGTTGACGCACCAGTTGGAGCACCTCGTGATCCAACTCGACAGTCGGTTCATGTTGTATGCTCCCCTCTGCCGTAATTCCCGTTTCATGTGTTTCGAGCGAGGTATCCTGGTTGGCATCGGCTCGAGCCAGGAGCAGCAACTCTTCCACCAGTTTCGCCAGTCGAAGCGTCTCTTCGTGTACGTCAGCGAGCATCGCGCTCCGCTCCTCGGGTGGCAGTTCATTCAAATGACGCTGCAAGAAGGCCAGGTTGCCCCGGATCGTGGTGAGTGGAGCACGCAGTTCGTGCGAAGCGTCGTCGACGAAGCGGCGCTGGGTCTGTGTTGCGCTCTCCAGGAAGGCAAGCATCTCGTTGAACGTATCCACCACCTGTGCCATCTCGTCGTGTCCACGAGGCCGGGATACTCGTGGGCGCAGGTTGCCAAGGCGTGTGCCGCGTGCCGTGGAGGCGGCAATGGCTCGCGCGGTCGCTACGATTCCTGCCAGCGGCCGCAGCACGCGAGTAGCGATGATCCAACTACCTATCAACGTCCCTACAAGCGTTGCCAACCCGGTCAGCAGGAGTAATGTCTGTAATAAGAACAGCGTGGCATCGACATCGCTGAGTGACTTCGCGACCAGCAACATACCAATGACCGGACGAGAACCCGGAGATGTCCTATTGGCTTTCACAGTCGACGCAAAAATGGGCGACGCTTCCACGCGCACGTGCTCACCGCTAATCTTGGTTGTGTACCAGAAGGTCTGACCTGCCAAAACTGCCCGAGTAGCATCACTGTTGATCGGAATACTCCTGCCAGCGCCAGTTGTAGTGGGATAGCGTATCTTCCCTCGTGTGTCCACGATCTCGACCACCACACCCGGCTCACGGTACGTATCAATGGTAGGCAGGGAGAGGTGCGCGGGCCAGTACGGAGGGGCAAGGGACAGTTCGCGGGCTACATCCAGGGAAGCCACGCGGGTTTCTGCGCGTACCGCACTGTCCACGCTCTGGTTAATCGCTTCGATCGTCAATACCAGGAAAAGCGTTCCGAAGAAACCCAGCGCCACGACCAAAAGTGTGCCATACCACAACATCAAACGCAGGCGCAGTGAAAGTGGCCTGCTTTGGTCGAGTTCTGGTGCTTTCGTTGTGCGCTTTTCCATGCTCACTCTTTAAAGACGTAGCCCACGCCGCGAACAGTGTAGATCAGTCGTGGTTCGCCTTCAGCTTCGAGCTTGGCACGCAGGTATCCAACGTAGACTTCCAGGACATTGGAGGAGCCTTCAAAATCCAATCCCCAGACACGATCCAGAATGATTTCACGGGTGAGTACCTGTCGTGGACGTTTCATGAAGAGTGCGAGCAACTCATATTCGGTGGGCGATAGTTCGATTTCACGTGCGCCGCGATGCGCCACGCGGGTGCCCGTATCCAACTCGACGTCGGCAAAGTGCAACACATCGTGGCGCTCTTCCTGGTTCCGGCGTAGCAGCGCCTTGACACGCGCCACTAACTCTTCTGGAGCAAACGGTTTCACCAGGTAATCATCAGCTCCCGTCTCCAGTCCCTTCACCCGGTCAGACACGGCATCGCGCGCAGTAAGTATCAGAATGGGCACATTGTCGCCTGCTGCACGCAGCCGCTGCGCTACCTCCAGCCCATCCAACCCTGGCAGCATGATATCGAGCACGATTAAATCGGGGGGGCGTTCCAGCGTGCGGGTCAGAGCTTCACTACCGCTGGCCGCGATGGCGACGCTATATCCTTCGTAGGATAGGATGCGCCGCAACAGGTCCGTGATCCGCGGATCATCGTCTACGACCAGAATGTGCGCCTTCATCGATCTTCCTCCTCCATTCTATAGCGGCGGCGTTATCTTCTAAAAAGGCAGGAGAACCATCCAGCTTTTGACACGTTGTTTTTCTCCATGTCTATTTTGAGTATAGCATAGCTGTGTGAAGCGATGCTGAGCCAAACATGAGATGAACCTGAGAGCGGGATTCATCCACCTGTTGACATCTTCCCCTGATCCTCCCATATTTCCATTGTAGCTTCGGTCGTGCGCGCTCGACGTCTTGCGGCGAGGAACCAGAAGTTCTAGACGTAGGAGCGCGAAGCAGTATAGGTCGTGGTGGGAAGATCATCGCTTGTCACGACAACCTGGACAAACATACCACTTAGTACCACCTGACCCTGCACACCGCTTTCAGTCACCTGAACGGCTACCAGATAGGTCCGTGTTTCTCCCGCTCGCGCTCCACGCACATCAAAGGTAATGTCTGTCGACCGTGCCTGGCGACACAGCACCTGTCCTTCTGCATGCCAGAGCGTATACAGGGGTTCCTGCATCCCTGCCGTCTCGATGCTGTAGCGACCTGTGATGGGATGAAGAGCGGCTTCCGGCTCAGTTACGCACAAAATAGTATCTCCTGCGATGAGCACCTTTGGTTGCTCAAGCCTCTGTACAGTCGTGGCCAGGTGGTGTGCCTCTAGGGTGTGAGGTCGTGGTGGGAGCATAGCGCTCATGGGTATTGTTTCCTCCCTTGCTCTTGCCATGCCAATCCCCAATGCTGGGCAGGCATGGCTACTTTTCGCTTACATATACTTGCCTATTGCATATTCTAGGGGACGCATATGAGATCATCCTGAGGGATGACTGAATCGTGAATAAGAGGAAGCCATTGCCATATGGTGCGGCGGCAGTTCCCGCTCGGCTGCTTGAGCGCGGAACTATATAGTATGAAGAGTAGTAGGAGTAGTAATAGTAGTGGCTTCGTCTCCATTCAATGGAGATATAATGTATGGCTGAACTGTCTAAAATCATGAGGCAAATATGGCAAATCGTCTCGACCGGCTTCTCATTAGTTCCGTTCATGGTCTAGTACTCTTCGCTTTAGCATTTGCCTACTTCTTCGAGCCTGGCGATAATAGTACGTTTTCCTTCTTATCCTGACTATAGACGAGATGGAGCAAGGTATGGTTCAAGTCGAAGCGCATGCAGAACTGCGGTTGGCTGTACGTGCGCTGTGCCAGCAGTTCCCTGACAGCTACTGGAGAGAACTCGACCAGCAACGAGCGTATCCGGAAGCCTTTGTCCGGGCGCTCACGGAGGCGGGCTACCTCGGAGCGCTGATTCCTAAGGAATATGGAGGTCTGGGCATGAGCCTGGTTGAAGCCTCGATCATCCTGGAGGAGATCAATCGCTCCGGTGGCAATGCCGGGCCCGCTCATGCCGAGATGTACACGATGGGTACGCTGCTCCGGCATGGGTCCCAGGAGCAGAAGCGGACCTATCTGTCCAGGATCGCCAGCGGTGAGCTGCGCTTGCAGGCGTTTGGGGTGACCGAGCCGGAGGCAGGGACAGACACCACCAGCATTACCACCACGGCGGTACGCCAGGGCAACCGCTACATCGTCAATGGCCGCAAGATCTACATCTCACGCGTGCAGCGCTCCGATCTGATGATCCTGCTGGCCCGCACCACCCCGCTCGATCGAGTGAAGAAGAAGTCTGAGGGGCTCTCGATCTTCCTCGTGGATTTAAGGACCACGATCGGGCATGGACTCATCGTGAAGCCTATCCGGGTCATGATGAACAACGAGACCAACGAGCTGGACTTCAACCAGGTGGAACTGCCAACCGGGAGTCTCATCGGTGAAGAGGGGCAAGGATTCCGCTATATCCTGGATGGCATGAACGCCGAGCGCATTCTTATCGCTGCGGAATGTATTGGCGATGGGCGCTGGTTTGTGGAGCGGGCCACCCAACGGGCTCGGGAGCGCCACGTCTTTGGTCGTCCAATCGGTCAGAACCAGGGTGTGCAGTTTCCCATTGCCCAGGCCCACATTCATGTGGAAGCCGCTGACCTCATGCGCTTCCGAGCCGCCGAACGCTTTGATCGGGGCGAACCGTGCGGAGCCGAAGCCAATATGGCGAAGTTTCTGGCCGCGGATGCCTCCTGGGAGGCGGCCAATGTCGCGATGCAGACCTTTGGCGGCTACGGGTTCACCGCCGATTCTGGGATTGAGCGCAAGTTCCGCGAGACGAGGCTGTATCAGGTTGCACCGATCTCGACCAATCTCATCCTGGCCTACGTAGCCGAGCATGTCCTCGGCCTGCCTCGTTCTTACTGACATTGACTGTTGAGGGGAGGCGTTATTCCCACTCCATTTATGACCAGTTGGAGGTACCGATCTGCTGGCTCAAGCTGTTCGACCACCTGGACGTGCGTCGTCGTGGTCTGCCCGCTCAGGACATCCTCTAAGACGATGCCGTGCTCGCGGATGTCTTGGAAGCGTTGGCCTCGAGCAAGTAGTGAGACGTGCTGGCCTGCTGCTTGGAGCCGTGCTGCGTACAGGCTCCCTAAGACGCCAGCACCATACACCAGCATATTCATTGTGACCTCCTTCACGAGCAGCATGCAAGGGCTCATCAGAGCGTGATCCGGGAAAACCCATCACGTACCAAAACTGTGTTCCGTTCCGGATGCAGGCTTCGCAGGAGCAACCTGCAGCGCCTGCAGCATGGTTCGCCAGTGGGTACACACGAGCAAGTGCCCTTCTCCCGAAAGCCGGGTGGCTTGACACTGTGGCAGTTTCCGGGCTAACTCCTCTGCCAGTCCTGGTAGTACCGTCGTATCCGCATCCCCTTGCCAAAGCCATGCCGGGGTGGTGATGACTTCTGGCGCAAAACCCCAGGGGCGCGCGACGGCCAGCGTGTCATCGTAGACACCGCCAACTCCCCCGCCAAATGCTTCACCTAGCGTTTCCACAAGCAAGCGCCGCACGAGAGGATCGGCAAGGGTCGCTTGATCTGTGCAGCAATCAGACGCACGCTCACTGAAGCTGGCACGGTCCCAACTGGGGGGCATTGTAAATGTGAGCCCACACATCCATGAAAAAAGAGTACAGGGACTCCCTGTGGATCGCCCTGTTCTGCCATTCCCAGGCATCTCCCCGAAGGCAGGAGAAGAGCCTGGGAGCGAGGAGGAGGCATGAGAGCGGTACTCATAACACTGGTCCCTTCCTTGAACGTTGCCTCTGGCCCGCTCGGCTGCAAGGTGTTTAGCGCGACGGGCTGTGGACCGCCAGCAGTGACACTTCTGGATACCGGGGTGAGTCTCCGTTGAGCAGGTTGCTCTGCTGCTGCTTCAAATAGGTGTCGAAGAAGGCCGCAACATAGGCGTTAATCACGGTCACTGCGCGCACGCCATCGATGGTGGCCAGCGGATCTCCCAGGCCGGGGACCACCGGGCCAAGCAGCGCTTCGTCGCTGATATAGGTGCTATGGGTTGATCCTTTCAGGATGAGCACATACCCCAGCGAAAGTCCCTGGATGAACGTTTCCCGCTCTGTGTTACGTTGTTGCATTTTTGCGTTGAATTCGCGCCGTGTCAGCTGCACCTGTTGCAACTGGCTGTCGGTCACCTGGGAATAATCGGAAGCCATCCACATGAAGGGTTGCGTGATCTGGCTGCTGTTGGCCATAGTGAAAGCGGTCCCATCCATGTTCAGACAGGCTTTGAAACGGCTATCTTCTCGACAGACTTCAGCCGCAGTCGCCCCGCCAAAGGAATGTCCGTACATGCCGACCTCTGCGAGGTTCAGATGGCCTTTCAGCAGCCTGTCATCGCTATTGAGCTTCGTGAGTTGATCGAGGGTAAAGCGGGCATCGGCCACCCAGACCGCGCCGATCGCATTGCGGTCCTTGTTGGTGTGTGCGTCGCTGGTCCCCGCTGGTTCGTTTTCCGAACGGATTCCCGCGTCGTTTATCAGCGCCACGCGTCCATTAGCAAAGACCGTTGCAGGAACACTAATAGGTATGGTAGATCATGGCCACGATATAACCATGACTGGCGACATCTTCCACCGTGCTGCTATATTCCACCGGAGGAGTACCAATGCCTGGTGAAAAGAGCACCACAGGAAATCTCCCCGCGGCCATCGGGACCTGTTCATAGGCATGCGTATGAATCAGGTGGACAGCAACTGCTGGAAGGTGCGCTTTGGAGGCGAGGAGGTCTGCCATTTTCCCTTCGGCGTATGGGGCAGGTCGCGCGTTGGCGGGCGGATCAGCCGGATAATAAATGGTCACCATAATTTTGCGCTGGGCGTGAGGGTTGTTGAGAAAAGGCTCCTGGCGCGAAGGATCAAGCAGATCATAATTGATCTTGCCCACTGCATAGCTTCCAGTCAGTTGCGGGAAGTGAATCCCTATCAGCCCAGTGATCACACCAAGAGAAAGTGTGAGACCGATCAGGAAAACAAGCAGCAGCAGAGAGAGCAAAGTTTTCCGTATCGTGTTGCCTCTCTTTTTTGTTCGTATACTTTTGTTTTGAGCGTTACTCACCAACACACGCCCCTTTCCTTGTAATATATTTGCCTTAGACATCTGTTGCTCCTGTTTTTTCCTGAGCTTTGTCCGCGCACAACCGCCGGGTGGAGTACTGCCTACCACCACTCATAAGTGCTGCCTCAGGTGGTCTCTCTTTCGCTCTCCATGCCGAGCACACGCTCAAGCAGACGGAATCTCCAAATGAAGCGCAGCAGGAGCGCCCACAGCGGCGCAACACCCACAATCACAGCCACATCGAACAGCGGCAACGCTCCAATTTCAAACACAGCGCGACCCAGGGGGACACTCAGGAGCACCGTTAACCCTCCTAACAGCACCGCAGCCAGTATGGTCGGTCGCCAATCACCGCTCATGGTATCTCCTCCAGCCAGAAAGCGTGTGGGAGGGGCGATGAACACTACTAGAAGAACCCCACAGACTGTAGCAAAGACGGTAATGGTGGAGCGGGCTGTGGCGATCACGGTGGCTTCTGGCAGTCCTCTCGAGACGGCAAGCGCCACGGCGA
>WNGK01000856.1_pt1 | contig 38217 bp, 40 predicted proteins | sample 5400601 | NCBI WGS metagenome assembly WNGK01 (sample SAMN13153376, study PRJNA577476) | soil metagenome | isolation source: 60 cm soil or saprolite under Garry oak tree replicate 1 | place: USA:California | collected 2016-06-15 | reverse complement strand
ACTCCGAGAACTCGCGCCCGAGTTCTTCGACCGAGACTCTGCCCACTTGCCGACTACGGACCGCTTGCCTTCCGTTCTTCGCAATGAGTTGAAGTCCATGGAAACGGAGATCAAGTATGAAGGCTACTTGTTGCAGCAGCAGCGCGGCATCGAGCGCCTGAAGAAGGCCGAGCAGCGCAATATCCCGGAATGGTTTGATTACAAATCGGTCAGCGGCCTGTCGCGCGAGATGCAGGAGAAACTTACTAAAATTCGACCACGCACTGTAGGCCACGTGTCCCGCATTCCAGGCGTAACGCCAGCCGCCGTTTCGCTGGTGAACGTGTATATCGAGATCCAGGAAAAGCGCCGGGGACAGGCAGCGGTGATTTGAAGATGCCGATTTTCTATACTCAGCTTGGATCACCGATTGGCACGCTACTGTTGGTTTCGGAGGATTCCAGACTTAGTCAGATTACGTTCGCCAAAGACGGACACCCCGCTATGCCGAACGCCGAGTGGCGGGAAGATGCGGCCGCCCTCAAGGAAACTATCCGCCAGCTTCGCGCTTACTTTGCCGGGAAGCTTGAAACTTTCGATCTACCACTCGCGCCAGAAGGCACGCCCTTTCAGCAAAAGGTCTGGGGAGAGCTGCTGAAAATCCCTTACGGCAACACCACCTCCTATGGGGAGCTTGCCAAACGGATCGGCAATCCGAAGGCGAGCCGGGCTGTGGGTCTGGCCAATGGTTCGAATCCTATTCCGATTGTGATTCCCTGCCATCGCGTGATTGGCTCAAACGGCAAGCTCACGGGATATGGCGGCGGGCTGCCGATTAAGGAGAAACTGCTGGCCCTCGAGCGGCGGCAGCTCACCCTCGTTTAACTACAATGGCCCCTAACGTTCGAGGCTAGAAAGGCAAAGCAGCGGACAGGAGTATCCGCTCTACACAGCATTGTCCCCGGAACCAGACTTCGGTTACGATAAATTCGAACAGATACCTGCATCCAACCTCATATATGAAGAATAGGTTTCCGCTATCCCTTGCGCTGTTGATTTCGCTAAGTTCCTTTGCTGTCGGCCAAGACCCCGCGCTGCTCCGGCCACCCAAAGGCGCGCAAGTTGCGCTCATTGTCTTTGAAGACCTTCAGTGTCCCAAATGCCGCAGCGACGCTCCTTTGGAGGCTGAGGCCGCGCGTGCGCACAAAATTCCACTTATCCATCGCGACTTTCCGCTGCCCTTGCACAATTGGTCTTTTAATGCAGCAGTGATTGCGCGATATTTCGAAACCCAATCCAAAGCGCTCGGCGACCAGTTTCGCGCCTACATTTTTGAGCACCAGCCTGAGATTACGCCTGACAATCTACAAAGCTTTGCGCAAAAATTTGCCGCCGACCATAAAGTACAATTGCCTTTTGTGCTGGATCCCCAAGGCAAGCTTGCAGCCCAGGTGAACGCCGACAAGGAGATGGGCCGTAAAGTCGGTATAGAGCACACCCCGACAATCTACGTAGTCAGTAGCCGGAACCCGGCACGACCGTTCGTCGAGGTCACTGACACCACCAAGCTGTTTCAGACAATTGAGGCAATGCAGTCGGAGTGAAACAAGGCTAAATTTGCGGCTCGGCGTCGCCTTCTGCTGTCGTCCAAACCATCTTTCTCCTGCTAACATGTGTGAAGGTGTCTGATCTCCATTCGATTGTTGGGCACACAATCTCTCACTATCGTGTCCTGAGCAAGCTCGGAGGCGGTGGGATGGGTGTGGTCTACCAGGCTGAGGACATCCAGCTCAACCGTTTTGTCGCTCTCAAGTTTCTCCCCGACGCCCTGGCGAATGATCCGCAGACGCTGGAACGATTCCGGCGGGAGGCTCGTGCCTCTTCCGCTCTGAATCATCCGAACATTTGCACAATTTACGAAATTGGCCAACACGAGGGCCGTGTCTTCCTGGTGATGGAGTATTTGGAAGGCAAGACTCTGCGGGATGTGATCCAGGGCCGGCCACTCGATCTGGAGAAGTTGCTCGATATCGCAATCGAGATTGCCGACGCGCTCGATGCGGCCCACACCAAAGGAATCGTTCATCGCGATATCAAGCCGGCCAACTTATTCGTCACCGAGCGAGGCCACGCCAAGATCCTTGATTTTGGCTTGGCGAAAACACGCGCACTGACGAGTCCAGACGGAGCCACGGTCGCCACCCTTACGGATGATCCACACCTCACTAGCCCGGGGAGCACTCTGGGAACCGTCGCTTACATGTCGCCGGAACAGGCGCTAGGCAAGGACCTCGATGCCCGCACCGATTTGTTTTCCTTTGGCGCCGTGCTTTACGAGATGGCGACGGGAACGCTGCCCTTTCGTGGCGACAGCACGGCTGCCATCTTCGATTCTGTCCTGAACAAGGAACCTGTATCGCCGCTGCGGCTTAATCCCGATCTTCCGGCAGAGCTTGAGCACATAATTCACAAGGCGCTGGAAAAGGATCGCGAGATTCGTTATCAAAGCGCTGCCGAGATCCGCGCCGACCTGAAGCGGCTCAAGCGGGACACTGGTTCCGGCAGAGTGAGCGTTGCGGTTACGGCTGCGAAGCAAGCTCCAAAACCGAAGCGTCGCTGGCTTTGGCCGATCGCTGGCGCAGCCGTAGTGCTGCTGGCCGCAGCTCTGGTCTGGCTTTTCTTTCCTGTAAATCCGCCTAAGGTCACTGGCACCACGCAGATCACCCACGACAGTTATGTCATGGGAAACATGCTGACGGATGGTGCACGCATCTATGTCACCCAATTCCGTCCCGAGGGTCAGGTCCTGGCCCAGGTCTCCGCAACCGGTGGAGAGACTTCCGCAATTCCAGCGGCAGTCAAGGACATGATGATAGATGACATCTCGGCTGACCATTCCCAACTGCTGGTCGGCAGCACGGTGGGGACGGGCAACAGAGAAACCCCTTTATGGGCGTTGCCCCTGCCCACAGGTTCTCCCCGCCGGTTGGGCGACATCCTGGGCCGTTCTGGCCGTTGGTCGCCGGATGGGAGACAGATGGTGTTTATTAAGGGGGCAGACTTGTACCTGGCGAACGCCGATGGGTCTTCTCCACACCCTCTTGCGTCGGCCCCCGGTTACGCCTTTGCCGCCAACTTTTCTCCCGACGGAAGCCGGCTTCGCTTTTCGGTACAGGACCAGGCGAACACGAACTCCCTATGGGAGGTCCGCACCGACGGATCCAATCTGCATCAATTGCTGAAGGGATGGCATACTCCACCCAGCGAATGTTGCGGCCGATGGACGCAAGGTGGACGCTACTACGTTTTTGAAAACAGCGGCAACCTCTTTGCGCTCCCGGACTCCACCGGCGTCCTTCGCAGAACTTCCGCCACACCGACCCAACTGACAACTGGCCCAATCTTGTACTCCTCGGTCGTGCCCGATATCAGCGGCCGAAAGCTATTTGTGCAGGGCACTCAGCAACGCGGTGAGCTCGTCCGCTACGACGCCGTAGCGAAGCAATTTGTCCCTTTTCTCGGAGGGATTTCCGCCAGCGATGTGGCCTTCTCGCGCGACGGTAAGTGGGTCGCGTACACCACCGTTCCGGACTACACGCTGTGGCGCAGCCGCGTAGATGGCAGTGAGCGCTTGCAGCTTACCTATCCGCCAGCGGCTGCTACGCTTCCCAGTTGGTCTCCAGACGGAACGCAAGTCGCTTACATCTCCGTTCAAGCCGGAAAACCAATCAAGATCTTTCTGGTTTCCGCGCAAGGGGGATCGCCCGAGGAGCTGTTGCCTGAACAGGTCGGCGAAGTGGATGCTCCCTGGTCTCCCGACGGCGGGCAGCTTGCCTTCGGACGCATTTCCGCCTTCAATATCGGGACCAAGGATATTCAGTTGGTGGATATGAAGACCCGCCAGACCTCCACCTTGCCCGGCTCCGCGGGCCTCTTTTCCCCCCGCTGGTCTCCCGACGGCCGCTATCTGCTGGCCCTCAATGTCGAGGGCTCGCACAAGCTTATGCTTTATGATTTCAAAACTAAGAAGTGGGCTGAATGGCTTGCGGAAGCCAGCAATGTGGATTATCCGCAATGGTCGGCGGACAGCCGCTACGTGTACTACGACAACTTCGCAACAAGTAATCCCAGGTGCCGCCGCATTAAGGTCGGCGAAAACCATCCCGAAGACCTCTTCGGCCTGAACGGTCTGCGCCGCTATTTCGGGATCTGGGGATCGTGGGGCGGCCAGGCGCCGGACGACTCGCGGCTTTTTGTGCGCGATGCGAGCACCCAGGAAATCTACTCGCTCGATGTTGACTTTCCCTGATCTCGACGTGGATTTTCCCTGAACCTCCCCACACCCATGTGGGTCGGACACTCTTGTCCGACACCTTTGACTTTGCTCTTAGATCGCCCGATGCACTGATCACCCGATTCTTCACCCTCTCTCGAAGGCGTGCTTCCCTGCTATCTCCCCGAGTGCCGCGCTCATGTCCGCCTCAAATTTTTCTGCTTGCGCCATGAGAGAGGCGTTGGCCGACGCCCAATCGCCCTCCAGCGTCATTAAGCCGGACTCCGAAAGCTGGCGCGCGGATTCGAGCACATGCGGCACGGTCGTCTCCGCGTAAAGCGCATCAGTCGGATCACCAACCCAGACGTTTCCGCCAATCAGCTTCGCATGCCAGAAAACCTTTCGCATAATCTGCAGGGCAATTTGTTCATCCGTAGCTTTGCCAAATACCCATTTGTTGCGTTTGAAATCATAGTAGCGGCTGGAGAATTGAACTGGAACCAGCTTGCCCGACTTCACGAACTCCAACTGGCGTTTGTCCACTTCCTTCAGCAGCGCATTGATGACCGGTCCTTCCACATCGTGCGCTTCGAGCGAAGGCAATATCTCGCGCACCGTGGCGGATAGATTCACTGACACCGGAGCATGCAAGCCATCGGAGTTCCCCAACTTGATATCGCCATGAAGTACCCAGAAGTCGGCTCCTGAGCCGGAGCGATGAAAGGGCCACTCCAGGTCGATCAGGAGGGGAAGTCCGGTAAGGGTGACATAGACTTTGCAACTCGCCTGCCCGCTTGTGTCTACGAGGCCCATTGCGAAGTTTTTTCTCCGAGCAAGATTGGAAGATGAATTTTACGACAGAAAAGGAAAGGGCGGCCATAAGGCCGCCCTCCCAACTTAAGCTGTTGAGTAAAAGCTCTACCGTGCTCCTGCTACTGCCGCTGCTGCGCGAAGAGGCTGCGCGTTGATCTTCTCCAGCAGTCGCTCCATGCTCTCCCCAGTGTCAGTGTTGCCGTCGACATACGGATGCCGCGACCCGTCAGTGTGCATCACCAAGACTCGGGTTTCGGCGTTCGCCTTCTTCACCATATAAGGAAGATGATGCCGGTCGTCTCGTGTGAGCGTCGGCCCAAGGATTACCAGGTCGAAGGCGTCTTTGCTCAACGCATCCTGCACAGCTTTGCGTCCCACCGCGGTTTGCACCTTGTGGCCAGCCTTCTCAAGCACCACCGCCTGTGAAGCCAAGACCTGCTCGTTCAGCTCACCGTAAAGCACCTTCAGCGACGCACCAGATTTGGACATGTCGGGCCTCTTTCCCTGTCCAAACCCTAACAATGTCCTGGCACCGTGAGAACGTAACCGAAGAACAAGACCGACCGGGGCCAAAATGAGACTTTCAAGACTTTCCTCCGTTCCGAGGCAAATCGGTTCCGGGATTTGCACTGGGTGTTACATTATTGCGGAAAGGAAATCGGGAATGCGCGCGTCCCTTTCGCTGCTTTGCGTCTCCATCATCTTTGCTGCCAGGGGGCTGGCGCAGACAACTCAGACCGCTTATTGCGATTACCAGGATGGCGGCGAAGTGAGCATCCAGTACAACCCGAGCGTGAAAGAGGAGCCAAAGAATGGCCGGGTCTGGGCGCCTGGCATCACGCTGTTCGTACAGGTTCCGCTGACTCTGGGTGGCTCTGAAATCACAATTGGCGCATATGCCGTCTATCTGATTCCGGACAGGAAAAACTGGACTGTGATCATCAACAAGAATGTGACTGCCGGCGCTGCCTACAACTCGTCGCAGGATGTTGCGCGAGCCCCGATGGAAGTAGGGGAAATTCCCGATCCGGTCAAACAACTTCAACTTTCGTTTGCCCACATGAGCCCGAAGCAGTGCAGCCTTCGTGTGTACTACGCCAAGATCGGCGCGTTTGCTGATTTTCTGGAAAAATAAGATTAGAAGAATTGATTATTGCTAACAGCGACGGTACTGGCGAACGCGCCTTCGCAAAATTCCAGAGCCGGGCAACGAATCAGGCGAGAGCCTCTCCAGTGGGGCCCCTTCCTGGAGCGCTAATGGAAACCTTGTTGCGTTTCCGCTTGTCAGTCTCGGTAAGAGCATTACCGGAGAAGTTGGCGTTTACGATCCAAGCGGCGCTCAGGTCAAGAAATTTGCCTACGGGATGCTCATTGAATCGCTGGCTTGGCTGCCCGATAACAGCGGTTTCTTCGTCATTGCCCGCACTCCAGAAACCCGCTTTCGTCGCCAGATCAAGTTTCAGCCTTATCCGTCGGGTCAAGTACAGAATGTGGTCAATGATCTGAACGAGTACTACGATGTCAGCATTACTGGAGATGGAAAATCGCTGGTCGCAATTCAAACGCAGACCCGCTCTGGTGTGTATCTTGGCAACGTTCCTACCAAGCTTCCTGCGAAGATCACGCTTGACGGTTCTCCCATTACGTCGGGCCAGGCAGAGGGAGCAAGCATCAGCTGGACACGGGACGGCCGCCTGCTCTCCATGGATGCTCAGTTCCACTCGGTGATTCTCAGCCCGGACGGGAAATCGCGCACCCCAATCCTTGAGCATGAACCCATGGTCCTTGAGCCGGCAGCCTGCGGTCCGGATTCAATTGTGGCGTCTTTGCTTCACGGGAGAGATTACGTGGGTCTCTCAAAGTACACACCTGGAACCGGTGAGCTTAAGCAGCTCACTCAAGGGCCCGACGACGAAGGTGCGTTCTGCACTCCGGATGGCAACACCATCTTCTTTATCCGTTGGCAGCACGGCGGCACTCTGATGCGTTTTTCGATGGGCTCCGGAACGCCGGTGGAAATGGCGGGCACGCTGACCAGCTGGCCTCATGTTTCTCCCGATGGCAAGCAGCTCTTGTACACGCAACTGGTGGGCGCAGGAGCGAACCAAAAATTTCAATTCGTGATTCAAAGCGTTGAAGGAGGCGCGCCGCTCAAAGTGCTGCCGTCGCCGGTTTACAGCGGCAATACTCGCTGGGCGCCCGACGGCAAGGGCATTCTGTACAGCGATGAGTCCGGTGAAGGCCACGCTCTTTTCTATCAACCACTGGATGGTGGCGCCCGCACCCAGCTTACGCATTTCGATACCGAGCCGATGGCCATCGCTTCATTCGCCTCCTCGCCGGACGGCAAGAAGATCGCGGTCACCCGGGCCCGCGACAACGACTCTGACCTGATCATGTTCAGCAACTTCCATTAATTCATGTGGCGCGAGGCGCCCTCGCCCGCGAATCGCCAGGGGACAACGAGAACCTGAAAATGTGGAGACAGCCGCCCTCGGCTGTCCGCGGAGCGCAGGTCCGCTCTTGCTTCTGAATTGTTAACATCGTGACGCTTAAACAAAATGCACTGTTGATCGACGGATCCGAAGAGGGACTCTCGCAGAAGGATGACGAGCAAGTCCGCCAGGACAGCCGAGGGCGGCTGTCCCCACATTTTCGAGGGCGCATAAAATGAACTCATGAAAGCCGCGGTTCTCACTACACCTTCCCCAGTTTCGAAGTGTCCACTGGAAATTCAAGACGTCCCGATGCCCGAACCCAAATCCGGTCACGCTCTCCTCCATGTTCTAGCCTGCGGAGTCTGCCGAACTGACTTGCATATCGTCGAAGGCGAACTCGCTCCGCTGAGAGATCACATTATCCCGGGACACCAGATCGTCGGCGAAGTCATGGGAGGAGACACCGCCGAACTTCCCAAAGGCACGCGGGTCGGTGTTTCCTGGCTCGGAGGCATCGATGGCACTTGTCCCTATTGCCGGCGGGGTGAAGAGAACCTTTGCGACTCGCCAACATTCACTGGGTACTCGGTTAACGGTGGCTATGCGGAATACGCGCTCGCGCGCTCCGATTTCGTTTTGCCGATTCCGGCAGCTTTGGACGATCTCCACGCCGCTCCGCTGCTCTGCGCCGGCATCATTGGTTTTCGCAGCCTTTGTGTCGCTGGAGTTGAACAGGGAGAGCGCGTTGGCCTGTTCGGCTTCGGCGCTTCCGCGCATCTGGCGATAGCGGTATTGCAAGCCTGGAATTGCGAGGTTTACGTTTTAACGCGCGGCGAGTCTCATCGCAAGCTCGCTAGTGCGCTCAGAGCAACGTGGGTGGGCACCGAAAAAGAAAAGCCGCCGGTCGAACTCGATCGCGCGATCACCTTCGCCCCCAGCGGAGACGTTGTCATTGCGGCGCTATCCAGCCTACGCAAAGGTGGCGTGGTTGCCATCAACGCAATCCACCTCGACCGCATCCCCGAATTCGACTACGACCACCTGCTCTGGGGCGAGCGCCAAATCCGCAGCGTCGCCAACATGACCCGCACCGACGCCCGCGACTTCCTGCAACTGGCGAGCGAAATCAAATTAAAGCCCAAGGTGACATCCTTCCCGTTGGAGAAAGCCAACGGCGCGCTACTTGCGGTTAAGAATGATTCGATTGACGGGGCCGCGGTAATTGTTCCGTAGCGCAATCCTGGCGCGTCCTAGCGTACGAGTAAGAACTTGGCTGACTTAAAGCAAGGGCTTCAGTACTGCTTCAAAGTTCTCCAGATAATCAAACCCAATCACCTTCTTGCGAAGAATTCCCTGACGGTCATAGATCATCGTGGTCGGTAATCCTTCGATGCCGCCAAATTTTCGCACTACCTCGACCGATGCAACGGCCAGCGGATACTGCACTCCGATCTCCTTCGCAAACCGAATTGGATCTTCTGTGTCCATCATGATGTTCGACTTAAGTCCTACAACAGCAAATCCACGCGAGCCATAGCGGTCGAGGAGTTTCTGATAGCCCGGCATCTCTTTTTTGCACGGCTGGCACCACGTTGCCCAAATGTCAATGAGCACTACCTTACCTCGAAGGCCGGCCGAAGAGACCTCATTTCCTTGCAGGTCCTTCAAAGCGAAATCCGGCAGGTGCGAACCGACTTCGCCCGCCGCGACTGCAGCTCGGGGCTTAGTAGGGCTCGCCGGATTCTGATTGCATCCGGCGAGTCCACCAACAACGACAACTTCCGGTTCATCTATTCCTTCTTCTGTATTTCAAGAACCAGAAGCTTCAGCGTCACCGAAGCATCTGCTTTCTTTTTGCCAGCGGGCTTCTTGTACAACTGCCCACGCACGGTGACCACCGTCGCTGAATCCACGAGCGGTTCCAAGTTCTTTGATAATTCGCTCGGAGCAATCGCGAAAGATTGGTTCGGTTCGGCTTGCAAGGCCAAATTGCCGGAAGCGTCCTTTACGATTTTCCCTCGAACCGTCATGTCCAATTCCGCTACACTGACACCGCTGTCGTATGTCGCCTTAAGAAGTTGAGCCGGATCAATGCGCCCATCTTCCTTCGGTGTGACATCGACTTTTCCATCACGCAAACTGACTTCTACGTTTTGAACGCCAGACTGGCGCCCGAGGTGCTGTTTCACCCCGTAGGCTCAAAGTTTCATGTCATGCCTTCGACGCGCATTTCGATGTGTTTGATTTCCGCCTGTGATTGAGGCACTAGCGAGCAAACAAACAGCAGCAATAGCGCGAGTCGTAGCTCCGGCTAGCAGAAGGTCGCCGCCACTTCCACTCTGTGTAATGCCAGCCACGCGATCATCCTGAGAGTGCATCCAGGTCAACACCGGGCCGATAAACCACTCGCGCGCCACGTTTTTTGATTCATAAGGCCGGTATGACAACCAGAAACGCGACTCGCTATCACTGCCGAGCCGGGTCTTTTGTGTCCCCTGCGAGCGCAAAAGCGCATGGAAGTCCTCATCCGCCACCAGTCGCCTAACCTTGAAAAGCCCCGTGTAAGTCCAATTCATCGCCAGAAACAAATCGGTTGAACCCGAACCCGGCTGCAAACTGGTGGGAAGTGGATTTCCATTGCTATCTGCCGAGTCTGTCCGGCCGGTCGGGACCGTGGGGCCGAAGCTGACAGACGCTTGCGTTGTCCCTCGTTGTGAATCTCGGCGATAAAAACGGTATTTGACGAGCGCCATGGCATCGCCCAACCCCGTTCTTCTGAGAGCCGGCGCGCCGATCGCTTCAAACTGGTTGGTAACTATTGGAACGAGAATCGTTAAATCGAAATTGCGATAGACGCCCCACGTGAAGTTGAAGTCACCCTCGTGTTTGAATGTAGGCCGGGCAGTCGCGGGAATATTCCCGGACAACGCTGGCAGCGGACCTCGGGTGGTAAACACGGCGTTGTAAGAAACGAGTCCGCCGCCAGGAAACAGCGGTGGCGCCGTTTCTGGGGCAGGCCCCTGCCCACTGGCGGTCGCGCCAAAAAGCAGGACGGCAACTGCCAGCGCACCCGGCATACGGCAACCACGACCGAATAGATTCCAAGATTTCACAAACTTTCCTCCAGCGAAGATGGTGATTCCCGAGCACACGTACCCGTGAGCCGGAAGCACGACTGGAGTTCAGGCTAGATTCGCAGAGGCAGCGATGGCGGTGAGAAAAAGATAGGCGGAGCGTGAGAATGTGCCGTGATCACAGGTGTAGAAGTCTGGGACCTGGAAGACCCGTTTAGCGCCTGCAGAATTCCCAGTACTACGGGCGAGAAGGCGACGTCTTGAATCGACGAAGGCTGCCCGCGAGCAGCGCGCATCGCGGGCATCGTCTTGCAACAATCTTTGCCGTGGTGGCTATGTGAAGCGCACCGCGACTGGCAGCATTGCATTGCCTGTCGCGGAGTTACCGCGAGGCAATCGAGAGCGTATGTCCCGAGAGCAATTATCAGCACTGCTACAAGACTTGGTCTGGCCAACCTCATCCCGTTCAGACTAGCTAGAGCGCCTTGCTCCCTGAGTCAAGCCATTGGCTTTTCTGGTTCCTCACATTCCAGACTTCCCACTCTCTCGTCCACTTTTTCGGATTTGAGAACCTTGGCGGCGAAATCGTGTACCGGAAATCGGACGCTTGCTCCACCTTTTACCTTCTTGGTTCACACGCAACGCGCAAAAGAATGAGCGAACTCATTCCTCACTATCTACTCGTGATCGCAACCTCGGTCGAGCTTGGGCCGGGAATCAGATTCGCGGCCGCCAGCCGGTCCAGGAATTCGGTTGTGAAATCCAGCCGCGCTTGCGCACGAACTCGTCTTCCATCATCGCGATGTGTGCGGCCGGACCGCCAAATGCGATGGTTCCGAGCTTCAGGAAGACCAGTGCCAGCTCGGTGAGAGGAACCGGAGGTCTCGCTGGCTCGTCAGGAATGGCTTCTCCGTCGTGTCGCCGCTGGGCACTTACGCCTTTGGCGGAGGAGGCGGCGTGAACTGCGCCAAGTCGCCGAATCCCAACCCAGTTTCGATGCTGCTGATCTGCTTCTCCGCATCCTCAAAGCCGTCCTTGCCAAACATCTTGTGCTCGATATCTTCAAACTGATCGGAGATCTCATCCAGCTGCTTGTCCGAGAAATTCTTTTTCCAGGCAGGAAACACAATCGTGTCCTCGCGCGCCGCATGGTTCTGGTACATCAGCACGAAGCTCTCGAACACTTTCGCCAGCGGCTCGGCATGTGCCGACGAAATTTTCGGGCCATTGGCTACAGCGAGCACGTAGTCGGTGATCTCGCGCCCACGATTGTGCTGTTCGGTTAGGATGTCGGCATAACGTTTGAGTTCACTGCCCTGCTTGCGAATCAGCGGAAAGATATGCTGCTCCTCGAGCATGCGTTCGTGATAATCCTCGCCGAACGTACGAAAGAGCTGCGCCGTTCGCCGCAATACCGCCGCGTCCACACTGGACGGGTTCTGACGCAGCTTCGGAATCACCTCGAAATAGACGAGTAACGCTCGCCGGATCACGCCATGTTCCCGCATCAAGTCTTCGGTCGCGGTGACTTCTGGCTCTTTTGCCTCCGATTGTTTCTCCTCCGCTTCAGCGAGAAAGGCGACGGGTGAAGAGACCATCGCGGTTCCCAGCAGCAAGGAATTGCGCAGCATGCTTCGGCGTTGCAGATCGGTTTCCACGGTATTCTCTCCTCGTTTAACTGAACTGATCTACTTCAGGATACAAAAAATCCTCTCGGCTGGCCCCATCGTGGGCCAGAAGAACGGCCTTTGAAACTCCGCGGCCACTCGCGGGCCCAGATTCGATTTCAATGCTGGCCGATGTTTTCGACTTCCTTTTTCAGTGACAACTTGTCGATGGATGCGAGAGGCAGAGAAAGAAAGAGGCCGATCCGCCGATCAAGGATCGAAAGCGCTTCGCGATAGGCGCGTTCAACTTCCTGCGCCGAGCCGTGGACCGCAACGGGATCAGGGACTCCCCAATGAGCGGTCATGGGCTGTCCCGGCCACACCGGGCAAACTTCTTTGGCCGCGTTGTCGCAGACAGTGAAAACAAAGTCGAGCTTGGGCGCGTCAGGCTTGGCGAATTCGTCCCAACTCTTGCTTCGCAAACCATGCACCGGGATTCGGGCAGCCTGTAGCCGGTTGAGCGCTTCGGCCCTCACCGCTCGCGAGGGATGGCTTCCCGCGCTATAAGCAGTGAACCTGGACTTGTCTTTGAAGTTGAGAATAGCTTCGGCCATGATGGATCGCGCCGAATTTCCGGTACAGAGAAACAGAACGTTGTAGTGATCTTGCATATTTAGTGTGTGTCTCCTCAGAGCATCCGTGCTTTGAGCTAAGTATTTGGCGCTTGACGAAAACGGTCGCAGTCCGTCGCAGATTATATAGGGGCAGAGCCTGTCCTGAGCGAAGCCGAAGGATGCCCTCACCTGCCCAGCCCAGACGAGGGCGTCTGGGCCTACATATATTTGAGCGCGGTAGGCCGAGCGGCAGCAGAAGACGGCTTTACCGCCCGCACGAACGCGCTCATGAATTTGCCGTCAACCTGCGGTGCGATTGCATCCGCGTTCACACCAGCTTCAGACAGAAACTCGCGTGCATCTTCCACGCGGTAGACGCGCGTTGGCTCAATCGTGATCTGCTCAAATCCCGCAGCGACCAGTTTGTCGCGGTATTCGTTTTCGTCAAGCGCTCCCGCAACGCACCCGACCCAAAGGAGCACGCTCTGCCGGATCTCCGGCGCGATCGCGCCCCGCGTGACAACATCTGAAACAGCAAACCGGCCTCCGGGCTTAAGCGCGCGAAACGCTTCTCGCAGCACGAGATCTTTGTCAGCAGAGAGATTGATTACGCAATTCGAGATGATGACGTCAACCGAGTTGTCGGGTAGTGGAATGTGCTCGATCTCGCCCTTTAGGAACTCGACGTTTTCTGCTCCCGCTTTGCGTTTGTTTTCATTCGCCAGCGCCAGCATCTCACTAGTCATGTCGAGACCGTACGCCTTTCCTGTAGGTCCAACGCGCCTGGCGGAGAGCAGGACGTCAATTCCGCCGCCCGAGCCGAGGTCCAGCACGACCTCTCCGGGATTCAATTCGGCCAGCGCAGTTGGATTCCCGCAGCCCAGTGACGCCAGCACCGCTTCTTCGGGAAGTTGCCCCGTCTGTGCCGCGTCGTAAAGATTGGAAGTAATCGGATCGCAGCCCGGCCCGCTCGCGGCCGCCGCCCCACAGCAACTGCTGCCCCCGCTTTTCGTCTGCACGCGCAGCGCGGCTTGTCCGTATTTCTCTTTCACCACTTCCCTGACGTCGCTTGTCGCCATTTCTCTTCTCCTTATGTACAAATCTGAACAATGTTCTGCGGTTTCACGGCTTGGTTGCGAGTGCAGCATTCTGCGTATAGGAACTGCAACAAGTCCTGCAGCGCGTCGGTATTCGCGGTGTAGCGCAGGAAGGTGCTCTCTCGCCGAACGTTGATCAGTCCTTCGTTCTTGAGCTTGTCAAGATGGTGAGACAGAGTGGAGTTCGGAATGCCCAGCTCTTCCTGAATTTCGCCAACCACCAAGCCGCCGGGATGCGCCGACAAGAGCAGTTGCATAATTCGCAGCCGGGGCTCGGTTCCCATAGCGGAAAACATGTCGGCATACTTGATGACCTGAGTGCTGGTAGCTGCTTGCATGTTTCTATAATTGCAGAAATATAGATACATGTCAAACTTGCGTGGCCATGATTCCAGGTGAACACAACGCGCGGTCTTCCAGTGCGTTGTTTATGCTGGTTCGGCATTGATGGCATCTCTCCCACTTGACCAGCCATTGCTTGCGCTTTACCAGCCAGGCTGATTATGGAAGTGATCGTGGTTGGTTGTTTACTTCCACATTTTATGATCTTGGTTCACGGTGCTAGGAGCCGACGCTCGCGTTAGAATGCAGGATCTATGACCCACGAATCGATGGCCACCCTACTGTCGCCATTCCTGGAGGGCGTGCCGCTAACGAGCCATCAGCTCGGACTATTGTCGACTTATCTCGATCTGTTGCTGAAATGGAATGCCAAGATCAATCTGACAGCGGTCCGCGCCCCGGAAGAGATCGTTACTCGTCATTTCGGTGAGTCTTTGCTTGCTGCGCGACTTCTGTTCCCTCACACCGCGACAGCGCAAAGCGTAGTGGACATAGGCTCCGGAGCTGGGTTTCCAGGACTTCCGCTGAAAATATGGGCTCCGCCCTTGGATCTTACGCTGGTCGAGTCAAATCAACGGAAAGCCGTATTCCTACGCGAAGTAGTCCGGGCCTTGGGCTTGCAGGATGTTCAAGTGTCATCGGATCGAGCTGAGAAATTGTCCACTCAAACCGATCTGGTGACATTCAGGGCGGTGGAGCGCTTCGAACAAATTCTTCCGGTGGCCCACAAGCTGACGAAGCCTGGCGGTCGCATCGCAATCCTGATTGGGTCCTCGCAGACCGAGACCGCAATCTCTGCTCTAGGAACTGTTGGCTGGGATCCGCCAATACCGGTTCCACTGTCGCAGAGTCGAAGCTTAATGGTCGGGCACGTTCAACGTCCAGTAAATCGGTGAAGATCGCGAGTGTTCCACGTGGAACACTTCGGGCCTGTCTTTGACAGGGCTTCCGGTAAGACTCATGTTCCACGTGGAACAAGTTCCGCTGTGCAAAGCTGGTCCAATACTCCGGCAACTAAAGCCAATTCAGCAGAATAGAATTCAATACGTCCAGCACTGCAATCCGGCATTGCAAACGCCGGTTATACGAACTATGCTGCGAACAAGTCTCCGGTTCTCCGAAAAAACTAAATGGCTCGCATCATCGCTGTTGCCAACCAGAAGGGTGGCGTCGGGAAGACTACGACTGCCATTAATCTCGCGGCCTCGCTGGCTGCTGCAAAACTCAACACGCTCCTGGTCGATTGCGATCCTCAGTCGAACGCCACCAGCGGCCTTGGCCTACTCAAGGATCCAGAGCGAAACAGCACCTACAAGATCCTTGTCGGCGAGTGCAACGCTATCAGCGCGCTCCAGACGACAGAGCTTGAGCACCTATGGCTGCTTCCAGCGCACAAGAACCTGATTGGGGTCAACTTCGAGCTGGTAGACGCGGAAAACAGGGAATTCCGACTTCGCGACGCGCTGGCGCCGATTCGCGACCGATTCAACTTCATCATCGTTGATTGTCCGCCGGCGCTCGACCTGTTAACGCTCAATTCTCTGGTTGGCGCCGACGCGGTTCTGATCCCCATGCAAGCCGAGTACTTTGCGCTGGAGGGAATCTCCGAGCTGCTCGACACCATTGAGCGCATTCGTGCTGCGTTGAATCCGGCGCTCGAAGTCGAAGGCGTGGTTCTGACCATGTTCGACGAGCGCACGAATCTCGCGCAACAGGTGACGGCCGAGTTGAAGCGCTTCTTCGGCGAGAAGCTTTTCGCAACCACGATTCCGCGGAATGTTCGTTTGGCGGAAGCTCCAAGCCATGGCAAGCCGGTGCTGCTGTACGATCCGAAGTCACGCGGCTCAGAGAGCTACGTTCAACTCGCGAAAGATCTGATCGGGAAGCACATGCCTGGGTTTGAAGCCTTTGCCGAGACAGCTGAGCCAGAAACGTCCGGCGAACTAGAAGAGAAGCAGGTAGTAAATGCACCGCGCTGGCGACGCTGGCGAGATCGCAATAAGTTAATCACTATCGATCTAAAAATCTGAAAGCTATATATACGTTACAAAACAATATCTAGGAGAAAAGGCTCATGGCGGCCATCGAAGAGCACAAGCCGATAGAAAAGCGCAGGGCACTGGGTCGTGGGCTGGATTCCCTTTTGCCTGCGGGCCCGCGTGTTGTGGCCGCTGCCGCACCGGCGGTAATGCCGTCTGCTGCTGCTGCTGCAATTTCTGAGCACACGCCCGAGCGCTTGCGGCCGGAAGGCGATGTGGTCGAGCAGATTCCGTTGGAGCTGATCGACGAAAACCCTTATCAGACGCGGCGCAACTTTGATCCTGCCGCGCTGAACGAATTGGCGGACTCGATCCGCGCCAGCGGCCTGGCTCAGCCCATCGTGGTTCGGCCGGGAGCGGATGGACGCTATGTGTTGGTGTTGGGCGAACGTCGCTGCCGGGCGTCTAAGCTGGCGGGGAAGACAACGGTTTCCGCAATCGTCCGGCGGCTCGGCGATGAGCAAGCCGCGGAGATGACGATTGTCGAAAACCTCCAACGCCAGGACCTGAATTGCCTGGAGCAGTCCCAGGCCTTTGCGCGCCTGAGCCGCGATTTCAATCTGACCCAGGAACAAATCGGCCAGCGTACAGGGGTTTCGCGCGAGTCGGTGGCGAACTACATCCGCCTGATGAAGCTGCCGGATTCGGTCCAGCAACTTCTTGGAGAAGGGAAGCTCGGCTTCAGCGAAGCGAAACTGTTACTCGAAGCGATGCCGTTCCTTGAATCAACTGGGATTGAGCTCCTGGCGAAAACCGCGGCCGAGCTCGGGCTAACAGTCCAGCAACTTAAATCCCGCGTGGACGCGCTGAAGAACCCAGAATTCGGGAAGCCTGAACCGCTGAAAGAGATAACGGTCGACCCCAATGTCCGCGCCGCCCAAACCGAACTCGAACGCCTGCTGGGCACTCGAGTTCGGATCACAGATCACAAAGGCAAGGGAAAGATCGTGATCGAGTACCGCAATCTTGAGGACTTCGACCGAGTGCTGGAGCTGCTGAGAGCGGACTAGCCGAACCACGCGAGGCACGCACCAGAAAAGTAAAAGCGGGAAATGAACACCGGAAATACCACAGCCACGGGTATTCCTCTGGAGTTTTGACTAGACCACGCCGCACTGGATTTTGCCTGATGTACTCAAGCTTTTCTTCTAGGCTCTCCTGAGAGCGTAGGACGTGGTCGAAGGATTCTTCCTGCCAGATTGGGCCAGAAGAACCCAGCAACTTATTTATTCTTCGGGCTGAGGAGCCCTTGATCAGCTTCAAAATTGCGGGAAGGCCATACGGCCAGCCTCTCTCATCACAGAGCGGATTCAGTAGCAGATGCACATGTTCCGGCATTACAACAGCAGCATGAAGCTGGTAGCGTTTTTTGTGATCGTGCAGGCAACTCTGGAGCACGAGGTTGCGAGCTTCTGGAGGGAAAGGCTCTGCGTTCCCCTTGCAGAAGGTCACGAAGACGGCTCGTCCGGCTTTCTGGTAGTGCGGCAGCATGCGCCGGTATTCGTACATTCTTTGTCGTCTTTGATGTTGTACTAAAAAGTCAGTCCTGTCGTCTGTGATCAATGAACAACGGCCTGTGCGGAATCCCGGCTTTTGTCGGACAAGAGTGTCCGACCCACACAGTCCTTGCCCGGCTACCTATAGTTCTAGCCTTTCTTGACCCCATCAGGTACAATGGAAGTGCGTTTGATTTAGCGGTACCCTGCAATTAGCAACTCCCGCCTTGTGCGTGAACTACCTGCAGAAAGTCCGGCGAAAACTCAGCGCGATTTCAACAACAAAGGAACAAAGCAACAACATGGAAACAGGAACAGTAAAGTGGTTTAACGACGCCAAAGGTTATGGGTTTATCAGCCGCCAGAACGGCGAGGATGTGTTTGTACACTTCTCGGCTATTCAAGCCGGTGGCTTCCGCAGCCTGCAAGAGGGCCAGCAAGTGTCATTCGACGTGGTCAAAGGCCCGAAAGGGTGGCAAGCCGAGAACGTGAAGGCTGTCTAATAAACCACTTACAATTCGTTCAAGGGCGACCTGAAAAGGTCGCCTTTTTGTTTGGGTGAAAAACTGTTGTTGGTAGTCGGCGCGGTCGGCTTGCTTTAATAGTACGCCTCGTAATAGTACTATACGTATCATGGATCGGATTCCAAGTCTTGGGCACGCGATTCTGGGACTCGTCCAACACACTCCCTGTTCCGGATACGACTTAAGAAAGGTTTTTGCGAGCACGGCCATGAAGAGTTACAGCGACAGCCCAGGTGCGATCTACCCCGCGCTCCGGCGACTAGATCAGCAGGGGTTGATCCGAGGCCGAATTCAGCAGGGTTCGGGATTGCGCCGTCGGCAAGTCTTTCACGTCACCGCCAAGGGAATTGTCGAACTCAACAAATGGATTGCCCGGCCACTAACCCAGGACGACCTCGCAGGCGGACTGAAGGAAGTGATGCTCCGCTTTGCATTCTCAGAACACGCAGCCGGAGCTGACGCCTCGGTGCAACTGATCCGGGATCTCCGTGTGCAGCTTGAAGAGTATGTCCCCACGCTCCATACACAACTGAAGGCCGGAAAGGCGGCCATGTCGCGGTCGGGCCGGCTGGCACTGGAAAGCGGGATCCGGAGCTATGAGTCCTTACTGGAATGGACCAGGTATGCGCTAGCAAGCTACTCAAGAAAGGAATGACATTATGACAATCTTCAATGCTGTGCTGAAAGTCCTGATTGCGGGAGTCGCAATCTTCATTTTCCAAATGATCGCGGCCGCGATTGTTCCGGTTAAGGTAACGATGCTCCCCCACACGCTGCCTTGGCTCATAGTTGCGAACTTTATGACTGCAGCTACTCTTGTGCTGGTGGCGAGCCGGTCCGAGTGGAGAGGATGGCGTTTGGGAGTGGCGATCTCGACGATCCCGATCGTGCTGGGCTTGATCAACATGATTGAAGGCGCGATTTTCCTGACGAATTCTGGCATCGATTGGCCGAGCATCATGGCTCATACCGTGATCACTTACGAATTGGCTGTCCCGCTCTGGATTCTGTTGTTTGCGAAGCGCGAGGAATCCAAGGGAGAATCTTATCATCCGGTGGATTCCCGGCCATTTAGCGAGAGGCTTTGGAAATTTGCCGCCTGCGATGTCAGCTATCTGGTGCTGTATTTCCTTGCCGGGACGATTATTTTTCCGTTTGTGAAGGATTTTTACGCTAGCCAAACTCTGCCACTTGCGGGCCGACTGATTGCCATGCAGCTTCTGGTTCGTGGCCCAATTCTGGTCGGGCTTTGCTTGCTGTTACTGCGACTGCTGCGCTTGCCTCGCGTTTCTGGGGCTCTCGCCGTCGGAGTAGTGCTGGCCCTCTTGAACGGCGTCGCACCGCTGTTGATCCCGAACCCATATTTGCCTGACCCAGTTCGAAGGGCGCATTTCTTTGAGATCGCCAGTTCAAATTTTGTGTTTGGCGGGATTGTGGGCTGGCTTTGGGGGCGATCTGGTTCCACCGCTCGGGCGCTCAGCCAAAGCCAGGCCGCCTAGTGGGCTGCCGAAGCCGGCCGACGCAGCATTTGAGAGATAACTGTCGCTAGGAGCAACAGGGTCATCAGCGAAATTGTCCCTAGCGAAATCGCGCAATAGATGCACCATACGCCCAGCACATGGGCCTCGATTCGGGCCAGGTAGAGCGAGAAAGCCAGGCCCGCAAGAGCCAGGACCAGCATCAGGCGATAGGCGCGCATCAATGAAAGGATGCCGAGGATGAGATATCCGGCAATTCCGATCACAGCCACCGGAACTCCGCTGATTACGGCATAAGGGCTGTGGTTGACGATGCCGCAGTCCCAGCGCTCGTTGATGCTGCATGGGGAAAGGTCTGTACGGTAGTGCTCACGGAGCGCGAACGAGGATGCGACGATACCGACAATCGCGAATATCAACAGTGCGTATTTCATAGTTCGAGATTACACCGAGCTCCTCTCAGTGGTTGATCAAAAGCTTAAACCACAGCGGACACAGAGGAGAACAGAGGAAACCGAGAAACCCTTGACCGCACTCATTTTGACGTGGGCACAGCAGCATGTCCGGTGACGGTTATGTTCTCCAGCCAGGATTTTTCATCCTGGACCACCACGTCGGCGGTAATGGCGTCTCCGGGCGCGAGTTTGTCTGCTTCGCCCTCCGGCTTGACGTTGTAGGGCATGGTCATGGCTTCCATGAAATCGGGGATGGTCTCGCTGTCCACGTTGACCATCTTGGATTGCTTGTCAATGGAGACTACTTTGCCTTTTAGGTGATAGCGCTTGGCGTTGCTGCTGGTCTGGTTAGCAGCATGGTTGCAAGACGTAGCAAAGAGAATCAGAAGGCAAGCCGCGACGGACGAAAGCTTAAGTGGAATCCAGTTCTTCATTGCTCTCCTTTATATGTTTCACCGGTTCGATGTGTCGCAAAATTGCGTGGCGCCCTGCGGGGCGGGGGGCGAGTTCCACTCTGACCCGGCACTTACGTGCCGGGCTGTCATATGCCGCTCCTTCGGAGCTGGTTCTGGAATGTTCCTCTTCAATTTGTTTGTCATCGAGTTTAGACGAACTCGCACACACAATTGTCAATCCGCCCAGAACTAGTAGCGAAAACTGTATCTCAACTGCGCTGAGATTTCCCTCGGGTTGACGAAGTGCGTGCCGCCGAAGGTGTTGCTGTTGTCGAGCATGTAGTGGTCATTCGAGAGATTCAATCCAGTGAGGCGGATGGTGAACCGCTCCCCAAATGACTTCGCCAGGGCAAGATCGAAAGTCGTGTGCGCTGGAAGATGGGTCGGAGCGGTCCAGCCATCGCCATTCAGAAATCCCGAGCCGTAATTCAGATCGAAAGCAGCCGAACTTTTCCACGGCAAGCCAAGATTGAACCCTGTGGACAAAGTGTCGCGCTGGTCGTGATCGAGAAAGCACAACGTGTCGCACGAGTCTCCGGTTATGAGACCGCCGGTTACGATGCCGGACCACTCCGCAGACTGATGCGAATACGCAAGATGAATATTCGCGTGGCCAATATTAGGCGATTTGACGCTGGCTTCCCAGCCGCGAATGCGAGCATGTTCGAGCGTCAGCGGGAAAAAAACGTTGGAGCTACCGAGTGCGTCGTGGTCGAAGAAATTGTGGGCGCCAGTGCGGAAATTTGAGATGTCGAAAGTCCAACCTTGGAACGGAATCGCCAAGCCGAACTCCCGCTGCTCGTCGCGCTCACCGTGCAAGGGAAGGAACGGATTTGAGCTCAACACAGCGCCGGTGACCGTGACCAGTGGTGGCGCCTGATAGTAGCGTCCATAAAAAGCGCGCAGCACCCAGCCGACATGTGGAATTTGTACAGCAGCACCGACACGCGGATCGGCAGCATTCTCGTTGACCGGGCCTCCATAATGGGTCAGGCGCAACCCGCCGTTGAACGTCAGCCAGCTTGCTGCCTTGTATTGTTCCTCCGCGAAGAGGGCTTCGATGTTGGCCCACGGAATCGTTCTCGAAGGACTAACGCCATCCGGCCCGCCCGGAGGATCAGTTGCAACCGAATAGAACTGATTATCGCGCTCGCCAAAAACCTGAAACCCCGCATGGAAATTATGCTGTCCGCGGGTGATGCCGATGGTGCTGAGTCCGCCCACATAATTCGAGCCACGGTCGTATTCGGAGCGGATGATGTCGTCAGAGTCTCCGTCGTAATGCGCGCGGTTGAAGTGGTAAAACGGTGAGACGGTGAGTACGATGCCACTTCCGATGGTGTGCAGCCATGTCAAGTTCACAAAGTCGTCGCGCTCGTTCTCCACATCGTGCAAGAGCGGTGTCGCTGCCGGGTCAATCGGAACCTGATAGTGATCGCCGCGAACAGAGGTGATCAGACGAAGCTGGTCGGCGGGGTCCTTATTAAAGATGACCGAACCGAAGCCGCTCAATCCCGCAGCCTGGTCGTTGATGACTTGCGAGACCGGCGTTTCCAGACCGAGATCAGTCCGATAGCCGGTCAAGCTTCCGTAATAGGCGAAGCGCTCGGTATGGTCGCCGAAACTGATCTGATCATTCGTGTCATTGAAGCTGCCAAAGCTGGTGACCAGTTCAGCCTCTCGGTTGCGCTCAAATCCGGAACGCGTAACTACGTTGAACACGCCATAGGTGCGGTCACCATACTCCGCCGAATATCCGCCACGTTGGACCTCGATGTTGTCGATGTCTTTCGGATCGAATTGTGGACCGACGTTGGAAGCAATGCTGGTATTCGGGACCGGCACACCGTCAAGCAGCCAGGAAATCTGGTGTCCTCCGCGAATGTGGAGCTGGTCGTGGACCATGTAAGCGCCGGGAACGTAGTCGCCAATCATGGACATGCTGTTCGTCTGTGTTGCGCCGGGAGATGCCTCGATTTGTTGGCGGCTCACGATGCTTGTGGTCGTGGACGAGTCTGGATTGACGCCCTGGAGAGTGTCGCTAACCTGGACGGTTTCATTCGAACTCGTAACCGTAAGCGGGAAGTGCAGACGCGCCTCGCGGCCTGAGGCCAGCGCAAGCGTCTGTACTTGCGGCGCGAAACCCTCGGCCTCTACCGTTACGGTGTAGTTTCCCAGTGGGACATTGTCGAAGCGGAATTGTCCCAAGTCGTCGCTGGTTACGTTTTGCGACCAGTCGGAGTTGTCAGCCCGAACCGTGACTTTTGCACCCTGGACCGGGCGATGCTGCGGGTCATGGATAAGGCCGCGAATGGAGCCGAAGATTGTGGCGGCGGCGATTCCCGTTGTGAATGTTGCTACTAGAGCTAAGAGAATAATTTTGCGAGCCAATGGACTCTCTCCTCTGAAGCTAACGCACCAGCGTGAAGGGCAACGCCTGGGGCTCGCTCAGGTGCAAGCTCTCGGCGTGGCCTACGAAGGGATCGAATTCGCGCTGGGCAGCCGCTATCGCGCAGAATCGCTCCCGACGGGGTTTCTGATTAGAGGAGAGACAGAGGAGGACCGCGCGCACTCAACTGCTGCCCGTCCGCTCTGTAGCCGCGATCAAGGGCCGTATGGGCGACGAATCCCGCGACTGCCGGCGTGGAAAACTTGACTTTCGCAGACTCCAGGCCGGTGAAAGCCGCGAGTGGGATAGGCGTTGAGTATGGACAGTTGTTTTGCGGAGCGTGAAATCCTGCTTCGCTGGAAGATCCCTGACAATGGTGCAGACCGGCCCGCAAGCAGCAGGCGTGGATGGTGGAAAGCTGGATGGCGGCCAAAAACGGAGTTAGAACTCCCGCCCAAACTAGCGCCAACGCGAAATAGGCCGAGAGTCGCCGCATAAAGTAAAGATGCTATCACAACACATTTTGATGTAAGCGGTCGTGTGGGTCGGACACTCTTGTCCGACACCGTGGACGTTGCTCTTCGTAAATCGAACCTTTCCGCTGTCTCACCAAGGAACGAGTCCGCACAGATCCTGACATTTGTCGGACAAGAGTGTCCGACCCACACGGGCAGTGGTTGACGCCTGAAGCCCGAAAACTGCCTTTCCAGAGTTGAGCCGTCAAATTCCAGTGTGTTAGATTCGTGGCTTCGCTCGAAGGGATAAGCCTATGAAGGTTTATGAAGGCGCGAACGTAAGGAATGTCGCAGTGGTCGGACACGGGCATGCGGGGAAGACATCGCTAGTCTCCGCCATGCTGTACACCGCGGGCGCAACTCAGCGGCTGGGACGTGTGGACGACGGTACCTCCGCTACTGATTATGACGACGAGGAAATTGCCCGCAAGATGTCGATTTCCGCTGGCCTTGCCTATGCCGAATGGGGCAATACGAAAATCAATTTCGTGGACACTCCGGGATTCAACATGTTTGTCCACGAGGCCAAGATGGTGCTGCCGGTTGTCGACGCGGCCGTGGTAGTGGTGGACGGCGTGGCCGGCGTGGAAGTTGTGACCGAGCGTGTTTGGAATGACTGCGAAGAATACAAGACTCCGCGAGTGATCGTTGCCAGCCGTATGGACCGTGATCGGGCGGACGCAGAGCGGGTTTTGGAATCGCTGACCCGAGCATTCGGCCGCGCTGTGATTCCTCTGGAACTGCCGATCGGAAAAGAGAAGAGCTTGTCCGGTGTAGTGGACCTGGTCCACATGAAGGCGTACACCTACGAACTCGGTGGCAACGGTAAGGGCAAAGAAATAGAAATTCCGGCCAACATGAAAGACGTCGCGCAGGCGGCGCACGAGAAGCTGGTCGAGATGATTGCCGAAGGAAATGACGCCCTGATGGAAGAGTTCTTCGACAAAGGGACCATTCCCGAGGAGCATCTGATTCCGGCGCTGCACGACGCGATCCGCGAAGACAAGATTTTTCCCGTCCTATTCGCCTCCGGTCTGGGTAACATCAGCGTCGACCGCCTGATGGACTTCATCGTGGATTTCACTCCGGCGGCGACTGAGCATGAATCCATTCGCGGCGAGGTTACATCGGGCAATGGTGAACCGCCGGCGCGGAAAGAGTCGGATTCCGAGCCAGTTTCACTATTTGTGTTCAAGACCGTTTCCGATCCTTTTGCCGGGCGCATCTCCTACTTCAAAGTTTTTTCCGGCGTTCTGAAAAACGACGCTTCGCTGCAGAATTTTTCGCGCGGTTCGCAGGAGAAGCTGGCGCACATCTCCATCATGCAGGGGAAAACGGCGGTGCCAGTGAATGAATTGCACGCCGGCGATATCGGCGCGGTGGCCAAGTTGAAAGACACACTCACCGGCGACACGCTCGGCGACAAGTCGGCACCGATTTTGTATCCCAAAGTGAAGCTGCCTGAACCAGCGATCACGTTTGCTATCGAGCCCAAGAGCCGCGCCGATGAAGACAAGCTAGGCCCTGGCATACACAAGCTGATGGAAGAAGATGCGATGCTGCGCTTTTTCCGCGATGCGCAGACAAAGGAGTTCCTGATTGCCGGCACCGGGCAACAGCATATCGAAGTCGTCGTGGCAAAACTAAAGAAGCGATACCACACCGAAGTGGTGCTTAAGGCGCCCAAAGTTCCGTATCGTGAGACTATTCGCGGTCGCGCCGACGTGCAGGGTCGTCACAAGAAGCAGACCGGAGGCCACGGGCAGTACGGTGATTGCAAGATCAAGATGGAACCGATGCCGCGCGGCGGCCAATTTGAGTTTGTGAATGATATTTTTGGCGGCGCCATCCCCAAGAACTATATCCCCGCCATCGAAAAGGGAATCAAGGACGCAGCGGCGCGTGGGTATCTGGCAGGATTTCCAGTGGTGGATTTTCGCGTGGTGCTTTACGACGGGTCGTATCACGACGTGGATTCGAACGACATGTCGTTTCAGATGGCGGGCCGCATCGCATTCAGAAAAGCCATGGAGCAGGCCAAGCCTACGCTGCTCGAACCGGTCATGGCAGCCGAAATTACGGTGCCCGACGAGTTCGCCGGCTCCATCATGGGCGACCTGAACGGGCGCCGCGGTCGCATTCAGGGCATGGACAACAAGGGCGGCAACACCGTGGTGCGGGCCGAAGTGCCGATGGCGGAGATGCTGACCTACGGGGTTGACCTCACCGCCATGACTCAAGGCCGCGGCAGCTTCAACATGGAAATGCATCACTACGATGTTGTGCCGGCGCAATTGCAGGAGAAGATTATTGAGAAGGCGCGGGCGGAGCGGGGCGAGGTGAAGGAAGAAGAGGAGTAGGGTGGAAGCCAGCGTTGATGTAACCCGATTGAGGCGAACACGTGCGACTGAAATCGGTGATTTTTGGAGGGACGGCAGCCCACTCTCTGTCCATCAACGCTTGGCTAATTCTTGGTGGGCCTGGCTTCTCTGGGCCTTCATCCTCGAAGATAGCGCAAGGTGCATAGCCCAGAGCTTTTCATATACCGAACGTTCGAAAGGCAGCGTCGTGATGCCATCGGCATTCGGTGTCCGTGCCATGCTTATCGGCTACGCCATCGAGTGTGCCTTGAAAGGCTTATGGGTCAAGAAGGGCAACACAATTGTCCGGCGTGGGAGATATGTGCGGGTACCGGGAGCACGCGACCATGATCTTGTTCAGCTAGCCCGGCAGGTCGGTTTTTCCGCGTCCAATTTGGAGGCGGATGTCCTCGGCGGCATGTCGAAGTTCGCAACGTTTGCGGGTCGATACCCCATCGCGAAGACGCCCGATGCAATGCAGCCAAATCAACTAGACGGCTTCGGCCCCGTGGATGTCTGCTTTTTTTCCAAACGAGATTTTCGAACAGCTAACAGCATCCTAAACAAGGTTATCACCCTCATTTCTGGTAAGAAACGCCGTGCCATCCCGCGGTACTCGGCGTTATCCAACAACCGCAGGACGGTAATTTCTGGTGGAGTGTTGGCAAGTCCTTTCACTGGCGTCCAGGCTCGGCTCAGTGAGCTTACACGGTCTTCAGCGCTTGCGCCTTCGCCAGCTCCGCTTGGCGCCTAACGGTCATAGCCCAAGATTTCGTCCGCGGAACGAGAGTCTAGCGTGGCAGGGCGTCAACGCGAGCCAAAATCTCTTGCACTTGGCCCGCCAGCATACTTGCGTTTCGCTTGGCTGTGAGGCGTTGCAAGCGCTCTTCAAAGGACTTTTGGATCGCTTCGGTAAGCGACTCGCCTGTCTCGCGCGCCACCGGCCGCGCGAGGCGTTCCGTGGTCTCGTCGTTAATCTTTATCGTCACAGCTAGTAGTATGAACCATCCCCATGCACGAGGGAACTTATGCGAATGGTGAATTGTGCTTTAGTAGCTTTTCTCGTGTGCGCTGCTTCCATCTCCCTTTGGTCCCAAAGCGTACGCGATCCAACGAAGAACCGCGCGGCCATCATCGCCCTCGAGCAGGAATGGCTGCATGCCAGCGATGCCGCGACGCTCGATCGGATCCTGGCTTCTGACTTTGTCCACGTTGTGCCCGTGGATCATTTCCTGACCAAGCAAGAGCATATTGATTGGACCGTCAAGCATCCTGAGCCGAAAGACCGGCACACCAGGTTCGACAAGCTGAATGTCAGGCTTTACGGCGATGTTGGCATCGTCAACGGGTCGGTGATTGCCACTGACCCAAACGGCAAAGAGCTCGACCGGACCATGTTTACCGATGTCTTTGTATATCGCGACGGGCGCTGGCAAGCGGTGAACGGGCAGGAGAATGGGATACGAGCGGCGCCGACGAAGTAAGGCTAATACTCGACCTGCACTGTTTTCTGCTTCTCCCGAATGCGACAGAGGTGATAAGAGTTGACGTAAGGTCCCTCTCTCGCCCTAATCGGGCGAGTTCGGGATGACAACTGCGCAGCGAACGAATGCTACATGGGCCGATCACATAGGTTGGTTGGCTGCGGCAATCTCGTGGATCGCACTCTCCGCGGCGCGCAAGGGGACGGCAACATGCACGGTTTCGCCGGGATCGTTTACATCCACGATAATTGAGCCTCCAGACTTGGCAATGAGGACGTGTTCTCCGGGGTTAATGACTTCGACGAAAACGCCGTCGGGACATTGCTCAAGCGCGGGGAGGGCGGCGTCAATGATGGCCATATTGGCGCGCAGATTCTCCGCCGCCTCGGCGAGGGGCTCCCGGGGGACGAACTTCAGAGTGACGGGAACCAGTGCGGCGGGAACGATCAGGCTTATGTGATGGCCATCCGCCTGTTTCTCGTCAACTTTTACGTGAATGAACCCTTCGCTCGACAAAGCTGCACCGCCGACGAGCACCGCTCCCATAAAGCCAACGCCGATTTTGGCAAGAATAATCATTTGCGTTTCTCCTCTGGTTGAGACCTGGTTGACCTCAGCTATTTGTCGGTGCTGTTCGAATCAATCCACACGCGGACGGATTCATCGTGGCCTACCACACTGACCAGAGTGACGTCGCCGGCATTTTGCAGTGCCCGGATCGCGGCTTCGACGTTGAGCTGATTCTCGCTGGTGTCGGAAATGAGCGCCTGAGCCACGTCCCAAGGAATGGTCACGTCCACTTTCTCTTTGCTCCCCTTGTCGATCACGTGGACCACCAACTTGCCGTGCTCTTTAGCGACATGGACGTCGCTGTCGTTCTGCTGCACGGTCACAAATTCGCCTTCCGGGGCGGTTTTGAGGGCTTCGAGAATGGCTTTCACGTTCACGTTGTCGGCGGTGAAGCCTCCGATCTGAATTTTGCCGTCTCGGAGCTGCCCGTGGTTGATGGCCGGGATGACCTTCTCAGCAAGCGAAAGCGGGACATTCACGCGAACCAGTTCGTGGGTAGTTGGGTTCGTGACCCGTACGTGCAGATAGCGTTCCAGGGAAGCAGCCCAGACGACCGTTCCCGCCACGAGCACGGCGAGCAGCGGCAAACCTTTTTTCATAATGTTCATAATGATGGTCCTTTCAGAACCTATTTAAATGGCGTCCCCGGTCCACGGAGAGATACCCTCCGGGCGTCTGGAGGGAGTTACGCAGCGGAGACAGGGAAAGTTCCGGGGATTTTTCGCATCGCCGCAAAGGCAGGGCCGGAGCTGCGCTCCGGAGGCGGATAAGGCACCCACCCCTACAATTGCCATTTTTTTGGCGACCTCAATCCCCCAATTGCCTGAATCGCGATTTCCGCTTACTATCCGGCCAGTGGCCTCCATCAAACAGAACCCGGATTTGAAAGATCGCCTAGTCTCAGCGGTTCCGGTCGAAGATGATTCTTCGTTTGAGCTAAAGCTGCGGCCACAGCGGCTTGGGGAATTCATTGGGCAGGCCAAAGTCAAAGAAAACCTGGCGGTAGCAATCGAAGCGGCCCGTTCCCGCGGCGAGGCGCTCGATCATGTGCTGTTGTATGGACCTCCAGGGCTGGGCAAGACGACACTTGCAACCATTATCGCGAACGAGATGGCTGTGGCATTCCAGCAGACTTCAGGGCCGACGCTGCAGATCAAGGGTGATTTGACCGCGGTCCTGACCAATCTGCGCGAAAAACAGGTCTTCTTTATTGACGAAGTGCATCGCCTGCAACCGGCGCTGGAAGAAATCCTGTATTCCGCGCTAGAAGACTACAAGCTCGACATCCTGATCGGCCAGGGCCCTGCGGCGCGCACCCACACTATGGATGTGAAGCCGTTCACCTTCATTGGCGCGACTACGCGGGCAGGCCTGCTTTCGGCGCCGCTGCGTTCGCGCTTTGGCATCGTGTTGCGGCTGGAATTTTATAGCCACGAGGACCTGCGAATCATCGTCGAGCGTTCGGCAGAAATTCTGGGTGTGGAAATTAATCGCGAAGGCTCGCTCGAAATCGCCAGTCGCTCGCGGGGAACTCCAAGAATCGCCAACCGCTTATTGCGGCGGATCCGGGACTATGCGCAAGTGCGGAGCGCGGGGAAAATTGATTTGCCCACTGCACAGGCCGCGCTGCAGATGCTCGAAGTGGACCGCTACGGTTTTGATGAAGTGGACCGCAAGCTGCTGCTGACCATTATCGAGAAATATCAAGGCGGGCCTGTGGGAGTAAACACGCTGGCCGCGGCACTGGCGGAGGAACCCGACGCGATCGAAGAAATCTACGAGCCGTTCCTGATCCAGATCGGGTTTCTGAACCGTACTCCACGCGGTCGAGTGGCCACGCAGCTTGCCTATGAGCATTTCGGCATCACGCCCAATCGGAGGCAGAGTTCGTTGTTCTAGTGCTCAGCCATCAGCTCTCAGCTTTAACCCAAAAGATTCCCGACCCTTAGTACAATTCTTCAAATGATTGCGCATCTCCGTGGAAAACTGATATCGCGGCACCCCAATGAAGTGATCGTCGAAACCATGGGCGTGGGCTACGATGTCACCATCTCTGTGCCCACGTTTTCGGAACTGCCACCCGCCGGCAGCGAGGTAGCTCTACACATTCATACTCATGTTCGCGAAGACCAGATCGCGTTGTATGGATTTCTGCGTCCCGAGGAGAAACAACTCTTTGAGAAGTTGATTACGGTCAGCGGAATCGGGCCAAAGCTGGCCATCACGATTTTGAGCGGAATGCCGGCGGACGACATGGTGAATGCGATCCGTGGAAATGATTTAGCGCGGCTCACGAAGATTCCCGGCATCGGCAGGAAAACCGCCGAGCGCATGGTGCTGGAGTTGCGCGATAAATTGCCGCCTTCAGGGACCAACCAAGTGCATGTAGTCCCTTCGCTGAGCGCAACCCAGGAAGATGTATTATCAGCGCTGATGAATCTGGGATATCAGAGACCCGCGGCGGAGAAAGCATTGCGGTCTGTAGAGAAAAACGGCTCGTTCGATGCGATGTTCCGGGCGGCCCTGGCAGTGATGGCGAAGTAGGTTGCGGCCCGGCTGAATCCACGTCCACTAATGGCTCTTCCGCTATACAGTTACTTGCCAATGCAGAAGCGGCTGAAAATCAGATTAAGTATGTCATCGTTTGTGGTTGCGCCGGTGATTTCGTCGAGTGGGCGGAGCGCGTTGTAAAGGTCGAGGAGAAGCATTTCGTGGGGGACGCGGTTGTGGACCGCGGTTTGGGCAGCATCCAGAGCGATTAGCGAATCTCGCACTAGAGATTGGTGGCGTGCGTTGGTGAGAAACCCGGATTCCGAGTGAGTGCCAGCTTCGCCGGTCACATGATGAAGGATCGCGGCGCGAAGTTCCGGAATGCCTTCGCCAGTGAGAGCGGAAGTGCGGAGGTTGACACGTGTAGAAGTCTGTCGGACAGGAGTGTCAGACCCACACGGGCATTGCAAGTCTGCTTTGTTCTCCACGACTATTGCTGTCCGCTGCGCCGCCTGCCTGAGGAGTTCTTTGTCCTCGTCTGCTGGCGTCTGCGACGCATCAAGCACGACCAGCACGAGGTCGGCATCGGCCAGCGCCTCCATTGATTTCTGGATTCCAATGCTTTCGGCCTCATCAAGCGCGCGGCGGATGCCGGCGGTGTCTACGAGTTTCACCGGAATGCCACCGATCGCAACTGTCTCCGTCACCAGGTCGCGCGTTGTGCCCGGAGTGGCGGTAACGATAGCCCGTTCGCGCTCGACCAGGCGATTGAACAGACTTGACTTGCCGACGTTTGGACGGCCGACAATCGCGAGTGTCAGCCCATCGTGGACAATTTTCCCGTAGGCAAAAGACCTTGAGAGTTCTTCAAGAGGAGAGAGAATTGCGGCGATATGCTGGAGAATTTGATCAGACGGCATCACTGAAACGTCGTCTTCGGCGAAATCAATTCCCGCTTCCAGCACTGCAATCAATTCGACTAATTTCTGCTTGATCGGTTGCAGGCGGCGGGAAAGGGCACCTTCAAGTTGCTGAGCAGCGATCTTTGCTTGATAGAGTGTCTGCGACTCGATCAGGTCGCGGACAGCTTCGGCCTGGGTTAGGTCAATGCGTCCGTTGAGAAAAGCGCGCATGGTGAACTCGCCGGGTTCGGCAAGTCGGGCGCCGCGGGCAAGGGCAAGCTCAACGATGTGGCGCAGAACAACGGGTGATCCGTGGGCAGAAATTTCGATGATGTCGTCGGTAGTATACGAATGCGGCTTTGCGAAATAGGTGACGACAACTTCGTCGATGCGCTGCCTATGTGGCGTGGGCACTGGCGGCATAACAGCTTGTTGCGAGGCACTTCCGGCCTCGCACTCAACTTCGCGGGCGAGGGCGCCCGCGCCACATGGCTCGATCAGCTCCCCGAACACTGCACGCCCTGGCTCTAAATCGTGCATGAGGCGGAGCATGGGCAGCGCGATGGAGCGAGCTTCGGGCCCCGCGATGCGGACAATGCCGATCCCTCCACGGCCGGGAGGAGTGGCCAGCGCGACTATGGTGTCGTCAAGGTTCAACAGATTGATTGTATTTGAGCATGCATTCCGTGAGACCACGCACTGCTGGTGGAAACTTCGGGCAGAAAGTACAATCGTTGTCTTGCATATGGCAGACGTGCGCCGAGGACTGATCATCGTCAACACCGGGCCGGGTAAAGGCAAAACTACAGCTGCGATGGGGACGGCGTTGCGCGCTGTGGGACAAGACATGCGCGTGCTCATGCTGCAATTCCTGAAAGGTTCTTGGCACTACGGCGAGCTGGACGCGGTCAAGCCCTTCGGCGACAAGTTCATCATGAAACAGATGGGGCGCGGCTTTGTGAAAGTCGGTGCGGAGAAGCCCGATCCGGAAGATCTGCGCATGGCGGAAGAAGCTTGGGCGGAAGGCGAACGCGCGATCCAGTCTGGCGAGTGGGACTTGGTGATTCTCGATGAGATCAACTATGCGATCAGCTACGGCATGCTCGATCCTGCAAAGGTGGTTGAAGGATTGAAGCGGAAGCCGGAGATGGTGCACGTGATCTTGACGGGACGCAATGCGCATCCGACAATTGTCGAGCTTGCCGACACTGTGACCGAAATGCGCCAGGTAAAGCACGCATACGAAAAAGGCGTTATGGCGCAGAGAGGGATTGAGTATTGACCATTTACGAATTGAATTACGAATTGAAGAATTTTCGAATTGTCGAATTGAAAGTGAAAACAAAATCCGGCAATCCGTAAATCCTCAAATTTGCCAATTTTTATGGCTTGGTTTAAGCGGCAATCCGGCGATCTGGATCCTTCAGGCGAAAAGAAGGTGCGTACCGAAGGACTGTGGGTGAAGTGTGACGATTGCCGGCAGGTCATCTGGAAAAAAGACCTGGAAGAAAACCTGAACGTTTGCCCGAAATGCGGTAAGCACTTCCGTATTGACGCGCGTACCCGGCTGGCGCAACTGTTCGACGAAGGCGAGTACGAGACATTCAGCGACAATCTGGCGTCGACCGATCCGCTGAAATTTACGGATTTGAAACCTTATTCCGAGCGGCTGAAACGCGCGCAAGACGAAACCGGGTTGAGCGACGCGGTGATCAATGCACGCGGCAAGTTCTATGGTCGCCCGGTGATCGTGAGCGCTATGGAGTATGGATTCATCGGCGGCAGCATGGGTTCGGTAGTCGGCGAAGTGATTACGCGGGCAATCGAGCAATCGCTGGAGAGCAAGCAGCCGTTAATTATCGTCTCCGCTTCCGGCGGCGCGCGCATGATGGAAGGTGTATTGAGCCTGATGCAACTGGCAAAGATCTCCGCGGCGCTGGCGAAACTGGATGAGGCGCGCGTCCCTTTCATTTCCGTGCTGACGGATCCGACGACCGGTGGAGTAACTGCGTCGTTTGCCATGCTGGGCGATCTGAACATCGCCGAACCCGGCGCGCTGATTGGATTCGCAGGGCCGCGCGTGATCGAACAGACGATTCGGCAGAAACTTCCGCCTGGGTTCCAACGCAGCGAGTTTTTGCTCGAACATGGAATGCTGGATGCCGTGGTGCATCGTAAAGAGCTTAAGTCGTATATCTCGCGCGCGCTGGATTTTATGACACCCGCCGTCGGCCATCAGCCGTCCGCCATCGGCTAGAATCTCATACAACGGGGCTATGGATAGTTCCTACCAGATTGCCGTGGAACGGATGTATGCGCTCGGCCATGAGCTGGCGCAGACACTTTCGCACAAGTTCGACCTGGCGCATATGCGGGTGCTGCTGGCAGCGCTGGAGAATCCTGAGCGTCGCTTTCCGAGCGTTCTAATCGCCGGAACCAATGGCAAGGGCTCGACTGCGGCCACGCTGGCTTCGATCTTGCAGGCCTCCGGATTACGTACCGGACTCTACACATCGCCGCATCTGCTGAGAATCAATGAACGGATTCGGATTAATGGCGAAACGATCGCGGATGGCAAATTCGCGTTGCTGCACGACGTGGTAGAGCGAACCGCGGAGAGGTTGATCGAGGATGGAGAACTGCCCTGGCATCCAAGCTTCTTCGAAATGTTGACCGCGATCGCGTTTGAACACTTTGCCACCGGCAAAGCGGAAATTGCGGTTTTGGAAGTTGGAATGGGTGGGCGGCTGGACGCGACGAATGTGGTTGCGCCACGAGTGAGCGTGATCACAGACGTTGCCCTCGATCATCAGAAGTTTCTGGGCAATACAGTTACTGAGATTGCGAGAGAAAAAGTTGGGATTATCCGCGCTGGTGGGGTGGTGGTTACGCTGCCGCAGACACCCGAGGCCAATGACGTGATCGGGAATGCGATTCTTGATCTGGATGCGAAGCCGGTCAGCGCCGTGCAGTATGTGCCCCCGGTCTCTCCGGCTGCGCCAAACTATTTCAAGTCAAAATCATTTACCACAGAGGGCACAGGGGTCACAGAGGGAGCGAGAGAGACAATCTCTCGCTATCCCTTGCAGGTTATGGGGAAAGTGATTCTGGTGGAGACACCGCTGGTGGGGCGGCATCAACTGAGAAATATTGCGCTGGCTATTGCGGCGGCCGAAGAACTGAACAAGCAGGGATTCGGGATCACGCCGGAAAAAATTGAACGAGGCATTCGCGACACACGCTGGCCTGGGAGGTTTCATGTGATTCCGGCTAAAAGCGGACGACCGGAATTCGTGCTGGATGTGGCGCACAATCCGGCTGGAGCATGGGCGCTTCGCTCCGCGCTATCTTCCTACTATGAAGATCGGCGCATTGTCTTCGTATTCGGTGCGATGCATGATAAGGCCATTGGCGAGATTTCAGAGATTCTCTTCCCATTGGCCGAATCCGTGATCGCCACTTGCGCGGAGAACCCGCGGTCGGCCACTCCCGAAGAAATTCGCGAGGCGGCATCTCGTGTACAGACAGAGATGGAGCTTTCCCGTGATGTTCCCTCTGCCCTTGAGCGTGCTCGGGTGCTGGCAGCAACAGATGGAATTGTGGTAGTGACCGGATCTATCTATGTGGTCGGTGAGGCAATGCGCGCGCTGGGAGTCCCCGTCTGATGGAAAATAGTAGTGTGACAGAAGCGCGCCCAACCGGACAGGAAACTGCGGAGCAGGTTCAGCCGAAACAAACATCAAGAAAATACGGCCTGCTGAGCCGCCTGCGATCCTATTTCTTCTTTGACCTGCTGATCTGGCTCTACACCGTTGTCTTCGGTATTGCTTCCATTCCTTTCGGCTTCTTCGATAAAGACGGCAGCATCTTGCACAACTTTGCGCGCGCTTGGGCGAAGATGATCATGAAGACGATTTTTTCCCCACTCCGAGTCATAGGTTTGGAAAAGATCGACTCTTCCAAGACCCATGTTTATGCAGTGAATCATGCCTCGGCGCTCGATATTCCGGTGCTCTATGCGTATTTGCCGTTCCAGTTTCGGATCGTCCATAAAAAAGAGCTGCTGTCGTATCCGATTGTGGGCTGGCATTTGAAACGTTCGGGGCAGGTCTGCGTGGACCAGCAGCATCCGGCACGCTCGGTCGGGAGTATCCGGTCGGCACTTAAGACTCTCAAGGGCGGAATGCCTCTGGTGATTTTCCCTGAAGGGGGGCGCACACCAGATGGACGTATTCAGCCATTTCTCTCCGGAGCATTCTTTCTGGCAATCAAGGCGCAGGTAGATATTGTTCCGGTTGCGTTGGTGGGGACGTACGAACTGCTGCCGATGGACACGTATCACATCAAGCCCAGGCCCCTGGAGATGCGAGTAGGTGAACCGATTGCGACGGCGGGATTGACCCTGCGTGGGATGGAAGAGCTGTCGGAGAGGGTGCAGACGGAAATGGAGAAAATGTATTACAGGAATGCTTCTGGTACTAGCTAAAGGCTGTTGCAAAACCCAGGGCTCAACCGCTTGATTGACGCGGGTCGCTGATGCAGCCGCGTGGCAGATCTGCAGGTTCGCTATCTTTCATCGTTAATTTCCACCAAGAAAAATTGCTAGGCTTGCGCTCGTTATTTCCTTGACTGGTTTTATCTTACTCGATATACTCGAGTACATATATGATTGCCTCCAGCTCTTACCAAGCCTGGCTCTTCTATTCCCCTTTGGCCCGCCAAGCTGCCCTGCTCAAAGACGATTTGCTCGATCCCGTCGATCAACTGTTGGACGATCCCACATTGGTCGACCTGGTCCGCCAATGTCTGGCGACACGCAGCCCGCTTTCGCAGCGTACGGGGCGAACCGGAATGGCGCCCGATCGTCTGTTGCGCTGCTGTGTCATGAAGCACCTGAAGGGCTGGAGCTTCCGCGATCTGGAACGGGAGCTGCGCAGCAACCTGGTGTACCGCCGCTTCACCCACTTCGATGCCGAGGCTACCCCCGATTTCAGCACCTTCAGTCGCACCTTTGCCCTGCTGAGTCCGGCGATCACCGAAGAGATTCATCTGCGGGTGGTCGGCCTGGCCTGCGAGCAAGGCGTCGCCTCAGGACGAAAGCTACGCACCGACACCACCGTCGTGGAATCGAATGTTCATTATCCAACCGACAGCTCGCTTTTGGGCGACGGCATCCGTGTACTCAGCCGCAGCTTGCAACGCATCGCCCACGATTGTAAGCACGGAGCCGTGGAAGTGGTCGATCACGCACGCGCGGTCAAACATCGGCTATTAGAGATCAGCCGTGCCGCCAAGTGCCTCACCGAGGCCAACCAGCAGCGCATGCGGGACAGTTACCAGAAGTTGTTGGCTCTGACCCGGGGGGTGGTGCGACAGGCCAGCGACGTGATGCAACGATGGAGGAAGAAACGACTGAAGGTGGTGGGTAAATGGCTGCGGGTAGAAACGCAGATCGGCCAGCTACGACACTTTCTCCCCTTGGTCGAAAAGGTGATCCGCCAAACCAAGCAACGAGTGTTGGGCGGCGACCGCAACGTGGAGGGTAAGGTGTTGAGTCTGTTCGAAGCGCACACCGAAGTCGTTCGCAAAGGGAAAGCGCATAAGCCGAACGAGTTTGGTAGGCTGGTGCGCATTGACGAGGTGGAAAACGGCATCGTGAGCGGCTACCAAGTTTTCGCGGGTAATCCGGCCGATACCACGGCCTGGATCCCGGCTCTCCAACAACATCAAGCGTGCTTCGGGCAAGCACCCGCGATGGCCACCGGCGACCGCGGTTTCTTTTCTGCCACCAACGAGCAGGAGGCGCATGCTCTGGGAGTAAAAAAGGTGGCGCTGCCGGCCCGCGGGCGACTCTCGGCCACGCGATCGCAGCAACAGAAGCAACGCTGGTTCCGGCGAGCGCTGCGCTGGCGGGCCGGCTGTGAAGCCACCATCAGCACCTTGAAGCATCCCTTCTCCATGGGGCGAGCCACCTATAAAGGAGAGCTTGGATTTCAGCGCTACGTGGGCTGGTGTGTGATTACCAAGAATCTGTTTTCTATGGCTCGCGATCAAGAACGGCGGAGGAGCCATGGTCAGGTCCATTGATGCTACTGCCCAACGCCGCAAGCTGCTGGGCGAGATTGAACGTCTGGCCGCGATCGCCATCTTCGGAACGCTCTCGGAGACTTACCGCACCTGCGGGCGAGCGGGCTGCCATTGTCAGGGAGATGGACCCAAGCATGGTCCGCATCTGAATGTGAGCTACCGCGGGGAGAAGGGAAAGACCACTGGCTACTATGTTCCCAAGGGCGCCGAGCAGGCCACGCGAGAAGGAGTGGCCGCTTGGCAACAAATGCAGCAGTGTTTGCGTGAACTGGCGGAGCTGAATAAGGAGCGCAATTTGCTGCGTGCTCGTGAGGCTGATTCGCGATGAAACTATGGTTCCGTCTAACCCTGGTCTGCTGCCTACTGGTGTGTCTGTCAATGTTCCTCAGCCTTACTCAGGCAGTCCTGAACCAACCGCTACAGACTGTCGGCTTGGGACCACGGTTAGATCGCGGGGGAAAAGCCGCGTCCGACGCGTCCACAAGTTCGCTTGTCAGATGCATGGAATTCGATCCGGCGCGCGTTGGATCTCTGGTCCTCGACCGTGCCTTGAGTGCGGGCAATATTAGTCCACCCGGCGGGAAGACCCACGGGCCACCAGAACCGATGGGGCGTGAGCGAGTTGCCGATCAAGCCGGCAACTCAAACCACCGCCATCGAGCAACCTTCTCCACGAAATTACTGGCTTTCAACCGCCGAATTGAAGAACCGAGGTTTTGCAACAGCCTTTAGCTAG
>WNGK01001447.1_pt1 | contig 38219 bp, 40 predicted proteins | sample 5400601 | NCBI WGS metagenome assembly WNGK01 (sample SAMN13153376, study PRJNA577476) | soil metagenome | isolation source: 60 cm soil or saprolite under Garry oak tree replicate 1 | place: USA:California | collected 2016-06-15 | reverse complement strand
GTTGCAGCGATTCTGAGAAACGTGGTCTTGCCCGCGCCGTTGCGGCCGAGGAGGGTGAAAATCTCGCCGCGACCAATTGTTAAGGTGATGTCTGAGAGAGCTTGTGTCCTAGAACGGTGGTAGATCTTTGATAGAGACACGGCTTCTATTACATTCAATTATAGATCCTTCCATCTAATCCACCGCTATCTGCGGACCCTGCTTCCCTCGGTTGAAGGCGAAAACAAGTCTGGATTTCAGCTTTTGCCTATGGCCCGGTCCCTGGATCCTTTGGATTGACGCGCGAGAGTAATCTGCACGCAAGCTCGCTGATTTTTTCTTTAATATACACAGTGTCCTTGAACACTTCTGTAAATGTTAGTGGAAACTGGTTATGCTGGTGTAGACGGTGGAAGACTGTACTACGAGACGAGCGGAAAGGGTCCCGCGCTGGTCTTGATACATGCTGGATTCTTGGACAGCCGAATGTGGGATACCCAGTTCCAGCTATTTTCAGAGAACTACAGAGTCATCAGGTACGACGTTCGCGGTTTTGGCAACTCTGACGTCGCACGGACGAAATTCTCCGATTACAAGGATCTCCGCGGAATTCTCGATCATCTCGGAGCAAAAACGGCCTCTCTGGTGGGCGTGTCTAACGGAGGGAGGATAGCCTCCGATTTCGCCGTCGAATACCCGTCAATGGTAGACCATCTAGTCCTTGTCTCTCCTGGAATGAGCGGCTACAAGTTCTCCGGTCCAGAAGAAGAGAAGCTATGGGAGGAGTTTGACAAGCAGATGAAACCTCAGGAAGAAGCGGACCGAGAGAGTAGAGCAGCAGACGCAGTCGAGATGGACGTAAACGCATGGGCAACCGCCCAGACACTAGCCAACCGAGAACGCATTACTCAGATCGCAATGGACAACTTTCATGTCCATGTTGAAAATCCATGGAAGCTTCAGGTTCCTCCCGAGCCGCGAACCTGGGAGCGTCTATCCAATATTCGCCTTCCAACCCTCTTGATTATCGGTGATAGAGATGTACCCGCGCAGATACTCATGGTCGACAACATTCACACTCACATTCCAGGCTCCAAGAAAGTGCTCATCCAAGGGGCGGATCATATTGTTAACATGTCGAAGCCTGACGAGTTCAATAGAACAGTCCTCGAATTCCTAAGAACGCAAACCCAAGAGATACAAGCATAGCTTCTGCCTGGACCGAGGCTGGATAATCAGGTCAATCGAATGGTCCCAGCCGGCTCAAGCTGCCGGTGACAACACGACCATATGAGAACAACAGATGCGCTGAGCATCATGGGCAAAATACACAAGGTCGAGAAGTTCTTCGATGTTCTGATGAGCTTCGCCACCCTTGTTGGTTTCGCAAGTACGGCTTATCTTGTCTGGATCTTTCTCAACACTCCACCGACAATCGTCGTATCGACAACGACCGTAGGGGCCCCCGGCATCGTCGGGTATCCGGTACAGACATACGTCATTCAGGGAGTTCCATTCTTCTGGATATTTACAAGTCTGATTTCTCTCTCAGCAGGTCACACTTATCGAGCTGCCAAACACTTGATCCTGACCTTGGCAGGAAAACACTACTTCCCACACGCTCCACACCTCATGAACACTCAACCAACCCCAACACCAACCGCTCCAAGACTTCGTCAAACCGAATCAAGCCAGTGAAGAGGACCTAACTTCTGCCAAGGAGATATTGATGCGAACAGCGGCTCCCTTGTAAGGCTCTAACGAAACGTTTTGTTGCCACTAGCTAATTCTCATCGGCTTTTTAGAGCATGAGATCGATTGCTGTCGCCGGCACAGGTAGGCTGGAGCAGTCGCGGGGTAGCTACATACGTAAGAGCTTTATGTTGAACGGGTGTTGTAAAACCGAAAATTATGCAAACCAATATTGCACTAGACTCCTTCTTCAACAAGCGAAAGTATGCTATCATCGCCACGGCTCTCCTCCTTATGGCCCTGACGGCAACGTCGGCTTTGGGAGTAGTTCCCATTGCCAGAGCGAAGCAGACGCAGTTTAACGGACCTGCAATGTCAGGGATATTCTCGTCGGCCGCCGACTTCCTCAATGATCCCACGGTATCAGGGATAGGGATCGTAACCAAGTCTTCGTGTACTGACGGTGCCGATCTGGGAGGCGGAAACATCAGGATGAACTGCGACAGCACCAACCTGCCCCATAACGAGCTAAGCATCGCGGTAGACCCTTCAAATCCTAAGCACGTCGTCGCAGGTTCCAACGACTATGAGCTGTTCTTCCAAGGCAACAAGATCGTGGAGAGAATAATTGCGGGCTACTACACTAGCTTCGACGGCGGCACCACTTGGATAAACGGTCACGTCAACCCAGACGGTTTCACGTTTAGCGGTGACCCTGCAATAGCCTTCGACACTAAGCTCGGCTTAGTTTTCTACGGCACAATTAACTCCAACGGTGGACAGGGCGGAGGCTTTTCCGATGCGAGCATTCTACTTAGCGCTTCCACCGATGGGGGACAGACCTTCGGTCACCCTGTCGTCGTTGCCCTTGGAACTGCCAACACGAGAAACAGTGTTTTCAACGATAAACCCTACATCGCAGTCGACAACAACCCCACGAGTCCCCACAACGGCAGACTCTATGTGACCTACACCCGCTTCCTCGCCGACCAGTTCGGCAACTACCTCGAATCTCCCATCTACCTATCCTTCTCTGACGATGGGGCGCAGACTTTCTCAAACCCAGCATCGATCAGCGGTAGCAGCTCAACCCTCTGTAGCCAGCCTTTCGTCAATCCCCGGAACATCGGGATATGCAATGAAAACCAGTTCTCAAGCCCAGTCGTGGGACCTGACGGAACTCTCTATGTCGCCTTCGAGAACGGAGAGCATGCCCAGTCGCCTCCAGATTTTCGAAACCAATACCTCGTGGTACGCTCAACAGATGGAGGGGTAACTTTCTCCTCGCCGGTCTCAGCGGTCTTCCCCATCTTCGATGGCATCAATGACTATCCCATCAACGTCAATGGACGGCAGACCCTTACCAACAGCCAATTCCGAGTCAACTCCGCAGGCAACCTAGCTGTGGACCCATCTTCAGGACCCAGTGTGTCCAATACCAGGCTCTACATAGCATTCAGCGATAACAGAAACGGAGGCTTAACCGGCAGCTTCACAACGGTCACGACCAACGCGGATGTTTTCGTCGTTGCGTCTGGTAATGGTGGCTCAGCATGGGGATCTCCAGTCCAGGTACGTGGCGGCGCTGGAAGTCAGAACGACCAGTTCTATCCATGGGCCGCGGTGGACAACACCGGTGTGCTCAGAGTCGACTTTAGCGACCGAAGCTACGATCCTGCCAATGTAAAATATGGAGAGACTCTGGCAACATCAACAGATCACGGCGCATCATTTACCTCCATCCGAGTTGACACTGGCTTGTCGAACCCTAACGATTCCCGTTGGTTCAGCGGAGGAACAAACGGCAAAGCAACATTCCTCGGAGACTATAACGGACTCGCGATAGGCTCTGATGGAGTATCGCACCTAGCTTGGACGGATATGCGCGTAGCTGCCTTCCCCAACCCGCCACCGGGCAGAGGCCACAACACCCAGGACGCCGTTACAGCTTCAGTGTAGTCCTCAACGAGCTTCTGTCTCCCATCTTCCCCTTTTTTGTTCTTCTCTCGTTAACGAAGAGTCTTTCAGATTTCATCAGGATGTGAGATGGTGATGTTCCGAAGGAGTGGAGTATTCCATGAGTGAACCGGTTCAAGGCTGGAAGCACGCCTACAGGCATGTTTACAACAACTAGTTTTGCGGAATCCAAAGGATTATTCCCGACCTTCTGCCTACTTCCATTGGTGAAGCGTCTCTTGGCTCAGGGCAATGTCGACATGACGGACAAAGTGTGCTTGATCACCGGGGGCAATTCGGGAATAGGGAAAGCGACGGCCTTGGGTCTGGCTAGGCTGAACGCTTCAATTGTGATAGTTTCCCGGGACAAGGACAAGGGCGAAGCGACGCTCATTGAGATGAGAGCCAAGAGTGGTAATCGAAACCTTGACGCGATGACAGCGGACCTGTCGTCCCAAGACTCAGTCCGCGAACTCGCACACGACTTTACTGGTAGATACAAGAAGCTCCACGTACTCATCAACAACGCTGGCATCTTCTTGCCAAGGCGAGTCCAGACGGTCGATGGACTCGAGGCAACCTTTGCTACAAACCACCTAGGACACTTTCTACTGACCAATCTGCTCCTGGACGTGTTGAAGGTGAGCGCCCCGTCGCGAATTATCAACCTAACCTCCTCAGCTCACTATGGAACCGAGATGAATTTCGAGGATCTTCAGGGCGAGAAAAAGTACAGCGGATACCACGCCTACAGCCAGTCAAAACTAGCCAACGTTCTCTTCACGTATCAACTGGCAAAACAGTTGAAGGGCACGGGGGTCACGGTCAACAGTCTCCACCCTGGGGTAGTCAGAACGGGCTTTGGAAAAGACCAGGGCGGCCTCATGTCGATTCTCGTCACAGTGGGTCGTCCTTTCATGATTAGTCCAGACAGGGCTGCTCGAGCTGCAATTTATCTCGCAACATCGCCGGAATTGGAAGGCGTTACTGGAAAATTCTTCTCAAGAGGGAAAGAAAAGAGATCATCTAGAGAATCCTACGACGAGACCTCCGCTCAGAGACTATGGAAGGTAAGCGAAGAGCTAACAAGACTAAACGCCTGAGACTGAGGCCGCGTTGGATGAGCAGACTTCTATTTACGAAAGTCTGAGAGGCTGGATATTACAACTGCCTAGAGTAAGAGAGGCGCCTCATAGAATCGGAGGGGTCGAATTCCAGGTCGATGGCGTCGAATTCATACACTCCCACGGACCCTCATGGCTCGACATTCGGCTCTCGAAAGAGGACCAGGCATCAGTATTGAAGACCGGACAGGCTCTTCCCCACCGAGCACAAGTGCACAGCGAAGCAGGGTGGGTTAGCTTCCGAATCGAGAACTCGCAAGATCTTGGGAAAGCGAAGAGGGTTATCCAGCTGGCCTACGAGAAGGCTAAGAAGAATCTGGAATAGTTCAAGCCTGGGGGAATGCAGTCAAGACCCCGATGAGAATGAGTACTGAGAGAATCCTACCTCCTTCTGGTTTGAGCCGCTTTTGCAATTTTGTCGAGGGCTTCTCTGGTGCTTTCTTCGAGACGGGCTCTCACAAAGCCCTGTGCAAAATCGGGGATTGCTGAAAATTGAATATCCCATGAGACATCAATCCTCGTCCTCCTCGCTCCCAACGGAATCAGCTTGATCTCTCTTGATCCTCTTAACGGCCCGTCGATCATGGTTAGCTGTATCAACTGTTTCGGGACTAGCTGGATTCTCTGCCTCCCCTGCCTCCCCATGAATCCGACCACGACTTCCCGTTCGATCAGATTTCCCTCCTTCCGAATGCTGCGGACCGAGGTCAGTCCACTCCAGTATTCAGGGTCCTTGTCCACATCAGAGACTATGTCCCAGACTTCGTCTGTAGAAGCGTCTACTTCGCGGACTTCAGCGATTGTTACCATATGAGTTTCTCCATTTCTCGAACGGTGAGGAGTATGAGGATGGGGTCCCGGAAGCGTCCATCCTATTTTGTGAAACTAGGACACTGGGTCGCCAGCTCATGAAACTACTGCGTGCCCGTTGTTCCTAAGCCAATCCCAAACGACCCCCGCGTTTTTGGACAGTTTATAGCAAGGAGAGGAAGAAGAGAGACAGGCATTCGCTGAGTGGGAATACTTTGTCGCTCCGGGACAAGTCGTACTCGGATCTCATGAGAGAGCTCTGGGGCTCACCGGACATCTGGAACACTAAGAAATCATATATTGAAATTGCTGCAAAGCTAGGCGTCGACGAGGAGACTGTCAGAAACAGAGTCAAGCATCTAAAGGACACCGGATTCCTAATTGGTTATCGCCTAGTTCCGAACCCTGCTGTGCTCGGACGCACGTTCGCTTCTCTTCGAATCGAGTTCCAAGACAGAGAGTCGAAGCAGGTCGCAATCCCACATCTCGCCAAGATCGAGGGCGTCATTAACATCGGTAGCACCTACGACAAGAGCGTGCTCGTCACGCTGCTCGCGAACCAAGACCAGGATTTCTCGGAGCTGATAGTTGGGACGGGAGTTGAGGGCGAGGTCTCGTGGGTCCCAGGGCTTGGGATTAGGACGACCAAGTATCATATGGCCAAACTGGACTGGGAGGTAGTTAGCCTCCTGTTGAGAGATGCAGAAAGGAAACTGGATGAGGTCGCCAAACGGCTCAAAGTCTCGACGAGGACGGTTAAACGAAGTCTCAACTTGATGATGAAGGAGGCCGCAATCTTCACCATGCCAATGGTCGATCTGAGAAAGACGGAGGGCATATCCTACCAGCTAAGGGTGCAGATCGAACAGGGCAAGAAATTGGAAGTTGAGAAGTCTGTCGTCGCGAAAATAGGTAACGTAGTCTTCAGAGCCTCCGACTCGGAGAACGGCTCCGTTTTCGGTTTTACAGGAGCTAACGTTGCCGAGGGAAGCGATGTTCTCGAATGGGTCAAGCAGCAACCGGGCGTGATATCTGCTAGCATGACCATTGCGGAGAGGGTTGTGCAGGTCTTCGACTGGATCGAAAGTGAAGTCGAGAGACGCGTGAAGACGATATCGATTCTGGCTCCTAGCCCTGAGAGGAAGATACTGGAGACAATGGGAATACACCAGCCGAGAAGTTAGGCTTGTGGCCCAACGCTTGGAACTGATTGTTCTCTAGAGCGATAGTCCAATCTCATTGACATGAAGGTTCCCGCAATCGCCATCCCGTAAATGCCCATGGCAACCAGCAGATGGACCCATGCGATCACCTGATTGCCGGTGCTCAAAGTAGTGAATCCGAGGATAATCTGCACTACGATCAGCAAGACCAATCCAACGGAGAGCCCCTGCAACGGCCTAAAGGGCGGTTTCAGAGTCTGAGCCACAACCAGCGTGACTATGGCAAAGGCGAGGACTGCAAATCCAGTGATGATATGCGGCAAAGACGTGATGAAACTGAATGTTAGCAGCCCGCCAAGCGCGATCTGTAGAAACACGACGATCGAGGTTATTCGAAACCAGAGATGAACCTTCATTTCCACGAACCCGCATCATGTTGATTCTCTTCTGACTCTTAACAAATCCCCCAAGCTCCTTCGCGTTCTTGGACAGAACCCCGCAGAACAGAATTGTCCCAAACCGCGACGAGTCTTAGGAGCGTTCTTAGATAATCCGGCTCCAGGATAAGCTCGATGGGAACAGAAATGCAGGCGATACGAACGCATATGAACGCAAATCCAAGAAGGAGAGCATTACTCCTAGCAGTTCTAGAATTCATCGTCGGGGGAATCGTCCTGCTCGGCGGTGCAGCGCTAGTCTACTTTTCGATTGATGCGACAGGAAAAACTCTAGGAATCGTTCACGCGTTCCTCGGACTAGTGGCCTTCCCCGCAGGTTACTTGCTTTTGATGGGCAAGGCTAGAGCACAGGTCCTAACTCTTGGAATTGATGTGGCAATCATTGCTTTCAGTACCGGATCAGAAGTGATCCTGTCCACCACAGGATCTCTCGCGAGCGGACCGTTTACCGACTCAATAATCGGCACGACTATGGCGGTTCTCATTGCGGCTGCAATCGCGTATTCATTGATGCGTCCCCGGTCTCAAACCCTTGCGGGGAGGCCGAGTTCAGTTCGCTGAAAGAAACAGAGTTCGACTAGACAAATTCGAGGCCAGAGTCTCTATGAGAGCCTTAGCCGCGGGTTGATGTCTTTTTGGCGCTTGGAGCTTCTCTAGTCGGCTCTTCGGGGAATAGGTCTTTGGGCATTCCCGACATTACGTCGGCGAACGAGTCTCTTCCAGGTCCCGGAATCCCGGGATTGTGAGCTCTGATTCTGTTGAAGAGGTCGTCTATCTTATCGCCTATCTTGCTCTTCTCCTTGATCGTCTCATCAAGCTCCTGTCCATCACTCTCTAACCGTTGCAGTCGAGCAGCTAGGCCCTCAATTCCTTTCGAGACTTCCAGCATTCCGTTGACGGTTGCAAGAGATGACTTCAAAGTGGAGAGTTCTTTCTGGAGGCCTTCTCGATAGCTGCGGAGTCTTTCGAGTATAGGCTGGTAAAGTCTGAGGAAGTCAGTCATGAGATTCTCAAACTGTCTAATCGCTAGTGTGTATCTTTCCTCCTTCTTTTTCTCAGCAAACCCTTTCGCTGTCTGAATGAGCTTCTCGCGAAGAGTTACCCTCTCTATTACATCGTCAAGAACTTCTCGAATGTTGTATGATTCGTCGAACATCGTTTCGCGCATTAGGAACCGAATAATCCGCATTCGAGCGGGAGTCTTAAGAAATCCGTCACCAGCGATTAGGTAAAGCGGTAATCCAATGTCCGCTCTGCCGTTAAAGACACTTGGTTCTCATTCAATAGGGGAAGAATAGTATAGCGAGTATTTATTAGACCGATTTTCCGCCCGCCCTCTCAGTGCAGAAAATGCATCACACTAGGGTCGTACATTTTGAGATACCGGCCGACAACGAGGAACGCGCTAAGACCTTCTACCAGAAAGCCTTCGGATGGGACATCAGCAAGTACCCCGGAATGGAGTACCACATGGTTGGAACCACAGAAGTTGACCAGAAGACTCGGCAGCCTACTGCACCAGGTGCTATCAACGGCGGACTAACAAAACGAAACAGCGAAGTCAAGAACACCGTCATCACAGTCGACGTTGCTGACATTGAGGCGACATTGAAGAACGTGGAGAAACTGGGCGGCAAGACAGTACGGAAAAAGGAACCAGTTACTGACATGGGCTTCACAGCCTACTTCAAGGACACCGAAGGAAACATCGTAGGTCTCTGGCAGAGCGCCCGCCGAATGTAAGATACGATTCCATGCGTCGGACCGGACCCTTCTTTTTCAAACGGGTCCGAGCAAATTACGGTCCATTGTCTAGCTCATTTCGAAACCTGATGTGGGCAATTCAGTGCCGCTATCTCAGTCCTGCGGATGAGAGCAAATAGTACATCACCCCGGCTATAGAAGCCGCAGCGGGTATCGTCAGGACCCAAGCATAGACAATTCGTCTAGCAACGCCCCATCTTACTGCGGACAAACGGCGTGTGGAACCAACTCCCATTATCGCGCCAGCGATAGTGTGGGTCGTGCTTACCGGTATTCCGAGTGATGCTGTTGCGAAAAGGGTCGTGGCTGCGGCGGTTTCTGCGCTGAATCCTCCGAAGGGTTGTAGTTTTGTTATTTTCATGCCCATGGTTCGAACTATTCTCCAGCCTCCGAAGTATGTTCCGAGGCCCATGGCTGTTCCAGCCATCAGGATTACGTAGAACGGGACGAAGAAGACCGCTCCGAGCAACCCTTGCGCGAATAGTAGAGCAGCGATTATTCCCATCGTCTTCTGAGCATCGTTGGTCCCGTGGCCAAGACTGTAGAGGGCCGCTGATACTAGTTGTAGTCGACGGAAAGCGTGGTCCGCCGTTGAACGCGAAAACTTTGCGCCGATTCTGCTCGTCAACAGGATGAGACCAATAGCGAGTAGTAATCCTATCAATGGTGAGAGCGCGATAAAGAGAATAATCTTACTTACACCTGAGACTTGGACAACTCCCCATCCGCCTTTGACCACACCCGCCCCGATCAGTCCGCCTACCAACGCATGTGAAGAGCTGGTTGGCAGACCGAACCACCAAGTAATGATATCCCACGAAATCGCCCCGATTAGAGTCGAGAGGAGAAGCCAAGCGGTTACGATCGCCGGGTCTATCGTTCCCTTTCCGATAGTAGAAGCGACGTTTACGCCGAATACAAAGGCTGCTACAAAGTTGAAGAAGGCAGCCCACAGAACCGCTATCCGTGGCGACAGGACCCGAGTAGACACAATAGTGGCTACTGAGTTGGCCGCGTCATGGAAGCCATTCAAGAAGTCAAAGAATAACGCGACGAGAATTACAAGGATGACAATCCCGACGGGGACGATGACCGTTGCCATGCGAGCTCTTGACCTAAGAGTATTCGAGAATGATGTCTCGAATCACCTGGACCACATCCTCACACTTGTCCGTGATAGTCTCCATCAACTCGTAAATCTCCTTGAGCTTGATTATTGAAATTGCGTCACTCGTCTTGAACAGGTCTGCGACAGCTTCGTTGAGAACAACATCAGCCTCGTTTTCCAACCGGTCAACCTCGATTATTCGACTCTCGATTTCCGGTGCCTTGATCTTGTGAATACTTGCAAACGCAAAATCGATCTCTTGAACAGACTTAACCACGAGTTCGGTGAATCTCCTCATCGGCTCAGTGGGGGAGCTGATCTCGTAGAGGTAGAGCCGGTTTACTGCGGCATAAATGTAATCTAAGACATCATCGTAAAGGGATGCTAGTTTGCTGATGTCTTCCCGATCGATGGGCGTAATGAAAGTCTTAATGAGACGGTCGTAGATTGAATGGACGATGTTATCGCCCTGATGTTCGATATCCTTGATCTTGTCCCGTTTATCGGCCAATTGGTCGAAATTCTGCACGAGGTCATTGAAAGCAAGAGCGCCCGCGAGAACGTTCTTGGACTCTTGCTCTAGTAGTTGAAAGAATATCTTCTCTTGCGGAATCAGGAGCTCCCTAAGACCCAAGGGAAATCGATGGGTCGCATCATCTGCTCAAACATAAACCGTTCCGTCCCGTCAACCATGCTATTCAGTTCAAGGGTTCTCCTTTGATTCTGATTCCTGGTTCCCTTTCGACGCGCCCTATCCGTGTTGCGTCCTGTCGGCGCTTGTGGAATGCACGAATCACTCGTTCCGATTGAGTCTCCGGGCAGATCACGACCAAACCTACTCCCATGTTGAATGTTTGGTACATTTCTGTGTCCTGTATGCGTCCGGCTCGTTTTATGAGTCGGAATATTTCCGGCGGTTGCGGTAACTCGTCGAGTTCTGCGCCAAGTCCAGCTTGTCCGATCACCCTTCCCAGCTTCAGAAAGGCTCCGCCACCCGTGATATGGGCGAGGCCGTGGACCTCCACATTTTCCACTAGTTCTTTCACGGCTTTTACATAGATTCTTGTAGGCTCTAGAAGTTCCTTGCCAAGGTTTCTCTCTAGCCCTGGCGGTGTCTCGTTGAGCTTGTATTTCTTTAGGAGTACTTTTCTTGCCAGGCTGAGTCCGTTCGAGTGGATGCCCGAACTGGCAGCTCCGATTATGATGTCGTCTTCTCGAACCCTGTCACCGAGAATCAGACTTCTCTTCTTGCAGATTCCCGTTGCGAATCCGACTAGATCGAACCCTCCGTTCTCGGCTAAGAGTTCTGGGACGATAGCTGTCTCTCCTCCAACAATCGCGATCTCTGCTTCCTTGGCACCTTTCACGAGCCCAATCGCAACCTTCTCGACGATTGCACGATTTGGTCTACTCATGGCCATGTAGTCGAGGAAGCTGATGGGTTCCGCGCCTGTGCAGATCAGATCGTTTGCACACATCGCGACACAATCAATCCCGATCGTGTCATACTTGCGCATCATCTGAGCGATGAGGACCTTCGTCCCGACACTATCAGTGTGAAGACTTAGTACTCGTCCTTGACCTAAGTCGACAAGACCCGCGTAGTGGCCGATCGGAAATATAGGCCAACCAACCTTGCCCTTTCGTGTCGCAAAAGTCGACTCTAGCCTACGAGCCAACAGCTTGTGTGCGTCGTGGATGTGCCTCGCGTCGACCCCTGCCTTGGCATAGGTCATGCGGGGCTGAGGCAAATCTACAGCTTCAGTCCAGTCAAACGCTCATACGCGATAATGTACCGCCGACTCGTTTCTTGGATAAGATCCGTTGGAAGGTCCGGTGGGCGAGGCGTGGGCCTTCCCTCTTTCCTCGCTTCGTCGAGTGTCTTCTTGTAGCCGACTTTTCCAAGCCAGTCCCGTATCGGCTGCTTGTCATAACTCTCCTGCGTCTTCCCAGGCACGTAGTCCGCTTTTGGCCATAGTCTGAACTCATCAGGTCCAATCGAATCAGCCAGGACAATGTTCTCTTGCTTGTCGAAGCCGAATTCGAGTTTGAGATCAGCAAGTATGAAACCGGCCTTCTCAGCTCTCACAGACATTTTGTTGTAGATCTCGACAGTCTTCTTCTTGACTGTCTCCAACTGTTCTGGGTCCAACCAGCCCTCTTCCTCAATCTGCTCCACCGTCACGGGTTCATCCTTCACGTCGGACTTTGTCGTAGGGTCAAAATATGGCTCTGGAAGTTTCGCAGCGAGGATTGGTTCTATAGGAATTGAGATTTCGTGCTTCGTCAACCTCTCGTAGAGGCTTCCGTAAAGATAACCACGGACCACGGCTTCCACAGGAATCATCTTCAGCTTCCTAACAACCATCCGATTCATATCTTCGAGCCGGACCATGTGGTGTGGCGTATTGAGATTGTTGAACCAGAACGCTGCTAGCTTAGCTAGAACTTCGCCCTTCCTTGGAATAGTCCGGTACAAAGTGAGCTTCTTTGAGATTTCCAGGTCTGACAGGGCTAGGATCTGTGCGGCCAATAGTCCAGCGTTTGTGCCGTTGTCAAGACCGACGGTCCCAACAGGGACGCCTGAGGGTAATTGGACGATTGCCAGAATAGAGTCCAGATTCAGTTTTCCAGAGACCGGGACCCCGATAACAGGCTTCGTTGACAATGATGCTACGAAGCCTGGGAGAGCTGCGGAGAGACCCGCGATCGTGATGAACACATCCGCCTTCGACGTCTCAACATACTTGTCAAGCTCCTTATGATTCCGATGACTAGACAGAACCTTCGTCTCATACGGTACTCCGAGTTTATCCAGGATGGTCTCAGCTTTCTTTGCGATTTCTCGGTCGTTTTCGGATCCCATCAGAATGCTGACGCTTTTTGTCAATGACGACACCGTATCACGCGGGACTCCGTGACGACCATGTCTACTGGTACATCAAATTGATCCCGCGGCACCTTACCGATGAGTTGCATGTTGAAAGCCAGACCGGTGGAACGGACATGTGGGGGGAGGTTCTTGATGACTCGGTCAAAGTATCCTCGTCCCCAGCCCAGCCGGTAGCCTTCACGGTCCCAGACGATACCCGGAACGAAAATCACGTCAATAGAGTCAAGGCTCACGGGATGAACATTCTCGGGTTTAGGCTCAAGAATGCCGAACGTGCCGGGAGCCAGTTCGCTTCCCAAGTCTTTGATCTCGCTGAAGAACAGTTCGATGTCTCCCTTCTTCACGACTGGAATGAGGACGCGTTTTTCCTGGTCAAGAGCCGCTCGGATCAGGGGTCTAGTGTTGACCTCGCTGTCTTTGCTAACGTAGCACGCTATTCCTCTGGCTCGCACATATTCGTGGAGATGCAATACTTGATCGATAATGTCTTGGCTCTTCTGCTCGATCTCTCCAACTGACTGGCGATCTCTCAAGCGAAGCATGTACCGTCTGAGATTCTCCTTCTCGACGGCAATCTGAGCCTCGGTCAAGCCATCACACCAGCTCCTTCAACCATGAGACAACAAAATGGGGAATGGTCCCGCGTATGATCATGCCCGCTGCATCTGAAGATACTCGCTCTCAATTTTGCCGCCTGACTTGATGTACAGTAATGCTCCCGGGGCTAGACATTCAAGATACGAGAAGGTGTACACCGTCATCCTATCCTGGCCTAACTTCTTCGCCCAACTTGAGGCTTGGCTCATCATGGTTCGGCCGTATCCTCGGCCTCGATGTTTGGGAACGACAAATGTTCCCCGAAACCGGGCGTATCCAGTTTTGTAATAGTCGGGGATTAGTCCGGTTAGTCCAACGACCTCTTTTCCTACGAATCCGGAGAGCCATCGTTCGCCCTTTTTGATTCCTTCTTGGAATTTCTGGGCGACGGCGTCTTCGCCTCCCTGTTCCTCGGTTCTCCAGTCCCAGTATGGACGGATAGATTCGACAAGAACTTTGGCGATTTCTGGGGCTGTCTTCTCAGTGACCTCCCTGATCTCAACTGGCTTGGTAGGCGATTCAAGGGTCCCGCTTAGGTCCCATGTAATCCTAAAGTCTCGACGAATGGGTTTGAACGCAAAGCTCCTGTAAACCTCGACGTACGGCTGCATCGAAGGTGTAGTTGCTCTGAGGAACTCGGGCTTCTTCGTCTCGACAAACTGTAGTGCTCTGCTAAGTAGTTTCTCCACAGCATAGACCCGGGACAAGGCACGCTTAGCGGCGAGGTATCTTATGACCAGCCAGTTCTTCCTGGGAAGGTTGGTGACAGCCACGCAGCCAACAATCGACCCTTTGTCCACGGCAACGAAACAACCAGCAGGGTCGAAAGCGCTAGACGACAGAACGTTCTTCGTTCCAGGAAGCTCGACAAAGCCAGACGTCCAGTCTTGCAGGTTCTTCGGTAACGCCCCAAGCTCGTCTGGCTCTACATTCCTCACGATTGATTGCGGCAATGCTCTCCTTCCTTCTATCCTCCTCTCGTTTGGATGCTGGTCGCTTGCACCGTGTTCTCTAGCAGGCAAGCTACTGTCATCGGCCCTACTCCTCCAGGGACGGGAGTAATGAACCCCGCTAGTTTGTTGACATTTTCAAAATCTACATCGCCGCGGAGTTTCCCCTCAACGCGTGTCAGACCCACATCAACAACGGCCGCGTTAGGCTTAACGTGTTCTGTTTTGATCTGGAAGTTCTCTCGTCCCACGGCGCTGACAAGGATGTCAGCGGTCTTTGTTATCTCAGCGAGATTTGGCGTCTTTGAATGGGATATCGTTATGGTCGCGTCCCTGTTGAGAAACAGGTTTGAGAGCGGCCTGCCGACCAGTGTTGTTCGATTGATGATGACTGCCCGCTGCCCGGCAATAGGAACCTTGTAATGGGACAATAGTTTGATGATTCCTTTGGGTGTGCACGGCACGAGTTCTTCCTTGCCAGCTGCCAGCTTTCCCTGGTTGATCGGGTGGAGCCCGTCCACGTCCTTGTATGGAATTATTCTCTCAATGATCCTATCCTCATCAAAGCCGTGCGGCAGGGGAAGCTGGACGAGGATCCCCTGGATCTTGGGATTCGTGTTCATCTGGCCCAGGAGAGCTTCTAGCTTGCCTTGAGGCGTGTTGGCGGGCAGGTGATGGTTCTCGGACTGGATTCCAACTTCTTCAGCAGCCTTGTGTTTCCCTCTGAGATAGCTAGAGCTGGCAGGGTCGTCGCCTACCTGAATGGTCGCGAGGAACGGCCTGATACCCCTCTTCGCTAGCTGTCCAACTTCGATTGCGACCTGTTTCTTGACCTCAGCGGCAACCAGCCTACCGTCTAGAATTACAGCAGTCAAGTCTTGAGCACGACTCTCCTCCCTTCGATCTTCAACTGATCTTCAGTGAAGAGCCGGATCGCTTCCGGGTAGAGCCGATGCTCCTGTCGCAAGATTCTCTCTGAGAGAGTCTCAACTGTATCATCATCTCGGACTGGTACGTGAGCTTGGAGGATTATCGGCCCAGTGTCCACCTCCTTTGCGACGAAATGGACGGTGGCTCCTGAGACCTTCACTCCATGCTCCAGTGCGCGTTTCTGGGCTTCGAGGCCGGGGAACCCGGGAAGAAGCGCCGGGTGCACGTTCATGATTCGGTTATGATAGTGGTCGACGAATTGTGGGCTGAGAATTCGAAAGTAGCCTGCAAGAGCGATGAGACCGTCTTTGGGAGTAACACCGTGAGCTTCCAAGGTCGCTATAGTCTTCCGATCGTACTCGGCGTCCATCTTTGGCAGTCCCTTATCGTCAAGGACTACCGTCGGCACGTCATGTTTCTTAGCTATTTCAAGCGCTCCGACGCTTGGCTTGTTACTGACGACAACACTCACCCGGCCCTTCGTAATGTATTTTCCATCCACGGCATCCAATATCGATTCTAGATTGGAGCCGCGCCCCGAGACTAGGACGCCGATAGGAACCAAGACTATCTCCCGGTTCCAGTCCGGCTCTTTCTAAGATATGCGGTCGTCTGGCGACGAGAATTCGATGCGATGTCGAAAGCGATCACTCGGATAGACGCGAATCCAAGAAACTTCCTCGCATCCCTTTTGAGTATCGTGCGGTCCTTCCTATCTCCAATACCCTTGTAAGTCTTGATAGCCGACTTGATAACTGGTTTCCATCGCGATGGGAGTCTCTTCAAAGCCCACCTCGCCGCTCCCAACTTCGACACGACGATGCCTCCTCTCTTGAAATCGTAGACGAGCCTACAGAGATTGAGGATTGACCACCAGGGATCACTGTCAATGATCTTCCTCGCATAGACTAGTTGTCGATAGAGTTCGCTTCTGATTTCCGGCCAGATTCCTCGTGAGAAGATTCTGCTAGCCCTAGGTCCGTAGAGTCGAATGTACGCCGAGCGAGCAAAGTGTTCTCTGTGGATGGCCCATGCATCGTCGGAGCCTCCACGATGAATCCTGCCGTGGGCTCCGTAGACAAGATTTTTCGGACTCGCCCGCCTACGGACAGAAGCGTATGGAATGTAGAATCCGTCCAGCCTACTTCCGAATTCGAACCTGGCGGCCAAAGCCCGATGTAGACGATCTAAGCTCTTGATCTCTCTCGCATTGAGAGATCGTCGAATTACAACGTAGAAGTCTATGTCTCCAGCTCTAGGCTCGAATTCTGGAAAAGCTATAGAACCGTGTAAGTATGCGCCCGTGAGATTGCCACCAAGACTCGTCAGTAGCCCCTCTCGATAACACTCGACGAGGCACTGAATGTCTGGTGGGAGACTGTTGAGTCTGGAGGTCGAGAGTTAGCACTCCCTCCATTTTACTCGGCGTTTTCCCCATGGAATCCTTTTCTGATTTTTCCTGCAATTCTCTTCATCTCTTCTGTTGGTATGTCCTTCACGTTCTGTGCATTCACGAATTCTGCATGACCATCTCCTAGAAATCTCGGGATCAGATGGACGTGCGCATGCGGCACGCCCATTCCTCCAATATCAGCAACCACCCTCTCCGTGTTCATGGTCTTCTGGAGAGTCTTCGCGATCATCCGAACGGTCTCGAAGTACCTTCCAGCTTCCGGGACATCCCAGACCCAACGATAATGCTTCTTCGGGGAGACCAACGTGTGCCCTGGGTTTAGTGGTCGAATATCGAGGAAGGCGATGAAATTCTCGTCCTCAAAGATCAGATAGGACGGTAATTCCTTTCTTACGATCTTACAGAATATGCAGTCTTGCAATCTGTCTCACGTTTTGATGGGTTCTAGTTGCCTGCGGCGCATCTGGCTGCTTCCGATATCAGATCGGTAATGCATTCCTGGAAAGTGGACCGACTTGCCGATGACCGAATAGGCGTCCTTTCGGGCTGACTCGACGCTGGGTCCTGTTGCGGTCACGTTGAGGACCCGTCCGCCCGCTGTTACGAGCTGCCCGTTTGGGTTTCTGGCAGTTCCCGCATGGAACGTGACAATGTTGCTATTGGCTAAGGGTCGAAGCGCGATCAACTCTCCCGCTGAGGGATTTTCTGGATATCCCTTGGACGCGAGGACAACGACTACGGAGGCGGATTTGGAAGTTTCTGGTAACGGTGGGCTGTCCGAATTGGCTGCAACAGCACTTAGGTGTGCAAATAGTCCGCTCTTGACTAGTGGCATTATTCCCTGAGCTTCAGGATCTCCGAAGCGCGCATTGAACTCCAAAATGTACGGGTCTTCGGTCCCGTGCTTGACGATTACATTCAGGTAGAGAACCCCCTGGAAGGGAGCACCCTCCTTCGCCAAGGCCGCCGCGGCGGGGTCCAGAATCCTCTTCCTGACCTTCTCGACGAGTGATTGGGTCACGGAGGGGACTGGAGTGTAGACCCCCATGCCTCCGGTGTTTGGTCCAGAGTCGCCGTCGAAGGCCGGCTTGTAGTCCTGAAAGATGGGTGCTAACCATTGGACCCGATCTGCCGAAACGGTTGCGGTGAAGCTTGCTTCCCATCCATCGATGAATTCTTCCATCACGATTCGCTTGGGCTCTCGTAATAGTTCCCTTTGAATCGCAACTTCAGCCTCGCGCCTGTCTCTCGTGACGGTCGTTCCTTTGCCCGCCGCGAGCCCATCTGCTTTGATTACCCACGGTGGGCCAAGCTCGTCGAGAGCTTTGTTGGCTTTGGTCTTGTCCGTGAACGTCTCCCAGTGCGGTGTTGGAAAGGAGTATCTAGTGCACAGATCTTTGGCGAAACTTTTCGAGGTCTCGACTCGGGCCGCTCGCTTCTCAGGTCCAAAGATGGAGAGATTCTGTTTTCTGAATGTGTCGACAATTCCCCCGCCCAACGGAGCCTCAGGTCCGACGACCGTTAGGTCGATTGTGTGCCTAGCCGCGAACGAGGCGAGCACGTCAATATTGGTCGAGTTAATTGGGACGCAGGTGGCAATTTCGGCGATGCCTGGATTGCCTGGGGCCGCGTAAATCTCCTTGACGTTCGGCTCCTTCGAGAGCGCCCAAGTAAGAGCGTGCTCCCGGCCGCCGCTTCCAACGATGAGGATCTTCATACGGCTACAAGTCGGATCGAGTGTCAGGCCTTCATTTCTTCTCGGGTCCGAAGTACGGGATTCTTCTTCAATCCGAGATACTCGCCTGTCACGCAGGCGAAGCACATTTCGCTCTGCTTGAGCCCGATTCCCTCGCTCAGTCCTTCGAGATCATTGTAGCCGAGACCATCGACGCCGATCTCATTCCCTACCTTCGTGTTCAATTCTGGAATCGACAATACGTCGCCATCAACCTTGGTCGCCAGCAGCTCGCCATGTGTTGGAAAGTCGATGCCCATGTAACATGGGTGGCGTATAGGTGGATAGGTCACGACCATGTAGACCTTCTTGGCGCCTGCGTCGCGCAGTGCCCGTACGATGTTTTTGCTACTTGTCCCCCGCACTATGCTGTCGTCGACCACGATGACGTTCTTGCCATCGACTACGGGTCTGATGGTTATGATCTCCCTGACGATCTCTTCCCGACTCTCATCAGTAGGTTCGATGAAGCTCCTTAGGCTTCCCTTCCTCCGATACCGGTCTTTCATCAAGCCCTCTTCCATAGGTATCCCACTCTCTTCCGAATATCCAAGAGCTGCCGGTCGAGCAGAGTCAGGGACCGGTATCACTACATCTGCTTTGAACGGATACTTCCGAGCAAGGACTCTCCCTAGTTGTCGTCGTGCTTCGTAGACGTATTGGTTCTCGATCTTGCTACTCGGATGCGCAAAGTATGTGTATTCAAACGCGCAGTGATGGTGTGGAGCTTCTGCAAACTTTGTGACGGTTACACCGTCCTTGTTGAGACGGACTAGTTCTCCCGGCTGAACGTCCCGGAGAAGCTCAGCGTGCAAGGCAGTTAGCGCGCAGCTCTCCGAGGCTACAATGTTAGTCTGGGTTTCTTCGTCCCAGCCTAGGCATAGTGGTCGAAAGCCTGACTCGTCCCTAGCGGCGAGCACCTCGCCCTCGTGTGTGACCATGACGAAGCTGTAGGAGCCGCTGATCTCCTTCGCGAGTCGAGTGAAGGCTCTTGTCCAGTCATGTTCTCGACGATAGTGCTGGAGTAGCCTGTATCCTGCCAGCTTGGTGTCCGAGTTTGAGTCTATAATCGGGAATTCGCCTTTGACTAGAGGCTCCAGGTCTTCCGTGTTGGCGATGGTACCGTTCTGGGCGATGGCAAACTCTCCGTGAATATCCAGGGGGTGAGCGTTCTCGAGGTTTGTTCGTCCGCGAGTGGAATAGCGAATGTGGCCGATGCCTCGGCTGCTCTCCAAACGCAGGATTTTTCGGGCGTTGGCTGCGGCTCCCGCACCGATTAGCCCCAAGCCTTTGATGATGGGCTCGTTGGGCATAGCTAGGCCCCAGGATTCCTGGCCTCGGTGTTGAAGAGCCGCTAGTCCTTTGACGATACGCTCGGCGACGGGTTCATTCTTTAACGAGTAGATTCCAATGACTCCGCAATGTTCCTTTACTGAGCGGCTTCCACCGTCGATGTCGATTTGTGGAGTCTGGATTCGTTCTGGGCGAGCGAGGGCACGTTCCTTCGCTTGGACAATGGGATCGGTATTGAAGCCCCTCAGGTTCAATTACAATCCTGTATCAATTTCATGCCGTGTATAGGTCTTTCTTGACACGATCATCTAAATGGGTTCAGCAGCTCATCTTTCGGAAAATCTCGGCAACTTGTTCTCTTTCGGTTAGGTCGGCTTTCAATATTCACGTTGCAGAGTCCATTGTCTTCGATAGGGTCTTGGACCAGGCGTCGGCCGCAACTGACAATGGAATTGTGATGATAGAGTCTTCGTCGGACTCTAGCTGGATCTTGCTGCCTTGAACTCTACCTATCTTGGCCGCCTTAATCCTCGCCGCTGCCAGTCTGCGCATTATTCGGGGCGTGTTTTTCGGCCGTGACTCCAAGACGAACCTCGGCTTCGATTCTGAAAACAATAACTGCGCGATGTTTCTCGTCTTGGTTGGGATCTTGTCTAGATTTACTGTGAATCCTTTCTGGCCTTGGATGGCCATTTCTGCCAGACTCACGGTCAGTCCTCCTTTGGATATGTCGTGAGCGGCTTCGACGCCTCCGCTTTCGATGATCTTCGTGACGGTTCGGAGGAGTTGTCTCTCTGTTCTCAGATTGACCTTCGGGACCCTTCCACCCACTAGTCCCTGAACGCTCTCAAAGTACTCGCTCCCGCCGAGTTCTGGGAAGGTTGTTCCAACGATCAGTAGGTCATCTCCTTCCTTGGCGAGAGTCGGGCCGATCTTTGGCGCTCTGGCATTCCGGAGTCCTACTGCAGCAATTACAGGCGAAGGCTTGATCGCAGTCGTTGTCTGAGTGTCTTCGTTGTAGAAACTGACCTTTCCTCCAACACACGGGACCCGTGTAGCCTTGAGATAGTCTCGGATAGCACGTATTGCTTCTCTGAAGGTCCAGTAGACCTCTGGGTTGCCAGGGTTTCCATATTGAAGGTGGTCGACGACGGCGATTGGCTCGGCTCCTGTAGCGACGAGGTTGGAGAAAGCCTCGCTGAGAATCCCAACTGTTCCCCAATATGGGTCTAGGTAGGCTTGTTTGCTGTTGCCATCGGTCGTAATTGCCAGTGTTCGGCTGTTAGGAAGTCTAAGGGTCGCGCTGTCTGCTTGTCCCGGTCTGATGATTGTTCGTAGTCCTACTTCGAAATCGTACTGGCGGTAGATCCATTCCCTACTACAAATGTTCGGGCAGCCAAGGAGCGCTAACAAAGTAGCGTTGAGGTCCTCCGGAATCGCAGGTTCAGGCGCGTCGGCCAATTCGTCAACGTATGAGGGCTTTCTGCTGGATCGCGGAGACAAAGGAGCTTCTGCGACGAACTTGGCAGGAGCCTCAGCGACCAAGTGGTTTTGATGTCTGATGCGGAGCATCCCGTCCTTCGTGAGAAGGCCTATGCGTGAGTAGCCTAGTTCCCATTTGTCTAGGATACGAGTGAGCTTCTCTTCATTTTTCGGCTTAACAACGACTATCATGCGTTCCTGGGACTCACTCATCATGATCTCGGCAGGGCGCATGCCGGGCTCCCGGATCCGAACATTGTCGAGGTTGATCTCCATGCCCATGCCAGCCTTCGAGGCCATCTCCGAGAGTCCACAAGCCAAGCCTCCACCGCCCAGGTCTTTCATTCCCTGAACAATACCCGCATCGACGGCTTCTAGGATTGCTTCGATGATCAGTTTCTTGGTGAACGGGTCCGGGATTTGGACAGCAGCTCTCTCACTATCCGATCTTTCTGTTAGAGTTCTGCTGGCGAAACTGGCGCCTTGAATCCCGTCGCGTCCGGTGCTTCCTCCCACAACATACACCAAGTCCCCGGGACGACTGCGTCCGTCGAGAACGAGATTGTCTCTGCGGCCAAGGCCGACACATACAACATCCACCAGACAGTTTCGTTCGAACGACGTATCAAACTCTACTTCGCCTCCGACCGTCGGTACTCCAATGCAGTTCCCGTACGAGCCTATTCCCCGGACCACGTTGTCGAAGAGCCAACGACTATGACTGCTGGCCAAGGCGCCAAATCGAAGAGGATCGAGAAGCGCAACAGGACGTGTTCCCAATGAGAGAATGTCCCGGACGACACCTCCGACACCGGTGGCGGCACCACCGTAAGGGTCGATGGCGCTCGGATGATTATGCGACTCGATGTGAAGAGTGACCACCCATTCATTTCCGACATCGATGACTCCAGCATCAGATCCGGGTCCTACGATTACTCGAGGTCCCTTGCTGGGCAGGAGCCTCAGAAGTGGTTTGCTGGACTTGTAGCTGCAGTGCTCGCTCCATTGCGCCTCGAGCATTGCCCATTCGACTTCGTTCGGCTCGCGGCTAAGCTTCCTGATTGCGTACCGGATCTCTTCGTCCGTCAGGTTCGGTTTGTGAACCTGAACCGTTGTCATTGGTCCTGTTCTCTTGCCTTGTGCATCAGGAGAACGGTTCGTGAGCCTACTATCGCTCCTGCGATGAACCCGATTATCAGCCCCAAAATACTGTTTATGGCATAGTAGCTGACGAGTCCCGCGGCGATTCCGGCAATCAGACCGGCCAGGATCGCGCGGGGAATAGGACTTGACCTTCGATTATCACTTGTCGAGCTATTCATCCGGTAACAGCCTCCTTCTTTGCGATTAGAGCTACACCGAGCGCTATCATGACGGCGCCGTAGGCTCCGCCGAATATGCCTAGTCCATAGTAGTAGCTGGTGCTTGATAATCCGACCAACGACACGCATCCCATGATTATTGCGAAGACGCCAAGCGCGATTCTACGCCAAGAGCGGGCCGGTTCGTTCATCTCCCTGTTTGACTCCTCTGAGACGTGTAAAAGTAGAGACCCGCAGTTATTAGCGCCCCTCCGGCGAAACCGAGAAAGAAGCCCTGCAGAGTGAAGTTTGGACCAGTCAGAAGGCCAACGACTAATCCAGTTAGCAGTCCTACAACGATGATCCCAAACACGGATGGGGGAGGAGCACCGGCGTATGGTCCAGTCGAGGGAGCTGTGTTTTCTGCCGAGGAAACGTTGAGCCGTGAACTGTGAAAGTTCATCCTACGCTCCAGGCCCGTGCAACGTTCTCATCATAGAGTCGAAGATGACTCTGCCATCAGTCTGGCTGTCAAGTGACAACACTGGTATTGAGGCTCTTTCGGGATGTGGCATCAGGCCCATCACATTGCCCTTCTGATTACATACGCCGGCGATGTTGTCTATTGATCCGTTAGGATTTGCGTCTTCTGTAGCTTCTTTCTTTTCATTCACATATCTGAAAACTATCTGCTGGTTTCTCTCCAGTTCTGGAACTTGTTCTTTATCGAGATAATAACGTCCCTCATTGTGAGCGATTGGAATTTCCAATACCTGTCCCGCATTGGCCCTTTTCGTGAAGGGCGTGCGCGTGGTTTCGACTCTCAACCTAGTCCATGTGCAGACGAAGCGGAGTGAGCTATTACGCAACACCGCTCCCGGTAGGAGTCCAGCTTCTACCAATATTTGGAATCCATTACATATTCCCAGAACTGGCTTGCCACCTTCAGTCGCTTCCTTGACAATTCTGAGGCTGGGACTGGTAGCTGCGATCGCGCCAGCTCGGAGATAGTCGCCATAGCTGAATCCGCCCGGAAGGACGTACGCATCATAATCGTCGTGTGTCAGGTCCTTATGCCAGACAAGATCTGTCTTTGCCTTGACAACGTCCCGGAGAATTTCTAGGGCGTCTAGGTCGCAGTTGCTTCCTGGGTACTGGATTACTGCGACCTTTCCCATTACTTGGTTATCCTACTACTCTGACTTGGATTGTGTGAGCTGATGGGTTGTAGATACGCAGGTCATCGGAAAGCTTGCGGACAATCGCCCGTGCATCTTCCGGACTGTTGGCTTCGACTTTCATCCGTAGGAGTTTGCCTGCGCGGACGCCAGTTACCTGGTTGTAGCCGCCTTTCAAAATGAGATTCTGATGTATCGTCTCGCCTTCAGGGTCTCGGGCTAGCGGCTTGTTCTCGACGATGACTTCGACCACATAGCTGCCGGGAGTCATTACAAGTTTGTATTAATTTCCGCAGCTATTTACCCCTTCTTTAGCATATTCGTGCTAGGGACGGTCGTCGGCTGTCCTTCTTTCCTGAAGATTAGGCAGTACTGGTGATGTCTGTTCCCGACCCATGCGTTGAAAACTCCCAGCGGGAGGAGAGTCTTGTCGTCCTGACACCACACCTTCTCGTCTTTCGGAGTCCAAGCAAAGGGCCCCTTAGAGAGGGTTGAGACTGTATCAAACGCTAGTGGATACATTCTTCCATCACTGAAGACATTGTTCGTGATGATCGTCAGGTAGCCTTTCGGTTTCATCACCTTGTAGACCTCATCGAAGGCACGTTTCAGCGCATGCAGGAAATCCTGATAATCTGCGATGTTACCGATCTCATCAGGATTATCACTATAAATCGTGTCTAGTCCTTTTTCCACGCGATCCTTTTGGCGCATATGGCTCCTTCTCAGTTGGTTCCAGTAGGGCGGCGAGGTGATGCAATAATCGGCCGGAGGGAAAGCGTTCTCCTTCCAAATCTTCGATAGTTTTGCTGAATCAGCAGTAATGATCTTGGCCCAGGACGATTTACTTTTTGTCGCTTCCTTACTCGCCCTTCTCTGAGCTAGCGCGTCTCCGACTCGCTCCTTCGATATGTCGGCGTATTTCTCGACAATCTCAAATCCTATTCCTGAGCGCCCCGTTTCCAGTGCTGCCACCAAGGTGCTCCCGGTTCCAACAAAAGGGTCGACGACTATCTCGCCCTTCTTTGTGAAGAAAGAAACAAATTCCCTGACTAGGGATTCTGGAAAGGAGGCAGGATGTCGAATCTTCCGGTCTCCCCTGGGGTCAGGCCTATGGACGAACCACGACTTTGTGAACTTGATCCAGTCCCTTCCAGAAAGCTCGTTCAGCTTGTTTCTGCGAGTCACCTGCGCGGAGGCTTGGCGATGAACAGTCTCGGTCTCCATCATAGTCCCCATTGCATAGAATAGGTCAGTGTAAGGAAGAACCGTACTTTATGAAAGCACGCTAAACGGACAACTGGCAGGAAGAATTGATCCGTGTTGGTCCCTAAACTACGAGAGTTTACTCACGAAGATCGGTTGAGGATCGCGCACCAAATTTCGGACCGCATTGTCGAAAAATATGGGAGCGATATTTTGGCTAGTTATGTCTGCGGCTCAACATCAAAGAAACTTGACCGTCCTTTTTCCGACTTGGAACTGATCGTTGTGGTTCGTGATCAAGCTGAGATTCCGATGAAATACTATCTTCACGAAGGACTTATCATACAGATTGAATATCTCAAATCTTCGAACACGCTAGCTGCCGCAGAGCAGCTTACGGACAACTGGCCTTGGGAGGCTGACCAGTACCGAAACAGAATTGCGCTTTACGAGCGAGATGGATGGTTCAGAAAGCTCGATGAAGCGGTTGAGAAGAATGACAAGGCGGCTACTGTTGAAGCGGTTCGAAAGTCGTTCATGATGATGACTGAGTCTATGGGTGTCATGAAGAATGCGATCCTGACAAACGACACCGTCGGGATATTGTCGAGAGGGCGCCTGCTCGCGGAGGATGCTGCAAGAATAGTCCTACTCTTGAATCGAAGATATGTAACGACGACAAGCTGGCTCTGGAAGATCGTCTTCGATTTACGAACTAAACCTAAAGACTTCAAGGAGTTTGTCGAGAAGATGTCAGGGTTCGTCCCGACTACTCGGGAAGAAATTGTTGCTTCGTCTGAGAGACTGTACAAAGAGATGAGTGAGCTTGTCACTCAGGCTGGTGTCAGAATAGAATGCGATGATTTGTGGATCTGAGCCGGAGGCCGACTCGCAGCGCTTCGCAACAGAGACTAGACACTCGGGCATTCACCTTTCCTAATTCCCAAGCTTCGTTGAGAGGGGTTACATCACTCCATTATCCGGCCGAGATTCCATGCGACAAGAGATTCCAGCGTTGGCTACTAGGAGACGCGCTCATCCAGCTAGAACGGTCCATTCTATGGTCGATGATGAGCTTCGAGTCTCCACTCACAAGAGCATCATCAAGACCCTGGGACGCCAGTACACTGACGCTGCCCAGTTTTTCGTAGAGCTCGTGGTAAATTCTTGGATGTGGGGCGAAGCGAGCAAGGTCGAGATCAGGATTCCTGAGAGTGGGTCTACCATCGAGTATGAGGAATGGGGGAATGGCATGGACCTCACGGGGCTGCGAGAATTCCTTACCAAGGGAAAATTAACTGACGAGGGTTTCTCGCCCAAGTACAAGCGTCCGATACGAGAATCGTACGGTATGGGCAGTCTCGCTTGGCTGACCGTCGGTAAGGATTTGGAGCTTCAAGTCCACAGGGGCCGGTTCGACCGCACGATTACCCTTACCGAGAACCTCATCGACAAACACTGGGACGCCATCGACCAATCGACCTGGAGACCGCTCCGACTTATTCAAGCGCCTCTAGATCATGATGGTTTGAGAATCCGGATACGCTCACTCACCAAGAAACCGGATCCCGTAGACGTCAGGAGAGCTCTACTAGCCCGGGCCAATGTTCTCGCTCTCCGAGGCTACGGACCATTCGAAGTCTCGGTCAACGGAGAACAAGTGAAACCCGAGGAGTTGAGAGGCTCGACAATGCTCCCAGTCAACATCGCAACGGAATATGGAAGGATAACAGGAGAGATCATGATAATGCCCATATCAAAGGTCAGAGCCGGAATATCCGAGGCGGGTATAAGCGTCCAGCAGAAACACATCACCTGTCTTCAGCACCAGTTCTTCGGTCTAGACCAGTACCGGACCCACGGACTGTCCCGCATCCAGGGATGGGTCAACGCTGACTTCCTTCGACGCCTCCCCGGAGGAAATGACTTCGAACATGACAGTGCCCAGTGGCGCATTTTTGAGAAAGCAATGCGAAGCTTCGTGAAAAACAAGGTCTACAAGTTTCTGAAACAGACAGCCAGCAGAAGGGAACTAAGAAGCATCCAATATCTCAATCGAGAGATTGCCGAGAGGCTTCGTCGAAGTCTTCGAAGAAACGTACAGATCCTCTCCAAGACAATGCTGAATCCAAGAGTGGCTCCAAAGATCAACGTGGTGCCGGGCAAGACGAGGAAAGAGATCGTTCTTGGAGAGAGGAAGCGCAGGAGGGGAAAGAGACATAGTCGAGAAGCCACCCGGAGTATTATCCATCTCAAGGATCAGATTCTCGCCTTCGACGTTGCACACGGTGGGGACCGCGGCCAGGCATATGTTGAAACTGACAAGAGTGGTGTCCGGACCGTCTTTGTGAACATGGATCATCCGATGTGGTACGTTGAAGCCGGTATGACTCCGACGAAGCTCCGTTATTGTATCAGACAGATACTTGAGAGATCTATTGCGGAGGAAATTCTCCCTGTGAGCCCTTCTACTCCTGAGGAGACATTTTCCACGCTGGACGCATTATACAATGATGCCCTGGCATAGAACAGGGCCCTTGGTCAGCGCAAGATTGGGTCGAGACTAGTCAATATATCCAGAGACCTCGACGGGCTAGATGATATGGAAGTGCAGCGTGTGTTTTCTGAAGCGGAAACTCAATACTTGAAGTCTCAACGCTTGGCTAGAATAGCAACCGTATCCGGCAAAGGTCAGCCTGACGTTGTCCCCGTAGGGTTTGAATTCGATGGAAAATACTTCTGGGTCGGAAGCCACAGCCAAGAGATTTTCCACCGGACGCTGAAATACCATAACGTGAAGAACGGCAACAAGCTTGTTGCGCTTACAATTGATGACTTGGAATCTATCGATCCCTGGAAGCCTAGGGTCATCAAAGTATACGGCACAGCAGAGGTCTTAGATCATCAAGGTAGATTCGGTCCCGGCAAATATCTTCGAGTTACGCCAAAGATTTCCTGGAGCTTTGGAATACTGGGTCTCAAGTCTGAAGGACCTGGTTTGGGACGAGTCAAGACAGTACACCACTAGCCGAGTTAAGTAGCTGAGTCGGGGACGGACCGTGGTTCCACGGATCTCAAGCAATTGTTGATCTGAAGATTTCCAAAAAATAGGGGAGTTTGATTGAGTCGGGTTCATTCCTCTAGGCTCCTGTGAAGGGTACGACCAACACTCGGAGACAGGTTGTTGTTGACGAGAGGCTGCCTGAGCCTATCACATGGACGCTGACGGTTGTTGGGCTGCTCCATCCTGCTGAGATCGTGTTGCTGCCGCTGAGCCCTGGAGCTACGACGACTATTGTTGCTGCCGGAGTGGTTCCTGTTCCTTGGTAGGACACGGGCAATGTGATGTGGGTGCTGTCAACGATGTTGAAGGCTGTGACTGTTACATTGGTGATGGTGCTTGCAGCTCTGAATGAAGTGAACGTTCCGTTATTGCGTGCTTCCCAGCTGAGTGGCCCGGCCCCCCTCCAGCCGAGCCACTGCCTATCGTAAGTTGTGAGACCGTTCTGGTTCGATGAGGTGCTAGGAGCGGCCGAGGCGGTGGCGAGAACGTACGCGGTCGTGCCCGCGCCAAGCCCGACGAGTAGTATGACCAGCGCAATGGACCGTGTTGAGAAGCCCTTGCTTGTTGTTTGTCTTGTTTCTATCTGTGACATTTTCCTCGACGTACAGTCATAATGGGATGAAGATGGTGATTCTCCTAGGAATCTGCTTAAATTCTCACGAATTGTCGACTAATTCGGTTCTAAGCGAAGCAGAGGATGAGACTATTCTGATCAGGTCTTGTCTTGGTGTGTACTAGCGGCTGGCTGTGTGCTGGGGGCTGGTTGCGTGCTGCCCGCCGGTTGGGTACTAGCCGCTGGTTGCGCAGTGGCCGGTTGCGTGTTAGTAGTTGGTTGTGGAGCAGGGGCTGATTGTGCACTGGCGGATGGTTGTGGACTAGTGGTTGGCTGTGGACTTGTGACTGGCTGTGTGCCGGTCGGTCCCGGGCTACTCGAGGTTGTATGACTGCTGGAGGGCTGGAAACCTTGCTGATTTCTCTTTTTCTTTATCATCACGAAATATCCGATGAAGGCTCCGACGCCGGCCAGAGCAAGCGTTAGGATGATCCAGTAATCAGTCTGTAGGCCTAGGAACGGTGTGCTTGTTGCACTAGGGGGCGGAGGCGACGGGGGACTTGCTACTAGTAGGAAATTGCCGCTACTGGTAGTGTGGTTGGTGTCGCCTGGATAGCTATAGCTAATCAGATCATTAGTTGCGGCGGTTCCACCTGGAGTGTATGTCACTGAACACGAGGCGGATGCGGTTGTTCCGCTCAACGTGCATGTTCCTGTGAACGTTCCACTACCGCTTGTTACGAGCACCACTACGCCTGTTGGAGTGATGAATGTGCCAGGGGAATGGTCCGTTACTGTGACTGTGCAGCTGGTCGCGACTCCGATAGTTGCGGGCGAATCGCAAGTCAACGCTGATGTCAGTGTTCTTACAGTCACGGTCAAAATTGCTGTTGCGTTTGGACTCGCGAGAGAGTGAGCGGGGTCTCCGCCGTAGTGGGCGGTCAACATGTGTGAGCCTGTTCCGATCAATGTAGGCGTGTAACTTGTGGAGCAGGTTGCAGAGGCGCCAACGCCTGAGAGTGTGCAGGTTGTGAAGGTGCCCGTGCTATTTGTTGTGAGCGTGATCGTTCCAGTAGGCGTGAGGGTGGGAGCCGGAGAGGTGTCCGTGACTGTTACTGTGCAGGCTACTTGGCTGTTGATCGGTGTGGTGGTTGGACAGTTGATTCTGATTGCGCTTGTTCTTAGGGTCGAGGTTATTGTTCCGCTTGTTCCGCTGCTAGTGGAGTGTACGTTGTCGCCCTGATAGTTGCCTGTGACTGTGTCTGTGCCTGCTCCGGTCGGTGTGAAGGTGACTGAGCAGCTGCCCGCGAATAGGTTGCAACTTGTTGCCGGGCTGAACGAGCCGCCCGCATTTCCGGATGAGGTGAACCTAACCTGCCCGGTGGGTGTGTTAGCTGTTCCGCTTGCGGTATCTGTTAACGTCGAAGTACATGTTGAACCATTGTTCGTTACCACAGACGACGGCGCGCAACTAACGACCGTTGAGGTTGAACGACCCATGACCGTGAGTGTGAACGATTGGCTACCGGTGCTTGTACTGAAGGTGTGTTTTGTGTCGCCGTTGTAGGTTCCGCTGATAGTGTGGGTCCCGGGTGCGACAACGGTGGGAGTATAGGTTACGTTTGTCGCGCAGCTAGCTGTCGCGCCGCTTCCCGTGACTGTGCATGTTCCGGTGAAGGTGCCTGTTGAGCTGCTGGTGAAGGTGACATTTCCGGTTGGCGTAATCGGGCCTGTACTGTTTGTGTCCGTGACGGTTGCGGTGCAGAGTGTTGAATTGTTGACTAGGACTGTGGCTGGGCTGCATGTTACTGTAGTGGTGGTCGGGTTTCCAGTCTGTACGGTCGCCTCTTCGTTAGTTGTCAGATAAGCGCCGTCAGCCCCGCCTATGACGTACATTCGATGATTATAGCTTGATGTTGCTGCGGATAGTTCTCTGCGAGCGGTTGGTAGATTCTGCGTGTTGGTGTACCATGTGTTCGTTGGCGGATAGTAAGAGTATACGGAGTTGTAGTATGGGCTAGAATTGTTGCTGTATGTGTTTGAGCCACCGAACACGTAGATAAGTCCGTCTGGTCCAAGCGTGGCTCCATAGACGAGTACGGCGCTCGGCATCGGGGCTTTAGCAGTCCAGATGTTCGAGGTTATGTTGTAGGCTTCGACGGCCGTTGTGGCAGATCCAGTGTATCCGCCGATGGCGTAGAGTAGTCCGTTAGCTCCAGCTACAAGCCGAAACTGTTCTCGTGCAACGGTCATTGAAGCTCCTAAAGACCAAGACTTTGTTTGAGGATCGTAGATCTGCAATCTGGTTGACGGTCCGCCCGATTCGCCGCCTGCCACGTAGATTCTACCGTCGTTACCTGTTGCTACTCCCGGCATCCAGACTGCATAATTTATGGAAGTGCCTGTTGTCCAGGAGTTGCTTGTAGTGTTGAAGATTTGATTGTTTGTGGTGGCTGCGCAGCAGCCGCTGATCACATAGATCAGCCCACTCTTGTCTACCGCGATGCCCGCTCCTCTGACTGAAACGGGGAGACTTGCTAGCGTTGACCAGCTGTTCGTTCTAGGGTCGTAGGCGCTAGCTGAAGTAATTCCAGAGCCGCCTGAGTATCCTCCCATAACATAGATTCTTCCATCGAGTCCATTGATTACTCCAGCCTGTGCGATCGCAGAGGGAAGTGGCGCTTTTGTCGCCCATACGATCGGGTTTGGAAGGGCGGCGTGAGCAAACGGCAGTGAGGATAGTCCTGCGAATATTCCAACTACAGTTGTAATTATGACTACAAGGCTTATCGAGAAACGGCGGTTATGCATAGGTGTGTAGCCTTGGCTATATCGGCGGTTACTATAGGAGTCCGGAACCTGTACGGGCACTCCAAGGTGACGTTGCCGGTTGATTATCGAGTCGTATCTAGTAAATCGCTTAAATCTTCAAGAACTCGTATTTCATTACGGGTCTTATTCTCAAGGAGACGGAGTTTAGAACCATGTCATCTATCGACGATCCACTATTGAAGGAACTGCTCGCTGCACTGAAGGAAGATACTCAACGAATGGCGGCTGATCTCCTCAGCATCATCACGACCAATGCTCTCATTGCCGTCTTCGCTCTCTTCCTAGCGATAGCATCTCTCGCCAGGATAATTCTCTTCGAGCAGACCCCCTTCAGAATGGGAGGACCGGGGCCTGTCCCTGGACTGTTCGAGACAGCTCTGACCTTCGTTCTCTTTGCTCTATCCGTTGTCTCTATCTACAACTTGTTGCGACTACGCGAAAGATACGCGCGTCTTCAAGCTCTAGCTGAAAAGCTCGGCCGATAGCCGTTGCCGCTGTCTCCCGACACCAAGAAGGAAGCCGAGAAGAGACTTACTGTATTGAAGATGATAGAGCTCTTTGCGGACAAATGCGCAAAGAGCACCTTGCTGAATGGACCCTTTGGCGGAGACGATAGGGCTTTCGATAGGCTGCTGGGACCCGCGGGCATCTTGACCCGAACATCTCTGGTCACTGCAACGATGGACGGCAGAGTAACCTATTACGGTCGCACAGAGGCGGGGAAAATCTACCAGCAGGTTTTGGATACTGAGCTGAACTTTCTAGACCCCTACACGGGAGGAGAGGTCTGGAAGAAGTAGCGACGCGGGTTCGATAATGGCGTAGTATGGAAGTCAGTTTTCTTCATGGGCGCAGGAGGCGACTGATGGCGATAATGGTCTAGGGGCGCGCGAGCTCGAGAAAAACAAATTTTTTGGGAAAAGAATGCTTGTTTTTATTTTCGCGATTTTGAAATTCTACATACGATTTTTTGGATGGAGGTGAGTGTAACTAGCGGCACCTCTCAAATGTGTGATGAGAATGTGAATCCTCGCAATCTATTCTGAGAGTCGCGTGGGTCTCATCCGGGAACGTTCTTATAGCTTCGACAAAGGTCGCAGGTTTTGAACAAGAATTATGCAAGCTCAAACACAAAAAATGAAGGGCGAACTTCTATTCGAGTTCAAGGCCAAGAACAATAGCACCACCATCAAGGACATCGGACCCAACGGCGTACAGTTAGAGATGAATGATCACGGAGAAGTCAGCGGCAAGTACCACGCTGGACACATCGATACAGTCAGCGTCAGTCTCAAGACCGACGGAACCAATGACTGGCAGCTAAAGTCCATCCACAACACCAAGGACGGAGACATGGTCGTAGTCTGGGGAGGCGGCAAAGGACGCATGGCCGGGCCGCAGACCGGCATCTGGGAAGGAGAACTACACTTCATGACCCAGTCTCCCAAGCTAGCCTGGCTGAACAACTCGACCGGCTGGGTTGAAGGCCAAGGCAACATGGCCACCGGCGAAAGCAGCGGCAAGATCTACGCCAAAAAGTAACAAGCCTAAAAGTCAAACTTCCAATACCGGTTTTTTTTACCCTGCAAACGATAGCGTAGCATCCAAGCTATGTTGAGCCCAGCCCCCGTCCCGGAGCTCCTAAGACGATCTCACAATACCGCGACTACTGCAGCATCGTCGCCTTCAACAAATGAACACCGCCCAAGAGAGACGAAACATCGAACTTGACGCGGAAAGAAACAAGAGCCGCCGTGCCAATAGTGAGAAAATTCGAACCGAGTGATATCGGACAGGTGTTATCACTAGCGCAGCAGTACGCCTCCTGGGACGCAACACCAACAAGAGAAGACATCGAAGGATTTCATTCTGCAAATCCAGAATTTTTCTTCGTAGCCGAGTTGAATAAAAAAATCGTCGGATTCATCTATGGAAGAGAATCCAATCCACCCGCAGAGGTTCTCGACAAATGGAAGTCTAGAAAGGTAGCATCAGTTGAGACGCTCGGGGTAGACAAGGACTACAGGCGACATGGAATCGCTACGTCACTGCTCAAAGAGTTATTCGCAGAGTTTAAGCGTAATGAGGTAGATCTGGTGACGCTATCAGTTCCGGCCGCAGAGAAAGCGGCGATGAGGCTGTACGGAAAAATGGGGTTTGAGCTACGAGCTCAGTTTCTCTGGAAGAGATTAGCTGCGTAGCTATTGCGCCGGTGTAGTCTGTGCTGCAGCTTCAGGATGTTGTCCTTGAGAGAACATTGCCATAGCCTGCTTCTGCTTCTCATCTCTCTCTGCCTTGCTCATTTTGATTTGCTCTGATAGTGACCAGTGGTGACCAAACGGATCGGTCAGCTGACCGTACCGTTCGCCCCAGAACATGTTGTCCAACGGCATAGTTATCTTCGCACCGGCGTCGACGGCTTGCTGCCATAACTTGTCAACATTTTTCACATAAACCTGCAGAGTGACCGAGCTGTTACCCAAAACATCCGGCGATTGCGAACCAGCGCCTGGAAACACGTCAGACATCATCAGGATCGAATCTCCGATCCGAATCTGAGCATGCATGAGCTTCCCATCGGGGGTAGGTTCACGCACGATCTCCTTCGCTCCAAAGGCTTTCTTGTACCAGTCGATAGCCGCAGCGGCTCCATTAATCGACAGGTATGGAGTCACAGTTCGGAAGCCTTTCGGAACCGGATCAACCTTAGCTTTCTTGGGTTTAGACTTCTTGGCTTGTTTGGATTTCTTAGCCATATGATAATCCTCGGTACGGGTCGCCTAAACGTCGCCCATAAAAGAAGTTCGGTCGGTCGATTGGAAACGGGCTCAATTTAGCCCGCTCAGGCTCTAAAAGGGGGCCGGCTACCATCAAAAGCGAGAGTCCCAAGTGTTCTCAAGAAGAATCGCAGCGAACCAAAGTGTAAGGTTCATGCAAAACGTAACCTAAGCGAAGGCGACTGATGGCCCGGAATTATTTCTGCAGGAATCTGTGGAGATCTTCCGTCGATTAGCTGCTATAGCTGGATTGAGAGGCAGGGGCTACGCTTAATGGGCTCGGGGCGAGCTAGAGTGAACGCGGACGCATGGGATGAGCAAGCCCCTAGATAACCCGTTGTCAGATCAGGTAGCGAACCCATCAGCGGATCAGTCGAGAGTGGCCAGCGAGATGGAGGCGGGGACGTTACCGGAGATTTTCAGAGGTCGCATGTTCTGTACTGTGCATGGTCGGCAATGCTATCGTAGCATTACCTTTGCAGGAGAATCTATCTGGATATGTCCAGATGAGCGGCACGTAGTTCCATTGCGAGGATAAGAAAGATAGGCGTGGAGTTTCATGGGGCTCTTACGGTGTTACGGGGAACGAGAATTGGTTGTTTCTTGTAGTTGTCACTGTTACTGTGTATGCTTGTCCCGGCGTGAATTGGAAGAATAATCCAGGTATTCCACCATAGACGCATCCTGGGCAGTTGGCGCCGATAAGAATTATCGCCGTGCCGGAGCCATTTGGAATTATCACAGGTCCTGCGAAGTTTGATAGACTCCACGTGTTTCCAGACGCGTCCCGTACCACGTAGGACTGTAATGTCACCGATGCATTTCCATTGTTCTGGAGGATGAGCGATAGGCTCGTACTGTTGATGAACTGGTATGTGCTTAGTTTTAGAGATTCGACTACTGGCGGCGGTACGATGGGGTCTACGACTGTGAGGCTAATTACTGTCGAATGGGTCCGTGAACCTGCGGTTCCTGTTACTGTGATATTGTAGGTTCCGAGTGTCGTACTGAGACTAGTTGTTATGTTAAGGATGCTGGAAGCTGTTCCACCAGACGAGAGTGTCAGGGGGTTTTGGCTGCCTGTCAAGGTAATGTAGCCGAACGGGGCTGTGAATGTCAGACCAACCGTTCCCGTATAGCCATTCAGGCTTGTAACTGTGATCGTCGTAGTGTTGCTCGACCCAAAAACGTTGAGGATATTCGATGGAGAGGATGCGATTATGAAATCTTGGTTGGAGACCACTTGGACTGATAACTCAGTTGATGCATAGTTGGTCTTTCCATGACTGCTTGCGATACCAACGACAACTATGTTGAAGCTTCCAATGGTATTTGTCGCCGTAACATTCAATGTCGATCTCGCTGTGCCGTTGACAGGGACATTAACGCTCCCTGGGCTCAACGACGCGGGAAGTTGTGAACCCATAAAGAACAAGGACAAGGATACAGTTCCCGAGAAACCCCTTACGCTGATGACATTTACCGTAGAGGTTAGAGATGCTCTCTGCTCGAGAGACATCGTTGAGGGATTAACGGTGAGAAGAAACGAAGGGCCCGCTTTGCCACCGCTCACGTACGAGCTGAGCATTGTCCCTCCAGCCGCCGTTCCGACGGCGGCCGTGAGAACCATTAGGAGCCCCTTCAGATGAACGAGATTGCTGAATAGCATTGTCTTGCATTCCCCTATCCTAAGGCCAACTGCGCTGTCAGGAGGCTTACGGGTCGCGTAACTAGCGGTGGTTACTATTCGGTCGAGTGTGGACAGAGGGCACGCCACTCCATAACTTGGAAACCTGTGTTGGTCCAAATGATAGGGAAAAGCCTGCACTAGTTGTTTAACGACGAAATACGGGAAATAACGGCCGCCACGAACGTTTTTCACCGCTGCATTTCGCGGTTTGGTTTCGAAGCTGCAGGTTAGAAACTTGGCTGAAGCTCGGATGCCGAGAAATCGAATCGATCCTATTCACCTCATTTAAGAGAATTCCTAGGAGAATGGTCATCCTCTTCGCCTGATCAATTATGCTCGGGGAGGTGAGAGATGAAAAATGTCGCTTCAAGAAACTCAACCGGTAAAATCTCGCGGATTCTCGTTACGATCAATGTTGCTCTTGGTGCTTTTAGTCGGGGTCGGCGCGGGCGCTACCGCTTACGTTCTAGGCAATGCTTTCGCCGCTATCCTAGGCACACCTAGTACTGGTGCAACTCAGCAGAGCACAACGACTACGTCCACGAGCGCTTCTACGACCGCACACAACTGCACTCTCACGTAAGCGTAGAGTTTGTCGACGATGGCCCGTTCAAACCCCCATTTTCTTTGGAACTACATCTGATATTCCTTGGATACTCCGGACATGTCTTGCAATCTCTTTCCACGCAATTGCTAAGAACGGTCTTTCCACTTCTCAAGTTAGATACTTCTGAAATACCTCTAATCCATCCTCTCTCTCTCCGAGCTCCGCGGTCCATGCGTGTAAACTGGTTCCTGATGCTGGCCTGTGTCCTAGCTAGCCTGTATGCGTGGCAGCAGGATCCGAACTGGGCTGACCAGAACCTGGTCTTTAGCCTTAACAATCTCTATGCCGGACGCGTATGGACCCTGGTAACGGCCCTGTTCGTTCACGCGGGCTGGGAGCACCTTCTCGGCAACCTTCCGTTTCTCTTCGTATTTGGGAATACTTTGGAAAAGATGATAGGCCGAAACAATCATCTTCTGGTCTTCTTTCTGGGCGGATTCACAAGCTTCCTACTACCGCCCATCATTGGAATATACAGCCCCGACACGGGTATGCTGGGAGCCAGCGCAGCTATTTTCACTCTCGCTGCGATCGTGATGCTGATGTCCCCACTCAAGTTCAGTTGGCTCTTCCTCGCGCCACAAGGTCTTGTAGCAATCATCTACTTCGTCCTAAACGTAGCACTCGTCTACGCCCCATCCATGATACCGGGCTACAATGCCAACGTGGCGTACATAGCCCATGTCATCGGGTTTACAGTGGGAATACCATTCGGCATAGCATGGAGTCTGCACTGGAAGAAGAATCTTGTAATCAGCCTCGGACTCTTCAGTATCTACATAGTAATACTAGCTTTGCTGAACGCGCTAGTTGGAATCCAAACTCCCTTTGGCGCATTCTAAGATAATTGATTCTCAAGTAACGGTCTCAGCTTCAAGAAGACTTCGCGAGTCACTCTGAGATCGTCGAGACAATGATCCCTGATCGACTTCAACGCTGTCTCGTCTCCTTCCAACGCTTTTACGAACAATTGAGGGACCTCTAATCCCATAGGCCCTTTCTCTCGCTGTATCCCAAAAAAGTCACAAACATGGTCTAGGTATGTGAAGGTGAGACGGAGCCGAGACCTTACAACCTCGTTCAGATCCAGGTGTGTCTTGCCCAATAGTGGAAGGGGGTCCAGGTCATGCTTCAAGAGACGAGTTGTGAGAAAGGGAGTGTCAAAGCCTCGACCACTCCAAGTCACGATCACATCGTAGGCCTCCAGCCGCTTGAGAAGCTTGACTAGCAGGCCTTTCTCCTGGTCAGTCCTCTTAGCCTCGAGGTATTCGCTCTTCCCAGTCTCAGGGAGTAGACCAGTCCCCACAACAATGCCTGCATCAGCTTCTAAGGAAGAAGTCTCAATGTCAAGAATAACGATTCTCGGCGCCATGCGATTCGACGATTCGGGCCTAGTCTAAAGCGCTTCGTCCAAGTTCATCGAACGCAGGTTTCATAGCCCAGAATCGCCAGCTAGCTGACTATTCGGTGACCACGGTTTGCAAACCCCAGCAGTTGTAGAGCTAGAGAATCTAGAGAAGAGCTACCGGCTGGGAAAGGTCACAGTAAGTGCACTCCGTGGCGTCACGCTGAAACTCTGGCAGGCTGAGTTCATGGCGATAATGGGACCCTCGGGGTCAGGTAAGACGACACTTCTCAACATAATCGGAACTTTGGACAAGCC
>WNGK01000997.1_pt1 | contig 38257 bp, 28 predicted proteins | sample 5400601 | NCBI WGS metagenome assembly WNGK01 (sample SAMN13153376, study PRJNA577476) | soil metagenome | isolation source: 60 cm soil or saprolite under Garry oak tree replicate 1 | place: USA:California | collected 2016-06-15 | reverse complement strand
TCCTGGAAGACGCAGTTTCGCGTGCGACAGATCATGGATAATTTCTATACGCCGCGGCCTGATGGTTTGATCGGCAACGAGGATTGCGGACAAATGTCTGCCTGGTACGTTCTGAGCGCTGCGGGATTCTACTCCGTCACCCCCGGCTCGCCTTTGTACGCCATCGGCACGCCGCTTTTTCCAGAGTTGCGCTTCAATCTGGAGAATGGAAAATCTTTTGTTATCAAAGCGCGCGGTGTTTCCGCGCAAAACATCTACATTCAATCCGCGACCCTCAATGACAAGCCCTATCGCAAGTCTTTTATTAGGCATCAAGACTTGATCGATGGCGGCGACCTCAAATTTGTGATGGGCGACAAGCCAAATCGCGACTGGGGCACTGGTGACGATCACGTTCCGGTCGCCGGCAGCTCGAGTCAGCAGATTGTTCCCGTACCGGTCATCAACGCGGCCGGCAAAACTTTCAGAGACCGGTTGGAAGTCAGCATTCAGAATATCGCGCGAGACTTACGTGTTCATTACACGACCGACGGCTCGGAGCCAACCGTCAACTCCCAAGCTTACGTCAGGCCCTTTTCAGTTCGCGACACGACCTCCGTCAAAGCAATTGCCGTCAACAGCAAGAACGAAAAGAGTTTCATCGTTACTGCCACGTTTCGAAAGATCCCGCACAACTGGGCGATCAAGCTTCTGTCGAAATACAGTTCCCAATACACCGGCGGCGGCGACTCTGGTTTGATTGACGGCATCAGAGGCAGCGCCAACCTCAGCGATGGCGCGTGGCAGGGTTATCAAGGTCAGGACTTCGTCGCTGTTGTCGACCTGGGAAGAATTCAAACCGTCTCGAGCCTGGGAGCGGGTTTCCTGCAAGACGTGCGCTCCTGGATCTGGATGCCCGCGCGCGTCGAATTCGAGTTGTCGACGGACGGCGAGAATTTCGCACCTGTGCTCTCGATTCCCAACGATGTGCCCGACAATAGTTATGACGTGGTAGTGAAAGATTTCGTCAGAGCAATTCCTCCGCGGCAGGCTCGTTACGTCAGAGTCAAGGCTTACAACTATGGATTGATTCCCGCCTGGCATCCCGGCCACGGGGGACAGGCGTGGATCTTTATTGATGAGATAATTATCCAGTAATGCAAAGTGCAGATGGCTCCCAACTAAAACTCTTGCCCTACGACCCTTCGGGCACTATCGCCCGCGAGTTCGCTCCAATTCCAGGTCCGCAAACCCAAGAAAACCTGCAATAGCGCAGGGTAGTGTCTTAATTTTCAAATTAAGACACTACCTGGATTCCAAGCAAATCAATTGTGAGCCATCGCCAGACGAAAGGCAAGGCGAATATCGTTTGTCACAATTGCAGTTCCATTTGCAAAAAGTTTGGGAAGTTTGGCCCGCGAAGAATTCAGCGATACCGCTGCAAGCAATGTCGAAAGACATTCAGCGAAGAACAGAACAACCCTCTGGACGATATGAGAATCCCGCTTGACAAGGCCGTAACTGCTTTGCAGCTTTTGCTTGAAGGGTGCGCGGTCGCCAGCGTTGAAAGAGTGACCGGCCTTCACAAGCGCACCATCCTTAATCTGTTAGTACTCGCTGGCGAGCGATGCGAGAAGCTAATGGAAAAGATGATCAAGGACGTGCCGGTCAAGGACGTATGCGTCGATGAGGTCTGGTCTTACTGCAAAATGCACTACCGGGTAAAAGAACGCAAAGGTATCACTGACGAAACGGCAGGCAGTAAGTGGACATACATCGCGCTCGAGAGTAATTCAAAAGTGGTTCTTGCGTTCCATGTTGGCGAGCGCGACGAAAGCGATATGATTCAGTTTGCGGAAAAGTTGAGTAATGCGACGAGTGGCGAGTTTCAAGTTTCGGCAGACGGATGGGGATGCTATCCGTTTGCGTTTTCGTTGGCGCTAGGGGATCGGGTTAGCTTTGCACAGCAAATCAAAACCTACGCGAACAACGACGAGACTGATACTCGCTACTCGCCAAGAAAAGTGACGCACGTTCGCAACAAAGCGGTCTTTGACCGTCCTGATATGGATCGCGTCTCGACAAGCTACGTCGAAAGATTCAATTTGGAATTGAGAATGATGGCACGAAGATTTACCAGACTGACGTTGAGCTATTCCAAAAAGTTAGCGAACCATCGCGCGATGATCGCGTTAGCAATCGCGTATCACAATCTTTGCCGCTATCACGCGAGCCTGCGTTGTACCCCGTGCATGGCGCAGGGAATTACGAAAACGATTTGGGCCATTGAGGATTTGCTGACAGTAACAATCTAGGGCGCGTATAATTGCTTGGTGCGGCGGAGGGTGCTTTGATTCGCGCCGCCGCGTCAACTCTGACGTTAGGCGCCCGGGGATCGATTATGGAGACAAAAGTGCCGAGAGTTCTCGCCGGAATTGCCGCGATCGTGCTGGTAGCCACGGCGGCGTTCCACGCCACGGGCTACCGCGCCATCGTGGACGGAGTCTCCGCGTCGGCTTTGAGTCCTTTCTTTCGTAGGGCTCTCCCGGGGATTTGGCTATTCCTTTCGTGGCATCTCGTCGCGCTCGCGTTCGGCTTGGGTTGGGCGTCGATTCGCGGTTCCAGCTCGGCACGGCCACTCGTCTGGTTCATCGCACTCCTCGCCAGCGCCGATACACTATTCGTGTTTTCCCTGGCCGGCTTCTTCGCGGGTACGGCGCTTCTGTCTTTCGCAGCAATCGGTCTGATCGTCGCGGCTGTACGGTGGCCTGGCGCCTAACATGGCGCATGCGTTGGACGCGAGCGGCGGGAGAGTGTTTCTCAACCCAGCAACAATCTAATATCCCAACGCCGGACGGCGCAAAGCTCATCGGCAACACGACACTGCTTCTAGTTCTTACATACGTGCTGCAAGACTCGCAAGGGGTCAACGCGCGCGCTGATGAATAACAGCGGCAGTTCGAGCACCGTTATCGCGCGTCATGACTATCTGCCGTTCGGCGAAGAGATCGCGGCAAACATCGGTTTGCGCTCAAGTAGCCAAGGCTACAGCGCCACATGAAGTCTCGGTCTCCAAGTAACTTTTGCAAAGCAAACCCAGTACGAATACTTGAATGACTTCTTGGATTGACGCGTCGCGCCGCCTGCGTGTAAATTGGCGTCCTCATGTAGGCGGCGGTGCATCAGCCCAGGCAGAACCGGCCGTGCGCCTCATCTGCAACGGAATCGAAATCCAAATACTCTATCGAGGTGGGAGCATGCCGGAACTCCGTGGCATACAAGCAACTGAAGAGGTCAAGGAAGAGTGGAAATACGCTTACAGTCTTTACCTGCAAGCGCCGGGCGATCGTTACGACAAGAAGAACGACCGCACCGAACGCATTGGTTACGTGGCCAGGGCGATGAAGCTGACACGCAAGCAGGCCAAGCGGCGCATCAGAAACTACGAGGCCTGGCAACGGAACATCAAAAAAGGCCTGGTCACCTAAGTTAAGGCTTCAGTATCGATGTGACGGCAGGCCCACGTGAATGTGAGGGCCAGTGGCCGTAAACGGTATCGCGCTGCGGAACGCGGAGAAGGGAATCCCGTTAGCGCGCAGGAAGTTCATTAGCGCCTGACCTTCAACTCCATCGGGATTGAGATCCACGTCCATGGCGTTGTGATGATCGAGCCGCCAGCGATTGTGAATCGCTCCCTGCCCGAACACGGCAATCGGCAAAGCGCGGCCAAATTTCTCTCGAAAAAAATTCTGCACTTTCCCCGCGTCTGAAAGAGACCAGGGGCCGGGACCGTTGTAACGAATGAAGGAAGTCGTTCTAATTAGCGCACCCCTGGCCGGTCGTAACCTCGCCATCTGTTTGTCGGCCTGAGTTTCGACTAAAGCGTTCGCGATCTGGCCATCGGCGGTGGCAATCTGCTGGCGAGCTTCGGCTACCTTTGTTTTCGCGTTGGCGACGGCGCGCTCGCTTTCATCCAGTTCGCGTTTGGCCACGAGGCCCTGCGCGAAAAGTTCTTTGGCCTGCGCGAAACGCGTTTCGGCCCTTTGCACATCAGCTTCATAAAACGCGATCAGTTTCTCCAGGCTGGCCTTGTATTCTTTCGTAGCCTTGATGAAGTCGTCTCTGAGTTTGGCGAGTTCCTGGTCGGCTTGATTGACCTTAGCCTGCGCTCTCCCCGATTTCTGCGTCGGCTGTTTTTTCTGTGCGGCAACAATCGCACAGCTCATGATGAGCGCGAGAGATAAGGAGACCATCCCGCGCGCTGGTTTGCGCGCGGCGCGAAAGAAAGAGGAGTAGTCAAGAGTTCCGTAGCTCAAGCACGTCAATGATACTACCTCTGGTTCATTAGTAGCGACCTTCGCCGTGCCCCGAGTCCAGATTTCTCTTTGCGCCGTTTTTGTGGACTTCGCGTCTCGACAGAGAACCTATATTCACCGCGGAGAGGCGGAGTGCGCAGAGGCGACGCAGAGATTTGCTAAACCAGGGCACCTCCGCCGCTCTCCGGGAAACACTACGTGCTCATGACAACAATTTGGTTATCTACGGCCTTGACTCCCTTAACGGCTCGCACGAGTTTCTCGACCTGGTGTTTCAACTGCTCAGTCTTTACCGTGCCGGTCAGGGTCACTTTGCCGTTCAGTACCGTGGCCGTGATAAGCAGGCTCGAAAGAGTAGCGTCTTTCTCGAGCCGCTTATCTACCTCAGCCTGAATGCTCGTGTCGTCAGGAACACCGGCAGTCGTCCCCGCCGGAGGGTTAACGATAATAGGCGCGGGCTGCGATGCCGGAGCCGGCTGCTGAACGACCACTGGAGGCTGCTGGGCCGGTTGCTGAACAATAGTTGTTTGCGGAGCGGGTTGTTGCTGCGCCGCCAGGTTGTCATTATTCGTATCGTTTGATGATCTGGTCATCAGGAACAGCAGAAGCAACGCCACGACGGCTGCCGATACGACAACCAGGGCCGCAACCATTGCGGTCGACACGCCACTGCGCTCGGGCGCGTATTGTCTTTCGGTCTCCACTACCTCTCGCCGCGACGATGGAGTTTGAACTACGACTCTGTTTTTTCTGGTTTCTTGTTCATCGTATGCCATCTGTTTTTCTCCTCCGATTTTTTATTCGGCAAAGTTATGCGGTGTAGAGGAGTGCAAGCAGCATTCCTGAACTTGGGTCCAGCGCCGGGCTCGGAAACTCGTCCGCGGTCGCCTATTTTTCGTACACGAGTTCGGTTCGAAACGTCTGCTTACTATTCGGTTGATCTGACTGGGACGTTTCGCTGGTCGAATGCGAGAGAAGTTAGAAGGGAAGCTTGCCGCTCCATACGGTACGCCAATTGATTATCCTGGAAGGATATGGGGATCTCATTAAGACCTGAAAATCTGAAGCGATTCAAAGATATCGCGGTGCTCTTGATCAAGTATGGCCGATCGGATTTGATCAAGACGACCGGCTTTGAAGAAGTCATTCTGGACGACGCGCCCTCCGCCGATAGCTCGGTTGCGCCCAATGCCGATGAGCTGGCAAAAGACCTCGAGGCGATGGGACCGACGTTCGTCAAGCTGGGCCAATTGCTTTCCAGTCGGGCCGACCTTTTGCCGACACCGTATCTGGATGCGCTCGCGCGTTTGCAGGACAGCGTCGAACCGTTTTCTTTTGGCGAGGTGGAAACGGCGGTCACTTCCGAATTGGGCGTGCGCCTTTCCAAGGCCTTCGCGGAGTTTGATTCGGAGCCAATCGCGGCTGCTTCTTTAGGCCAGGTCCATCGTGCCGTTATGCGCGGCGGACGATCGGTTGTCGTCAAGGTGCAGCGTCCGAACATTCGCGACCAGATTGCCAAAGACTTCGATGCCCTGTCAGAGCTCGCGGAATTTCTCGACAACCACACCGCGACCGGGAAGCGTTACGAATTCACGCGCGTCCTCGGCGAGTTGCGCAAGAACCTGCTGCGCGAACTTGATTACCGCATTGAAGCCCGCAACCTGGAAACCGTCGGCAGGAACCTGAAGGACATAGACTTGATCGTCGTGCCCTCGCCGATTGAGGACTACACCACTTCGCGCGTGCTCACGATGGAGCACATCCGTGGCAAGAAGATTACCGAACTAAGTCCACTCGCCAAGATTGAATTGGATGGCGGCGTGCTCGCCGAACAATTGTTCCGCGCTTATCTGCAGCAGATTCTAGTGGACGGTCTGTTCCATGCCGATCCCCACCCCGGCAACGTCTTTCTGACAAACGATAACGAGATCGCGCTGATCGATCTCGGCATGGTTGGCCAGATATTGCCGGAGCATCAGGATAATTTGATTCAACTGCTACTGGCGATTAGCGAAGGAATTGGCGACAAGGCGGCGGAGTTTACGCGAAGACTGGGCGAGCCGAGGAACGGGTTCAATGAAACTCAGTTCACTCAGGAAGTCAGCGATCTGGTAGCCCGCCATCAGGGAGCGAATCTGGAACAGATTGACGCCGGCCGCGTCGTGCTGGAAATCACGCGCATCTCAGGCCACGCGGGGTTCCGACTGCCGGCTGAGTTTACGATGGTTGCAAAGACGCTGCTCAATTTGGACCAGGTCGTGCACATTCTCGATCCGACGTTTGATCCGAAGGCCTCCATTCGCGAGAACGCCCTCGAGATACTCGAACAGCGCCTGACCAAAAACGTTTCTCCCGCGGCTTTATTGCGAGCCGTGGTCGAAGCGAAGACCCTGATCGAGAAACTTCCCGGCAGAGTCAATCGTTTCTTAGATGCTCTAGCGCATAACGAGCTGAGCGTTAAGGTCGACGCTATCGACGAAAAGCGATTGCTCGAGGCGTTTCAGAAGATCGCCAATCGCATTACCGTGGGTCTCGTAATTGCGGCTCTAATTGTCGGAGCGGCACTACTCAACCGCGTAGAAACCACCTTCAGGATTTTTGGTTATCCGGGGTTGGCGATGATCTTTTTCCTGATTGCCGCGTTCATGGGATTCTGGCTGGTCATTAACATCGTCTTTTACGACAAGTCCGGCGGAGACTAGCCATCAGCCGCGCGCGCCGATCGCTTTTAGGCTTTGTATTGTTCTTCCAGACTTCGTTGATGAGCCTGCCCTCGCTCGTAGCCACAACGAAAAGCTTTGTCTGAAATCAAATTCTTTTCGAGCTGACTCACGTCCTGGGCTGCCTCGTCAAGAGATTTGCCGCGCAACCACGGCCGCAATGCCGCCTCGAAACCACGACGATAGTTGAATTCGTCGCGATCGAAGTCGCCCTCGTATTTCTCCTGCTCGGCGACTCGCACTCCAAGCCACCACTGCTCGCGCGCGGCGTCGATGCTTTCCGCGCCCGCTTGAGTTAGTACGCCCCGCACCCGCTCGGCAGTAGCGCCGTCGTCGACAGCTGCAATCAGGACGCTGCGGCCCTTGCGCAGAGCATCCTCATAGACGAAGAGTTCATCGTGCGGTAGGCCTTGAGCCAATCCGTGTTCGAGCGCATTTCCGGCGACTGCTCCCACGAGCGCCCCACCGGCGCCCAGCACGGCCGCCCCCAATAGACCGGCGACGATGATTGGCCCGATGCCGGGCACAAAAAGGCTGGTGGCGGCTGCGGCCAGCGATGCGCCAGTGGCCGCTCCAACTGCGCCGCCTACCGTTCCTCCGAGTGCCCCGCCCATCCCCGGTGACTCTGAGTCGCTGGTGCGCACAGACGCCTGGATCTGCCGGTCGGTTGTTTCGGGAGTAAGCGTCGTGACTTTGTCGCTGTTGATGCCCAGCGAATGAAGTTGTAGCCGCGCCCGCTCGGCATCTGCGCGCGTGTGAAAAATGCCTACGATCGTTTCCATCTTTGAACCTCCTCTTGTCTGGGAGCGCAGACATCTTGCCTGCTTTTCAGCCCCGCTGCGGCGGCCCGCAAGGTAGCAAAGGCGCCTGGTGTAGTTTTACAGTACAAGCAGCAACGGGCTTGCGCATGCATACTAGTCACGGCAATCACTTAACTGCCGCCAAACTGTCTCAGAATAAATGAATCAGCAAACGCGATGCCGCGCACCTCGATCGTTAGCTCGACGGGCACGGTTTGCATTCCTAGCGTGCCGCCGGAATCTGATCAAAGTTGCACTGCCGCGGTTTCTTGTCGAAGCGCCAACGCAGAAATCTTGTGCCGTGACGAAACCGTCGGCCGGAGAAATGATCATATTGAACTTCCGGCTCGGACCACCGGGCGCGTTGCCGGTAAAGCCGGGCGGTTTGATCAGGGGCTTGAGTATTTTCGTTAGCTCCCTTCGTTCCGCCGCGCTGAAGCTCGAGGTAAAACCGACGTGGTGCAATAAGCCCGCCCGGTCATACAAGCCCAGCAGCAGAGAACCGATTACTTTCGAATTCGCGGTATATCTGAATCCGCCAACGACGCAGTCGGCCGTTCGCATCTTTTTGATCTTCTGCATCCCTGTGCGTTCGCCCGAAGCGTAAGGAAGATCGAGACGCTTGGCTACGACACCATCAAAGCCAACCCGAGCTGAGTCGAGCCACTTTGTGGCAGTGGCGAATCTGAGCGTCTTTGGCGAAAGCTGGATATGTCTCTTCTCTCTGAAAAGTCGCTTGGCAAATGCTTCTAATTTGCGACGACGAATCTTCAGCGGCTCATCAACCAGCGATTTTCCTTCGGCGTCAACCAATAGATCGAAAATCAAGAGCCTGGCAGGGGACTCTTTCGCTAACCTGGCGATCCGACTGGCCGCGGGATGAATCCTCATTAGGAGATCGTCAAACGACGAGCCGCCGTCCGTCGGCACCACGATCTCGCCGTCGAGCACGAACTGTTTCGGCGCCAGGCGCAGAGCAGCGGCGACGAGTTCGGGAAAATATCGCGACAGTGACTGGCCTGATTTGGATTGCAGTTCAACCTCCGAGCCGCTACGAAATATAAGACAGCGGAATCCATCCCACTTCGGCTCGTATTGCCAGTTTGGACCAGCGGGGATTTTATCAACCAATAGCGCTTCCATGGGCTGGTACGGTGGTTTGATTGGGAGCTGTTTGGCCATGATCAATCAAGCTGTTTGGCCATGATCAATCAAGATAGTACACAACCGGGTTCGCGGGAGCGAAATGTCGAATTCGTCAATCATTGCGAGTGAAACTTACTCTTCCAGTTGGTGCGGGATTTTATCTCTTGTTCTTCCGTTTTAGCAGACGCAACAAGGCCTTTTCAGCTTCATGCAGGCGTGCGCCACGATGATTTACCAACTCCTCGAATGTTTCGGCGTAGGGTTCGATCACTTTGCCCTTTTCGAAACTGTCAAGAACGTCCGGGCAAATATAGGCCGAGCGGCAAACCGCCGGAGTGTTACCGAGGATTTGCGCTGTCTCCCTGATCGCTGTCACGACCTTCTTTTTCTTGCTCATCTTCGTCTCATTCGCATGAGTGCCGGCCCGGGCCAGAGCGCAAGCGCAGATCAGCGTGCCGGCCCAGGTGCGAAAGTCTTTCGCGCTGAAACCCTCTCCCATCACTTCCCTGATGTAATCATTGATGTGCCGGCGTTTGATGTCGACAAAATCACCATTACCGTTCTGATATTTGAACACTTCAGATGACGAATGCTTCAGGAGTTCGCGCAAAACTTTCGCTACCTGCCGATCCTTTAACTCTCTGTGCTGAGGTACCTGACCTTTGCCCTTAAAATCGAATTGAACCAGATCGCCTTTAACGTTCACGTGTTTTGGACGAAGAGTAGCGATGCCGTAGCTGCCATTCTCGCTGGCGTAAACCTGGCTGCCAGGTCTCATGAAACTAGTAGACAGGATGCGCAAGATGCAGGCCATTACTCGCTCGCGCCCGAGCCCTGGCTTCCTCAATTCGCGCGCCACGACCTTGCGCATGTTCGGCAGCGCCTCGGCAAACTTCAACAATCGCAGAAATTTCTGCCGATTGCGCCGGGCAGTGTGATTCTCGTGATAAAGATACTGCCAACGACCAGCCGCGTCCTGACCAACAGCTTGCACCGGCGCGCTTGCAGATCGATTGACGGCGACATTCCTCCACGCCGGCGGAATTCGCAAGCCGTTGATACGAGCCACGTCCCCGCGGCCGACTTTAGCGCCGTCGGCGCCGGCATAATGAAAACCTTGCTTCGCTCTTCCGAGTCGACGAAGGCCGGTCTTTTGAAGTGCGTCGAGCTGAGTCATTGCGGAATGCCCGTCCGCGCCAGATCTATCTTGCATTGGATTTCGGAAACATCACGCGATCCGGCGCCGCATTTAATCGCTCCAACATTTTTCGCACTAACCGGGTCTTGACCCTCCCCGCCTGCTTCGGCGGGACAACATAGCGCACGATTGCTTCGAGCCAGGTATTTTCGCTGACGCGGAACACGACCGACGGATGCTCTCTGACCTCCAACTGGTCCACGGGCGTCTCTGAAAGCAAAGTGCGAAAAGTGCGCACACGCTCGAGCATCGCCTTGCCCAATTCTTCCTGAGCTACTTCCTGAAGTGTGCTAGCGATGAATTCCAAGTCGCTTTCATAAGCGACGTTGAATTTGATTTCATTCCAGATGTAAGGAAACAGCGGCCAACTGTAGTTGTACACGGCCGAGTTAAGAACCGTGGAATTGGAAAACCTGATCACGCGGCCACTCGGATGATCGGTGGAAAGGAAATCGCCGCCAAACTCCCAGAGGGTTGTGTCGAGATAACTTACATCGATCACATCGCCGGTGGCGTTTCCGATCTTAATTCTGTCACCAACGCGAAACGGCGCGCGAACGAGAATATAGATCCAGCCGATAAAGCTGGTGAAGGTGGTCTGCAACGCCAGGCCGAGAATCAGCGAGAACACCCCGAGCGACACGACTGCGGTATACCAGTTAACGAAGAGCACCGATATAAGAATCAGCGCGATCACTAGCGCGGTGACAAGCTTGAGAATGCGGCGAATGTTGTATTCAGCGACCGCATCGTCCACGCGATCGATCAGATAAACATCGATGCTTTTGCCAATCGCGACGACGGTCGCAATCGCCAGCCCGCCTAAATCCGCCCGCTGCAGAAACGCGATCAATGTGTCCCCGATATTGAAGACGTGCAGTCTCAGAAGGTAATACAGCGCTCCTAAGGACAGCAGGATTACCACATAAGTACCCAGAAACATCTTCTGCTTCTTGTTAACCGTGAGTGACGCAGGCTCCCTGAGGCCAGCGGTTTGCTCGAGCGCCTTTTTGATCTCGCTATCCTGTTTGAGTTGCTCGACCTTCGCCTTTGTCCTGGCCGGCGAACTCGGCACCTGATGCTCAAGCGTGTCTTTTAGATTGGTTGTTGCCATTGTGATCTCGGTGAGAATCAGGCAAGGCCCATGCAGCAGAATAGCTCAGCCTCCGGCTGCGTCCCGTTTAGCCTTTCTAACAGTTGGCACCTGAGTTGCGAAAGAGCCCACGAAGTGCCGCAGGACTAGCGAATAATGAATCATTAAGGAACGTTTGACATCCGACGCGTGTCTCAATATCGGGCAAGATCGGGCAAGTCCCTGGTTGGTTGAAGACATCGATTATTCTTGCTTAAGGAAATCTCAGAGGGGGATTAGGTTATGGCCGAAAATGGGGGTGGTGGTAGCACAGGCGTGGTTGCTGTACTGGTGATTTTCCTGGTCGTAGTGCTGGCCATTTTGTTGTTCGTGTTCCGGGATCGAATCTTCGGCAGCGGAACGAAGAATGAAAACATTAACATTACGACGCCGATTACCGCGCCTGCTCCGACGCCTACTCGAGCGCCCGTTTCGACGCCGGCTTCGACGCCCTCCAGGAGTCCCGCTTCGACACCGAACAGAACGCCGCCCGAGTAACGCATTCGCGGCCGAGACTCCTGGACTACTGAGCACTTCATAACCGTTCGGGCGGCGACCGGGCGATTCTGTTCCGATCGAGCGTACCAGAGAAGCCTGCGCGCCGCAGGCCTTCAACGATGTATGGGCAATTTCTCATTAAGCGCCACAGAAATCCTGTGCGATAGTTTTCAATCATGACGACGATTGGGCCTTGATCGAGTCCGTAGTAGCCAAGTGACACCCACCCGTTTTTATTCCTCTTTGCGTCGGCAAACGTTGGATTGTAGCTGCACTTGAAACCATACTTGCTGGTCATCTCCGGAAATTCCTGGTTGAAGTGATTCAACGAGGGCAGCACGATCTCCGGCGCGAACGGCAGGGATGCCGCCACGGCCCAGGGCGCCAGTGTCCCGTCGTCAGGTCCGTTTGGAATGCCGCGCGCTGCGTAATCATAAAAGCGCACAGTGCGGCCCTTGAATCGGCGCCTGGCAGGTCCCGGACCGTCGCTCGCTGTAATTCCCCAGATGTATTCGCCGTAGCCTTTGAACCCTCTTGGATTGCGCATCGCATACTGCTGCTGCGCATAAGTTGCTCGCCTGCTGTTTTCAAAATAGTCGATCGCTTTCCTACGCATGTACTCGTCCTGGATACCGCGAAAGTCGATCCACATATGAGAAAGCTGATGAATGAACAACGGACCGGCATAGAGAAACTCGTGGTCATATAGCTTCCTCCATTTGTAGGTTCTGGTCCATGCCCGGTAACTCTTGGCGGGTAGCGGAAAAGAGGGCGAAGCGAGCGCGAGAATATATAGAATCAGGGCTTCGCTGTAACCGGTCCAACGATGTTTGATGAATCCCTTTTCCGGTGTCCAGCCGTGCGTAACGGTCAAACCGCCGTGCTGCGCCCAACGCCAGTCAGCTCGCCGGTATAATGCGTTGGCCAGCCTGCGAATCTCTTGTTCCTCTTCGGTGTCACGATCAAAGTATTGTGCTGCCGTCAGAGCGCCCGCAAGCAAATAGGTGGTGTCAATCGTCGATACTTCGGACTGCCAAGTGCGGCGTCCTGTTTTCATATCGAGAAAGTGGTAATAGAAGCCGTTGCGTCCGAGAGCCTCGGGTTCGTCTCCCTGCGGACCGTTATGGAAAAAGCGGAGCTTCTTGAGGGTTCGTTTTATCGCTTCCTTGCGTGAGAGGTATCCGCGTTCGACGCCAATGGGGTAAACAGTGAGCGCAAAGCCAATGACCGCGAGCGAGCAGGGAGCGCCTTTGCGTGTGCTGTCGGGTACCAAACCGTTTTCGGGATTCATCTCATGCAGGAAATACTTGAAAGTATCCGACTGGAGCCGCGCCAGATCCTTATGGTTCAAAGACGGATGTAGTACTTTCACTTTTCCTCTTCTCCTTATTCTTGACTGAACTCCAGCTCAATCGCTGCCACTGCGTGCGGCGGAAGGTCAATCTCGAACATCGCTGTCCGGTGCGACCAGTTGAACGACTTTTTCTTGCGTGCGAGCGTTGACGCTTCGGTTAACGCTTCCAATTGCGAGACGCTTGGATATGCCGGAGCGCCCATTGCCTTCCATACTGGGCACGCATTCGCGCGCGTCTCGTCGATGCGCAAAACAAACGCGGCTCTTGGCTTTGGCGCGCTAATCAAGCGAACTATCACTTGCTCCGTTTCGATCGAATGGCCAGGCAGCGCATGATTGGATACAAGTACAGTCACGTTGTTTGCGTTGCGTGCCACCCAGGCATTGACCGTCTCATGAAGACCATCTACCAGCAACAATTCGTTACCCAGCCGGTGCAACAGTTCAAATGCCCGATAAGTCGGCTTCGCTATTCCTTGCAGCGTGAGTAAACCGAAGCCGCCGTGGAACGGAATCGACGGAAAATAGCTCTCTTCAAAGATGTCGGAGAAGACCCAATAACTGTACGCGTCTACTATGCCGCTAACATCCATTATTGATTTTACGACAAAAGCTGCGGCGTATGGTTCGTCATGCAAATGATCGAACGGATTTGAAGAGCTGTTCCACTCGGTATAATAAAGTGGAAGATCACCAGCGCGACGACGCACATCCTGGGCCTGTTGTCTCAAAACGCCGCGGCGGCTTTTGGAAAGCTGCAACTCTGTGTCGTCGCCCGCAGCGCCGAAAGCATCCGTTGGATAGTGATGGGTGCTGATGAAGTCGAGTGGGGTCTTATTGCGCTCGCAGAATTCGCGAAACTCTTCGATCCATTCGTTCTTCGCCGTCGCTGGTCCGCCCAGCTTCAACGAGGAATCGATTTCTTTGATTGCTTCGCAAGTGTATCTATAAAGCTTGAAATAATCTCTTTGCGTTCCGGTCCAGAAACCTTTCAGGTTTGGTTCGTTCCAAACCTCGAAGTTCCACTCTCGCACTTCGTTGATTCCATAGCGCTCAACCCAATGGCACACCAGCTTCCGAATGAGCGTGGCCCATTGTTTGTAGTCTCTCGGAGGCGTCACGTTCGCCTTGTAATGAAATACTGTCTTGCGACCCGAAGCGAGAGTCGTTGGCATGAAGCTCAGCTCGACGAAAGGATGCATGCCGAGGGAGATCAGAAAGTCGAAGATCCGATCGGCGTTGAAGAAGGAATAGATAAGTTCGTCTCTTTTGCGGACCAGAGTGCCGACGTCGTCGGAAAGCAAGCCATGAAAACGCACGCGTTCGAAACCGAGTTCCTGGTGACAGCGCTTGAGCTGTTCTTGCCAGTCCGCGCGCAAAGCGATCGGGGCGTGATCGCTGCCCACGCAGAACTCCCAGAAGTGTTTAAGCGGCGCGGGTGTGCCCGCGAGATCGCAGGCAAACTCGATCTTCATTTTTATTGCCGTTACTTCTTCTTGGAGGAAGATTTCTTGGGGGGCACCTTGGCTCCCGCCTCTCGGGCCTCCGACAATCCGATCGCGATGGCCTGTTTGCGGCTTTTCACTTTCTTTCCCGATCGTCCGCTCTTGAGCTTTCCGGTCTTCCGCTCGTGCATCGCCTTCTCAACTTTTTCGGCTGCTTTCTTCCCATACTTAGCCATTCTGTTCATCCTCCTTCAGAATCACACGTTGGGGCGTAGTGGATATCGGATACGTCGTTCTTTCACAATCAGCGTCATCAGTCTTGCTCGCTTGTGCCTTTAATCTTGTGGCTTCTTCTGGTAAGAGCTCCGACAGCGAGTCCTGCCAACCCTGCTCCGGCCATCGCCAGCCAATCGCGATTCATGCTGGCCCAAAGCTGCGGGCTGGACGCGCTCGCGCGATCGCCGAAACTGCCGTGCGCGCCATGATCGCCTGGCACAGGCTGCCAGAGATTGTCGGATCGGCCCGCTTCAACCGGTTCGGTAGTCTGTTGCGCGTCAAACCCATTTCTCGCCAGGTAGCGATCCGCAAACCCAGGCGCAATCTTGTCGCCGATAATCGCTTCGACAGTAGGATAACCGACGTATATCTCACGGCGATCATGCTGAGCGGCAAACAGGATCGCTTCAGCGCCGACTTCCGGCTGATAGATAGGCGGTACGGGCTGCGGCTTGCGCGGCAGGCGGCTTTTGACCCAACTGAACTGCGGCGTGTTCATGGCCGGCAACTGCACCATGGTGATCCGCACGTTGCTTTTGTCGTGCAGCAACTCGCAGCGCAGCGATTCAGTGAACCCTTGAATCGCATGCTTGGCGCCACAGTAGGCTGACTGTAAAGGTATCCCACGATAGGCGAGCGCCGACCCTACCTGCACGATGCAGCCACGATCGCGAGGCAACATTCGCTTCAGAGCGGCGAGCGTGCCGTACACCACGCCGAGATAGGTCACCTCAGTCACGCGCTTGAACTCTTCGGCGGTTGTTTCCTTGACCGGCGAAAAGACCGAAGCCATGGCGTTGTTCACCCAGATGTCGATTGGGCCAAACTCTGCTTCGACTCGCGCTGCCGCGGCTTCAACTTGATCCGGAAAAGCGACGTCGGCCTGCAGCACAATAGCTTTACCGCCCAGAAACTCGACCTCAGTCCGCGCGGCTTCTAGGCCATCCTTGCCGCGGGCAATCAATCCGATATGCGCGCCTCGCTTCGCAAAGGAGCGAACTGTCGCGCGACCAACGCCGGCCGAGGCTCCGGTCACAGCCACGACGTCGGGTATGCGCTTGCGCGATGCCTGGTCGTTGCCCATCACAGAATCGTCATCCGTTCTCGTGTTCGTTGGCGTTGAGTGTGCACTTGCGTTCGCATGATCTTGGCGGCCATCGTTTCTTTCTCAAGCTCAAGCGAGCTTAGGCAAGGCTTATTCCCGTTTTGACCTTGTTTAGACCGGCAAATTCGGGGGCTGGCTCACTTAACTCATGTCCTCAATGACAACAGTCGTGTACGCTTTTGCCCTCCAGTAAAAGCTGTTTGAGCGACCAGACTTTGACTTTTACTCAACGTCGTTTCGTCAAAATCTATTCTGCTCGCGGTACGAGTCTTGTATCTAAGTTGGTATCCAAATAAATCGTCAGTTAACGAGCTTCAAGGGAGAGGAGTGAAATGAGGATGAATTGTAAGTTGGCTTTCATGTTGGCTGCGCTCTTTCTGGCAGCAGCCTGCTCAAGTGAACCTAAACAGACACAGCCGGTAAAAACCACAACCCAGGCGGGAACTTCAACCGCGCCGCCGGCAAAGGAAGCTGAAAAACGGGACAACGCATTGGTGCGGGTGATTAACGCGACTCCGGGAAATGCGTCGGTTGACGTCTTTGCCGATGACCAGAAAGTCTTTGACGGAGTGGCTTTCAAGATGGTTACGCCATACCGAGAGATTGCCGATAACCGTCATACGTTTCGGATTCGTGAAGCCGGTAAGAACACCGCCCCACCGCTCGCGGAAAACAGCGAGAGTATAAGTGGCGGCAAACACTACACGCTCGTCGTAATGCCCGGAACGAACGACAAAACGAGCATCTACGTTTTCAATGACAACCTGACGCCCCCACCGCCTGACAAAGCAGAAGTGCGTGTAATACATGCGTCACCCGATGCGGGCGAGGTCGACGTTGTTGCCAAGCAGGGAAACAAGAAACTCTTCTCTAGTGTCAACTTTGAAAAGGACACTAGTTACACGGACGTCGATCCGATGACGAGTAGTCTTGAAGTGCGCCCAGAAGGGCAGGACAAAGCCCTGCTGACCGTGCCGAACGCGAAGTTTGAAAAAGGCAAGATCTACACGATCGTCGTCACCGGCCGGGCGAAGGGAACACCAAAGCTTCAGGCCCTAACGATCGAGGATCAGTTGGGCAGCGGAGCAACCGCAGCGAATGAGGAGAAAGCTCCGAAGGTCACGGAACCAAGGGTGGTGAAAACGAAGTCCTCGAAGTATTAGCTAGAAGTATTAGCTAATTGAAAACTCGGCGCCGGGCCGATCCTGCCTTAGCGCTCGGCGCTCAATTCCTTTTTTTGAGGTGTGAGCGACAAGGTTGCCGCACGCACTTTCGTTACTAGGTGCCCGACTGAACTCAGAATCGAGGAGGCTGGATCATGGAGAGGGAAAAACCAACCGACAAATGTGCACGCCCCGCCTGCAACTGCGCTGCGCAAGACGCGGCGGGTGGCTACTGCAGTGAAGAGTGCAAGAACGCAAGTCCGACCGACAATACGTGTCAATGCGGACACGCCGGTTGCCGGTAGCTTGCAAAGAGAAACCCTGAACTAACTTGGAAGGAGTAAAAATGGCCAAAGGAAAAGCTAGCAAATCAGCAAAGACAGAAAACAAGGAAACCCCGAAGGGCCGGCAATTGGCGAGACGCGAGCCGGATCTTGGATCATTGCTGGCCGCCCCGAGCGATCTGATGCGGCGCTTTCGTGATGAGATGGATCGCCTGTTCGAGGATTTTGGCTTCGGCAACCTGGCGAGTTCGTTGCCCAGCCGTGAGAGCCTCGGCCTGGGACTGTGGGCGCCTCAGGTTGAAGTCTTCGAGCGCGAGGGACACATGGTAATTCGCGCCGACTTGCCGGGACTAACTAAGGATGACATCAAAGTCGATGTTACGAACGACGCGATCACAATTGATGGCGAACGAAGGCACGAGCACGAAGAGAGCGAGAAGGGTTATTACCGCAGCGAACGCAGCTACGGTCGCTTCTATCGCAGAGTACCGCTTCCGGAAGGCATCAATGCAGATACGGCAACCGCGAATTTCCGCAACGGAGTGCTTGAGATAACGATGGCGGCGCCGGAAGCGAAAGAACGCAAGGGCCGCAAACTCGAGATCGCCGGTGAGTCCGCGCCTGCTGCCAGGGCAAAGGCTGCCGGCAAATAGCGAAGTGTCCGACAAACTTTCGTTTGTCGCTGAACGGCGAGTCAGAAGCCCGACCCCGGGTCCCCAGCCGAGCAGCTCGGCTGGGGTAGGGGCGGTTAGGGAGGGCTCGTCACTTGACTCGGGAGCCAGCCCTTGCTGACGCGCGGGCTTCTGCCACGAGGGCTTCTGCCACGTGGGCATCAAAACTGAAGTTTGTCGGACATTTTTCGGAGGGGGTACTACATGGAGCTGAAAGAAAGAAAAGTGACGTTACCGGAACTGGCGCTGATCGCAGGCACTCGTGTCGCGCTCGGCGCCGGCATTGGTTTTGTCGTTTCCGAAAAGCTGGATGCAAAGCAGCGGAGAGCGGTTGGCTGGACGCTGCTGCTGATCGGCGCGCTTACCACCGTCCCGCTCGCATTCGAAGTGCTCGGGAAAAACGGCCAATCATAAGGCGGCCGCAGCGATGGACAATGCCAGAAGAGTGACGGTCAGCATCGCGCTAATCGTCCTGGTGTGTTTTTTTCTGCCGTGGGTGCAAGTAAGTTGCGGCGGTGCCAGAGATACAAGTACAGGTGTCGATCTCGCGCGCGGAGGCGATGGTGCGCTCTGGTTGATACCTGTTCTAATGCTCGGGGTAATTGCCCTCGGCATTACGCAAGCGCTGCGAACTGCGAGGACTGTCTTTGGTTTGACCAGTCTGCTGAGCGGGCTCGTCACCGTCTACTTGATGAACCACGAACGTTTGAAATTTGAAGATACCCAGGGCCTGATTGCCGTCCGCTTGACCGGCTGGTTCTGGCTTGGACTGGGTTCATCAATCGCAGTCGCGCTGTTCGGCGCCAGCCACGTACTGCGCCGCTCACGGCCGCCATAGGAGACCGAGGACGCAAGAGTGGCGAGCATTCATCATCAAACGCAATACGAATCCGAAAGTTTTCGATCACGGTGTCGATTGGTCCCTGGTCGAGGCGGTGGAAATTAGTCGCCTTGACTTAAGCACCGAATCAATACACTTAGAAGAGCTGATTGTACTAATGAGGAAACTGCAAGAGAATTAGGAAACCGCAATAATCGCTCATAACCAACTAATCAGGGCCGGTTTAACGTCAGTTTACCTGACCGGACCGCTCGGGAATGCGCCTTGCTGAGTTACTTTCCGACAATTCGCCTACGGAGTCTTATGCTGAAGTAGAGCTAAAAACTTAAGGTTCGAATCTATCCATGCTTGCCCTCCCCGTTTTCCAGAGTTAAACCAAAATTCGAACCGATAAAAAGTAACTTGGGAGATCCAGGATGTTGAGGGTTGTAACAGACGAGATGTTTAGCCAACGCAAGCTACAATCGGCTTCCGGTCCGTCGCTCCATCGACCAGCCGGCGAGCCGAGGCCACTTTTGCTCAACCGGGAGCTCAGCCTGCTCGAGTTTCACGGACGAGTACTCGAAGAAGCGCTTGACCAGAGCAATCCACTGCTCGAGCGGCTTAAATTTCTTTCTATCTTCGCGTCCAACATTGATGAGTTCTTCATGATCCGGGTTTCCGGTTTGAAGGAAAAGATCGAGGAGAATGTCACCGAACCTTCTCTGGATGGCCTGACGCCAGCCGAGCAGTTGGACAGAATCCGAGAAATGCTGCCGCCAATGATTGCGGCAGAAACGAATTGCCTGCGCTTCGAGATCTTGTCTCAGCTCAAGCGCGAAGGGATCGAAGTAGCCGCTTATGATTCGCTGAATCCGATTGAGCGGCATTTGCTCGACTCTTATTTTACCGAGAAAGTTTTTCCGGTGCTGACTCCGCTGGCGGTCGATCCGACTCATCCGTTTCCGTACATCTCTCCGTTGAGTCTCAATCTCGGTTTGCTCGTGGAGGCGCCGGAGGATGAGCCAGCCACAAACGGGGGCGAAGGACGGATGGAAATCCGCTTCGTGCGCATCAAGGTTCCTTCAATCGTGCCTCGGCTGGTGCCCGTCCGAGCCGCTTACCCGAAATTCGTTTTGCTGGAGGACTTGATCGTCGCAAACTTAGAATCGCTTTTCCCCGGGACGTCGCCCGGTGAAGCGCACACGTTTCGCGTTACGCGCGACGCCGACATCGAGGTTCGCGACGACGAAGCGGAAGATCTACTCGGCTCCGTACAACAAGAATTACGGAAACGGCGGTTCGGCACACCGGTGCGGCTTGAAGTGTCACCGACGATGCCCGATGAGATGGTCCAGTATTTAACCGATTCGCTTTGCCTGACAGCAGACGACGTTTCTGTGGTCGACGGGCCCCTCCATCCGCAGGATCTGATGGCTCTCTATGAACACGATCGCCCGGATCTCAAAGACGAACCCTTCGAGCCGGCGATTCCGGAGTGTCTCGACACGCGCGCTTCGATATTCGAAGTCATTAAGGAGCAAGACATTCTGCTGCATCATCCGTTTGATTCCTACAAGTTCGTAACGGACTTCGTCAATGCCGCGGTAAGCGACAAGGATGTCGCGGCGATCAAGGTCTGCTTGTATCGCACCGGCCCTGATTCGCCGATTCCGCCGGCGTTGATCCGGGCGAGCGAACGAGGCAAACAGGTGACCGCCATGATCGAACTCAAAGCTCGCTTTGATGAAGCGCACAATATTGAGTGGGCCAAGCGTCTCGACGAGGCAGGGGTGCACGTGGTTTACGGTATCCTTGGTCTCAAAACGCACGGCAAGCTCACTCTTGTCGTTCGCCGCGAGGGCGATGAGCTGCGACGTTACGTGCACATCGCGTCGGGCAACTACAATCCGACAACTTCCTGCACGTATACCGACCTAAGCCTCTTTACGGCTAACGAGGAAATTGGCGCCGACGCCAGTGACTTCTTTAACTACCTGACGGGCGTCTCGCGACAGACTGACTATCGGCAACTGATTGTCGCGCCAGTCAATTTGCGCCAACGAATACTGGGGCTGATCGAACGCGAAATCGAACATCAGAAGGCGGGCCAGCCCGCTCGCATCATCGCGAAGATGAATCGGCTCGCCGATAAAGAGATCATTCAAAAACTGTACGAGGCATCACAGGCCGGAGTGCCGATCGACTTAATCGTGCGCGGCATTTGCATGTTGCGTCCAGGCGTGCCCGGCATGTCAGAAACCATAAGCGTCAGAAACATTGTCGGGCGTTTCCTGGAGCACAGCCGCATTTTTTACTTTCGCAACGCTGACGATGAAGAAGTCTACATCGGCAGCGCGGATTGGATGCATCGGAACCTTGAGAACCGGGTCGAGGTTGTCACGCCAATCCATGACCTCGAAATGAAGCGTTATCTGAAGGACGATGTCCTGGCCGCGTACCTGCGCGATAACGTGAAGGCGCGAAAGCTTTTGCCCAACGGCAAGTACGAGCGCTCGGAAAGCACATTACAGACGCAGAGGTTCGACGCGCAGTCGTACTTTATCAACAGTACTCGAAAGGAGAACACAGATCATGCGCCGACAATTTAGGATTCGTAAGTTATGTGCTGCTGCGATGCTGCTGACTCTGGCTATCTCTTCGCTCGGTGTTGCGCAGCAGGACAAATCCAAACAGGACAAGTCTAAGCAGGATAAGTCAAAGAAAATAGAGCCAATCCCGCGGGGTACTCCAGTGCTTTGGCGCGAGCCGACTAACATTGAGACCCGCGACCTTTATCTGGGGCAAGGCGGCGAAGCGATGAAGCCCAATCTGAAAAAGGTTACGTTGATCAGAAAAGAGCCTGGCGGCTATTCAACCAAGTATCGAGTCCGCGACGCATCGGGCGTGGAATGGGTAGCCAAGATTGGAAAGGAAGCTCAATCGGAAACGGCAGCCACGCGCCTGCTGTGGGCGGTCGGATATTTCACTGACGTGGATTATCTTGTTCCCAGCGTCCGCATCGAAGGTCTCGACAAGACTCTCGAGAATGTCAGGTTTGGAGCGAGGCCAAAGACTGAAAAGAGAATAGATGGATGGGAGTGGGCGAACAACCCTTTCATCGGTAAGCGGGAATTCCAGGGTCTCAAGATTATGATGGCCCTGCTTAACAACTGGGACATCAAAGACTCGAATAACAAGATTGTTGTCGTGCGCAATGAAAATGGTGGGACCGAGTTGCGCTATGTTGTTCACGACCTTGGCGGTACTTTTGGCAAAGTCAGTAGCATGCCGCGGTTCTTACAGTTCAAACCCGATCGCAACAATCCGCCGGAATTTGCGAAACTCCGTTTGATTGACGAAGTAAAAGACGGTCGTATTAACTTTCACTACTCGGTCAAAAGGGGCAACCTGTTCAAAGACATCACGGTTGATGACGCCCAGTGGCTTAGTGTCTGGTTGTCGCGGCTGAGCGACCATCAAATCCAGGATGCCTTCCGCGCTGCCAACTACAGTCCAGACGAGGTGCGAATGCTCGCCAGCGCGCTGCGCGAAAGAATAAATGAGCTGGTCGAATTGCCAAAGCGCCAGCAGGCCGCAAAGTAAAGTTCGACAGTTGGGTTGCGTACCCCGTGATGTTTGATTGACGTTTTAGCCCAATTGCTCGGACCGGCGACCCGAGCTTCGTCATGAAGAAGAAGATTCAGATCTCCTATCTGCTTTGGCCTCACTGGAAGACGCTGAGCATTGCGTTTGTCGCCGTTCTGGGGGAGAGCGCCACCGATTTGCTCGAGCCCTGGCCGCTGAAGGTCGTCTTCGACTATGTGCTCGGCTCAAAGAAAATGCCCGACTGGCTGGCCGGGCTAATAAACCCCATCTTGGGCCAGGACAAGGTAGCAATCCTCGAATTTGCAGCCCTGGCGGTTCTGGTCATCGCCGTTGCGGGCGCGCTCAGCAGTTACACAGAGAAGTACCTGACAACATCCGTTGCTCAATGGGTTTCGCACGATCTGCGCCGAACTCTCTATCATCACATTCAGCGCTTGTCTCTCTCGTATCACGATCACAAAAGAACAGGTGACCTGATCACGCGAGTCACAGCCGACATCGACTCGATTCAGAGTTTCATTTCGCAGGCGCTGTTGGGTCTGATCGTTCAGGTGCTGACGCTCTTTGGCATGATCGCCGTGATGTTCTATCTCGACTGGCGCTTCACCGTACTGGCGTTGTCGGTAACGCCGGCTCTATTCATCGTCGTTTACGGTTTTACGCGCCAAATTAAAGAGGCTTCGCGCGCGGTGCGAAAGAAGGAAGGCGAAATCGCTTCCGTGGCGCAGGAAGTATTGTCTTCGATGCGCCTCGTCAAGGCGTTTTCGCGCGAAGACTATGAACAGGAGCGCTTCGAACAACAGAGTCTGGCAACTGTCGAGACTGCCTTGCAAGCCCGTGCTCTGAAAGCAAAGCTCGCTCCGGCTGTCGAAGTGATCGTGGCGATCGGAACGGCCCTGGTTCTCTGGTACGGTGTGAAGCTGGTCCTGAATGGTGAGATCACGACGGGCTCGCTGCTCGTCTTTCTGCTTTATCTCGGCAAGATGTACAAGCCAATGCGCGAGCTTTCAAAGATGACCGACACGATCTCGAAAACAGCGGTCGGTTACGAACGTGTACGCGAGGTGATCGAAACTGAGCGCGAAGTGCGCAACCTGCCCGGCTCGAGGCCGGCGCCCGCCTTCAAGGGCAAGATAGAATTCAGCCACGTCGATTTCGGTTACTCTTCTGACTTGCTGGCGCTGAAAGACGTGAATCTTCAGATCGAACCCGGACAGGTCGCCGCGCTTGTGGGTCCGACGGGCGCAGGTAAGACTACTATCGCCAGTCTGGTTGCTCGCTTCTACGATCCGGTGAAGGGTCAGGTCAAGATCGATGGGAATGACATTCGCCGTTACAAGTTGAAGTCGCTGCGCAGCCAGATCAGCTTCGTCCTTCAGGAGAACCTGCTGTTTCGTGCGCCCGTTTGGCAAAACATCGCCTACGGCAGACCCGAGGCGTCGCGCAAAGAGATCATTGAAGCAGCAAAGCTGGCTAACGCCGAGGAGTTCATTGCCCGGCTGCCGGAAGGTTATGACACGATGGTCGGAGAACGAGGCGTGACTCTATCGGGCGGTCAGCGTCAGCGCATCGCCATCGCTCGCGCGATCATCCGCAACGCGCCAATTCTGATTCTGGATGAGCCGACGACGGGCCTCGACGCTGCTTCAGAAGAACTCGTGTTCGAAGCGCTGAGCCGGCTCATGGAAGGCAAGACGTCGATCGTCATCGCCCATCGGCTGGCAACAGTTCGCCGGGCGGATATCATCTTCGTGCTCGACAAAGGAATGATCGTCGAACAAGGAACACATGAAGAATTGCTACGCCGCAGTGGTCTTTACGCCGAACTCTACGAAATTCAGTTTCGTGGCGAAGATCAAGTCCACGCGCTTACCGCGTGATTCTTTCCGTCTCGACGCTTTCATTTGAACCAGCAGGAGTGCGCGCAAATGGAGAAGACCGCCCACGGTGAGCGGTCTTCCTGTTCTGCTTGATGAGATTTGCGCTTACTTGTTTGATTTCGTCGCGGTCGTCGCTGCCGCGGCACCTGTCTGGTTCGCCGGCAGGTGCTGCCAGTAGTCCTGCACGTAGTCCTTCAGCTTCCCGTGACCCCAGCGTGTGTAGAAGTCATACTGCTTCATTTCGGCGTAGGCCCGGTCGAAATTCCACTGGTTGTGCGTGAACCGGTAGACAGCGCCCATCACTCCGGTGCGATGACGGCCACCGGCACAGTGCACGAAGAACTTGCCGGTTGCCGGATCGTCGGCAAGTTTCAGGAACATGGCAATCTGTTCGGCCCTGGGGTATTCGCTGTCGCTCATGGGAATATTGATATAGCGCATCCCCAGCGCCTCCGCGTCCCTTTTTTCGTACGAGGTGGGGTTGTCTTGCAGATCAATCACCGTCTTGATGCCGAGCGTCACGAGGTCTCTATAGTCTGATTCCTTAGGCTGAGCGCCGCGATAAAACCGCTCGTCCATCTGACCAAAATTCTTGATCGTGATGTTCGAGAAGTTCTTCCCCGACTGTTGCCCAAATGAAAGCGCCGCGCTTCCGATCATTACGGCGAAAACAGCGGCGCGAACAAGAAAGGTATTTTGTGTAAATCGCATTTCAGTACTCCTAATTCAGTCGTTTCAGTCTATCTCTAAAGTATCGGGTTTTACCAGGAAATCTCGAAGCGGCGTGAGTATCGGGGGACTCATCGCTGACCAACGTTCAAGCATCCTTCGGCGAAGTCGTCAGTCACGAGACTAAGATTCAAAGGTCGTAAAGAAAGTTGCTTTTCAACGGATCGGTTTGACCATACTATTTCGTCCGCCGGGCTAACCATTTAGTCCATTCAGTTCATCTCTGAAATGACACTGAGCCTCAACTTCCGACAGGCGATGTTTGCGTGTCGCGGCCAACCTGCCTGGTAGTTCGTCCGGTCAGACTAGCCAACACAATGGCCAGCTCAGTCGGCTCGATGGGCTTGGAAACGTGGATTTGAAATCCGGCCCGCAGCGCTCGCAGGCGGTCTTCGACTCTGGCGTGCGCGGTAAGCGCCACCGCTGGAATCTGGCCGCCGCGGTCCGCTTCAAGCTCTCTGACCTGGCGGATGAGCGAATAACCATCGATATCGGGCATCTCAATATCGGAGATCAGAACGTCAGGATGCCAATTTGCCAATACCTCTAGGGCCTCGGTGGCGGAAGCGGTTGCTCTTACCTGAGCGTCACACTTGGAGAGCATTGCGGTCAGCAGTTCGCGCGCGTCCGCCTCGTCGTCAACGGCGAGAACTCGCAGGCCACTGAGTGAAAGCTGGGCCTGGCCGGCCTGACGACCAGCGCCGAGTTCTCCTGCCTCATTCGGTTCGCTCCCGATCATAACTGGGAGTCTGACGGTAAAGGTTGCACCCTGTCCTTCTCCTGCACTCTCGGCCTGGATGGTGCCGCCGTGCAACTCTACGAGGTGTCGCACAATCGCCAAGCCCAGCCCGAGCCCGCCGAACCTTCTGGTAGTGGCGCTGTCCGCCTGACGGAATTGCTCAAACATGTGCGGCAAAAACTCAGCGTTGATTCCCTGTCCAGTGTCGCTTACGATGATCTCAACGTTCCAGTCGGCCGCTTTTAGTTGGATTTGTACCTGGCCTCCCTTGGGGGTGAACTTGACGGCATTCGAAAGCAGATTCCAGACGATCTGCTGTAATCGATTTGGATCGCCTGAGACGGGGCTTGTTCTGGGATCGAGCAGGCATTGGACGCGTATGCCTTTTGCCTCGGCAGCCAGACGTACTGAGTCAACCGCCGCCTCGATGATCTGAGTAAGTTCTACCGGCCGAACGTCAAATCCCAGCTTGCCGGTAATGATGCGCGAGACATCCAGGATGTCTTCAATGAGCTGTGCCTGGACCCTGGCGTTGCGATCGATGATCTCAATCGCGCGGTCGACTGTAGGTTGATCGAGTCTGCCGCTCCGCAGCATTCCGCACCAGCCCACAATCGCATTCAGCGGCGTGCGCAGTTCGTGCGAGACGGTGGCGAGAAACTCGTCCTTGGCTCGATTAGCTTCCTCTGCTTGAATTCTGGCTTTCTGTTCAGCCTCATAAAGGCGCGCGCGATCCATCGCCAGAGCAATGCGGTCGGCTACGAGTTGCAATAAACGCAAGTCCTCTTGACTGAAAAGACGGGCTTCGGCTCGGTCGGCGTGTATGACGCCGAGAACCCGGCCTTCGACCAAAAGCGGAGCGCCGATGAGGCAGCGAATCTTCTCACGCAGCAGCGGAGTCACCACTTCTACCGCGGACACATCATCTACGATTAGCGGCAGGCAACTCGCGGCGATGTGACCGGCAATGCCATGCCCAATCGGCACTCGCACTTCATCCGCGACTCGCTCTTCAAGGCCGAGCGCAGCGCGGACAGTCAAATTCTGCCCATCGTCAGACAACAGCAGGATCGCGACCGAATCACAGTCCAGCAAATCCAGGATCCGAACCAGCATCTCGTGCGACAATTCGTTGAGCGCCAAGTGCTGAAGGGCGGTATCGGTCACAGCCTGCACGCGTTTGATCATCTCTGTTGCTTTCTCAGCTTTAATGCGCGCGGCCTGCTCCCGTGCCAGAAGCTCGGCCCGCTCGGCCTCGGCGTGCTTGCGTTCCGTGATATCCGTACATATGCCCGCCACGCGAATCGCTCTGCCGCTATCATCTCGAATTACCTGGCCTTTTCCTTCAACCCATCGCACGGCGCCATCAGGCCGAATAATCCGGTAGTCAATCGCGTGCTCTTCGCCATGCTCAATGGTGCGCCTGAGCGACTCGACGACTTGTCGGCGATCGTCAGGGTGGATATCCATTTGGTTGTCATCAAACGTGCCGCCGAAGCTGCCGGGGAGAAGTCCGTGGATCAGTTCAAGATTACTCGACCATTTGACCGCTCCGGTTTGAATGTCGTAATCCCACGCCCCCATCCTGGCCGCGTCCAGCGCCAGGCGCAGTTGCTCTTCGCTTTCCTGCAGCGCCTCCTCAGCGTGCTTGCGCTCGGTGATGTCGCGGACGAAGGCGCTGAAATAAATCTGATTCCCAAAGCCGACGGGAGTGATTGACAGTTCCACTGGAAACTCGCGCCCCTGACGGTGAAGCGCGGTGATTTCGATTCTCTTCTTTAGCAGGGGTCCGACGCCGGTGCCGAGGTAGTGGCGGAAACCGCGCTCGTGCGCTTCACGGTGTTGGGGAGGAATAATAGTCTCGGTCAGTCCTTTCCCGATAACTTCCGGTCTGGTCCAGCCAAAGATTCTCTCGGCCTGTGGATTCCAGTCCGTAATCAAACCTTGTCCATCGATCATAACGACAGCATCCAGCGCTGTTTCGAGGATGAGCCGGGTGCGTTCCTCGTTTTCCTTCACGGCTTCCTCGACCAGCTTTCGTTCCACGAACTGTCCGACCTGGCTTCCGATGCTGCCGAACATCGCCAGCAGCGCATCGTCCGGCTCGCGGATTTCATGGCTGAAGAATTCCATCACACCGAGGAACCTCTCACCAAACAGAATCGGAAACGCGAACGCGGCGTGGAGTCCGTCGGCAACTGCCACCGACGCTCTTGGGAAGTTCTCGTCCTTAGTTACATCGGGAATCCATTCAGGCTTCGAACTGGTCCACAAACGTCCCGGCAAGCCGACCCCCGGCGGGAACTTGGACTCGTAGCTTACCGATTCGAACCTTTCCGCTCTTGCAGACGGAGCTTGCCAGATGTTCAGGCAACGCAACACGTTCGCGTCAACGTCCGGGGTCCAAATGGCGCCCACCTCCCAACCGAGTGTTTCTCCGATCGTCTGGAGAATCCGCGGCGTCGCATTGCTGAGCGCCGGTGATTCGGCAAGGATGCGAGTGATGGCGAGGTTGCCGGCCAGACGGCGTTCGTTTTCGCGCAATGTCTCTTCCGATAGTCGCCGCTCTTCCACCACCACTACCAGAAACAAAAACGTAACGGCATTTGACCCGAGAAACAGTTGCAACAGCAGGAGTGACTCGTTCGGTGTGCTGATTATGAAAGGACCGACTCCTTGTGCCGTGCCCCAAACTGCGAACACCGATAGCATTAAAGTCGCCAAAGTAACGCCGCGCTGGCCCAGTCTGAACGCGGCCCAGAGGAAGAGCGGGATAATCAGTCGAGCGAGCGGATAGTATCGAACAGAGAGCGGAGCCGGCTTGCTGAAGTTCACCAACGCGGCCAGAGATAGCAACAGCAATATGAGAGCAGCTTCGAGGTACCGTTTATTTGGCAACCACTGGCGCGACTTAGCGCCCCAGGTCAACAGCAGCGGCGCGATCACCAAACCACCAACCGTATCGCCAAGCCACCAGGTCACCCAAAGAGTTCCAAACTGGTCCCACCGCGCCGCATGACCCAGGCATAAACTGACATTTCCGATCGTCGCACTGACCATAGTGCAGAGCAACGCCGCAACGACAAACTTGAATACGTCCCTGGCGCGATCAAAAGTGTTGTGGAAATCCCAAAAGCGAAGCAAATAACCAGCGGACAATGCTTCCATTGTATTTCCCGCCGCGATGCCAATTGCTGTTGCCAGGGGGACCGGCGTGAAAAAATTTGCGAGAAAAGCTCCCAGGAGAATGCCGGGCCAGACGCGGTAGCCAAGTAGAAGGAGCGCCGCGATCGCAATTCCCGTAGGCGGCCAAACCGCCGAGACGCTGGGGTGCACTGAGGCCAATGACAAACCGAGTCGGGCCGCCGCGAAGTAGATGGCCGCCACAGCTAAGAGTTGGGCCAGAACTAGAAACCGTTTGCGATTCATAAAGATTCGGTCTGGTGATCAGTCTGGTGTCGCCGTCTGCGACTTAAGCAGCACCGCGACTCGCCGTGGCACGGGTACGCAATGACCTTGCTGACTCTTGAGCCGCACATAGCCAGATCACTTTCCGAGTTTTAGAAGACGGTAAACTGAGACTTCTTTTCTTTACGCCGTAAAAGGGGGATCGCTAATCCCAAAAGGGGGGAATGCCAACGCAGTATACGCTCCATCAATACAATAAGAAAGCACTTTTCGGTCAGGAAGAATTGAAACTCGATTCTCGCCCTAACTTCTGCTTGAACTTTATGCTTAAGCGTCTCCTTCTTGGGGATGGTGGTATCTTTCGACTTGCTTGCCATGGTAATCCGCCTGATGCCGGCACCAGGGGCAGGTAAGAAAATAACTGCCGGCCGTCAAATCAGATTTGCCCTCAGACAGGTCGTGAAGGAAGTTGAATCTCGATCCGCACTGCTTGCAAGGCACAACGAAATACCATAGGCCTGGCATAAGCGCAAACAAGGCGAGGGTCTCCTTTGGCGGTTGTCGATTCGTTTTGTGAGATTAAGCGAGTACGTGGGCGCGCTTGCTTGTTTGAAAGGCGGCAGCGTCCTCACTACATCGCCGCCCTGTTAGCTTCTTTTGCCGAAAACATTCTAGTCCCATTCGCCAGGATGTCAACGGCCCTGTCAAACCTTCTCGAAGTCTCTATGCCGCTTTGGTCTTAGTGGATCGTCGCTTGCTGGATTTCGCCACCGCGCTAGTCTTCCGATGGACACCCGACTCCTTGAGACTGGCCTTCAGCTTCGACATAATGTCCACGACATTCGTGGTCGCTTTCTTTGCCGTGACCCTCTTAGTCTTGCCTCCCTTGCCTTTGATTTTCTTATCGATCATCTCCAGCAGCGCTTCGCGATAGGTGTCCTCATACTTTTCCGGCTCAAACTTCGCTGACATCTCTTCGATCAGTTGCTCCGCGAGTTTGAGCTCGCGCTCTGTTACTTTCGCGTCTTTCGTGGGGAGGTCGAGCCCGCTGGGTTTCGTCAGCTCATCGGCAAAGAACATAGTGTCCAGCATCAGCGCGTTTCCGTGCGCCTTGATCGCTGCCAGATGCTCGCGTTCGCGAAAGGCGACCTTGGCGATACCCACTTTGGCGGAGTCTTTGAGCGCCTCGCGAAACAAAGCATAGACGTGGTCCGCATTCTTGCCTGGCCCAAGATAGTAAGGGGTATCGAAAAACATCGGATCGATGTCGTCCTGATCGACGAAATCCATTATGCTGATCGTCCTGGTTGATTCGACGGCAATCTTGTCGAAATCCTCTTCGTCCAGGGCCACGTATTCGCCTTTTTCATACTCGTATCCGCGCACCAGATCTTCATAAGGCACCTCTTTGCCGCAGGTGTCGCAGACACGCACGTTGTGTATGCGCCCGAGATCTTTTTGGTGCAGATAATTAAAACTGATCCTTTCAGAATGTGTGGCCGAGTAAACGCCAACCGGAATGTTAACGAGACCGAAACTAATCGCTCCGTTCCAAATAGCTCTCATCGTTGCATCTCCTGATTTGCTGATGGCTCAAACAAAGTTAAGTTCGGCAAACGCCATTCCATGCAGCTCGACAAGCGGTTCGGGTGGAGTTACAAGTCTGCGAGGCGACGGATAACAATACACGTGTGTACTGCTTACAACGGAGGAAACATCTTAGTTTGGAGAAAGTGGAGTAGGATTGGCCCCGGTTGCTGGCCTCAACGGAAATTCTCAGCCATCACGATATCGCTGCCGTTCTCATCCATCTGCACGACCAGCAGCCATTGTCCATCCGGAGAGACAGCTAGTCCGGGATCGGTTTTGAACAAAGGCTTATTGAGCCTGGCGACTTGAGTAACCTTGCCGGTTGCGAAACTGAAGAACTCGATCAGCGGAGGAGATGGTACTTCAGCGGTGGCAAAGTAGATCCCCTGATCGGTGACGGCCCAATAGCGCCACAAGCCGGCCTGATGTTTGTCGAGCACCAGACTCTCTTCACCGCCCGCGACTGGTACTCGCCAGATCCCGGGCATGGCGCGGCCCTTTGCGTAATAAAAATATTTGCCATCGGTGGATTCGAAGCCTTCAAAGCCGCCCTGCTTTGTGACTTGCACTGCCGCACCGCCCTCGGCCGGCACTTTCCAGATTTGCATGCTGCCACTGCGCGTGCAGCCAAAATAGATCCAGCGGCCATCGCGTGACCAACTCGGCGTAATGTCTTCGTCCGTGTCATAAGTCAGACGGCGTGGCTTGCCACCGTCAGCGCTGATCACATAGATGTCGGCGTTTCCTTCGATCCATGAGTCGAAGGCGATCTGCCGACCATCCGGGGACCAGCGCGGAGTGCCTGTGAGCGGACCGCCAATACTGGTCAACTGGCCGGGATTGGCGCCGTCGCTGTCACACAACCAAATCTCGTAGCTTCCAGAGCGACGAGACGCAAAGACAATTCTCTTGCCGTCTGGCGAATACTGCGGACCATTGTCTTCCTGCGTTGAAGCGATCAGCTTGAGCGGCGAATTCTCTTGTCCCTTCGAGGTGTGTAATCCGATGCGCCAGATATTCCCGTCCATCATTGATTGCGTATAGGACAGACGATTACCCTGACGCGAGATTGTTGGACTGTAGACGTCACGGTCGCCGGTTGTCAGGCGCTCAGGCGTCGGATCGAGAATAGAGATCCTCCACAAGTTATAAGTGCTCCCACCGCGTCTTGAGGCAAAAACAATTTCCTTGCCATCCGAGGTCCAACTCAGGCCGCGAATAGAAGTGTTTTCAAAGGTGAGGCGCTTGGGTTCGCCACCGCCGAGAGGAAGAAGATAAATGTCTGCAGCCGCAATGCTCACCGAGCGAACAAAGGCCAGCGTCTTCTGATCCGGAGAAAAAGCTGGGAAAAAATCACCCACTGATCCCGCCGGCGGCGTAGTGAGCTTCGTCTTGTCGCCGGTTTCAATCGAGATCGCAAAAATGCTGAAAGGCTGCTGCTGCGAATTCTTGTCCGGAGTCGCCAGGAGTTTGCCGTCGGGAGAATAGCTCAGCGTGTTGCCGATAACGAAAGGCCGATAGGGAAAGACATCCGCAAGTTTTCGTTCCGCTCCACCCAAAGAGGGCACGAGAAACAAACCACCGTTTTCGGCAGACTGGCGCAGAAAGGCGACATAGTGACCATCGGGCGACCACACGGGATCGGTGTCGGATGCCGGATTTGTGGTCAGGCGGAGTGGTCGCTCGGCGCCGATCAGCTTTACGTAAATGTCGCTGTTGTCTTCTTTCTCTCCATTCCAGACGAAAGCGATCTGATTGCCATCCGGCGAGAAGGCGGCTTGGTCCTCGGTGCCGGAGAAACTGGTAACGGGAAGGATCTTCAGCAAAGGAGCCGGCGGTTTTGGCGTTGGGCGCAGCGTTAAGAACCAGACGCCGAGGGCGACCATCGCACCCAAACCCACAAAGACGACCGGCAAACCCAGACGACTCGCGAGAGACTGGCTACGAGATGAATCCGCAGAGCCGGCGACAACGAAGTCAGTGGATTCTAATGCCGGTTTTCCGTTCGCCGGGACTCTATTCTCAATCCCGCCTACGTCGCTGCGATCTGCTACAGCGTGGGGAGACAAAAGGTCGCGTTCCGATAAGATCTGCGCGGGCTCTTCCGCCCACACTTCCCGCACGCCCGCCACAAAGCGGTAGCCTCGTTTTGGAATCGTCTCGATGTAATGCTCTGATTGCTCGCTGTCCAGAATCTTTCTAAGCGAAGAGACATTCTTGGCCAGATTGACCTCTTCCACGAAAGTATTTGGCCAGACCTTCTTCATCAACTCGTCTTTGTCAATTACGTGCCCGCCGTGTTCTACCAACACCAACAGCGTCTCGAAAGCCTTCGGGGTGAGCGGAATGTGCTGTTCGTCGCGCAGCAGAAGACGTTCCGTCGCGTCCAAACGGAACGGACCAAATTCATAGAGATGTCTAACTGGCTGGCTCATAAGAGACCACGGACGATGGACGATAGACGACGGTGGACGACGGAAGATAAGCTTCTCGGCTCTTTTGGTCCATCGTCTATGGTCTATCGTCTATTGTCTGCCCGTACCCAAAACTTTACCAAAACTTTCCCAAGACTTCGGAAAGACTTTTCACCTCTTTAAGGCTCATAAGGTAACGACCTGATCAAGAGTTGGGGGATGAGTGTACCCAAACAAAGCAAGTCGTCGCCGTGCTTGCGGGCAGTCCGTTACTGCGCGGCTCCCTACTACTACGCACTCGTCCGTTTGATTCATATTGCACTTACGGAGCGAAGAAACCTTTGCGGTGGGCGTCATTCTAGCTCAGAAGCAATACTTGCGCCAGCATTGCCAGCCTTAATGTTTGTTGGCTAGTAATTTCCATCCAGTCGGTCCGTTCTTTCCGTTCTCAAGGAGGCAACCATGAGTAGAACAAGACAAAGTTGGATCTTCAGGAGCTTGGCAGTCGCATTAATGAGCTTGGTTTGCATTACGGGCGCGCGGGCTCAGGAGTTTCGCGGCCTGATCGTCGGTCAAGTTACTGATCCTTCCGGCGCTGTGGTTCCCAATGCCACAATCACGGCTGTCAAAGAAGGTAGTGAGCAGAGCTACACGGCTCAAACCAATAGCGGAGGGAACTTTTCGATCCCTTACGTGCAGCCCGGCGTCTACACCATCACGGTAGGAGCCCCAGGGTTCAAAAGAGCCCTGCGTCAAGGGGTGTCTCTGGACGTGGCGGGGAAACTGAGCCTGAATTTTACTCTGGAGGTTGGATCTGTTTCGGAGACGGTGACGATACAGGGAGCTGCCGAACTCTTGAATACGGCCGACGCCTCCGGCGGGACCGTCGTCGATCCAGACAAGGTGCAAAACCTGCCTCTGAACGGACGGCAGATCTTCATGTTGTTGCAACTAACGCCGGGGGTTCGATTCACCACAACTACATTTGGACCTAACGGCAATTCCGGCACACGCGGCTGGGACGAGTCAGGTGCCTATGTAATCAATGGCGTGCAGGGCCAGTACAACCAGTTCACGCTCAATGGCGCACCCATAACGCAGCAAACCAGTACTAACCGCGGTTCCTGGGAGATTGCGCCGAATGTTGACGCCGTACAGGAATTCAAAGTCATGACCAACACCTACGACGCGCAATACGGACGTGCGGGCGGCGGCACGATCAACGTGATCCTCAAGAGCGGCGCCAAGGACTTTCACGGCACGGCCTTCGACTTCTGGCGCAACTCGATTCTCGATGCTAATACGTTCCAACTTAACCAGGTCGGCACAAAGAGACAACCGCACAATCAGCATCAATTCGGCGGCACCGTGGGTGGCCCGATTCCGATTTGGAAGTTAAAACACAATACCTTCTTCTTCTTTAGCTTTGAAGGATGGCGCGAGGTGCTGCCACAGGGTTTCGTCACTAGCACACCGGCGGCCGACGTGCGCGTGCAACCTGACGGCAGCGTGGACTTCAGCCAGTACGTTGCAAACACGCCGGGGTCGAGAAACGGGATTTATGATCCGTTAACATGCGCGACCACAAATCCTGATGGGACCTGCAAAACCCGTGCGAGATTCCAGTACAACGGCAAGCTCGATGTGATCCCGCCTAATCGTGTCAGCGCGATCGGGAAAAGGATTTTGGCGCTGTTCCCCTTGCCAAACAGCGGCACGGGGGAGTTGAACAACTTTACCGCCACCAGTCCCGGGCGTTACAGATACAACCAGCCCATCATCCGCATTGATCACGACTTCAGCGACAAAACGCGACTTTACGGGATGTACGCGTGGTGGTCCGGTACTGAGTTCCGAAGCACAAACGGCTTTGACGGGCCCGCCATGACCGGCAACATCAATTATCGATCCAACAAGACAGTAATACTGGACGCCACGCACACATTTAGCCCTACGCTGTTCGGCGACATTCGGGTGTCGTTCAACCGCACTTACAATACGACTGCCGACGGTAACGTATCTGCCGGCCTGGCCACTTTGACAGACCAGGACCTGGGCCTGACCATGCCTGTGCGTCAAGGCCTAATCACTACCGTCACGCGGAATTGGGCGCCAACTATTTCAGTCAGTGGCTATCCGCGCATCATCGGAAATGCGGCAAACCAGTCGACCGGCGCTCTGATGTACGAGACTTATGACTTCGCGCCGTCGGTGACCTATATCCGCGGCCGACACAACTTCCATCTCGGTGCGCAGGCGATGCTGAATCACGACATCCCCGGCTTTATTCTGGGCAATCCTAACGGCAGTTTTAATTTTGCCTCAGACTTCACCCGCCAGTCGGGCAGCAACACGAGCAACAACGACGGAGCCTCACTGGCGGCCCTGGTGCTTGGCTATCCGCAGGTCAACGGCGCCGGCAGCGTGGATTTCAGTTACGACGTGTACGAGAGCTATAAGTACTACGCGGGCTATGTGCAGGATGACTTCAAAGTCCGGCGTAACCTGACGCTTAACCTGGGGCTGCGCTGGGACGTCGAGACTTCACCGAGGGAACGCTTCAACAAGCTCAATGCCGGCTTTGACTATGCGGCGAAGAACCCGATCAGCAGCCTGATCACTTTCCCGCCCAACAACACGCTACCGAATGGCGCAACTATCGCCAACCCGATCGTGGGTGGGTTTACGTTCTCGAGCGACAAATTAGCTCCATACGACACGCAATTAAATCATTGGCAACCGAGGTTCGGCGTCTCCTACGCTCTCAACTCCAAGACTGTCCTGCGCGGCGGCTGGGGAGTCCAAAGCGCATTTGCCATCGAACTTGGCGGAAACACTACGTGGACGCAGACTACTCAATTCCAAGCCTTCGATCCGGTGAAGGGCAGTGGCGTCCCGTCAGGCTATTTCAACTCAGGCATTCCTTATCCAAACGGCGTGGTCCTGCCGGTTGGTAATACGCTCGGCCTCTTATCCGGCGTTGGTAGCAGCCAGTCGTTTGATCAAAGGAATCGCAAGATACCTTCGATTCAACAGTATTCGTTTGGTGTCCAGAGGGAGCTTCCCGGGCGAGTTGTCCTGGATGTCTCTTACGTAGGCAGCCGTACAAAGGATCTCCGCGTGGGGACACAAATGAACCACTTGAGTATCGCCGACTATGCCAAGTGTGCTCAGACACCGAGCTACTGCAATCAAGCGGTGCCGAATCCGTTCTACTTTGGCAATCTCAACCTGACTGGGCTACCCGCAGCCTTCGTGGCGAGCTACAAGGCGAGTTCGATCGGCTCCTTACAGAACGTCCCGGTAAAGTTGCTGATGGTTCCCTTTCCAGAGTTCTTTGGCAATCTGTTTTCGAACACGGAGCCCGTGGGCTATTCCAACTACAACTCCATGGCAGTCAAAGCCGAGAAGCGGCTATCGTCAACAGGTGGGCCATTGATCAAGGGTCTGAGTTTCCTCACCTCTTTCACCTGGTCAAAAACTATGGCCGCTAACGGCTACCTCAACAACAGTGGACCCAACAGCAGCACTACCAGCGTCAGCGGCGGGCTTGTGGACACCGCGCCTTTCTATGCGATCACCGGTACGGATCGTACGCTGGACCTGGCCTTCAGTGGCATTTGGGGGCTGCCTGTCGGAAAGGGTGGCCTCATCGCGAAAAATGCCAAAGGAGTGCTGGGCCAATTTCTCAACGACTGGACAGTCGACTGGATCTTTACACACGATTCGGGCACCCCGATCGGTCTTCCCAACGGCTTCATTTTCAGTTGCCCCGGTCATCCGAGCTATGCGCCTGATCCAGCTAACAAAAATTATGGCGAGTGGCTCTACAACGAGTCTCCGACCTGCTTCACTCCCTTGAATACAGTCGGCACAGTTAATGGCGTAGTAGTTAATCAACCGTTCAGCACGGTGAACGTTATACCGCGGAACAGCTATATTCGTGCCCCTTGGAGGCCACAGTTGGCGATGGCGATGTCCAAGCAATTCGCGATCAGGGAAGGATGGAAGTTACAATTCAAGGCTGAGGCCTTCAACCTAACCAACACGCCAATCTTCGGCGGACCGAGCACTGGCAGCCCTAATACTGCGACTTCGCGCAATCTTAATATCGCGCCCGGCACTCCCGGCTCGTGTAACGGCTACGGGTGCGTCGGCTCGACGCAACAGAACTTCCCGCGACAGATTCAGTTATCGCTGAAGTTCCTCTTCTAACGATTCCGGTAGGACGAGGGCGCGGCGTGATGTGTCGCGCCCCACGCCTTGTCCTAATATTTGCGATCTCTGTAGACTCGCGACAATCACAAACCAGATGCAACAATAGTCGGCTCTGTTAAAGGATCGACCGGTGGATGATCTGATGTATAGTAGCTCGCGTTCGTCACATCAGCGGGTTGCACTTTGTCCTAAAATGCAAACACTTGTCTTTTGGGAGAGACCTTTATGATACGAAGTCCAAAGCGTTCGCTCTTATCACTACTGGTGTGTCTGGTAACTCTCGGTGGCGCGTTGAGCCAGACACCGAAATCGAAGGTTCCGAGCAAGGGCGCGAAGCGCGAAGCTGAACGTGCAACGTCAAAGCGCGAGGCCCACGGCCCGCCAGCGAAATCGCCGGCGCCGAACCTGGCGAAAGAGCCAACGCTGTACGTGGTTGGCTATGCGCATCTCGATACGCAGTGGCGATGGGAGTACCCGCAGGTTATTCAGGAGTACCTCACCAAGACCATGCGCAACAACTTCGCCCTGTTTGAAAAGTATCCGCATTACATTTTTAATTTCACCGGCGCCAATCGCTACCGTCTGTTGAAGGAATACTATCCGTCGGATTTCGAGAGGCTCAAGCAGTATGTGACGGCCGGCCGTTGGTATCCAGCAGGTTCATCGATGGAAGAAGGCGACGTCAATTCGCCCAACGCGGAATCGATCATTCGGCAGATTCTTTACGGCAATAATTGGTTCCGAAAAGAGTTCGGCCTGGCGA
>WNGK01001762.1_pt1 | contig 38284 bp, 34 predicted proteins | sample 5400601 | NCBI WGS metagenome assembly WNGK01 (sample SAMN13153376, study PRJNA577476) | soil metagenome | isolation source: 60 cm soil or saprolite under Garry oak tree replicate 1 | place: USA:California | collected 2016-06-15 | reverse complement strand
CTTGCCGCGAAGCGGTTAGGCGCGGCACGCATTTTTGCGCTGAGCCGGCACCCGGCTCGTCAACAGCTTGCTCGCGAGTTTGGTGCCACTGATATCGTCGAGGAACGTGGTGAAGCGGCGGTTGAAGCAGTAAAACACTTGACGGATGGCATTGGGGTCGATGCGACGCTTGAATGCGTCGGGACGAACGAGGCAATGCAGACGGCACTCGCTATCGCACGCGCAGGCTCAATCGTTGGGTATGTGGGTGTCCCTCACGGCGTCGAGATGCCTGTTCCAGCGCTCTTCTATCGCAATATTGGGGCGCATGGTGGCCCAGCACCAGCGCGAGCCTACATCCCCGAACTGCTTGATGATGTATTAGCAGGCCGCATCAATCCGGGACGTGTCTTTGACTTCACGACGAACCTGGACGGCATCGCACAAGCCTATGCGGCCATGGACGAACGCCGCGCGATCAAGTCACTGGTCAAAGTAGGGACTGTCTAGAAAATATGGAAAAACACCGGCAAGGAAGAAGAGAGAGGAGTAGACCATGAAAAGTCATACGAGGGAGGCTATACAATGACTGGCTGGACGCGGAATGACCTCGAAAGAATTAGAGCGGCAGATGAACTGCAGCTTGCGTCTTTCAAGGAGGATGGCACGCTTCGAAAGCCCGTCCAGATCTGGGTCGTTCGCGTAGGTGATGATCTGTACGTGCGAGCATACCGTGGCCGTGAAGGCGCTTGGTTCCGTCATACACAACTGCGGCACGAGGGACGCATTTCAGCAGGCGGGGTGACGAAGGACGTGACGTTTGTGGACGTAAGCGATGATGAGGCGCTCAATAACGAGATAGACGCTGCCTATCAATCGAAGTACCAGAGATACAGCGCAACGTATGTTGACCCGATGATAACCCCGCAAGCGCGTGCGACAACACTGAAGCTGGTGCCATCTGAGTAAAGAATCAGGAGCAAGGAGGAAGAAATGCCCAATTCAGACAAGGAAAGCACTCTAAAAAAGACATTCGGTGACTTTGCGCCGAAACTCGTATCACTTACTGACGATGTCTTGTTTGGAGACGTCTGGGAACGAAAGGAATTGGCGCCACGTGACCGTAGTCTCATTACCGTTGCTGCACTTATTACTGGCGGGAACAGTGAACAGCTGCCGTTCCATCTCAACAAGGCGAAAGAAAATGGTCTGACAGAAACGGAGCTCAAAGAGGTCATTACGCACCTCGCGTTCTACGCTGGCTGGCCAAAGGTCATGTCAGCTCTGACCGTCACCAAAAAGGTCTTCGACGGCGAGTCGTGAGATGGTACATCATGAGACGATATGGCGCATGAGAACGGTTGGTCATGAACCGAGAGTTCTCATGAGAAAGGAGACATGCATGGCAACCATTCTGATTGACAAGAACGTCATGGTGCCGATGCGCGATGGGGTGCGGCTGGCGACCGACGTGTATCGGCCCGACGGCGCAGCACCTGCGCCCGTGCTCCTCACCCGCACACCGTATGACAAGGAACATGCGGTCGTCGGCAGCACGACGTTCGACATCTTGCGTGCCGTGCAGGCTGGCTACGCCGTTGTGATCCAGGATGTGCGCGGGCGGTATGCCTCCGATGGTGCGTTCGACCCCATGGTGCATGAGACCCTCGACGGCGTTGACACATTTGCGTGGGCGGCTGCTCAGCCGTGGTCGTGTGGCGTCGTAGGCACCTTCGGTGGTTCGTACCTCGGTGCCACTCAGTGGTTGCCGGCACGCGAGCAGCCTCCTGCGCTTCGGGCGATGGCACCATCGGTTACCTTCTCAGACATGTATGAGGGGTCGGCGTATCAGGGCGGCGCGAAGGTGCTTCATGACCTGCGGTGGGTAGTAGAGGACATCATTCCCGGCGAGATTCGGCGCCGTGTGGCGCGTGGTGGGAAGCCCACAGAGGGCGGCGTCCATCTGGACGTGAACGCGGTATTGGCTGCTCTGCCACTTGCCGACCATCCGCTGATCCGAGATGCTGCGGCCTTCTACCATGACAGGCTGGCCCATCCGACAGCAGATTTGTACTGGCACCCGATGTCCCCCTGTGCTGGCTACGAGCAGATCACTGTCCCGGCACTGGGCATGAGCGGGTGGTACGACATCTTCCTGTGGGGTACATTCCAGAACTATCAGGGGATGCGAACGCGGGGAGCCACCGAACACGCACGCCGCAACCAGCGCGTGATCATCGGCCCCTGGAGCCACACGAACTTCACCGGCAGTTTCCCAGAGCGCGAGTTCGGCGCAGCTGCCAATAGCGATGCCATTGACCTGACCGGCCTCCAACTCCGTTGGTTCGACCATTGGCTCAAGGAGGCGGACAATGGTGTGGAGCAGGAGCCGCCGGTCACGCTCTTTGTGATGGGCATTGACCGCTGGCGTGCGGAGGCCGATTGGCCGCTGCCCGACACGCAGTACCGCCCCTATTATCTGCACAGCAAAGGCACGGCCAACACCCTGCATGGAGACGGCACATTGTCGGCTGAGCCGCCCGGCGACGAGCCAGCGGACGTGTACCTGTCCAACCCGTTGCGCCCAGTACCAACCGTTGGCGGTCAGGTCATCTTTCCCGGTGGGAACGTTATGGGGCCGCGCGACCAGTGCGTGGTTGAGATGCGCGATGATGTGCTGGTGTACAGCACTCCGGTGCTGGATCGACCAGTCGAAGTGACCGGTCCCATCGAGTTGCGCCTGTTCGTGGCATCGTCGGCGTGTGACACGGATGTGACGGGCAAGCTGGTGGATGTGTTCCCGGACGGTCGGGCGATGATCCTGACTGAGGGCATCCTGCGTGCTCGCTATCGCACGTCGCTGACCGAGCCCGAACTCCTGGAACCGGATGCGGTCTACGAGCTCCGACTCGACCTGTGGGCCACGGCCAACGTGTTTCTACCGGGCCACCGCATCCGACTGGAGGTCGCGAGCAGCAACTTCCCACGGTTTGATCGGAACAGCAATACGGGCGGCGAGATCGCCAGCGAAGCTGCCAGTCACTACCGAGTGGCGATCAACCGCATCTTTCATGATGCGGCGCACCCGTCTCGTCTGATTCTCCCAATTATCGAACGGTGAATGCGCCATCGTAATGCATACGCCCGAGCGCGGGAATCGCATAGACGATTTGAACGCAAGGAAGAGCAAGAAAGAGAGAACGATTACATGGAATACACGAAGCTAGGAAACACCGGAATGGAGGTGTCTCGCATCTGCCTGGGTTGCATGGGGTTCGGGGATGCGACACGGTGGATTCACCAATGGGTGCTCAACGAAGAAAACAGCAGGCCAATCATCAAGAAAGCCCTTGAGTTGGGAATCAATTTCTTCGATACCGCCAACGTCTATTCCCTTGGCACGAGTGAGGAGATCCTCGGACGCGCGTTGAAGGACTTCGCCAATCGGGACGAGGTGGTCATCGCCACCAAGGTTCACGGCAAAATGCATGAGGGACCCAATGGTGCCGGACTCTCGCGCAAAGCGATCCTCAGCGAGATCGACCACAGCCTCAAGCGTCTTGGGATCGATTACGTGGACCTCTACCAGATTCATCGCTGGGATTACCAAACCCCCATCGAGGAGACGATGGAAGCGTTGCATGACGTGGTGAAGGCAGGCAAGGCCCGCTATATCGGTGCCTCCGCCATGTTCGCCTGGCAGTTCCAGAAGGCGCTGCATGTCGCCGAGAAGCATGGGTGGACCCGCTTCGTCTCCATGCAAGATCATCTCAACCTCCTCTACCGCGAAGAGGAACGGGAGATGCTGCCGCTGTGCCGAGAGGAGAAGATTGGGGTGATCCCCTATAGTCCACTTGCATCCGGCAGATTGACGCGTGACTGGTCGGCGGAGAGCACGCTTCGTTCCGAAACCGATCAAATCGCCAAAAGTAAGTACGATGCGACCGCCCAAACCGACGGACAGGTGGTTTCGCGGGTGGCCGAACTCGCGGAGAAGCATGGAGTTCCCCGCGTCCATATCGCGCTTGCCTGGTTATTACAGAAGCAACCAGTGACGGCGCCTATCATTGGGGCAACGAGAATCTCCCATCTGGAAGATGCCGTCGGTGCGCTGTCCTTGAAACTGACCCAGGAAGAGGTGGCATACCTGGAAGAGCCGTATGTGCCGCATCCCATCGTCGGTCACCAGTAAATATACTATCCCACAGAACGAACATGAGAGCAGGAAGGGCTGTGCCCCCTAGAAAGGAGGAAGCGCCGACCTGTCTTTTGTGAAAGAGAAGAACATGATCACCATAGCATCTCAACAGACAACGCAACAAACACGAAGACAGACGATGCTGCCACTACTGGCACTCTGCCTAGGCTACTTCATGACGATTCTCGATGTCACCATCGTCAACATTGCCCTGGTCGATATTAAGGAGCACCTGGGCGCGAATGTGACCGGGCTGCAATGGATTGTGGATGGCTATGCCCTCGTCTTCGCCAGTTTGCTCCTGACTGGTGGAGCCCTTGGCGACAGAAGAGGAAGCAGAACCATTTTTTTAGTCGGTTTTGCCCTCTTCACGCTGGCGTCAACGCTGTGTAGCCTGGCTCCATCGCTCCTCGTCTTGCAGATCGCACGAGCCTTCCAGGGGCTTGGCGCAGCTCTGCTTGTTCCGAATTCGCTCGCTCTCTTAAATACGATCTATACTGACGCACGGAAACGGGCGCAAGCGATTGGCATCTGGGCAGCAGTCGCAAGCATCGGGGCCCTTTCTGGTCCTCTGCTTGGGGGTGTGTTGGTCAAAGCGTTTGGGTGGCGGAGCATCTTCCTGATCAATCTTCCTATCGGCATCCTCGGCTTTCTGCTCACGGCCCGTTCTATTGCTCCATCGACTCCGCAGGGAGGACGAAGCCTCGATCTTCCTGGACAAGTGGCTGGTGTTCTCGCACTCGGCCTGTTGACCTTTGCTTTGATTGAAGGCAACAGCCTGGGAATCCTCTCTCCGCTGATTCTGGCGGCGTATGCAGGAAGCGTGCTCTTCTTCCTGTTGTTGCTTTTGAGAGAAAAGACCACAAGCCATCCCATGCTCCCATTGAAACTGTTTCAAGAGAGAACGTTCTCTGCCACCAATGTCGTCGCCATTTGCCAGACCTTTACGTTTACAGGCTTCATTTTTGTCATCAGTCTGTTCCTGCAAGAGGTGAAACACTATCCGCCATCGCTTTGCCGTTCTGGGTTTCGGACTGGCCCTGGTCTTACCGTCAATGACCGAGGCTGTGATTTCGCATGCACCCAAAGCCCAGTCAGGGATAGCAGCGGGAATGCTCAATGTAAGCAGGCAAGTTGGCGGTGTCATTGGGGTCGCAATCCTGGGAACGCTGGTGAGCAATCAGCAGACGTTCCTCCCAGGGATGCATCTCGCCTTTGTGATTGCCGGAGGCGTCCTCCTCCTCGCGTTGGTCTGTGCATGGGTCTTCGTCAGAAGACGCGAGGGACCACCCTCACAATGATGCGTCATGCACATGCCTGCGCACCATTCCCGATGAAAAAGAGTTGAAGATGCGCTCTCTCCTCAACGTGACAAGTTCCAGACGTATACGAACTGTGCCCGTATTGCCCGCTACCCTGCCCCTGGTGACACCTTACGTAGCGATGGGCCAGCAAGGTCAGATTCATTCACGATCATATACATGTACCAGAAGATCTATCTTGTCATTGATTGCAACCCATGAGGCATGGTGTGTAAAAGAATGAAGAAGCGTAACTCTCACTCTTATATACACCTCGGCGCAAACACCGCCTCCATCGGTCTGTGATCGCTCAGGCGAAGTTCGCGGAAGGAGTGGAGGTACTGCGCCTGCATGGGGCACAGCGTAGCGGAAGCAAAGACATGATCGAAGCGATACTTGAACTGGTCCCGATAACACCAGCTCCATCCCTCCTCCCGTGTCTGCTCGGCATAGCCATGCAGCCCCCGATAGACATCGTGCAGATCGTAAGCGCTCAACTCACGCAGCATGCGCAACTCGAGTTCATGCTGACGGGAATCTTTTAGGATATAGCTCCCACGTCTCTTGACGTAGCCCCAGGTGATGATCTCTCCGTTCTCCTGCTCGTGCTGAGGCGCATTGAAGTCCCCACAGAGCAGCCTGGGCCGATGTGACGGGGTAGCGAGTGTTTGGGAGATTCCGGCACATAGATCCAGCTTGAGGTATGGATACAACTTCCGACCCCCATTGGCATCCTTTTCGAAATGATTGGCGGGGGTGATATAGACGTTCACCACTTCGATTTCTCCCCAAGGACTGTACAGCAACGCGAAAAGTGTCCGCCTTGTCCAGTGCTGCCGCAATTTCTCGCGGTCGGGTGTGGAGTTCCCGTGACTCCAGAGTACACTATCAGGCACATCTGGTAGGAGCGTAAGGGGAAAGCGGCTGGCCAGCAGCACGCCGGTCGGTACGGCCTTGTGCTGCCTCTCACGTGTGTGCAGGACGTGTGGAAGGCTAAGCAAGTGGAACGCTTCGATATACTGTGAGACTGCGTTGACATTGACATCTTGCAGTGCCACGACATCAGGTTCACGCTGCCCAAGCATTTGTACTTGTTGTGAAACCACGCCCAGGCGATTATTGACGTTCCAGGTGATCACTTTCATACAGCACACATCCCCCAATTTTTCACTCCAATGGTTAGGCCTTTCGTTTGAGCTTTTCTCCTGTCATCTTCTGTGTCTCCTGGGTCGATCTCATTCCTTGTCTTGCTGCGCCAGGAGGGTAGAAAGGCCATCCAGGCTCTTGCTATTGTTGGCGTTACGATAGTCGGCGAGCTCCACTTCCCCCTTTGAGGTTGCCCAGCGCGTTAGTGTCTCCCGATCCCTTTGGAGTTCCATCAGTGGTACTCCATACCCGCACGAGGTTCGTACCAGATCAATAGAGGCCAGGATAATTTGACGTATCCCCGGATAGCTTGGGAAATAGGCCACCAGCTCATCCCAGCGCTCTGCTCCTGGCAGAACGGTCTCACCCTTTCCATAGAGGCGCAGAATTTTGGGTGCTCCCTGAAAAGCGCAGAACAGAAACGTAATCCGCCCGTTTTCAGCGAGATGCGCAGAGGTCTCGTTCCCGCTCCCTGTTAAATCCAGGTAGGCGACTTGATGTGGTGAGAGGATACGAAAGGTATCATAGCCCTTTGGAGAAAGATTGACATGCCCATGTTCCGAGAGAGGAGCGGTGGCCACAAAGAAAAGAGGCTGTGCTTGGATAAAGCTTTGGAGGGATGGAGTTATCTGATCATACTTTTCGCCCATACATTTTCTGCTCCTGCTCGTAGAGAGACGTTCCTTGCTCGAAGTATACCATGAGCGAAACCAGGGGAAATTGCCAATCAAATCCTAGAACGCCGACCTGCAGATGCTCAAAGGTTCCTGACAAGTACCTGTGTGGCCTATGACAGCTTCGCTCATATCACCCTAAGGACCAACATATCCCCAAAACGCAAGAAGGACAGCTTTTCTGCGAAAAGCTGTCCTTCGAGAGACTGCAGGCAATCCAGTCAAAGGCTCGCTACTTGAGCAATCCTTCTGTGGAGATGCGTAGTGCATGTGCATGGCAGATGGCGATAGCCGTCGCATCAGCTGCATCATCCGGTCGAGGTATCGAAGGCAGATCGAGCATGTGTTGCACCATATACCCTACCTGTTCCTTACGCGCAGCGCCATAGCCTGTGACAGCAAGTTTGACTTCACTTGGAGTGTACTCTGCAATGGTCAACCCGCTTTGCACCAGAGTTAGGAGTGCAACACCGCGAGCTTGCGCCACCCCTATGGCCGTGGTCACATTCTTGCCGAAGAACAGTTTCTCAATGGCTGCCTCCTGCGGACAATAGCGGTCAATGATGACGCTCAGTTCCTCATAGATCAACTGCAACCGTAGCGGATAGGCCTCTCCAGTTGGCGTCATGATCGCGTCGCAAACGAGCAAACGCAGTTCATTGCCTGCTGCCGCCACAACCGCATAGCCCATCCGTCCAAAACCGGGGTCGATGCCCAAAATGAGCCGCTCGCTCCTCGCCGACCGTTTCCTTTCTGCCATCACTTCTCCTCCTCACCAGCCCAGCCGCTGTTCGCGCATACTTATCCACGCGCCCTGCCCGATAATTAGATGGTCAAGCACTTCGATCTCAAGTAACTCGCCCGCCTGGATGAGAAGGCGAGTGACGTTGATATCTTCGGGACTGGCAAGGCACGTAGACGATGGGTGGTTGTGCGCGACGATGATGGCAGCGCTATTGAGCTGTAAGGGCAAGCGGAACAGTTCGCTCACGCGCACAACAGATGAGTTCAAACTGCCCTTATACAAGCGATGGAGACGCTGCACATGGTTCTTTGTATCCAGGCATGCCAGCCAGAACTCCTCATGGTCGAGGTGTCCCAGCTCCAGCATCAGCAGCGCCGCCAGATCGGCAGGCCGCGTAATGCGTTCATCCTTACACGGCGCGAGTAACACCTGGAGCAGGCTGACCAGTGCCTGCACCTCCTCAGGGATACCTTCGATGCTCTTGAGCGCGGCCTGGATGTTGTCACCACTGGTTGCCAGCCGTCGCAGATCGGCGATGCAGAGGTACGGCGCAATGGCCTCATGCAATGCGCGTGCTTGACGCTGAAGCGTTGGATCAGATGGAGGCCAATCCATCGTTTCATCGACAAAGAGTGGATGCATGAGGATGTTTTTCTGTGTATACTTTCCCGCTGCCGGACAAAACGCGCAGCGAGTTGTTGTTCGTGCCATAACGTTGTATTCCTTTCTTCTGTAGAAGGCATGAAAAACCCCAGGAAGGATTTCCTGGGGCTGTGTGAAAACGTTCATTCTGCACCACATCGAAAGTCATAAGGGCACTTGCGTTTCAAGAAACTCTCGATGTGTGCGACGTGTTATACGGAGATTCACCTTTCGCCTTTATGTAGGCGTTCCTGCCTCTCTGCTGATCATTAGCGATCAGTCTCGTAGACCGGGATCGCGTGACTTCCATGTATCTCTATTCCGGCCTGGATCTTCTCTTTGGCTCGTTCATTGACTGAGCCATCCTGGTAGCGCACGAGCGCGAATCCGGTGATCGGGAGCACCGCGAAGATGCCGGGTACAAGGCCATCCGCCGACTCTCCTGTCGGGCGGTACTGGTAGATGGTGCTGCCAATCTCCCGCAGGCAGAGCGGCAGTAGTTCTGCGCCTGGAGGCAGCTCCCCGACTTCACTGTCCAGGATATCGATCGCCGTCTGCGCCCCCTCTCGTGGGATCAATTCCCACAACTTAAACAGGCAAGGTCCCGTTCGCGGAGAAGCTGGCGACAGCGATGGGAGGAGCGAATCCATGCTGTTACTGATGAGATGCAAGAGTGGCCTGCTGATTGACTCTTCACCAGTTTCACCTGTTGTGCCTTCCGCCTCATCGTCACTCGCAGCACTAGCAGCATCGTGACCGGGAACCTCTTTCTTGCAGGATTGTGGCGGGCATTGCGCCTGCCAGGCCATATTGATGACCAGGGGATGCGCCAGGATCATACGGCTCGACCGGGAAAGCAGCGAAAGGTCGAGATTGGGATTGAGGCGGCGGGAAGCGCCAAATCGAAGCGTTTCCTCCAGGTAGTCAGGGACATATGGGTAGTGCTCCTGACCCACCCAGATCAGCAGGTCAAAGATGGGAAGTCCCTCCCCATCGAGTGCTGGCTCACCCGATGGAAGCAGACGCTGCCACGTCTGTGGCTTATTCACGAGATCAAGCCCTGCTGGGATCGGCAGCGGCGGGTCAATGAGGAACTCCTCCAGTGACCGTCCACGGGAAGACAGGCCACACTCCGCGTAAACGCCGCCCGGCTCGCGATCTCCACAGCCGCGCGGGACGGGATCAGCTTTGGGAAAATCCTGGTCAAATGCAAACATTATTTCCGTACTCCTTTTCATTCTGATTGAGGTTGAACAGTAGGTTGGGCTGCCGGTGGCGCGTCACGTAGGGCGACGCGTAATTGCTGCACCAATGCCTAGGTGAGCGTCTGCACGGCCTGCGGCGCCGTCCGGTAATCGGGACAGTGCTCAAAGTCCTGCAGTGCAGCCAGCAGTGAGGACAGTGACGGTGTCGAGGCGGTTTGGCATGCTTTCGGCATACGTTCCCCATCCACGCACCCGATCTGTTGTACCAGTTCCTCACCCCGTGGTTGTGCCAGAAAAGGCGACGTATCCGGCACGAACGTATCCGGCACTACAGTTAGGTGAGATGAAGTGATATTCCATCCCTGGGCAAGCGCATCCTGGACGGGCACCAGACCAGTGTTGATCTGTGCTCGCAAGATGTCTTTCACGCACTCTGCTGTGATCTCTTCACCCGCCAGGGCCAGGCTCGCGACACGCTCCTGCTGCGCCTGCGTGAGCCGTACCAGTTTACGCGCAACCTCACGGCTCACATTCCCTGACAGAATGCGGTTGAGCAGTGGCGCGGGTAACTGAGCGATTTTGAGCCGTTCGGCGAGCGTCGCGCGGTCGAAACCGAAGGCAGCCAGGTCGTTGAGCGTCATGCCAACCCCCTCGTCGATCAGGCTACGCAGCGCCTCGACCTCCCTGACCCAGGCGGCGGAACGCTGCTCGTTCTCAATGAGTGCGAGCAGCGCAGAAAGCTGTACCGTGCTGGCCTCGTAGACTTCACACTTGACCACCATGAGTCCGGCAAGTCTGGCTGCCAGTACGCGCCTGCGCCCGGCGATCACCTCAAAGGTGGCCTCGGCATCGTGGATATCGACACCTCCCTGAACGACCACCGAGGGGTTTTGCAGGATGCCCACATGTTGGATGCTTTTCACCAGGCGTTTGGCGGAACGCGCCAGGTGGTCTGCGCCCACGACGATGAGCCGTGCTGTTGGCAAGATCATTGTTTCGTGCGCTGGCAGCGCTTCAAAGCCAAGCCGCCGCAAGAGGACGGCATTGGCTGGGGTGACTTCACGAATATCTTCGTCCTGCTCTGTCAGGACAGATGAAATTGGATATACCATAGGTCTTTTTCTCCTTTACAAACACCAGCATGCCCCAGGAAACCGCACTCACAGTGGCTGCCTGGGGCATGTGGTCTTTCATACAGCGTAATGAATAGTCTTGGGCGTTGCATGTTGCTCGCCCCGGTTGTTGGGTTGGTTAAACGTGCTGGCACTTACCTGCCTGGTTGCGCCATCTCTCGTTCCCACAATTGAGGTTGAAGAGGGGCATGTTGATCGTGAGACGACACAGCGAAGAGCGTCGAAGTCGCTGTGCTGGCTTGCGACGTGGGTGCAACGAGCTGGTCCCACAGCGATGGCATCAGCACCTGGTGGCACTGCTCATTCGCTCCTGCCACCTCACCCTCGACAAGCGAGGGAATGTCACGCTCGGAGACAGGTATGCATCGCCGAGGCGTTTCCCGGTATCCACCAGGGCGACGTGGTCGACTCCGTACCCGTGCCAGTGCGATATGCTCGCTGCGTCCAAAGACAACTTCGGCACGACTGCCTACAGTAAGCGATGGCGTAGGTTCAGGTTCCGGTACAGGCAGCAGTGGCGTAAACGCTGCCGCAGCGGGCATGGGAACCGTGATAGTTGGAAGCGTAATCACTGGCTCAGGCTGTTGTTGGTCCTTGCGCTCTGGTAGCTCCACAACTACCTGTGCTACTTGACGTTCCCTGGGGACTGAGAGAGCAAGCGGGAGAGGACGCTCGGCCCACACCGAGACCATAGCGGTAGGGCAAGACGCGAGTGCTGCGAGGCGTTCTGCGAGATCATCCTTGATGCCACCAAGCCACTCACGCCCGCGCACAAGCGCCTTGCGCAGTTCCTCCGCTCGTTTGGCAAACACGGCCTTGAGTACCGCCTCCTCCTCGGCCACCTCTTCTTCGCCGGAGAGCAGCACCACTCCATTCTCACCGTCGTCTCCTTCTTCACCCTCGCTCTGTTCGAGCAAGCTGGAAAGTCTGGCAAGGGTGGTCTTGTCGGCCCCGGCGTGCTCGATCAGCGCTCCACGGGCAGGTTCTCCGGCAAAGGCCGCTGCCGCGCCGCTCTGCTGACCCAGCTTGCGCAGCTTTGTGTGACCCGCAGTATTGGCATATGCCAGGTAATACACGCGCACTTCCTCGCGTTTACCCAGTCGCCAGGCTCGCCTGCTGGCCTGATCGAGCATGAAGAGGTTAAGCGCCATCTCCACCCACAAAATGGTATCGATGGCGCTTTGCAGGTTCAGCCCTTCATTCACGCGACGGTAGGGAACGATCACCACGTGGTGCCCTTGCTGCACCGCCAGCAAGATAGCCTGCTGGCGATCCTCGGCGGCGACGCTGTTGGGGAGCGTCCAGGGCTTTACGTCCTTGAGCACCCACTCCAGGCGGCGCGAGGTTGAACGCAGATCATTTTGGTCGATATAGAGCATGACACGTCGTCCCTCGTCGAGTTCGCGTTGCACCAAAGAGATAAGCCGTCGTTCTAAAGGATAGGTGTATTCCCACGAGAGCTGTTCTGTCTGGACCAGTAGCGCGCGGCCAAGCGTATCGCCCCAGTGGTCACGCCTGGTCTCCCACACTTCGAAGGGGCGATCGCAGGGCAGGACGGCGAACCAGCGCGGCACTGTCCCTTTGGCGAGTCGTGCTGCTGTATTGCGTTTGCGGGCAAGATCGTCGAGCGCGCGCACCAAGCGCCCGTAGTGGGATGCCAGGTGTCGTGGCTCAGCCCAGGCCTGCACAACCCGCTCCTGTTCACTTGCCTCTTCTACCGACTGTTGCAGGTATTGCAGTTCTTGCTGTGCAACAATGTCATGCCCATTCTGGCTCTGGAGATGAGCTTGCTTGCATGTGGTCAACTGGCGCGTGGCTTCCCGACGCACTCGCTCCGCCTCGTCGAGCGCTTCGACGATCTCTGCATCACGCATGGAGACGATTTCGGGGATCTCAATACGCGGCGGCATGTGCGCACCCACATCCAATACTGTCAGGTAGACCATATCCTCCAACAGGTACGGGATGAGTTTGGCAGAAAGTCCCGGCGCGGGAATGGTCGAGACCTGCACCGTGGTCTGGCCAGAACCGCGGCGCGCATCTGATTCCCATTCCTTTGTCCATTCCTGGATTACGCCGTAGCGCGAGAGAGCCTTGTCCGCATCATTCCAGCCCAACCCCAGGCGCCTCCAGAATTGGGGATGATAGCGGAACCAATAATGGTAGAACCCCAGGATATCGCCACCGAAATGCGTGCCACTGGTGAGCATGCGTGTCTGGGAGGCAAGCATGGCCTGGTGATGGGCGTGCGCGATATCAGTATCACGTCCCCGGCCATTGTGACTCTCGTCGATTACGGCCAGTGCCACGCATCCACGGTAGAATCGGTACAGGTAGTCGTATGGTGAGAAGCTCTCAGGTAACGGCTCTCGAGCACTGTAGCACATATCCTCGTTGCACTGTGCCCCCTGGCTGTTACCTATCGTGATAGGAAGACCCAGACTGATTCCCTTACACTTACCTGTCCCTGATGCCCTCCTGGCAGAACGAACAGAAGCAACTGCCGTTTCTGTTCTCTCGCTGTGGCCTTTTTGCCCATACAGGCGTTCCACCGCCGCAGACCAGGATGCAAAGGATAACTGGGGATGCTTGCGCTGTGTCGCCTCCAGGCGTGCATCGGTCCAAAGAGGGGTTCGTACACGCGGGCGTCCAACGGGATTATGCGGTCCCGGTCGGTTTCTGGCATCTGTGCGACACCTGCACCAGCGGGGTTTGAGTGTGAACCAGGTGCGGCTGGTCACTGGCTCGAGGTCATCTTCCTCTGCCTCCTCGTCTTCCTGTTGCCCTTTCTTCAGCACAGCGAACTGCTGCTCCTCCTCATCGGAGCGCTGTTCACGTTCGTGCAGCTTGCCGGGTTTCGCTCTGATCTGGCCGCCACAACCAGGGCAGTAGAAGTGCGATACCGTTTCATCTCGCGTGTACATCTTCCCGGTGCCTTTCCAGCGGTAGCCCGTAAGAAACTGCTGCTCGTTATAGACCGGCTCGAGCTTTGGGAGTAGTTCCCGCTCTGGTTCCAGGATGGGATCGCGCAGTGTGATCTGCTTCTCACGCACGACAGGATGCCACTCGCGTCCAAAGGCACGCGTGAGCGAGTGGGAGAGGATAGCGATGACGGCGGGCGCGTGGCTTTCCACACAGCGCTGCATCCAGACTGGGATATCAGTGTGCCGGTTGATAAAGACCACTTCTGCTTCTGGCCAGGCGGCTCGCACCTCGGCAGCATACTCCTTGGTCACCTTCTTGGGTGTGCTGACCAGCACGGGCAGCGCCTGCGGACCAGCCTCCTCCGGTGGGATGAGCGCCCCGTCTCGTCGGCGGTAGGCCGTGATGCGCCTACTCGCAGCATCACGCACAGGTGTGAGACCGAGCAGGGCTAGTGTGCGCGGGTTCTTGAGCCAGGCACGGCGCAGCCCTCGTACCCAGGCAGGTTGCGTCTGGCCTTGCCGGAAGAGCGCTGTGTTGCGGTGGCGCCAGTGGTACGCCTGACGCGCGGCTGTGGCAACAGCCAAGCGAGTTTTGCCTGTACCTGGCTCGCCCTGAATGGCTGTGCGAGTAGTCGCATCGAGGGCGCGACCCATGGCATAGACGCGGTGCTGCTGAGCCAGCGAGAGACCCGGAAATGCCGCATTGGGCAATTGCTTATCCTGCCCGAACTGGGAGACCACGCGTAATTCCCAGTCGGCGGGATCGAGCCGGTAGAGGGGCTGACGCTTCTCCACCACGCGTACGGCCAGTGTAGCCAGCCATGGTTGCAAGAAAGTGAAGACGGCCTCCCCCTGCTCGTAGCGCGTCTCGCCCGTTTCCAGGTTCAGGATGCCCAAGATGGGTTTGTCTTGCCACTGGCGCATGGCCACGTGCACCACGCCGCGCTCGCGCAGCTTCTCGCGCTCTTCCGTCTCGATCGGCATGGATACCCACTCCTGCCCTACAAAGGCGGTGAGCAGGTGCGGGGCCTGCTGGGTCGTTCCCTCTTCGTTGTTGCCGCTCGCCTGTGGCCCCCAGACGATCTCGCCATCAAGCACCCCTGTCAGGACCTCGGCGGCAACGTGCGCTTCACCGGAGAGCGGCATCACCGGCGACTCACGCAGGCTCTCTTCCTCCCAGACCGTAGCGGCCTGCCAGGTGGCAGACAGGTGCGCCCCGCAGCGTTCGAGGGCAGTGAGCAGCAGGGACTCGTCGGCGTGTCGTACCACAATCTGCGAACGGGCGATGCTTTCTGGCACGGGATACGGGTCTGGGATGGGTAATACTGGGAGTTCCGGTGGTGGTGTTCCCTGCTCCCATCCGGCTTGTACACGCGAGGGACTCTTGTCTGAAGAAGAGACGGAGGGAGCGTGATAGCGATAGCCTTGCAGTCGGCGGCTCTCTGCCGGTATGGGGTCATACGATTCGGCTCGGCGGATGCCGACCACGCACATCTGCGTATAATCTTCGTAGGCGCTCTCATCCTCCGCCTGTGAGCGGTTGGGGAACTTCCAGACACGCACACGGTCGTACCAGCGGCACCAGTGATTGATCATGGTGCCGTCCCAGGCAGAACGTGTCGGGATAATGGCGACCATCACCCCTCCTGGCATGAGCAGCATGCCAGCATCGGCGATGATACGGTACTCGGCGCGTTTGCCGTCCTGGAAAAAGTACGGCGGGTTCGCGAGGACGAGACTCATACTTCCTTTGGGGATGCTCACTCCCTCAAAGGCGCAGCTGACGAGTTCTGCATGAGGCAAGCAAGTGCGGGCGACGGCTGTCCGTTCGGCGCTGATCTCCACACCGTAGAGACGGGCATATGGGATATCCAGACAGGGGACAAGCAGGTCGCCTTCCCCTGCGGTCGGGTCAAGCACGTTGGTGGCCTTGCCTGCCGGGAACGACAAGAGGGAACGTACGATGCGTGCAGCGAACGCTGGTGGCGTACGCACAAAGGCCGAGTTGGCCAGATTGGCTAAAGTGCCGTGTGGCATATATCTTCTTTGCTCCTTTGCTAGTAACTTTTGACTCTATGAAGAAAGGCGTCTCGCCATTCCCACCGATGTGTTTGGCGAGATTGGCGAGACGCCTTTCTTTGTTGAGTGTTTGCTCGTACAGGTTAACTGGTGTGCGATTCTCTCCAGGGCAACCAGCCTTCCCGTACCCCTGCGCCGACGAGCGTGCTCCAGGAGAGGAGATCGCCAGAGAGCCGCCAGGCATGCATTCCGAGGGACGTTATGGGCGTGATCAGCTCGCTGTCGAGGCCACGCTCCCAGAGTGCCTCAGCCCACACATCAGGCCACTCAGGATGGTCCGTGTGCCGGTGCAGGAACAGCATGCGCAGGGCGTAGAGATGGCCCAGAAAGCTCTGCCGGTGCGGGCCGGACTCATCCCAGTTGCCCAGGACGTAGCGCGGTATCCATAACGGCGGTTTGTGTTGCTTCGACGATGGTACAGTTCCTTGTTCCTGCTTCACCGTCTTTGCCGATGACTGCTCGCCCATCTCCGGAAGATCAGGCGGGTGCAGGATGCCTTCGGTGAGGTGTGCTGTACGCAGCAGGGCCAGGGCGTGGACTTCCCTGGTGCCTTCGAGATGGGCCACGCATTGCTTGTAGCGTTCGCTGCTGCGTTTGAGCTGTCTCGGCCCCTGCCACTCCGCCTGTAAGGTTGTGGTAGGCTCAAATGGCACCGCCGTTGAACTCCACAGCCGTGCCAGCACGACACCGATACTGGTATCGAACCCGACCAGGCTGAGCGCGATCACCCGCTCGTCATCGCAGGCGAGCGCGGCGACCCTGACCTGCTGGCCATCAGCCTGCAGCGAGCCGATAAAGCCATCGGGATGAAAGGGCCGTACTGGCAAGGTTCCGTCAAGTAGGGTCATCGTGCCAGTTTCGTTCATTGCTCTCACTGTCATATGAGGTGTTCCTTTCTCTGATTGGTAAGGCATCCTGCCCCATTGCTCCAAGCCACATACCATCCACCACGCTGCCTGTCTGGCTCGCTCTGCTTTCCATGTCCACCCCAAACGAGCAGAGATGCCAGCAGCTATGTGGGTCTCTACCAGAAAGGGAACAGGAAAACAGACGGTAGGAAGCCGCTGGTGAACAGGCAGATGGATGAGATGCAGGGTGAGGGAACTGAGGTAGGATGCGACACAAAAGAGGGGATTAGTCGCTGTCGTTGGACTGAGCGAGTGAATGAGAAATGGGATCGAGCAGCTGACAGGCGTACACCGAGAAGAGCGGGTACGTCCAGCTCCCGCCACTGGCTAGCTCATCACTTTCCAGGTAGGCGGTTTGGCCTTCCAGAGTGGGACGTTCAGTTGCTTCGGGCAGCCAGTAGGGTACACCCAGCGCTTTACGAGCCTCTTCTTCGATCGCAAGCTCCCCGAGCGAACCGTCCTGTGCGAACTGCGCGGTATTCATTCCGGCAATGCATCCCCAGGAGAGCTTATGCTGTTCAAAGAGCACGGCCAGTGAAACCAGCAGGTTGCAGGCTGAGGTCAGGTCATTGTGGTACACCCTGCCAAGGACGACACGTAGCGATGACGAAGCCGTGTCGGTTGTGGATGCAGAGCCAGTATTGGTGTCGATAACCAGACGCACGGTGGTGCGCGCAATCAGGCAATCAGGCGTCCAGCAGTCGGCGCCTCGTGCCACCAGGGCCGCCAGCACCACACCAGTATCGTACCAGTTGCCGATGATACGCGGGTCGCGAGTAGTGCCTGTGCAGGAAGACCACCCGCGCCCATTATCCATAGTGAGCCACCATGCCGGGTCCGAGGTGATGACCAGATCCAGATCCAGAGGGATATCCTTGTCCTCACGATTGACGAAGCGGTCGAGCCAGACCTGCCTGTTTTGGGCTGGGAGCACCCCTGCCATGATCCAGTAAAGGCCTGGTCCACGGCGTTTCTGGCACGGAACTGGCGTTTGCTCCTCGGTGAGCTGGCACCCGGCATTGCGCCATGATTTCCAGCGTTGCTGGTCAACGGAGCCCCGCCGGAATTCCTCTTGGCTGAGAGAACGCATGAGTGTATCCAGACAGGGACAGGCAGTCGTGAGTGCTTCCATACAGCCATGCCACCAGGGTGGTAAGCTATCCTGCACGGCATACCTGCCCTCAAGCTGCGCGAGCAGAGGATGGTGAGCGGGTAGCGTGTGTGGCAGGGGAGCTTCCTGTGCCAGATTGGGTCTATCTGTGATATAGCGGTGAGAGACCTCCTCGTAGTTTGCCACCTGGGAGAGTCCGAAAGGTGCATGCAATGCATGATGCGTCATCGAAGGTGCGTCAGTGGTGTGCGCATGGCCTGGATGCATGCCTTGAAGCGGTGGAAGTTCCTGTAAGCCAACGGGCATGACCAGCCAGGCCTGTCCGCTCCCAGAGGAGACAATGATATCCCCGACCGAGGTAGATCGTATCCTGGAAGTGGCGAGCCAGACCACCTCTGGGTTGTCCGTCCAGGGATGATCGATGTGATTGGTCAGCGTAAAGATCTGTTCTAGCGGTGCCACGACATCGGCAACGTGCGTGTAATACAGAGATTTGTCTGCATACCAGCGCATTGCTGGTGGCAGGTTTGTTTCAAGCACGTCGTTTGCATGGTAGACGGCATAGCGTTGTGAATCGTTCATGGTTGTTTCCTTTCATTCTTCGATATGCTGTTTTGTGTACAAGCTTCGTAGAGTGGCCATATGCTCTGCGGGCCGAGTCTGCGCCATCGTTCGCTCCAGTCCTTGCCCCACTGATCGTGAGGGGGTGGACACAGCGTGACGATGAATCCAGCCTGCCGGAACTCTGTAGCAAGTCGTTTCATCGCAGCCTCCCCGCCATTATCAGCATCGAGGGCCAATACGACGCCTTTTACCTGTGGTGCAAATTGTGCCAGCCAGGCAGGCCGGGCGGCAGTACCGGCCAGGGCGATGATGGCATTAGCGGGAAACCCCGCGGCCAGCAAAACCAGGCGATCGAAACCGCCTTCGACCAGCACCACCCGTTCGTCCAGGCATGCTGGTGCGTCAAAGCCGAACCATCCTGCCGGGTTGGTCTTGATCCAGCGTCTGGGAGCGCCGGGCTGGTCAAGCAAGGCCTTGTGCGCGTTCTCATCCATCCCTGATTCCCATTTGAGCAGCGTGCGCCCGATAAACCCCTGCCCACCAGGGGAGCCAAGCGGGAAGATGATGCACCCAATCCAGCGTTTCAAGAGGCGCTGCTGCTCTATCGACACCTGGGCTTGTTCCCAGGCTGCACGCGAGAGGTAGCCAACGTTACTTGCCAGGGCAAGCGTTGCAGGTATACCGCGTTCGGTCAGGTACAGCTGCGCTCGCCGCGAGGAAGCCAGTGCTGCGCGCATTATGTGTGCAACAGCTATGAGAGCAGCCACTTCCTCTTGTTGCCAGTGCGGAAAAGATGTCGTAGTATGCACCCGTCCTAACAAGTATGGGTGCACAGAGGGCACAGGCAGCTGTTCTGCGCTCGCTCTCTCACCAAACCCGCCACTTTTAGCACTATATTGCCCATACCTGTTACCTTGACCGCTGGCGATGACAGGGGCATGTAGTTGTACCAGCACGGTCGCATGGCAACTATGGCAGAAGCCCCAGCCGGTGCCGAGGTCAATAGAGAGGGAGCGTTGATGGTCGCTGCCGTGAATAGGACAAGAGGCCCGCAGTCGTTCTCCAGACTGGACCGCATCGACCAAGTCGCTGAACGAAACGAGGTGAATCACTTTTCCTCGTTGGGTCGTCTGTGAGGTGATGGTCATATGTCCACCTCCTCACAAACTGAGAGGGGTGGCCTGCGGTCTTTCAGTGTTAGCAACGCTACCTGTTGTAGGAGATGGCGCAGGCGAATTTCGTGATCGTTGAAGGTGCTGAATTCGCTCCATTGGTTGAAAATGATGGTGTCATCTGGTATCATGTTAGTAACCTCACTTGTAAACTCGAGTGAAAAACAAAGAGGGCAGCACACCTGGCCGGGTGTGCTGCCCTTTCATCGTTCCATTGGAAGTCGTTCTGATCGTGTATACATGCGCCAGCAGGTAGGTGGCGCGCGGATATGATGCATGGATGTCTCCTGTACGTACAACGTAATCTCTATCCCCTCAAGAGGGATGGCTATATGATTGAAATGGACAAACTTTGTTCAGTTATAGCCTGCTCATGCTACACAGAGGATCTTGAGGATGTTTCCTGACTCGCACAAGACACGTACCTCCGCAGTAAGCAGACAAGCAGGATCAGCACAGACTTTCGCTCGGTGACTTGTCCAGTCCACCCGATTGTGATACGATCAGCCCAGAACCAGACCGACGTACGGGACGTCATGGGGCTACCAGTCGTATGCTGGGAATAGACAGAGCAGAGGAGATGAGTGCTCCCACTCAAAGATTTGTATGAGCACATTCGGATTATACGGCAAGATCAGTGCCAAGCCGGGACAACGCGATGCACTCGTCGCGGGACTCCTGGAGGCAGCGGCATTGATGCAGCACGTCCCGGGCTGCGTACTCTACATTGTCAATGTCTCAGCGAACGAACCGGACGTGGTGTGGGTGACTGAGATTTGGAGGAGCGCGTCCGCCCATCAGGCGTCTCTCACACAAGAGGAGATCAAAGCGTTGATCAAGAGGAACATGCCCTTGATAGCGGGCGGCGAGCGCATTGAGCTCGTCCCTATAGCTGACAAGGGCCTCGCCACAGAGTACTCAGGTTCAAGAGATGTGTGGTAACAGTGGCGCACTCAGTTGGCAGCCACAGGAATCTAGACACACCATTTTAGCAGAGACTGCACTCTTCTGAAATGATGAGAGGAGCAGCGATTCTTCTATGAAGATCTACCTGGTGGATGGTACCTACGAGCTGTTTCGCAACCACTTCGGCCCGCCATCGCGCAAGGCACCGGATGGGCGCGAGGTCGGCGCAACGCTGGGCCTGTTACGCAGCATGCTTAAGCTGCTCGCCACCCCGGGCATCACCCACGTGGCCTGCGCGTTCGATCACGTGATCGAGTCCTTCCGTAACGGCCTCTACCCCGGCTACAAGAGCGGCGCGGGCGTTGACCCCACCCTGCTAGCCCAGTTCCCGCTGGCCGAAGAGGCCGTTTCCACCCTTGGGCTGGTGGTCTGGCCGATGGTGGAGTTCGAGGCCGATGATGCCCTGGCCAGCGCGACCGCCCGTTTCAAGAACGAAGCTGAGGTCGAACAGATCGTGCTCTGCTCGCCGGATAAGGATCTGGCCCAGCTGGTCTCTGGAAGCCGCATCGTTGGCTGGGATCGCCGCCGCGATCTGCTCATCGATGAAGCGGCCGTGGTGGAGAAATTTGGCGTGCGCCCGCAGTCGATCCCCGACTGGCTGGGGCTGGTGGGCGATGCAGCCGACGGCTTCCCCGGCATCCCGGGTTGGGGTGAAAAATCCGCGGCGGCCGTGCTGGCACACTACGAGCACCTCGAGGCGATCCCCGCAGATCCGTACACCTGGGGGCTCTCTGCCAGCCGCGCGGCACGGCTGGCAGAGAGCCTGGCGCAGCACAGGGTTGAGGCACTGCTGTTCCGCACACTGGCTACCCTGCGCGAGGATGTGCCACTACAGGAAACGCTCGCCGATCTGCAATGGCAGGGCGCAGACGCGCGGCTGAAAGAGGTCTGCCACCGGTTGGGCGATGAAAAGTTCCCCGGACGTGTTCCGCGGTGGCGCGAGAGGTCAGGAACCTCATAGCTCTGCGGCTTGTGGCTTGCATTGACAAGCCCGACCTGACCAGACTAAGCAAACAGGCTCTCGCTCGGAGCGAATAGATAGGTACCATTGGGTGACGCTCCAGCTCAATGCTCTACGATGCAACATGAAACAGGTGTATGGGTTAAGGAAGTCGCGTTGCATATACAAACCGCTCCATAACATTGTCGAGGAGAACATTACCCTACTGAGACTCACCCGCTTAAAAGACGGGTGGTTCTGATCGGCTCCCTCGCAATTACTTTCGTCTTTGAGATCATCGCTTCACAGTTCGGGCCATCTCAGGTGGCCCATCCACAGGCCGAGCCTCATGCTCCTGTGGCACCTAACCTTTTATCAGATAGGCCAGCCCTTCGGCTGATGTTAACTGCTCCTACGCTATCACGATGTCCTTGCCATCCACAATCAGCACAGATATAGGTTCTGTCTTGTGCTTTGTTTCTGGTACTACAAGCAGGGCATTCCTGGCTCGTGTAGGCAGGGTCTACAGACTCAACCTTGATGCCAAGCCGTTCTGCTTTGTAGGCAATGAACAACGTCAATTGATAGAAGCTCCAACTATTCTGCATACGATTGTTTTTGCGGGCCTTTGCCCCACCACTTGTACGTGTGGTGCTCTTGCGTATCCCTGCAAGAGACTCTACTTTGATGGTTCCTACGCCCTGCTCATGGGCATGGGTAACGATCTGACGAGAAAGCTTATGGTTGATGTCTTTCATCCAGCGGCATTCTTTGCCCTTACTCTTTTTGACAGCTCGTATCTTCTTTGCCTTTTGTAGCTTCTTCCTGCGGCTATAGAATTGTCTACGCATCATCCGTTGATATCTTCCATTGCCAAAGAAGCGTGTTCCTTTGCCTCTCACATAGACGACAGCAGGTACTTTGACGCCAAGGTCAATGCCCATGGTAGCTTGCCCGTCAGTTGGTGTTGGATCTTCCAACGTCAAGGTGATATCAGCTATCCACTTTCCTCGCTTTTTCGTGAGACGAAGCGTTCCTGCTTTGCCTGGTAGTGTGAGATCAGCACAAGCAATGCGAACTTGCTGCGTTTTCCCGTCCAGGTATAAGGGAACAATCAGTATCCCTTGCTCAATGCGCCAATTCTGATTGTTCCACTGGCATATCGGCTTTTTGAGGACAGGAATACAGCCAAGATCAAACGAGCGTTTAAAGACAGATTGAGCGTCCCGCAATGCTTGATTTTTGACAGCACTGGGAAGCATAGCTGTGAAGTCTTTGGTACTGACTTTGCCTGTCAGCACATCGCTATCAAAGGCAGCAACCAGGACATTGACCGTACTGACGTACTCCTGACAATGAGCCATGAGCAAGCAGGATTGGTCAGTTGTGGGGTACAAACGCGCCTGAACGGTTGTTTTGCTCATGTTTTGCTTTGCCTTTCGATATACTTCTGGATGATGTCTGCACTTACATTTCCTGCTGTCGAGTAGAATGTGGAACGTGTCCATAGACTTGGCAATTTCTTCAAGACAGGAAACTCTTCCCGCAAGACATGCGATGAACGTCCTTTGATCGCATGGGCAATATCTGTAGGCATCGTATACGGGTTGCTCCGAAGAAAGAGATGCACATGATCGGGCTGGATAGCCAGATGTATGATCTTCCATTCGTGTGCAAGGCATACCTCCGAGATAAGTTGCTCCAAGCGTTTGGCTACATCACCTTGCAGTACCCTACGCCTGCGCTTAGGACACCAGATGATATGATACACTATCAGATGTACGGTATGTTGTTCATGTTGATAATCCATGTCTGTATGGCAGCATACATCAACAGAATATGCAAGCGGGAAAGCCATTCATCCCCGCTCTCAAGAGACGGGGCTTTCTGGCGGGTTTTCTGTAATAGGAGGCTCAGAGAGGGGAAAGATATGCCCTCGTTACGATGTACTGCCGATATCAATGGCACGCGCGAGACGATTTTTGACCTGATTGCCGATCTCGCTCACTATGATCGCTGGCTGCCAGGCTCAAGGGTGTTTGGTGGAATGACCCAGGTATCGCCCGCATCACCGGGTGTCGGCACAACCTATGCCGATGGCACCATGCGCGGCTCGATCACTGAGTTCAATCCACCTGAACGTATCACTTTTGAGCAATCGATGCCGGTAAAAGCGCTGAGGCTTTCCGGAAAGCTGGAGGTGCGCGTTCGTTATGCGCTTGAAGCGACTGGAAGCGATGGGCAGGCGACGCATGTGATGCGCGAAGTCACTTTTCACCTCCATGGCATCCTCGGGGCCGCGCAGCCTCTTGTTGTCAGCACCATTCGCCGTGAAAGTGGACGGCTGCTGGAGATGATGAAACGGTATGTGGAGCGTGGGAATGTGAATTGAAATAAGCTCTCGTGTTTTTTTACAACCCCAGCAGGCCGAGCCAGGTGGTCATCAAAAGAGCGGCGTGGAGACCCGTCTCCGTTTACGGGACGGGAGGAAACGCCGCCTCTCCTTTCTGGTAACTATAGCCATCAACCTTGTAGAGAGGACGACAGAAGCGGTAACTAATGCCTTCTACCGTCCCTGTTCCTGTCGTGATATTGAAAGATCCTTTGGTACGGACCGATACTTTCCCGACATACGTTCCGCTCTTTTTGCCTGTGGGTACAAGGGCTTTGATGATATCGCCTGTCTGAAACCCTTTCACACACTTTGCTTGCTTCGCTCTCGTACGCGGGAAACCATATTTGTCCATCAGGCACATCTGACGGCGTCCGTGTCCATTGGCAGCGATGAGTAACGGTAGTACGCCTTTGACCGTGATCTGTTCAGGCGTACTCTTGCCGACACAGGCTGCATCTAGCCAATGCGTCTTTTCTAACCCCCTGGTTACGCGGTTGTATTTCGTCAAGCCACCAGACCCACACTCAACCGGCAAGCCGAATGTTTGAAGTCTCCGATACAATATCCAGCGTGTCGCATTGACCACCGCAGCATCTTTGAGTGGCACCTTTGCTTGCGCTAAGAGCTTCTTAAGCAGCTCAGGCCGGTCTTTAAGAAACACGCAGATATCCTGTGCGCCCTTCTTGTCGTTGCATGGCTTACACGCAAGCGTAAGGTTACACACGCGGTTATCGTGTGACTTGGAATATGGTGACATATGTTCTATCTGCAAGGGCGCATTTTTCGCTCCACAATAGGCGCACTGGCGTCCCCACTTTTCTAGCAAGTATTCTTTGACTTCGTAGCCATACAACATCCCCTGCTGGTACTGCACGCCTGAAATTTCTGGATTGTCCATCAGCTGTAAGTCAAACTTCACTAGCTCCTGGCTGAGAGCTATGAGAGGACACAAACGTATCAGACGCTTCACCCATGTTTCGATATTAGCAAGTCGACTCTCCAGACTCGGAGGCAGCCATTTCTCTTGCTTATTGCGCCGGTTGTCAAAGCGCGGTTTACGGTAGCGTGTGTGGCGCTGTCTGCGGCTACGACGTGCTGCCCGTCGTTTCTCTAGCCGATCTCGAATTGCATCCCCGCGATGCGACAATTCTGCGGCAAAGACCACCTCGCCTGATGCATCGTTAACAATTGCCAGTCCTGTTGTCTTGGAGCCAGGATCAATTTTGAGACGCAGCGCTTCTCGTTGAGGCTCGTCTACCACCCGCTTCAAGATGATCGTAAAGGGATAGCGCCTAAACACTGCCGCCTTCCCACTGGTGAGCAAGACACGAGCCCGTGCCGGATGTGTCGGAGCCAATGGCTGTTTGTTGGTATCCAGGACAAACACTTTACTCAAATTTGCACTTCCTTTGTACTTTCGTACGCCCTGCTTGCGCAGGTAATGGTCACCTCGACAATGTTATGGAGCGGTTTAGCGACACAAGCACTAGCTTAACCTGCTACACCTGTTTAACCTGTGACCGTAGAGGTCAGAGCTGGTGAAGCACCCTGACGTACCTATTTCGCTCCTAACGTAGTGCTTGCGCACTAAGTCTGGTCAGGTAGAGCTTATACAAGCCCTCCCCTTTAAGGGGATTGGGTTCCTGACGTCCCTTCTTTCCTTTCCCAACTACAGGTAATCTTCACGCCGTGCTATCCCAACCACTTGCTCTCCTTTGAGGAAACGCTGAACGTTTTCGGCTGCCTGCCTGCTCGCACCCATCAGGATTCCGGGAACCACACCGGAATTATGCGGAGAACCCAGCACATTGGGCAACTCGAGAAACGGATACTCCATGCGGAAGTGCCCAGCCAGGAACGGCTCAGTCCACCAGGCGTCGATGCCGAGCAGAAAGTCGGGATGGCTCTGCACATGCGTGTAGAGGGCTTCTTCGTCGAGAAGTGCGCCCCGTGCGACATTCACCAGGAGCGCGTCATGCTTCATCCACTCTAGCTCCCGTTCTCCGATAAGCCCTCTCGTTTTGCTAGTGAGGGGCAAGGAGATGACCACCACATCGCTCTCGCGCAGTACCTGCTCGAGATCTTGTAGTGTGCCAAGGAAGTCCGCCGGCTCCGAACTGGTCCCGCTGGTATTGATGGCGTAGATGCGCATGCCAAAGGCGCGCATGAGCCGGGCCGTGGCTCGCCCAATCCCTCCATAGCCCAGAATGCCCGCTGTCATACCAGAGAGCAAGCGGTTCGGGATGAATTGATCGAACTCGCCCTCCTTCAGTTTTTGATGCTGCACGAGCAGGTGCTTGGCGAGCGCCAGCGTCATCGCCAGGACATGTTCAGCCATGGGAGCGGCGTACGCTCCAGGGTTACTGGCAACAATGATGCGCGGAGGCAGCTCGGCAAATGGCATATGGTCAGCACCGGCAGACAGCAGTTGGATGAACAAGACCCGTCGCAAGAGGAGATACTCCTGGGGTTGGATTTCTCGTGGGAAGTTCCACGAAAGGAGGATCGTGGCCTCCTCTAATGCCTGCTCCCGTTGTTCGGGTGCGAGTTCAGAGAGAAAGGTGAGCGAGGTAACGTCTCCCAGAAGCTCAAGCAAGAACGCTTGCTGCTCCTGTGAAGCGTTATAGGTGACCACGATGTTCGGCTTGTCCATCTCTTCTCATTTCTGCTGCTCAGGTGTTGTTGACGCTGAGCCGTCAATGAACCGCTATCGGCAAACCAGCAACCAGAACGTATCAATGATGATGCTCATCATGAGGGTGGTGATGACCATCCGTACCGGACGGTGCACTCCCCCTTCAGCAGCCCGGTTCGCCAGGGTGCCCGCAACACGTCTGGCGCAACACCACCCGTCGCCAGAGGTTGCCCGAGAGCTTACGCACTTTCTCTGACAGGGACATCGGTTGATCAAGATTGGTCAGGAACTGACGAAAGACATCTCGTCTCGCCATAAGTCATGTTCTCCTCATCACTTTTCCTCCATTGTATCACGCTCTTAGGGAGTTGCGATTGCTCCTGCCAAACATCTCTCTCATAGGAGCGTTCGCGCTTTTTCGTGCTCTCTTTCAACTGCACTGGCTTGACACACCTCGACCCTTGCACATATCGCTTGAAGAATAAGTGATCGATGTGTCCTACGAGAAGAGCATGAATGAGAAGGAGCTTTCAGTTGGGGATGTGGCAAGAAGAGAAAGCATGATAATTGACGGCAAAGTACGCCGCGGTCGCGCTCACCGTGTCGTTGCTTAGGCCTAGTTGAGGAAAGATAGCTCGAGAAGAATGACCTCGATCTGCCCTTGCAGGCCAGCCAGATCGCTCTGATACTGGATCATCGCCTGCCCAAGTCGCTCCTCTTCTTGCATGAGACGCTCGCGCCGATATAGGTACAGTCGTTCAGCTGAGAGAGACCGCGTTCCGGCCAGACTGGACAGCACGATCTGCGCCGCCAGTTTCGGCCTTTCCTGCTCCATACTGGCCTTGCGGTGCTCAAACACGCAGCGTTCCTGATCGAGACTTTGGATGAGCGCAAGCAGAGACTGCACCTGCATCTCGAGTCTGACACGCTCCCGCCACAGGAATTCGCGTCTGTGCTCCTGAGGATTTCCTGGCCGTTGTCGATCCTGGTATATTCGATGATCGTTCGGTTGATATTGTTGATGTTGTTGATGTTGACGATGGGATTGCTGCTGATTGCTCATACGAGACTCCTTCCATCTTCTGGGTACGCTCATCGCACGTGAGCAGCACGAAAGAAGACAGAATCAGTCCCTTATGGAATGATCAGGTCTGTACACCTCCTTTCGTTGCATTTCTGCTTGTACGATGATCGAGAACGTGACAATACAATGCTACAATAGAACACTACAACACGTTGCTACAATATGGCGTTACAATACGACACTACAATATGACTTTACGAAACTAACGCATCGTCCTTGTGACTGGCGGCGAGCCATCTTCAAGCAAGCTGACCCAGCATCGGCACAGTCGAGGTTGGACTCATCCCTCATCCGATTTCCCTCCCGGCGAGCAGTTTGACAAACAAACCACCCAGCGACGAGCAGAGGGAGAGGCCGGATCGCCTCTTCAGGCTGACAGGGAAGACACCGCTGGTCTTGCTCCCGTCCATGCCTGATTCTCTCTACCAATTATGTACCATGAACTGCGGGAGAAGACAAGCCCTCTCTTTCCTCGTAGGGCGAGAACGTGTCACTATTTTGCGGAAAGAGGGTATCTGGAGGTATAAGTACCACACCCAATTTTCTAGCTGTGAAGCGGATTGAAGATGCATTGGGTATTATGAGATAGTCTCACTATACATCCCCCATCGTCTGGGCACACAAGCGCGACAAAAACGTCCCAGCCTGTTGAAAAACTCTATCGTAGAGCTAAACTCTATCGTAGAGCTTTGCGATGAAGAAAAACGTCGCAAAATCTTCTCCGATGATCTTAATTCGCACAATTTTGTCAGCAAAAATGGTATTTCGCACTTTTCAAAGCACATCAGTTTAGTTTTTCAACAGGCTGGGCCGTTTTGTTGCCAGATATAGGCTTCCACTCATTCATTAAGAGTTTCCACTCAAATCTTCCCAAGCCCTGGCATGCGCGCATGTTCTTTCAAGTACAGATTGCCCCTGCGAGAGATCGTGATAGTAGAAAGAGTACACCATACGCTCGTTCCTTAGACACCTTGTTGTTACTGATGCATGACGCTCATCAAACGTAACGGTGTCATTTGTCAGGATATTTGGCTCTTACACCGCTTTGGTGAATCAGTGCTTGCTTAGTACATTCTCTCCTTCGTTCTATGCGATAATGTTCGCAGGGGTGTGCCTGAACAGGAAGGAGAGCACCATGATGAACACCAAAAATACCACCATCCTCATTTCAGGAGCCAGTATTGCTGGGCCGACCCTGGCGTATTGGCTCAAGCGCTCTGGGTTTACCCCGACCGTGATCGAGCGTGAGCCACAGCTGCGAGAAGGCGGATACCCGATTGACGTGCGCTTTGAGGCCGTGCAGGTGGCCAAGCTGATGGGGATCTGGCCGCGTCTGCAACAAGAGAAGACGACCCTCGAGGAGATGTCGTTTGTCAACGAGCGCCATCAGCGCATCAGCCGCGTCAACAACATGCAAGCTCTGCCCAAGGCCTTGGGCGTGGATGTGGTGGAGATCATGCGGGGCGATCTCGCCAGGACGCTCTACGAGATCACCAAGGACGAGGTGGAATACTGCTTCGGGGACTCCATCCAAGCGCTCAAGCAGGACGAGGCAGGAGTCGACGTGACCTTTGAGCGGGGCGGCTCCCGCCGCTTCGACCTGCTGGTGGGGGCTGACGGGTTGCATTCGATCGTGCGGACCCTGGCGTTTGGAGACGAAGCGCAATTTGAGCGCTATTACGGCTATCAGGTCGGGGTCTTCATCACCGACAACTATCTGGGACTCGACGAGGCCTCCATGCAGATGTACAATGTCCCTGGAAAAGCGGTCGCGGTACGCACTTCAAGAGGTAACCAGGCACTGGTCGCGTATTTCCTGTTCAAGCAACCCACCAGGTTACGCTACGATTACCATGATATGGAGCGGCAAAAGCAACTGCTCGCTTCGGTGTTTGCCGGCGAAGCCTGGGAAGTACCCAGACTCCTGGAGAAAATGCAAACGGCCTCCGACTTGTACTTTGATGCGGTGAGCCAGATTCGGATGGAGACCTGGTCGCACGGACGAGTGGTGCTGCTGGGAGATGCCGGCTACTGCCCAGCACTGCTCTCTGGGCAGGGGTCGACCCTGGCCATGATGGGAGCCTATATCCTGGCGGGAGAACTGAAGGTGGCGCTGGGCGAGCATCAGCGAGCGTTTCATCAGTACGAACAAGCCTTCAGGCCCGTGGTCAGACAGGAGCAAAAAAAGATCGGATCAGGCAAGTTCCTGGTTCCCGCAACGCGTTTGGGCCTGTGGGTGCGAAATCACTTGTTCCCGAGGCTTTTGCCGCCTATGCTGGTGGCGATAGAGCGCGGGAGGAGATTGCTCCCCAGGTCCTACTCAAGGCCCAGCAGGTTAAAGGACTATGGGGATGTCCTCCCGCCGTCTTAACGAAGGGGTGCTACGGTGGGATCGGCGTGGAGGCGAGATGTCCAGAACACATCGTAGCTCGCTGTCTCAGCCCTAACTTGCACCACCATTTTGAAGCATATTCTGGAACTCCATCACTTTTGCTGATATATATTGATCGCTTTGATCGCTAGACAAATGTTCAACTGATTTGCTATACTTTGGCCGATATCAATGGGGCGTCTTTTGCGAGAAAGACCGGATGTCGATACAGGAGGAAACATGAGCTATCAGGTGACGATGACGGACGTCGAAGCTCGCCCGACGGCGGTGGTGCCTGCGACGACCACGTGGCAGGAGTTCCCGACGCTGTGGCGGGAACTGAGTGATGAGGTGTGGACGTGCCTACACGCAGGCGGGATCTACCGAGGCTGCCGCGTGATCATGCTGTATTGGGACGATGTGCCACATGTCGAGGTTGGGGTCGAGTTGCTCGTCCCGTGCCCGCTCACCGGACGAGTGAGAGCGTCGGCCCTGCCAGCTGGGCAGGTGGCGATGACCGTGCATTGGGGACCCTATTCGAGGTTGGGGGAGGCACATCAGGCCGTGATTGACTGGTGCGCCGCGCAGGGAAAGCGAAAGACCGGCACGCGATGGGAGGTCTACGGACCCCACAACGACGATCCCGCCAAGGTGTGGACCGACGTCTACTGGCTCCTGGCGTGATGGCTCTCGCAGACCGCCTCGTGCCACGTTCGAGTTGGGTTCGTTGGGGCCTGAAGAAGGACTACAACATCTCCTCCCTGTCACGTATGGCCTCTCCGTTCTGGTCAATGCCCAACTGGCAACTCGCGCTCTGATGCGCAAGGCGCGCTCAGACTCGAGGGCGACAAGGCTGCCCTCGTGCGCTCATGGCGTTGCGAGACTCGTCGGTACGAGAGGTCCATTCTCTCTACCAACCCATGTCACAAGGCCCTGGGACAACAGGGGAAAGGTGCGGCCACAAAGCGGATGAAAGGGGTGGGTGATGGTAAAGCAAAGCTCACCATTCGGGTTACCAGGTGTAGTTGACAGTTCGTTCAAATGGGCAAGTGGAAGGGCAGGTGACCAGGATTAAACTGATCAAGCGCATGATGTACGGCAAAGCCGGTTTTGCGCACCTCGCGTCAACGGGTTTTGCACCGCATCTAAAGACAAGGAGGGAGCCGCGGACAACAGATGTCTCGTGTTCCTCGCCGAACAGAGATCGTTTCCCATCCTTCTTGCTGTCTCTCCCACTTTCAACCTGTTGGTAAATGCCCTGGAAAGTGGTTCTGGCTCACTCCTGGTGATTCAGGCCGCTTGCTACTGGCGACAGAAGAATGAGTTTTCATCTATGAGTTTGCCCTCTTCGCTACAGAACACCTCGTCATATGATGCTTGAAAGGGGGTACGCACTCGAATGGGGCAAAAACGCTCAGAGACTGGCTAAGGGAAAAATCCGCGCCTCAGAGGCCTGCTTCCTCCTTCGCACGCTGAACCCAGTTGAGTGCCTCGTCCGGGATGGCGTGCTGTCCGAGAAAGAGGCTCAGTTGAGCCGCATGTTCCTGCACGTGGCGCAGGGTGTACAATAAGAGTTCGAAATAGCTCACGGTCGCTCCTCCGGGCCAGGGGAAAGTGTACTGTTGGTGCGCTTGCTCGTCTGACAATGCAGCAAATGTGGTCTGGCACTTCTGGCGGAGCTGCACCAGATAGGGATGGAGCTCATCCCTGGGAATGACCCCATCAGACCTCTTCTTGAAGGCCGGGAGAGCTTCCAATGAGCAGCCGGTAAGAAACCGGTCGAGACAGCCGAGAGTGTGGTAGGTGATCTCCCAGAAGGTCCCATCGTCCGCGCTCTCAACGTCGATCCAGAGATGCTCCTGCCAGAGCGTCTCGGAGCAGGCCAGCAGGGCGTTTTCCAGCATATCGATGGCCGCACTGAACTGCTGCCACAGAGCGGTGCGCACCGTCGTCTCCATCAATTGTTCAGCCATAACGGGTGTTCCTTTCCGCTTCTTTTTTCGCCATGCTACCACCAAAAGCGGTCAGAATCGGTCCTGTATCGACAGTTTTATTTTCCAGAGTGACGGTTTTTGCCCCATTCGAGTGCGCATCCCTTTCAAGCATCATATGACGAGGTGTTTCGCTACAGCGCATGAAGAACGCGCTGACGAAGGAGAGGAAAACCTGCTCTGCCATAGCCCATCCTCTTCACCAACTTCAGTTTGTTCACTTTTCCTTCGACCATCCCATTGCTCTGGGGCAAGGTTAGGCCGGCTTTCACAGCCTTCTTGTCTCGTTCTACCACAGCCACAAAGCCCTGCAACTCCCGGATCTGGCTGGCCCGCACCTTCTCAAGCCAGGCGTCGAGCTGTTCCCCGGTGCGCGTGCGGAGCATCTGAGTGAACTGCTGAACCAACTCATATGCCTGATCCACCTCAGGATGCAGAGATCGAAGCAGAGCTAGCGTTTCTTGGTCCCCAGTCTCCAGTTCTTCGGGGCGACGAAGCAAAAGAAACACTGCATCTCGTGCGAGTACAGTGGCGCGTGGAAGCTGGCTGTCTGAGGCGGACTTCTTCCTGCCTTCTGGAAGGTAACGAACCAGTTGCCTGTAGACGTTGCGGTAGGTGAGGGTGTGGCCTGCGGCGACCAGTTCCCGATGCAACTGTGCGATGTTGTGACAACCAGCTTCCCACCGCTCTGCAACCACTTTGAGGTGGGGATCGAGCTGAGTCCTTCGCTGGGGCGATTTGTGTTCAGGGAAGGTGCCATTTCTCAACCAGCGCGAGACGGTCGCATGGCCTACTCCCACCTGAGCAGCAATAGCCGTTTGCGAGAAGCCCTGCTTGCGCAAAGCTACGACTTGCTGGTATTGAGCCAGACGCTCTTCTCGCTTCGCCTGACACACCTCGGCGTGTTTTGGATTCTTTTTCGGCGGTCCTTTGCCCTGCACGGGAGAGAGCGGGGTCGTTCTTGACTCCAGATCGACGCGCGTTCGATGAGCTGCAAGATGGCGCGAGAGAAACCCTTCAAGAGATTTACTCAGGTTGGTCATCAAATGGAACCGGTCGGCGCACTGAATCGCCTGGGGAGCCGATGTCTGTGCCGCAGCAGCATAGTCCCCTCCACGATCCCGGCTCACAACCCGGATTTCTGGGTGGGATTTCATCCAGGTGGCGGCGGTTTCGGCTTTTCTGTCGGGGAGAACATCGAGGACCTGATGACTTTGCAGGTCGATCAGAAGCGTGCCGAAGGTGCGGCCACGCTTGAACGAAAAGTCATCAATACCAAGCTCGGTAATGTGTCCAACCGGCTCGGTTGGCAGGGCCATAATGCGCCGGAGAATGGTGTGGCGCGAGGTCTGGATTCCGAGCCGATCGGTGACACGAACTCCCAGCCTGCCGCCGGTCGCGAGCCCAATAATCTGCACAATGTGAAACAAGCGCTGCGTGACCCGTGCAAAGGTATTTACAAAGGGCGTCAGGCGCTCCACAAAGATTTTTCGGGAACAGTCGGGCGTATCACAAAAGCATTTACGGACCTGTACCAGCAGACGAACTTGCCGCCCACTACAAGGCAAGTCGGCGAACTTGCGCAGGTAGCGACTATGTATCCGTGCGGATGGTTTGCCGCAGAGCGGGCAGCATGGGCAAGCCTGTGTGGAAAGAGCCGTGATTGTAAGCACATCTTCACTCATTTCGACATCTGTGACTGTGAACTGTTTTGGGAGATCGGCTACTTGCTTCACTTCCATCTTCGTCATGATCCTTCTACAAAAGTCTTTTATTGATGTAGAACGATCTATCAATGCGCCAGGAGCAAGCAACCTGAATCACCAGGAATGGTTCAAATCTCACAAGCGTCCGTTGTTTCACCAAAGCCGTGTATGAACCATTAATCAAGTCAAACGACAAACGGTCGTGTTCATACCACCCATTCAGCGGAGGATTACTCTGCAAAAAGGAAAATGATGCTGGTTTTGTCATTTGTGGATGCTACAACACCTTCACCCTTGCATAGGAACACTCATCGATATGCGACTTACTCAGGAGAAGATACTATCTTGAACATCCGCCTGAAAAGAGTATCCCTGGCAGTGTCTCCAAAATGGAGAACGACCCTATTTGAGAGGGGAATAGCGACCAGATAGCGAGCTTTCGGTTTGGAAGCCTCAATTGCCTGCTGCACCACCCTGGAGACGATCTCCGGTCCAGGCTCTTTCTTTCGCATGGTCGTCATAACCCGCAAATAGTGTTGATAGAGAGCGTGATACGGCGAGTCAGGATCAGAGAGGGTCTCCTGCGAGTTGGCTTGAGCCGTGGCCATGAAATTGGTTCGGATATTCCCCGGTTCGATGAGCACCACCTGAATACCAAAAGGTGCCAGCTCCACGCGCATGGCATCGCTTAAGGCTTCCAGGGCAAACTTTGTCGCCGAATACGTCCCATTCACGGGAAGCACGAGTTTACCAGCCAGTGAACCAATGGTTATGACCACGGCATATCCTGCATTATTGACCAGGACATCAATCCGTCCAAAGCGGCGGATAACTTCCTCCGTGGCACTGGCAACAGATGTTGGATCAGTGACATCCAGCGGCAGTTGTAAGGCCACATCCAAATCGGAAAGCCGCTCCAGGTGGCGTGCGGTTGCGACCACCGTATAGTTGGCTCGCACCAACCGCCGTGCCAGGTCATGGCCGATCCCAGTAGAACAACCGGTTATGAGGACAATCTTTGATGACATACAACACCTCTCTCAATCTTGCTCGTGCATGTGCTTAGACAAAGGCTCACACTCTCTAAGTATAGCAAGTCTGCTCACCTCAAGAGCGATATGAACCAAACAGCCTGCAATGACCATGGAACATCCCTTCAGCAGAGTCCTCATCACCTGACGCCGCAAGGGAGCAAGGGAGGGGTGCGATGCATTTTTTTGCGCCGTCTGCTTGCTTAAGCATGCGAAGAACATGATTTTTCTCACCTACGTGCTTGACTTAAGCTCAGAATTGCTGAGCTGCGCAAAAAAATGCATCGCACCCGCAAGGGAGGGCTGTATTGACAATCCAGGTGCGCACTGGGTATACTTATGCAAGATAATTTATAGAATATTTGTTCTATTTTTGTGATCAGGAAAAGGAAGCGTTTTCATACATGATAGAGCAAGGAGTACACTATTGTACGATACCATTCTCTGTTACCGCTTTTGCTCATATCTCGACTCGTAGAGGGTATCGCATATATTTCTCTGTCTTTTGCTCTTCTGCATCTACCAATATACTCTCTTGCTGTGCATCGGCCTATCCCACTCCGTCATGTGTTGGAGCGAAAATGCAATGCGTGGCTCTTTCACTCTAAGAGTGAGCGAGTCGTGTGGAACTGATAAACGTTTCCTGGCCTATTCAACCAGCGGCTCTTTTGAGCAAGCCAATGTCTTACTGTAGAAGAATGCTGTATAGAAAGCGTCTGATCACGCAGTATGGAAGGAAAGGAGCGATGGAACACGCTGTTCGTCTCACGCTGTCGTCTTCCATCAACTTCTCTGTGTATGAACAACTCTGCGTATGAAGCTCAGGATGGCGAAGGCCATGCTGTCACGAGCGACCATCAAAAAGTGTTACTCCACCTGACCCTTGAAGGGCTTATTCCGGCCAACTACGAATTCGTGCTCAATCTTGCCCTGCACACAGCCACCCTCTTAGATAATACCCCAGAGGGCAAGCAAACAATGGTAGAACAGCAGAAATTTTCCCCCAACGGCATGCTTGTTCTGGTGCCACTGCTGCAAGCGTATCCCAAGTATTGCCACCATGAGGTCCTGATCGCGAGCCTGTTCTCATTGCCGCTCGATGAGGCGTATCAGCAAATGCGAGAGATGCCATCTCTCTCCATCCGCGCGCTCCGCAGAGCCATTTCCAGTCTCCCTACCAGGCTGCGCGCCTTTGGCTGGCGGGTGCGCTCCATCCGCGGTGCAGGCTACCTGATCGAAGCGCTCCCGGCAGAACAGGCCGCAGTCGCTACCCCTTAGCCCAAGAGTTCACCTCTCACACACGTGCAACCGCAATCGCCCGGTCATTGTATCGCGAAAAATCGGCTCATGTCCCCCACATAAACGGTTCTTCAACAGCGACTTTTCCTTGATGATCTGGTACATTTGTTCTAGCAGGGATTGGATACCTGTCACGTTTGTAGCGCCATCATCGTAGGAGCGGTCGTTGTCGTGCGTTCTGTGTATGCGCATGGGGGCGAGAATTGTTTTCTTCGCCCCTGGTGTTTCTCGTGATGACTATTGTCTGTCGTCTGAACGTAGAGAGGTGGTACTGATTCAATGCGTGCTCTTACTGCGTTTCCTTCTTCCTTTCTGAATCTCCGTCAGCTAGAGGAGGTCTTGTACGATCTGCCTCCCCTGGAAGGCGTCTTTTTACACTGGCACACCCATGGAGTGACAGCTACTACCGCAGGCATGTCTTCGCTCCTCGCCCGGCGCAAGCAGCTGCTTGGCCCGACCACTTTGTCAGGAGCCAGCATCCAGTTGCTCTATGAGTGTGCGACCCACAGCCTGCGTCGCCTGTGCCTGCCTGGGCAGGATCCGCACTCACGCCGCCCTCTGCATGCCCGTCTGCTCCGGCATGGACCGACGCTCAGCGCCGCCAAGACGCAGGTGCTACTTCCACCTGGAGTGGTAGTACACAAGACCGTTTCGATTTCAGTAGGCGAGACCTCATTGCTCTGCACGGGTGTTGCGCCGCAGAGACTGACGCGCCAGCAACTGTATGCCATAGCCGCGGCTATGGCACTGCCCAGGTGGACGGCCAAACAGTGCATTATCAATCCTGTGATCTCCAACCCAGTTGAAACATTCACCACGCAGCCAGGGTTGATCTCTCCGTTCTTACATCCATCCCATCAAACTGGATTAGGTGCACTCGTCCTCCTGTCATGGCCAGAGCAATCCGCAGTGCAGGCGCAAGAGGTGGCGATTTCGCTCTCACTGTGGGAAAGTCTGGTTCTGCCTTTACGTTGCCTGCGCCATCTCATACGCACCTATGCCAGGCGAGCGTATCCTGGGGTGCGTATCATCGAACTGGAAAGCGAGGAGACGCTCTATGCGTAGGCAGAGCGAATTACTGGCTAGCCACCTGCCATTGATGGTGCTTTGGAAGAAGCATCAGGTCACCGCATATCTGGCGCAAGGGGTCTCCATGTCTGTTCAGCTTCTCCAGTCTCTCGCAAGAGACTGTGCTGTGGTGAGTGTGGGTCAGCAACTGATGCAGGCGTGGCGTGAGCGCCTCTGGCCCAATCTGCGCACCCAGGAGAGACTTCACCTGGATGCCTTTGGTGACAAGGAATATGCCGTCACCCTACGCGCTCTGCTCAACCTCGCCTGTGCGGTGCTCAACGTACTCAAGTGTCCACTCAGAGGTTCGCTACAGAGAGAGGCAGCGCTATGCCAGAGGTGACCTCGCTTCAACAGGTAGAACGGCCGCAATTGCAGGGACATCACGTACAGCACAGCGATGCGCAACACCTCTTGCTTATCGATGGCGCCGTCGTTCCCTGCACGCCGGGCGAGTACGATCTGCTCATGCCCCTGCTGAAGCATGCTGGAGAGCCTGTCTCGTTTCCTCGTCTGCTCGGTACAGAGAGAAATAAGACCCTGACTCGCAGTCTCCGGCATAGCCTGACCCAACAAATGAGCCGCCTGCGCGGCAGGCTCTGGCCGTATGGCCTGGATATTCTCTGTCTCAACAGCTACGGCTACCTGCTGCTCTCCCGATCGAACGAGCAGGGTGAAGAGATCTAAGTGCAAACATGGCTCTGTGTGACACAGACGAATGTTTTGAATGCGCATCCCAGGTCTGCCATGGTGGATGGTCTGCCGAGACTGCCAGTTTCTTCCATTGTTTCATTCCACAGGCTGTACCATCCCTGTTGCTGCCTGTTTTCTATAGAAGGAGAATATTCTCAATGGTTACATCTTTCGCACAACAGTCATCCCCTGCCCTGGAGCAGGTCTTATCTCAGCTCAAAGGGGTGCGCACCTCGATGCGCGGGTGGAGAGCATGCTGTCCTGCACATGCTGATCGCAAACCCAGCTTGAGCATCGGTCTGGGCGAGCACGGGCAGGTTTTAC